>Ga0209690_1000564_pt1 | contig 20091 bp, 22 predicted proteins | sample GraSoiAngelo_150_FD_186164 | JGI IMG/M metagenome (GOLD analysis project Ga0209690, IMG submission 186164) | Grasslands soil microbial communities from the Angelo Coastal Reserve, California, USA - 14_1009_09_40cm (SPAdes) (version 2) | ecosystem: Environmental > Terrestrial > Soil > Grasslands ...
GGGGGGCTGGGAAGCCGGTCGTTTCCTGTAACCCGAAATCGACCTATGCGGGAGCCCGCTAACATTGGTGAGCGGCAACCTCGACCAGGCAGAAGACCGAGTTGTCTACTGTGACATCCTGCCCCACCAGGTCGGCGGCGTGGGAGCGCTCTCTGAAGGGAGGGTTGCTACCTGCTCACGGTCGAATCCGGCGAGGCCCGGAAGGGAGCAGTCGTAAGGTCGACGTTCGACGCAGGTGGGATCCCAGGGTGGAGAAAACAGCTAGGACACCGTGCCTGGAAGAGATGCCCATCACCAGAGGACGCCACCATCGCCTTTGCCGTACCCTATCCCTGTCACAGTCGATCTATTCCTTAGAGGGGAGGAGGATTCCAGATGCAGTTCCCGCTATGCAAAACCGGGCTACACCACCGGAGCACGCTCGACCCCGGTAGGCTAACCTTTTCTGCCTTTCCCCCGAGGGTTTGCTCATCCCCCCTATCCAGCCTCGCCCGAGCATGGGACTGGCTTGTGGGACATTCCAGTCCCGAAATTTGGACTTAGATGGGCGGGAGATATCCTTGAATTGTGATGTAGAAGGCGAGTAGGAACAAAACGACCCAGAAGGAAATCTTTAGCCAGCGTCGTAGTCTTCTGCGTCGAGATTGTAGAGTTGCTTCGAGGTCGGTAGGAATCGTCTTTTTTCTATCTCATGCGCTGATTGATTAGTAAGTCGAAGAAGAAAAATTGCTGGGAACTTAGGTGTTTCGTAAGCCGCTACCTCAAGTCTCTGCCGCCGACCGTCGTGTCCGCTTTCGCTCACGAGATACGAGCGGTAAGAGAACGAATAATATGCCCAGATAAAACAGTGCAAACGAGGTGTATCCCCACCAAGTAGTAGGGGCAAGTAACCAGAACGCGGACTTTCCAAAGGGCAACCCGAAAGTCGCTGCAACCCAAAGGTACGCCAGCATGAGAGCGACCGCGATAGAGATGGTTGTGAAGGGTTGAGAACGTAATCCCATTTGTCGCATGTCACTTCGTCCTTATTGCAAGTCTTTCATGACGCTTCCAAAAGAATTGAACGAGCATGGAATAAACAAAGGCTATGACAAGATATGACGCAAGCTGACTTGAAAGAAATGGCGGAAGTGGAAGGTTCGCAACCGCAAACAGTATCATTGCAATATACCAAAGGGCAAGAGCAAGGATTAGACTACGCTTACGACTGACCCATTGCCTTAGTCCTTGCATGAGTCTGATACTTGCATAGCCGAGGAAAAAAGATTGCTGACTATGGTTCGGTTTCTTCAGCTTCTTCTCTGTAGGGGTTCGTTGGGACTCGTTTGCGACCTCTGAATGGGTTTAGCCAAGGGTCGAGCCAAGGGTCGGGTGGTGAGATTTTGTCTCCGACGAGGAAAAGAGGAATGCCAAGGACCAGCATTCCAATTCCAACTATGATGTTTATTCCAAACAGACGTGCCGCCTCTGGCGAGGGGTTCGTGTCGTATGACAAAGTGGAGGTCAATATGAGCGCAAGGACAAACCCCACCAACATGGCTGTGCCGGTCAGTCGAAGAATTCTTGCGAACCAAAGGTCGAAACGTCCCACTCTATGGTCAGCCCACATAGAACTGGGTAATGTCAAAGGAAAAAGCCCTTTTGATAGGACAAGCGAGATTGTCCGGAACAACCGATGAAGAAAATCTGAAATTGCCCGCTGTTCAAGAACTTCTTAGACGGAGCAGAAATTCGAGTGCCGGCTTGGTCTTTGTGATATCGGGGCTATCTTTCTGGTTCTCGCCTCATTAGTCTAACGGAATAGCAAGACCCGAATTATCGGGTCTTACTACCCACCAGAGAGACCTAGTCTGCCTTCGAGTTGCCCGCTATGGAATCTGTCCATGGGTCGGTTTCCAGTGCTCTCACGTCCATTCCGGAGATCGAATATCCGTAGCTTCGGAGTTTCTTCAAGAAAGCGTTGGCTCTCCCCCTGAGCTCCGCCAAGTTCGTACTGAAGTTCTTGAAGATCTCTCTAGCCCTTTGAGAGTTCACCAGCTCTTGTTTACTCACAGCTCTCAGGGTCCCATCCGCGATCCTGTCCATGTAGCGATTGTAGAATTCGACAAAATCATTGGCAAGCTCGACCAGATCGTAGTCTAGCAGAACGCCTCCCTTTCGCATCATTATCCTGACCTTGTCCCGCATTGAGAAATACCAGAACTGGAAGACAAGAAATAGGTCTCTGATTCTCAGCATCGTCGCCGCTGCGTTTTCCGGCCCTATCGTATTCGTCTCAGGAGGTACGATGTCTAGGAGTCTGACAATCCTGTTGTCCTCCGCCTCGCCGCCTTGCTCAAAGTTTAGGCGGCCAAGGTCGTCCAACAATACTTCGAACTGTGTGAGTAGTTCCAGAGCGGCGCGATGAGTTTTCTTAGTGTAATCAAGCCATCCCCATATTGCAGCAAGAGCAACGATGATCGGTGCGGTGTAGAGAATTGATATGTATCGAAGAAAAGTCAAGGCGAGTAAGGCAGGTTGCGGCACAAATAGCCAGACCTGCCCTTTCGCAAGACTCCCAAAATATTCCCTCACTAGAGGCCTCTCCTACCTAAGTCTCCTCGCAATTGGGAGGGCAAACTCGACCAGCAGTCCGATTGTAACGAAGCTCCAACCAGTCTGAGTGAAGTCTATACCCCCGCCGAGGCTTCCGAGAATGACAAGAATGAAACCCAGAAGCAGAGCCAAGGCTGGCGACGCAGAGGAGAGGACCCTAGCACGTGAGCCCAACGATTTCACGCAAGATTATTGTCGACGGTTTCTCACGAAGGTTCTCGGCTCTGGAGTAGAAAACCCATTAGTAACCCGCATGAGAGTTCCAGGGCAATTCGTCAAGTTCCCTTCGAATTGCGGAGTGCCTACGGGACGCTCGACCGACCCTGAGCGGGTGAACGGATCAAGATTGGGGGTCCAGGACACATCGGATGCGGATTCGTCATCAAAGCCCCGCGCAAGAGACATAGAATATAGCCTATGGGAGCACAAACAACCTTGACCTCGTAGAAACGAGACCCATTCCGCCTTCTAATTCATCGAACCCTTAAACGCGGGGATTATCTCCGCATCAGCTGAATTCAATGCAGTACAAACGGCTCGGGTCAACCGGCCTAGAGGTCTCCCGTATCTGCCTGGGCACGATGTCCTTCGGCAACACCGAAGAATGGATGGTCGAGATAGACAAGGCAAGGCTAATTGTAAAACGCGCACTCGACCTTGGAGTCAATTTCTTTGACACCGCGAATCTCTATTCCAACGGACGATCTGAGGAGATCATGGGGGAGCTTCTGAAGGATCAAAGAGACGATGTAGTGATCGCGACCAAAGTTAGACTAAAAGTCGGTGAGGGACCAAACAAAGAAGGGCTCTCACGATACCATATCCTGCAAGAGGCAAGAAAATCCCTCAAGAGGTTACGGACTGATAGAATCGATCTCTACCAGATTCATCGTTGGGACTACTCAACGCCAATTGAAGAAACCCTCCTCACGCTGCACGATCTGGTCCGACAAGGAACGGTTGGATACATAGGCGCGTCAAGCATGTGGGTCTGGCAGTTCGCCAAAGCACTGTTCACCAGTGACCGTTTCGGGATCGCGCGGTTTGTCTCAATGCAGAACCACTACAACCTCTGCTATCGAGAGGAAGAACAAGAGATGATTCCGTTATGTAAGGATCAGGGAATAGGCTTGATCCCCTGGAGCCCGTTGGCAAGAGGATTCCTGACCGGAAGATACAAGCGGGGAAAGACGCCCGGCACGTCGAGATACAAGACTGACAAGTATTTCGCGGAGAGGTTCTTCCGGCCCGAAGACTTTGACGTTGTAGAGCGCGTAGAGGAGGTTGCCAAGGAGAAAGGAGCGACAACGGCCCAGACAGCGCTTGCATGGCTACTACACAAGGGCGTAAACGCACCGATCATCGGCGCAACTAAGGTTGAGCACATTGATGAGGCGGTTGGATCGCTAGATCTTCAGCTCTCGGCTGATGATATGAGAAGGCTGGAGGAACCCTATAAGACGCACCGGATTCTCGGACATACATGATCGGCTTTCGGTGGCAGCCGGTATGATGCGATTCTTGTTCAAGCTCCTGTCGCCGCGACCAACGTTTCCCATGGACATGACCGAGTCAGAGAGAAAAGTGATGCAGGACCATGTCGTTTACTGGACCGGTCTCCGCGATAAGGGGACTGCAATCGTCTTTGGACCAGTCCTAGACCCGAAAGGCGTCTATGGGAGTTGCAGTTGTTGAGACACCGGACGAAGCGACCGCACGAGCCATCCTGGCTAATGACCCTGTGGAGAAAGCAGGACTCAGCAGGATAGAGATCTACCCAATGGGAGCCGGCACGATAGTCCGGGAATCGGGGCCTTCTGGTTTTCGCTCTAGCCGAACGTGTACGTGAAAAGACGCAGATCCTCAGCTTTCGTCATGAGCTTCAGCTCATGGGTCTCGAAGGCCTTAGTGCGAACTATGTCGTAAAGTCTGTTCTCAGTAACAACGAGGAAACTACCTGTCGAATCCCACTGAACATCTGCCCCAGCCTTCCCCTTTTCTATCGGCTTGCCATCAAGCTCAACGTCAACTCTAACCCGTTTCATGTCTGACGCTCCTAGGACAGCGTTGGCGTTGCGAGCACCATACTTCAATAGAATGTAGCCAGACTCAGTAGTTGCGTGCATGACATACTCGGGGAATTGCGTCCAATCTCCACTCAAATATGGTGTGTCTCGCGAATGCTCCCCCGGGTCGATATAGCGAGTGCAGCTTCCAGGCACGCAAACTTGCCCGTTTCCAAAACCCTGCGACCTCAATGACCCCGTATAAATTTCAGGAGTCGTATTCCGCATGAATCCAAACGTTTCTATCTTGTTGGATCCAGCATTGCCCTTGTTTGCTGCTGGCCTCCCAGTTTCTTTCAGCAAATCTCGAATTCTGTCTTCCATCTTGTCATAATCGCCTTCACCGGCATGTTCCCATCGAACTGTTCCCTTAGAATCGATTAACGTCTGCCTCGGCCAGTACTGGTTTCCGTAGAGCTTCCACGTGATGTTCTCGCTGTCGATTGCGACGGGGTACCCTATCCCAAACCTCTTCACTGCACTGGAAACGTTCTCCGGGAGTTTCTCGAACTCGAACTCTGGAGTGTGAACCCCAATCAAGACGAAAGGGTCTCCTGCGTATTCCTTGTGGAGCAGTTTCATGCGAGGTAGCGATCGGACGCAATTTACGCAGCTGTAGGTCCAGAAGTCGAGGAGCACCACCTTTCCCTTCAAATCGGCGATTGTCAATGGAGGGGTGTTAAGCCATCCTCGGAGACCCGAGAACTCTGGTGCCGATTTTCCCGTGAGAGATTGAGCGAGCATATCCTCATTATTCGCGAGCCCCCGGCTATAATCTCATCACCAAATCACTTGGGCGACCCGCCTCGTCATGGCAGGAGAAGGAACCGCTTAGAGTGTGATGTTAGGTTGTAATGTGTCTTATCTGAGAATTACGGGATCAGTCTATTCAATTCTAGCTCTCGTTTTTCTCGGGTCCAAACCAGTTAGTTCAGCCTTGCAGCCATTTGTGGTAGGAAGGAGTTGACTGGTTGTTGAGAGCTATAGAGAAGGGGCCTGAGGAACAGGCGGGCAGAATCGCGCGAACAGTTCTCACTCCAACTCTTCTCGTATCTGGTCTAGTCGGCGTCTGGATTGCAGCTAATGATGGATGGCTTTGGGCTGTCGCTCCAAGCCACGCATACGGTCTCCTCGCATTTGCAGCTCTCGACGTTATCCTCGCGCTTGTCGTCATAGTGGTTCCAAGGCTCGCGTATGTAGGAGCGCTCCTTGTCTCAACGACCCAGGTCGCTGCTATGGCAGGAGACGCTTTGACCTTCACTCCCACGGGTACTATGCAAGCCGCGTTCAGAGCATATCTGCTAGGTGACACCGCATTCGTAGCGCTACTGGGAATTCAGCTCGCAGTCGGAGTAATCGCAGCAGCTGAGATCGCTATGCCCCACGGGGTAAGGCACAGAGCTCACTTCGAACAACCTAAGCATCTAAAGTCGTTACGCTAGAATAAGATCCGAGATTAACGTGGATCTTGGCCACATCCTGACCTAATCCTGACCAGCCAATATTAGATGCGTTGGCCTCGTTATTTCCTGCAAGTCTTAATGCATGGTCGAGGTTGATTGCAAGATGCTTCAGGTGTTTCGGAACTGGCGAAGGTCCATTCTCCATCCGATACATCATGGAAGCGCCTCCTATGGTACGTTCTCGCCGGGTCCCGTGGCGGAACCAATCGTGGCAAGATCATCAATCTCCTCCGTAAAGAGCCTCGCAACGTCAACAAGCTCGCTGAGGCCCTCGACGTTCACTATCGGGTCGCAGAGCATCATGTTCGAGCATTGGAGAAGAACAATCTCATCACACCATCCGGAGAACGCTATGGCAAGCTCTATTTTCTCTCCCAAGAGATGGAGGCCCACCTTCATATCTTCGACGAGATCTGGTCTCAGATCCAACCCCGAGCTAGGGAGCTGAAAGAATAATGGATCCATTGATGGATGCAAGCATGTACACTGCTGGTCTCAATGCCATTCTCCTTCTAGGGCTCATCATCGTCTACGCGCGCATTTACCGCGACACGCATGCTCAATTTAGTCTCGGTCTAATGGTCTTCTCACTGATACTCTTCGCACAGAACATTCTATCGGTCTACTCCTTCGCCACAATGTCACCCTATGTCGGAGAGCCTTTCCTACCCTATCTCCTCGGGATTAACTTAGCCGAGGCTCTCGGGGTCATAGTCCTGTTCAGAACAACCCTTCGCTAAAAATGGGCCAAATCTAGACCAGACAACGGCCACATCTCGCCAATCTCTCAAATAGAATCCAAGCTTACAACGGTGCAACGCAAGAACTGGAGGTGAGATTGTCAAAATGAAGAAGCTACAGCTTCCAGTCTTTATCGCTGTTCTAGCCCTCCTCGTTCTAACGATCCCCGGCGCTAGAGGAGACACCACTTTGGCAGTAACAAACTCAGGATGGTACGACCATCAGATCATACAATACAAAGCCACTGCGGAAGTAACCTCATCCCCCCAAGCAGCAAACCTGATAGCCAAAGGAAACATCGTATACCACATAGTCGATGCTAACGGCAACACTCCCGCGGTTCAATGCGTTCCATTGCTGGCTGCGTTTCCTCAGGACGCCACAAGCTGCAATGTCAACAGGATCCCGACAGACTCTGGAACCACCAATCAATACAACGGTGGAGCCTGGAACCTGCAAGTGTTCCACTGGGAGAGCGGAGTCACACCAAGCCTACTTAACAAGGACGACGATATTACCGCTGCTGTGAACGCGGGTCTGGGAACTCTGGAGATCACATCAACTCTAGTGCGATGTCCAGTAATTGATTTCTCAAGCCTCCGGTGATGCTTGGGTGGCTCCGGAGGAGCCGTCCCCCTTTTTCTTTCTAACGCTCGTTAGAGGTAGGATTCCATTCGACTTTGATTAGAAGCATTTCCCCCTGGCCATGCATCACGACCACTCAATATCATCAGGAGGAGATGAATTCCGCAATCGATAGGCCAAAGTGAAAATAATGCCAAATAGCCCGTCTTTGTGCATTATTGGCTAAGGAGTGGAGTCGCGGTGAGCAACGAAGAAGATGACATGAGTGAAGACCGGGAATTGGAGGAAGAAATCGATGAAGAATCGGAGGAGCATGTCTCGGAAGAAGTAGATGAGCGAGAAGAAGAGAAGGAATCACAGACAGAACGAGAATCCGAACTCAAATCGAGAGAGTCGGAAAAAGAAAGGGTCCAGAAAGCCCCAGGTGGGAAGAAGCCGGTCCGGACAAGGGAGTAACCTACTCGTTCTAACGGACCGACACTCACCCTGAATTCAGGGGCTGAGATGTTTGAGAAAGAACTCTGTTATCTTCGAATAGCAAGCCACCCTATTCTTGAACCGAAGAACATCGTGGCCTTCGTCCTCGAAGACAAGATAGTCGACCTGAACGCCACGCCTTCGAAGGTCTGCCACAACTTCAGCTGACTCGGGCTCGGGGACCCGCGGGTCGTTCTTTCCCTGAATGATCATCAGCGGAGACGCAAGATTTCCCAGGTAGGTCTTGGGCGAGTGCTCCAGTAGCATCTCACGATCCTTCTCCGGGTCTCCAACCGCCAGTCGAATGTAAGGCATCCAGGAAGGCGGGGTTCGCAAAGCCCACTTTGGCAAGTCATAGGGTCCAAACATGTCGACAGCAGCCTTCCACATATTCGGAAACCGCGAAGCCAAAGTCAGAGTCATGAAGCCACCATAGGATCGTCCCACAACAGCTCTCCGTTTGGAATCGATCCTCGGATCCCTCTCTATGTGTTTCAAGCCTTCAAGATGGTCCTTGACGTCGTTCCCACCCCAATCCCGATCAACGAGCTTCATGTATCGCATACCATAACCGGTGCTTCCGCGGACGTTGGGGACGAAGACCGCGAATCCGTTCAGCGTCAAGTACTGGATCAGCGGCATTGAGAACCAGGTGAAATCAGGTCTCTCTTGGCCCTGCGGCCCGCCATGAACATACTCTACAAGTGGGCGCGGACCCTTGTATCCAAGCTTAGGCGATGGAAGATAGAGTCGAGCTGAGACCCTCAGTCCGTCCCAAGTAGTATAACTCGCATCTTCCCCCGCTGAAAGATAATCCGAGGGAATGCCCAACACTCTCTCGTCTGAGAGACGAGTCACCGGTCCTTTCCCGCCAGCCGGGTAGAGATAGAGCTGAGAAGGCATGTTCGCCTTTGTGAATGACAAAACGTATTCGACGGTCATCGGCGGACCCTTGTTCACCTGCCAGTCTATTCCCTGAATTACTCCATCCGAGAGCTCGCCGAGACCACAAAGTGATCTCCCAATCGTGAAGGATGGGGAATTTCCAGCATTGAACGTTCCCTCGTAGACCCATGAAGCACCGTCAATGTTGTAGGTAAGAACGAATAGGTTGCCTTCGACCTTCTTGGACGCCACAAGCTCTCCAACGCCCGAATGCTTGAGCCCGCGAACCTGTACATCGACGGGTTCAGAAGGATTGTCGAATCCGAGATATGTCAAGCCTCCATCATCGTGAAAGATGCTCGAAGCGAAAAGCAGTCCCCTGTCGCCATTTGTGAAGTTGCACCAGTCGATTCCAGAGGGCGGAATCTTCCTGCCGCCCCTCTCTTCCAAAGGAGTCCCGTAGAGTAATTTTCTCTCCTTCATTCCAGGCTCCCTGTAGAATAGAACAACGTCACCCGCAGTGTACCCGTCCGCGAGGATGATCTTGGAATGGTCAGAGTTGACGCCGTTGCACCTGTTGCCATAGAGGCTTCTCCCCAGAGAAGTCACATCACCTGTTGTCAAGTTGACGCGCAGACATTCTGTCTCAGGATTCTTCCTGTCATCTCGGTCGAAATATGCAATATTCTTCTCAAGATCGCACTCAACGCAGGCAAGCTTCTCATCTTGGTATCTGTCACCTAACCCCTTTTCGGGAATACCTCCTTCAACCGGGATGAGCATGGGCTGGTAATTTTCGTTTCCCAGCTTGTCCATCATGACCAAGACCCTTCCCAGTTCCGGCAGAACATAGAAATTATGTCCATCCATCAAATGCGGATTCACCAACGCCTGGCCGCCGGGAAGTAGCGGTTGAGGAATGCTTCCCTTCTTGTCCATTGAATAGAGGCTGAGAACGCCGCTAAAATCCGACAGAAAGAATACTTTGTTCCCTACAATTCTTGGAGCGAGGAGTAAACGAGCGGAAAGCAGCGATTCGATCGGAAAATGCGGCTTCACAGAAGGTCGGACAAGAGTTTCAGTAACCGTCAAAACCCAGATCGCTAGGCCGGAGGATGACCTGGATTATCAAGCTTTTCGACAATCGCGAGTTTGACCCCCACATCTTGGTTCAGTACCCGAGAATGTTTAAAACGCCGGTGTAGTGATCGGAGCCCGCTGGTAAACTGAAGGATAGGTATGAGCAAGGAACTCAAGAAAATCCCCGAGGTCAAGGTCTTCGGCTTGTGGCCCACGGCGGGCATCGAGGCAGAGGACCCGGGGCTAAAGCGCTACATCTCGGCTCGTCCCATTCTCCTTCCCCACACCAGTGGTCGACACGAACACCAGCGTTTTCGAAAATCCACGATTAACGTCGTTGAGAGATTAATAGATGATATGATGCGGCCAGGTATTGCAGGGGGCCGCAAAGCTCGCGCGATCAGTATCGTGCGAAACGCGTTCGACTTGATCAGTATTAAGACCCACAAGAATCCGATCGAAATCCTCGTCCGCGCTATACAGAACGCCGCGCCCGCAGAAGACGTGACGAGAATTGCCTACGGTGGGATCGTCTACCCGATATCGATCGACATAGCGCCTCAGCGAAGGGTCGACATAGCCCTGAGACATATCACCCAGGGTGCTAGAGCAGCTTCGCACAACAATCCGCGAAGTGTTGACGAATGCCTTGCCGACGAACTCATACTTGCAGCAGCGAGAGACCCTAAGAGTGCCTCTGTTCGGAAGCGGGATGAAATAGAGAGAATCGCGCTATCGTCCCGCTAGGCCAACCTCATTTTTTCCCAAGGTCTCCGGTACTCCTCCATCTCTGAAGGAGAAGAAACCCTCCACCAATCGCAACACCTACCAGCGTCGATGCAAGATACCCATTCAAGAGATAACCAACTGGCCAAGCATTCTGGGCAATCCATTCTTGCATGTACATGTTAGACTGGTACTCCGCTGAGACCCCAGATAGTAGGAGCACTATGATCACAAACTGTGCAAAGGCGATAAGGAGAGTTGTGTCAATACGTCGGGTTCTCTTAGTCATGGTCAATCTTGTCGCCCTCATTCGCCTTTCGCATTCAAGCTAGGGAAAAATAACTTACGCTCGGGTATCCCATCTTTATACCATACCGGTCCCGGCTCATTGCGACTTGTTCAGCATTGAGAAAGAAGTCCCTGCAAGCTCATCGCTAAGCTCTCAAATCGAAAGGGCGGGCACACTCCTTCAGAATGGCGCCCTTGATCAGATAGAAGGCTACAGGACCAGGTTCGAAGCCGTCGAAGGCTTGTACGAACGACTTTTCCAAAAAATCATCAAATCAGACTTCAGTCACACCTCAGCATACGAGACCGCCAAGAAATTCTTCGGATCAGAAACTGTCTCCTTCGCAGCAGTAGACGGAACAGAATATTCCCGTCCTCTCTTTGACCTGGTGGTCTTTCTGGGAGGGTCCTACGCGTCACGTGGAACAATCACCTTCTCCCCAACTCGCTCTCCCTCCGTCGACTATGAAGAACAATTTCTCAAGACGGGACGAGCATTGTCCAGTTGTGTCCCGGTCTATGTGAATGAGGTTCCGGAGATAGACCAGAGCTTCCTTCATCCTGGCGAGAGCACCGAGATGTCACTGGCAACGCCGTTGACGGATGAGGCTATCGCAAACAACTCCACAATCCCAATGTGGATAATGACATTCTCCGAATACTACCTCGCCTACAAGCTAGCAACAGAACTAGATGGGCCCAGAATTATTTTCTTGGACAGAAGCCTAGCAACCAGTCTCGCCAGTCTCATTTATGATACGTCAAAGCGAAAGCTCTGGAAGTCCAACGGCTCGCTATACGGTCTCGACGTTGACGGGGTCCCAATAGACGTCAACGACCTTGCCTATGGACGCCACCACATCGACAATCCCCAGCTCGATCTTCCCGCTCCCCGTGGTGACTATGTACGCTACAGGTGCTGGCTCGCTCTCGAACGTCACGGACCGCAAAGCCTCGACTCACTATGCACCCTACTAGGAGTCACCGAATTAGACAGGCGAAGACGGATAGAACGAATACTGCGCAAATCAACGCTTGAAGGCTTTCTAGAAGAGCTACTCGGAACCTATGGGCTGAAGGAACGGTACGTCGGCACTTGGACCCGGATCAAGACTCTCATCGATACGATAGGTCGTCGAATGTTCGAAGAGAAACCCAAACAGAACCCCATGAGAGTGTGGAAGAATAATGACTGGCACTGGCTCACTACCCAAGACCTAGCGTTTCTCACGCTCTTCACCCTCAACCTTCTGGTCGAGGAATGTTGGCGCAAACAAATACTTCTGATAGGCCTCACCAAGGATACAGCCGCCCGCGACCTGAAGAACCATGTTCTGCCAGTACTCTCTTCCAACAAGATCTGGTCCTCAGACATTACTCAAGAAGATTTGAGCCGAATACCCAACACCGACCGGATGATGCTTCAGACACTGAGCGTATTCAACCACGAATCCATGAAAGTACCATGGTCGCTCACAGAATACGATTCCGCCTTTCTGATGATCGTGCCTGACTTCAAAAAGCAGCTCGGCTTTGTTAGCGGTGCTATCAGGAACAAGATAACCCCCGAGAGGCTGTTCCTGAAATCGTACATTCAGCTATCGCAGACTGATATTGATCCTCAGCTTCGCAGCAACGTGCTGCTCCTGGACAGATTATCCTATCCTGAGTTCGATTATCGTCCCGACTCAACTCTCGAGTTCAAGCATGTCTACGGTAACGCGGAAGAAATGGTGAGACCGATCGTTTTCCGGGACAAGACCGTCACGAATCCAATTCAGGAGCTTGTCATGCAGACCCTTTGCGCTATGACTAGTAGTAGTATCCCTGAGCTTTTCGGCCACAACAAGCCATTGTTCATCGCTGACAAGGTGGCTAAGTGGCACAACGAGGAGATGAGGCGGATAATCGATACAACTGGGAAATGGCTTATGAACAATCCCAGCCTCCGACAATTCGTCTTCTACATGAGCACATTCCGTGAGAGGAGAAGCGAGATTGAAGGTAGTCGAAGAGACAGCTTCTAGATATTTCACCGATTTTGACGGGCGCTTCAAGGCCCGCCTCAGCCAGGTAACTCCCGCCTTCATGCCGGTAGCCACCCACGAGCTGACCGGCACCTCCTCTCGTTACGATTGCAGGATCAAGGTCGAATATCACAAAGACATCATGAGCCTCATCGAGGAAGGAATGCTCGTTGCAGTCCGGAATTTCAAGTCGACCCAGAAACAACAACGACATTCCCTGATGGTCATAAGCCGGGTCTGGCCTGAACACTACGGCCTCAAAGGACTCTCCGAACACAGCTACTATCCCATGCAGTTCGAGATAATCCAGCAATCCGTCCGCGACTGGGAAACAAGCGACAAGTCCACAATGATGGTGCAAATCAGTGCTCTCCCTATCAATTATGATCTGCTCATCGACGGTGATGGAGAGCCGAAGTACGAGAAGGGATTCTCCTATCCCGTTATCGCGGCCGAGGCCAACATTCTGAACCGGGACATGATCAGCCACATGTACAACAAGCGAATCCTGGACAAGATCGGCTACAAAGCGAAGACGACGACAAGTGATGCGTACAAGGACCCTCGCATCGGAACAATCCAGATGTTCGAGTCCATGGAGGAGAAGATCCCAATCTATCTCGACTTCGAATCCATGGTCCGGTACCACTTCGGAATCTTCGCGTTCACTGGCGCCGGAAAATCAAATCTACTAGCAAACACGCTGAGGCGCATCCTCCTTCACGACTCAGAGATCAAGGTTGTTGTCTTCGATATTTCGAGCGAGTATCCCTTCCTCTTGATGGACCTGTTCGCGGACGAGAAGATCCCGTCAAAGATCATCCTCGAAAACCCTGTAACCTCGGCAGAACAGTTCTACGTCAGTGTCGTCAAACCGCGAGACTACGAGAATGATGATAGAGTTCGGAAAGTCTTCGCGAGAATCTTCAGCCAGAAGAAAATCAGCTACTACCTCAAGCCTGAATCCAAGATTCCCACCTACGGCGACATACTGGACGAGCTGGGGAAAATGCGGGGAGACAATCTCGAAAAACCACACTACATTAACGCGCTCGATCGAATTCGACAGTTTGTAAGCGATTACAAGCATGAGAACGAGAAGACCGATTCAACTTTTGTCAACGAGCAGTTTCTCATCGGACTTGACAAGGCGGGTCAAAGCGCTGTGAAGGAGTTTAGCATATCAGACCGTAGCGGCGTTTACTCCTGGGCTACGTCTCGTCTCGCGCTCACGGAGAACATCAAACGAGCTGATAGAGAGAGAAAGAGCGCTGGCGGGCTCGACATCGAGGGAATACGGGAGCTTGTCGAAAGAGAGTCCCGGCTGACCTGCATATCCATCTCGGAGCCTGTCGCTATCAAGGAACTCGTCATTCACCTTGCCCGCGAGTTCCTCCAGCGGAGAAAACGATCATTCAAGGTCAAACCGTACGTTCTATTCGTCTTCGACGAAGCTCAAGAATTCGTCCCAGACCTATCCGGCTCTGGGGGAATCGACAAAGACTGCTCTAGGACCGTCGAAACATTGTTGCGCCAAGGCAGAAAATATGGGCTGGGGGGTTGTCTCGCAACCCAGAGAATCGCCTATCTAAACACGAACGCGCTGCAGCAGCTGCACACGTATTTTGTGGGTACTCTGCCCCGTCCATATGATCGAACAGTCGTCAGCGACACTTTCACCATTGACAAGCAGATTCTTGAGAAGACTCTTGAGTTCGCACCGGGTGAATGGCTTCTCTCCAGCTTCATCGCTACGGGCATGGAGAACGTGCCGATCTTCATAAGAGCAGACAACGCCGAGACCGAGGTCGAGAAGACGCTGGACAAGCTAGCTTAGCCTTGAATTCGTCCATTATCAGCCCTGATCTCGATTCTGAGACATGGCTAAAATTTCGCCCATAATTCGTTCGGGAACTTCCCTAGACTTCCCCTCTCTCTGCCTTCCCATCCAAGCCTGGACCATGCCCTGAATCGCAATATTCGCCCATTATCACTGCCGGACAGGAAATCTCCTCGCCAAAAGGGGGGGTCTTAGCGATCGCATCTCGCGACGCAAAAGTAGCCTTTCCCGGCCGTTTCAAGGGGCATAATTCTCTTTTAGACCAGAAGAACCAGTAGCGATTGACCCCAGTTGATGACTAGTCCGGTCTGCACATCATGTGGCCAACCACTCATCCCGGGCAGCCGTTTCTGCGGCCGCTGCGGAGCACCCGCAAGCCTCCAAGCTACAAGCCCAATGACTATCGGCCAAGCGCCGGGTTGGAATACGCCCTTCAGAGGAACACAATACATCATCGACCAGAAAATACTCGCCATCCGAGACACCTTCGGGATCAAAGACACGAGCGGAAACCTACTCGCATACGTCAAACAACAGCTCGTAAGCTTCGGGCCAAAATTCTGGTACGAAGCGACAGACGGGACACGCCTAGGAGAAATCCACGGCAAGGTCATCGCCATCCGGCCCACATTCGAGATCTACAACTCCCAAAACCAGCTGCAGGCAGTGATCAAGAAGAAAATCCTCCAACTAATTGGGTCCCAGTGGTGGATGGAAAACGCATCAGGACAAGAGATCGCCAAGGTCCACGGAAACATACTAGAACACGATTACAAAGTTCAATCACCAGACGGCGCTCAAATAGCTCAGATTCACAAGAAATGGGTCAGCGTACGCGACTCGTACTGCGTCGAAATCCAGAACCAATCCTTCGACCCCTATCTAGTCCTCTCCTACGCCATATCCATGGACCACGCAGAAAAGAAAGAGGACCACCGCTCCGGCCTGAGCCCCTTCTAACCCATCAAAGAAACCGGGTCGAAGCATAGAGGAAGAGTATTCTACCAAAGCCTGATCGTCCGAGTCCTGGACGACTTCCATGGACCAGTCCTGCAGGTCGGCATCAGGGTGACTGACTAGTGCGCCCCAAGATTCTCGCCGAGTACTCGCTTCTCATCGCCTGGGCCACCATCTCCATCCTAGTAGTCCTAGTGTTCCGCCAATCCACCTACACAGTAGCCTTCTTCACCTTCGGCGCAGTCATCGCCGCCTCTCTCCTCATCGCATGGGCGGCAGAGGCTTCCGAGTTCTCGATAAGCAAAGGACTAGCCCTAGCAATCGTCGCAATCGTCCAAACTATTCCAGAGTATTTCGTCGAAGGGACCATCGCATGGAAAGCAGGCAAAGACCCCTTGAATTGCACTGTCGACTGCTGGATTCCAAACGTGATTGCGAACTTCACAGGAGCCAACAGGCTGCTAACTGGACTAGGATGGCCTCTGATAATGTTCACAGTCATGGTTCAGAAAAGACGGAACGGACGAGCGGGTCCTACCAGCATAGCCCTGCGGAAAGAGCAAAGCGTCGAGATCGTATTCATGCTAGGTTCGTCGCTATACTACCTATCCGTCATCTTACGCGGCGAATTGTCCCTTCTCGATTCGTTGATCCTTGGCGTTACTTTTGTGGGATACATGTGGCTCCTGTTCCGACTGCCAACTGAGAAGGATGGGCAGGAGGAAGTTCTCGAAGGGCCACCCCGCGCGCTAATGGAGGTGAAGTCGGTTGCACGTAGACTTACAGCCATAGTCGGGCTATTCGTCTTTGCAGCGCTGACCTTCGTCTTCGTCACTGACGCCTTCGTCGAATCCATCAGAAGCATCGCCGTTTCCTTCCTCGTCCCCTTTCTTGGCTCTGGGGCCGTGTTCTTCTCCATCCAGTGGATAGCACCCGTGCTTTCAGAATTTCCGGAGAAAGTCTCGGCCTTCAACTGGGCGCGGACAATCCGATTAGCTCCCACCGCTCTTCTCAACTTCATGTCTTCATCCGTTAACGAGTTGACTGCTCTGGTGGCACTGATACCAATAGTATTCGTGATTAGCTCAGGCAGCGTGACGGGAACAATTCCAACCAGTCAGCATGATGTCGAGATCTTCTTGACGATGGCTCAATCGCTCTACGCTTGCGCCGCGCTCATCGATCTTGAGTACAATGTCTCGAATGCAACCATCCTCTTCGTCTTGTGGGTAATTTCAACGGCGTTCGTTGAGATCAGATTGGTCGTGGGAATCGTGTTCCTGATCCTTGCGGTTGCGGAGGTCATTGTGCAGCGAAAGAAGATTGTTGTCTTCTCAGCTTTCCGTGACACAATGAGAGACAAGATCCTTCGAAGATCCGGCGCCATGTGAGACGATAGCTGCGCCTCAACTGGCGATTGCGTGAGGGCTGGGGGGTGTAACGTTAGCGTGTTAGACGATACTTTTGTGTGTCGGCTTTCTGTCGTTCCCGATCTTTCTCTGCGGCCTGTTCGGCCAATTGCCTCTCGACCCTCCGTTCTTTCTCCACGGGAATAAGCTCGTTCATCTTGTCAACCAAACGCTCCGCCTCCAGTGGCTCCAGCGGAATGTGAATGTCTCTGCGATGTGGAATCCTGATGTTCACTTTTCCTGAAGGTTCGACGGTCACCTTTTCGATTTCCCACAGATGCACGTCTAATGGGATGATGGTTTGAAACACCCAGCCTATTGTATCTCGCAACGCAGGCTGGGCTTCGGCCAGCTTCTCAATCTCTGCGCGCGCTCCTTCCTTCAGATCAACCTTTAGCAAGTCAGAGTGAAGCTTGACCTGGAAGTGAGGCTTGTCGAGCATGAAAACGGCAGGCTTATCTGGCAAATCCGAACTCTCGACCTAGCCTGGACTCGGTTCGTATTTATTGTTATACGCAAACGGCGGGCGCAGGCCCTAGATACTGCCGATAATCGGTTTCACAATGAGCAGCATAACTGCTAGGATTGAACAGAATAATCCTGCGATGAATGAAAGCGCGCTAGAGGTCCAAAGTTTCTTCCTTGTCGGATAAATCGTGTAAGAGAACACGGAGAACGCGGACAAGAGGAAGCCCATTGCCCCTGCCAGAAGCGTGTAGTTCAGCGTTATTCCCGGAGAGCTTGAAAACTGTAATACGGCGAGGTCGAGGCCCGCTAGTGTAGCAGGATATGAAGCGTTAACTATGGGTTTAATGAATTTCTCCTCAAACTCCTCCATCGTACTGACCAGATGTCTTGGATTTACGATGGCGTCAGGGCTTTAGAGTTTGTGAATGCAACACCTTGCGGAGGAAGTTTGGTGGACCGGGCGGGATTTGAACCCGCGGCCTTTCGGTCACTCTAGATCGACTGTGATCTATGCGAACCGAACGTTCTTCAGCCCAAGACCTGGTCGGTCTTGGTATACCAGGCTGAACTACCGGCCCAGTAGAATCGCGCGGCGTCCTATCAAAGTCTTAAGACTTTGGAGAAACAGGAGAGGATGGAAGGCTTGGAAAAATCTTAATACGCGTCTTTGTCTCGGTCGCTCAATTCGTTGGGCCGGTAGCTCAGCACGGTTAACTGAGAGCGCGAGCAAAGCTCTTACAGGCCGAGGAGCACACGGCTGATAACCGTGGGGTCGAGAACCAGCACGGGAACCGGTCGACAGAGTTCAAATCTCTCCCGGCCCACCAAAGACCAGGCGAGCTACGGATGGTCGCCGAGTTCTCCGAACGCGAACTCCAAACTCTGATCGGGGCTGGTGTCAAAGTCTGGAACTCTCTTCAATAGTCCTGGAACCGTTCTCAGGTTGAAGTCCTCGGCCTGTATGCTTCTTTTCAGATCCTTTGGCGCCAGTGGGAACGAGACTGGAGCACCGGGTTCAGGTCTCAGAGAAAACGGGGCCGCAATAGTCTTCTGTAAGCCATTCTGGAAATAGTCAATGTAGACCTTCCCAGCTCGCTGAGCCTTGTTTCGGGAGGTTGAAACCATCTTTGGAGCCAGCCGCTCCAGCAGAACTCCTAGGAGCAAGACGAACCGTCGGATGATGTCGATCGAGTACCGGGGAATTATCGGGATCAGGAAATGAGTACCGTCCGCGCCCGAGGTCTTGATCATGTGCCGCAGCTTCATCTGGTTTAGTGCGGCGTGAACGGCCTCCGCAATTTCCAGCGAATCCTCGAATCCCGCAGGTGGGTGGGGGTCCAAGTCCACCAATACCATGTCATGGGACTCGACGTTTGGTGCGGATGCTAGAAACTGGTTGATCTCGATACAAGCCATGTTTGCCAGCCAAACTAAAGTCGCCTGATCATCGCAGACGACATGTCTGGCAGTCTTGTTCAGGCTCTCCGATCTTACCGGTGCCGTTCTGACCCAGTCGGGATGGTGCGGCCAGTCTTTCTGGACGAAGGACTTTCCTGGGACACCGTGAGGATATCTGTTCAGCATTAGTGGCCGGTTTCGGACGAGCGGGATCATCTTGGGCGCCACAGAGAGATAGTACTGAATAATATCGGACTTGGTGATTCCTTCTTTTTTCCACATCAACTTGTCTAGGTTGGAGAGCACGAGCATTCTTCCACCAACCTCGACCATCTCTTCGATCTTGTTCAACGTCCTTCACTCTTGTGCTGCGAGCTTGTTTCGATACCTTAATTGTCTCCGAGTAACCCTATTATTCGACGAGTTCGAAAAAGGGCTTGTTCTAAAAAGACCGGGATGAGACTTTGCCACCCAGAGCGATATGGAAGGGAGCGATCAGCTTTGGACTGGTAAGCATACCTGTCAAGACGTACGGAGCAATTTCCGAGCATAAGACTGGGCTTCGCCTCTTGTGTCCTCGAGACAAGAGTCCTCTCAACTTCAAGCGTATATGTCCGAAGGATGGCAAGGAGGTCCCGTGGCAAGACGTTGTCCGTGGGTTTGAGATTCAAAAGGGAAAGTATGTTGCTATCACTCAAAAGGAGCTTGAGAAACTAGAGATTCGATCTGGACGACTTGTGGAGATCTTCCAGTTCGTAGATGCGGACAAATTGGATCCTATCTATTTTGATTCGAGCTACTACCTCGTCCCCGATGAGAATGGCGAGAAACCATACTTCTTGATGCTGGAGGCTCTAGAGCAAGAGGGGAAGGTCGCTGTGGGTCGGGTGGTTATGCATGAGAAAGAGCACCTAGTGGCGTTGAGACCGTACGAGGGGGCTATTCTGATGGAGACTCTTCACTATGCGGATGAAATTCGCAGTCCGAAAGATCTTCCGGAACTGAAGAAGGCGCCGGAGGTGGAGAAGGAGGAATTGGAGCTCGCGGGTCAGCTGATCAAGATAATGAAGAAGCCCTTCGCCTTCA
>Ga0209690_1000567_pt1 | contig 20082 bp, 17 predicted proteins | sample GraSoiAngelo_150_FD_186164 | JGI IMG/M metagenome (GOLD analysis project Ga0209690, IMG submission 186164) | Grasslands soil microbial communities from the Angelo Coastal Reserve, California, USA - 14_1009_09_40cm (SPAdes) (version 2) | ecosystem: Environmental > Terrestrial > Soil > Grasslands ...
AGTTGATGGAGGGAGCCGTAGATCCCCGAGGGCAAGAAGATGATGAAGATGATCAGGAGGAGGCCGTAGATCGTCTCCGCCATGCCGAGGAGCTTGAGGCCGAAGGCGATCCTCAGCCCTTCTGACAACGCGGTCGTGAGCGCGGTGCCCACGAGCGGGCCCAGGAGCGAGTACATGCCGCCCAGCACCACCGCGAACACGATCTTGAGGGAGACCCCGATGCCCGAGAGCGTGTCGGGGTTGACGTAAGAGAAGTACTGGGCGTAGAGGACCCCGCCCACCGCGGTGAGGGCGGCCGACAGCACGGTGATCCCCAGCTTGAAGCGCGTCACGTGGATGCCCACCGAGGCCGCCGCCGTCTCGTCCTCGCCGATGGCCTCGAGGCCCGAGCGCGCCATGCTCCGATCCACGCGGTCCCAGATCCAGAGGCCGGCCAGGAAGACGGCCAGGGAGGCGTAGTAGAAGACGCGCTTGTCCGCGAACTGGATGGCGAGGACGCTCCAGTCCGAGCCTGCCGTCTTGAGGGTCAGCCCCAGGGATCCGCCCGTCCAGTCGCGCTCGGCGATGATGAGCAGGCGAATGACCTCGCCCACGGCCAACGTGACGAGCGCGAAGTAGTGGCCGACCACGCGGAATCGGAAAGATGGAATGCCGAGGACCACGGCAATCCCGACGGCCACGGCCACGGCGAGCAGCATGCCGATCCAGGGCGTGAGGGAGTAGAAGTTCCAGAGAAGCGTGGTGGTGTAGGCGCCCACGCCGAGGAAAGCGCCGTGGCCGAGGGAAACGAGGCCGAAGCGCCCCATGAGAGACCAGGCCTGGCCGATGAAGGACCAGAGAAAGATCTGGATGACCACGTGGAGCACGTACTGCCGGGTCCCCCCCATGGGGACGAAGGGGAGGGCGAGGAGGAAGGCGAGGACCGCTCCCGCGAGGAGGCGACCGCTCACTGTCGCCTCGCGAGGATGCCGCCCGGCCGCACGAACATCATGATGATGAAGACGACGAAGGCGATGACGTATCCCATCTCCGTGGAGATGACGACGCCTCCGATGGCGATGATCTCGCTCATGATGAACGACGCGATGAAGGCGCCCACCATGTTTCCCAGGCCGCCCAGCACGCACACCATGAAGGTGAGCGGACCGAACTGCGCGCCGAAGAACGGGTGCACGGAGTACTGGATGATGAGGAGGGCCCCCGCCAGCCCCGCCATCGCTCCTCCCACCGCGGAGGTGACGATGTAGACGCGCTGGGGATTGGCCCCCATGAGGGCCATGGCATCGCGGTCCTGGGACACGGCGCGGATGGCCGTGCCGATGTAGGTGCGGGTGAGGAAGAGATAGAGGACGATGACGGCAAGGATGGAGATGGCGAAGGGGATGATCCGCGTGGCAGGCAGGAAGATCCCGGCCACTTCGTAGCTCGGCAGGCTCAGGCGCACGGTCTTGTGATCCGTGGTCCACAGGAACGTGGCGAAGGATTGCAGGAAGAAGAGGAGCCCGCCCGTGGCCAGGAGCTGGTTGATGGGCGCGCTCGTGAGGATGGGCGAGATGATGAGGAGGTGCACGCCGACGCCGAGGAGGGTGCCCACGCCCAGCGAGGCCACCCCCGCCGCCCAGATGGGCCAGCCATAGACGGCGTTGAGGAAATAGATGGCGTACATGCAGAGCATGACGAGGTCGACATAGGCGATCCAGACGATGTCGAGCACGCCGAAGATCAGGTTCAACCCGAGGGCGAGGAGGGCCAGCACTCCGCCCAGGAGAATGCCGTTGATGGCCGCCTCGACGAGGAAGATCGGATCGATCATTTGGTGGAGTGAGTGCTCTCAGACGCCGAGGTAGGCCTTGCGCACGAAGTCCTGCTCCGCGAGCTGGTCCGCCCGGCCCTCCATCTTGATGCGCCCGACTTCGAGCAGATACGCCCGGTCCACGAGCTTGAGCACCTGGCGAACGTTCTGCTCGACCACGAGGATCGTGTAGCCCTCTTCGCGCACGCGGCGGATCAGGTCGAAGACGCGGAGGACCATCACGGGGGCGAGGCCCAGGGAAGGCTCGTCGAGCAGGATGATCTTGGGGCGCGACATGATCGCGCGCCCGAGGGCCAGCATCTGCTGCTCGCCGCCCGACATGCTCCCCGCGCGCTGGTCCTGGCGCTCGGCGAGGACGGGAAAGAGCGTGTAGACGCGCTCCAGGCTCTCCCGGTAATGGCCACGCGCCGAAGGTAGGAAGGCGCCCATCTTGAGATTGTCCGCCACGGTGAGACCGGGGAAAAGGCGGCGCCCTTCGGGCACGTGCGCGACCCCGTGGGCCACGATGTCGTAGGCGGGATGGCCGGCCACCTCGGCGCCCTCGAAGGTGATCCGGCCCGTGCGGGGGGCGATGAGGCCCGAGATCACGCGGAGGAGCGTGGTCTTGCCCGCGCCGTTGGGGCCGACCACCGCCACCGCCTCGCCCTCGGCCACACGCAGGCTCACGTCCCACAGCGCGGTGAAGTGGCCATAGCCCGCCGTGATGCCGCTGAGCTCTAGCATGAGAGGCCCGGCATCAGGCCAACACGATCTTCTCGCCCAGATAGGCTTCGACCACCTGCGGATGCTCGGCGATCTCGAGAGGAAGCCCTTCGGCGATCTTCTCGCCGTGGTCCAGCACCACGATGCGATCCACCACACGCATCAGCGTCGCCATGATGTGCTCGACCCAGACGATGGTGACCCCGAGGCCGCGGCGGATGCGCTTGAGCATCTCGGCGGCGTCGTGCATCTCCGACGGATCCAGCCCGCCCAGGCTCTCGTCGGCGAGGAGCAGCCGGGGCCCGGTGGCGAGCGCCCGCGCCAGCTCCAGTTTCTTCAGCCCGCCGGCGCCGAGCGAGGTCGTCCCCGCCTCGGGGTCCGTGGGCAGCCCCACCAGCTCCAGCATCTCGCGCGCGCGCGACCGCGCCTGCGCCTCCGTGTTGGGCTCGTTGGTCCCGTAGTGGGCGGCCACGGAGACGTTCTCGAGGATGGTGAGCTTGCGGAAGGGGCGGGGGATCTGAAAAGTCCGGGCGATGCCCCGATGGCAGATCTTGTCGGGGGTGAGCCCGCCGATCTCAACACCGCGGAGACGGACGGAGCCAGCCGTCGGCGGCAGCGCGCCCGACACGCAGTTGAAGAGCGTGGTCTTGCCGGAGCCATTGGGCCCGATGAGCCCGAGGATCTCCCCCTCGCGCACCTCGAACGACACCTGATTGAGCGCGGTGAAGCCCCCAAACCGCTTCGTCAGCTTCTCGACCGTCAGCATGTCCGAACGTCGCGGCTGTGATTTGTTCGAGCGCCGGCTTGGCCGGCGCAATCGAATCCGAGGGGGGAGGTTCGGAGGGGGCCACCGAGGCCCCCTCCGATTGACTTAGCGCACGGCAAGCGGTGAGGACGCCGGCAGCGGCAAGATGGGCTGGGCGGTCGCCACGGTCTTGGGGAAGACCAGCTCGAACTTGCCTTCGATGATCTCGAAGACGGCCGGGAAGGAGCGCTCGTTCTGCCCCGCGAAGCGGTGCCCGGGCGGATTGAACTTCACCCCGTAGCCCTGCATGGTGCCGCCCTCGGGGATATCGGTGTCCCGGGCCGCCTTGGCGAGCGCCTCCGGGCCGAACCCGCCGTACTTGGTGATAGCCCGCGGCACCACGTCGTTCAAGAGGATCCACATGTTGTTGAAGCCCATGGAGACGTGCGGCGCGATGGCGCGGTCGGCGACCTCCTTGTCGTACTGCGCCTTGTAGCGCTTGACCATCTCGGCGGTGAGCTCGCCCACGCCGGGCTTGAGCTTCTTGGGATCGAGGAGCTGGGAGGCGATGGGGTCGAGGGTGTGGAATCCGTCGATCTCCTTGGCGCCGAAGGACTCCTTCAACTTGTCGATCTGGCTGTGGCCGGCGCCGTGGCCGATGTAGGCGCGTAGGCGCAGGCCCTGCTCCTTGGCCTGGCGCAGGAAGAGGGCGATGTCGGGGTTGTAGCCCGTGTGAAAGAGGACGTCGGGCCGCACCGACCGCAGCTTCGTCACCAGCGCGGAGAGATCGGGGGCGCTGATCGAGTAGCCTTCCTTGAGGACCACGTTGAGCCCGAGCTCCTTGGCCTTGAGCTCGTTCCCCAGGGCCACGTCGGCGCCATAGGCGCCGTCCTCATGGATGATGGCCAGGCGCAGCTCCTTGGCGGGCTTCTTGAACTTCTCCTGCGAGTACTCGTTGATGTACTGGACGGAGAGCGCCCCGAACTGGTCGCCGGTGGGCTGCGGGCGGAAGGTGTACTGGAGGTTGCGCCCGTCGAAGACCTTCGACGAGATGGCCGTGGTGATCCAGAGGAAGCGCTTTTGCTTGTCCACCTTCTCGGCGAGGGGCACGGCGTGCGCGCTCGAGTAGATGCCGGCCAGGATGTCGACCTTCTCGACGTTCAGGAGGCGCTCCGCCTCGTTGATGGCGACCTCGGCCTTGGACTGGCCGTCGCCGTCGACCTGGACGATCTTGTACTTGCCCAGCACGCCGCCCCGCTCGTTGATGAGGTCGATCATCATCTTGGCGCCGCGCCAGCAGTTGAGCGATCCCGCCGCGGAGAAGGGGCCGGTATGGTCGTAGAGCACGCCGATCTTGATGGTCTGGGCCTGCGCGCTGGCGAGATCGCGGAGGACGAGCGCGCCGCCCGCGGCGGCCATGAGGAGCAGGACGAGAGCGATGCGAAGCACCTTCATACCGGAGCCTCCTTTGGCCGCCCGTTACCGCGCGTACTCATCCGCGACGACGTGGCGTCCCGAAAAAAGTGCTCAAACGTAGCACGCCCTCCTGGGTGAAGCAACGGCGAATCAGCTTGCGCGGCGCTCGGCCGTGACGAACCATTCGAGATTCCTGCGCCGCTCGGGAGAGGCGGGCGGCTCCCCCGCCTCCACGATGCGGAAGCAGGGCTCGAGCACCGTCGCGATACCTTCCCGGGACACCGGGAAGGGGGGCCCGTCCGTGCCCTCTCTCAAAGGATAGAAGCAGGCGAGGAGGATTCCCCCGGGTCGCAGGATGGCCTGCAGCACCTGCGCGTACTCGGCGCGGCGGTCGGGATCGATGGCGCAGAAGCACGTGTATTCCCACACCGCGTCGAAACGTTCCGCGTAGTCGGGGCCCAGCGTGAAGATGTCGCGCTGCTCGAAGGCGACGGCGAGACGCTCCGTGGCTGCGAGCCCTCGAGCCTCTGCGATGGCCGCGTCTGCGAAGTCGAAGCCCGTGACCGCATAGCCGTGACGGGCGAGAAGTCTCGCGTCATGGCCTCGCCCGCAGCCGGGGACGGCGATGTGCGGGGGCCTCGACATGGGTGAAGCGCCGGCGTGAGTGAACGTCTGCCCCGCCGCGAGCCAGGCCCGCAGCGAGGGCGCGGCCTCCCCGAGCTCCCACCCATCCTGGTGCTCGGCATAGAGACCGTCCCAGAAGGCGGGAGCGCTTACGGGCTTGCGAGGCTCGGCCACTCGAGACCCTGGAAATCGGCGATGGTTCGCTCGGCACCGGCGTCGCGCAGCTCGGCGTCGCTGTGTGCGGTGGAGACCCCGACGGCACGCATGCCGGCCCGTCGCGCCGCCTCGATACCCACCAGCGAGTCCTCGAAGACGAGGCACGCCTCGGGGGCGACCCTGAGCCGCGCGGCGGCCAGCTCATAGACCTCGGGGTCGGGCTTGCCCATGACGACGTCGTCCGCCGTCACGATCACCCCGAAGGCGCGCCGCAGTCCCACCGCGGCGAGCACGCGATCGACATCGAAACCCGAGGCCGAGGTGCCGATGGCGCGGGGGACACGCAGGTGCTCCAGCGTCGCCACGAAGTCGCGCACTCCCGCGACGGCCACCAAACCGGCGCGCGCGAAGCCGACGTAGAGATCGCGCTTGCGCCGCGCGAGGCGCCGCGCCTCGTAGTCGGGCATGGCGCGGCCGAGGAGGAGCGGGACCGCCTCTTCGCTCGGCCGGCCGATGGTCAGCCGCCAGGGCTCGGGATGCGCCGCCTCCTCGCCCAGCTCGGCGAGCAGAGCCATCCACGCCGCGCGGTGATGGGCGCCGCTGTCGATGAGGACGCCGTCCATGTCGAAGATGACCGCCTCAGTCATTTGAGCCGGTACAGCGGCGCCAGGAGCTGGAAGGTCTCGCGCGCGGCGCGCGCATAGTCACGGGGCTTCCAGCGCGCCGCCTCCTGCGCGGGCACCGCGCGCCCGAGGACGAGCGAGCCGTCACGGGTGCGCGTTAGCTCGTCGCCCAGACGCGCGATGTCCTCGGCCGAGAGCTCGCCCAGAATGGCGGCCGGCCGCTCGTCGTGCTCGTCCTTGAACCAGGCGAGGCCCTTGGCGCGCCTCAACACGGGCGCCAGCTTGGGACCCTGCCGCTTCCAGGCCGCCGCCCAGCGTCGCTTCTGGGCGTGCTCGGGCCCCGCCTCGAAGAGAAAGCGCACGACGCCGCGCGAGACGGCCACCTTGAAGTGGCAGTGCTTCTTGTAGCCGCGCTTGTCGAGCGCGAAAGCGACCCACGTGTCTTCCGGAGGATTGACGGTGCGCCGGGCGTGCCTGGCGACGTGGGCAAAGGCGGTGTCACCGGCGATGCGCGCGACGTCGGGCAGGAGATCGCGCCCGATCGCCTCGAGCTTGGGACGGATCCGCGTCTTGATGGCGTCCATGCGGGGCTTGAAGCCGTCGATGTCGAAGACCTTGAAGTCGGCCGGAGTGAAGCCGGGGAAGGACATGCGAGGGCCCTCCTGCGCGTGCGCCGCTCAGGGATAGGTCGTGTGGGGATCGAGGGGAAAGATGGGTCGCCTGATCCGCTTGAACTCGAAGCGCGCGAGGTTGGAGGAGGACAGCCCCGGGGCGTCGACCTCGATGATCTCGCGGGCCATGGGCTCGAAGGCGGCCCGGTAGTGGATGGTGGACTTGATCACCAGCACCTTGTGGTCGAGAGGGTCGATGCCCACGAAGCGGATCATCTCCGGATCCAGCGTCTGCCAGCGGTACGAGATGAGGATGATCTTGACGTCGTTGACGTCGAGGACGGCGGTGGTGCCGAGCCGACCCGGCAGGCCGCGCGCCATGGGTCCCTTGTGCACGAAACGACCGTCGGAGAGCGTGCGGACCACGCCCGTCACCCGCACGGGCGCGCCGTGCCGGTCGTCGACCTTACCGCCGACCGAGAGCGTGACGGAGGCGCCCACGCCTGCCTTCACACATTCCGCCACGGCCTGGGGATCCCAGAGGCAGGCGACCACGACGGAGCGCGCGCCCACCCGCAGCAGCTCGCGCAGGATCTCGGTGCCGTCGCCCGCCGCGCCGCCGCCCGTGTTGTCGGCCATGTCGGCGAGCACGATGGGCTTGCCCTCGGCGGCCAGCGCCTTGGCCACCGCCTCGCGTACGGGGAGGGCCGTGTGGACGAACTCGTGGCGGTGGGTCCAGGCGGTGGCGGCGAGCTGATCGGCGAGGCGATCGGCCAGGGCCTGATCGTCGTCCGTGACGACATAGATGCCGAAGCCCGCATCGGGGATGTCGGCATGGGGGAAGCCCGCGAAGATGGAGATGGAGATGACCTTGGGGTTCTTCTCCATCTCCGTCGCCGCGTCGTAGAGCCGGCGCATCGGTCCGCGCGCGGTGCCCTGGCTGCCGAGGGGCGGCAGGATCGGCGGCTTGCGCACGGCCGCCGTGGGGCGGAGGCGCTTGCCGATCACATCGAGCAGCCGCTCCGTCGCCTCCACTCCGCGCTCGCTCATGTCCACGTGCGGATAGGTCTTGTACCCGTGGAGGAGATCGGCGCCGCCGACCATGCTCGCGCTCAGGTTGCTGTGGAAATCGAGGGTAACCGCGATGGGCACCTCGGGCCCGACCACGCGCCGCACGGCCTCGATGAGATCGCCCTCGCCGTCATCGAGCCCCTCGGGAACCATGGCCCCGTGGAGATCGAGGAGCACGCCGTCGATGGCGCCCGCGGCCTTCAGGTCGCCGAGCATGCGCTCCTTCACGTGCTCGTAGATGTCCCGGGTGACGAGGCCCGCGGGGGAAGCGGCCGCCGCCACCGAGGGGACGAGGCGGGCGCCGCGACGCTCGGCCGCCGCGATCATCCCGCCCAGACAGGTGCCGGTGCCGCGGAAGGCCTCGACGATCTCGCCGCCGTAGTGGAGATTGCGCGCTTCGAACTGGCCGCGGTCGGTGGGGACGTTGCTGAAGGTGTTGGTCTCGTGGGACATCATGGCCAGGAACAGTCTCACCGGGGTCTCCTCTACGATCACTTTCTCCGAGGCGCCACCCTACCGATCAAGGAGCCAACCATGGCAGACAGAGGGCACTTTCACAACCTGAAACAGTGCAGGTCATCAACGGCCCGCGCTGCTAGACATCTTTTCTCCACCGCACAATTCTGCGGGCCGATGAGAAGGGTCCAGATGCGAGGCGGCGAGGGAGGCGTTGCGCGAGGCGTACTCTCTGTACGTTGAGGGCAGCGCCGACCGAGCCAACGAAGCAGATGGGCCCTTATCATCGGCCCGCTACAGTTTCATGTGGGGGTCGAGCCAGTCACGGAGCGCATTGCCGATCAGGTTGATGACGAGCGTGGTGACGAAGATGGCGAGGCCGGGAAAGGCGGCGATCCACCAGGAGTTCAGCATGTAGACGCGCCCCTCGCCGAGCATGTTGCCCCAGGCGGGGGTGGGCGGCTGGACGCCCAGGCCGAGGAAGGACAGGAAAGACTCGAGGATGATGACCTGGGCGATCTGCAGGGTGGCGATGACGACGATGGGCGAGATCAAGTTCGGCAGGATCTGACGGAAGACGATGCGGGTATGGCTCCCGCCCAGGGCCCGCGCGGCAAGCACGAACTCGCGCTCGCGGAGCGCCAAGGTTTCCGCCCGCACGACGCGAGCGTAGACGGGCCAGCCCGTCACCCCCAGGACGATGATCATGTTGGGCATGCTCGGGCCCAGCACCGCGATGACGGCAAGCGCCAGGAGGACAAAAGGGAAGGTCAGCATCACGTTGATGAACGTCATGATGCTCCAGTCGAGGCGCCCCCCGAAGTAGCCGGCGGCGAGCCCGAACAGGATACCGATGGTGGAGGAGAGCAGCACTGCCGTGACGCCCACCACGAGCGAGACACGCCCGCCCCAGATCACCCGCGAGAGGAGATCGCGACCGATCTGATCGGTCCCGAGCACGTGCTCGCGGGTGCCGCCCTCCATCCAGGCGGGCGGGCCCATCCGGTGCCTGATGTCCACGATGACGGGATCGTGGGGCGCGATCCAGGGCGCGAAGACCGCGCTCAGCACGATGGCGAGGAAGATCGCCGCGCCGCCCATGCCCCACTTGAGGCGCCAGAGTCTTCGCCAGCCCGCGCCGGAGAGGGCGGGCGCCGCGGCGGCTTCGAAGCGGGGGGCGCTGATGGCGGCGTCGGGGCCGATGGCCATCAGGCCGCCCGGATGCGCGGGTCGATCAGCCCGACGATCAGATCGACGATCGCGTTCACGAACACGATGATGAGGGCGAGCAGGACCACCGCGCACTGCACGACGGGGAAGTCCTGGTTGCGGATCGAGTCCACCGTCAGCGTCGCCACTCCCGGCCAGGCGAAGACCGTCTCGGTGATGAAGGCGCCCCCCAGGAGCTGGCCGAACTGCAGGCCGAGGACGGTGACCACGGGGATGCAGGCATTGCGGAAGGCATGCTTGAGGATGACCATGCGCTCGCCCACCCCCTTGGCCCGCGCCGTCTTGATGAACTCCATGCTCATCACCTCGATGATGCCGGAGCGGACGAGCCGCATGGTCAGGGGAGCCAGGAAGGCCCCGAGGCAGAAGGCGGGCATGATGAAGTTCTGCCAGGTGCCATAGCCGGAGGCGGGCAGGACCTTGAGGCGGACGGCGAAGATGATGATGAGCATGATGCCGAGCCAGAAGATGGGCATGGCCTGGCCGGCCACGGCCAGGAGCGTGCACAGTGTGTCGATCACGGAGTGGCGCTTGAGGGCGGCGGTCACGCCCAGGGGCAGGGCGATCAAGAGCGCAACGCCGAGGCCGGCCAGCGTGAGGTAGATGGTGGGCGGCATGCGCTCGATGACGAGACCGAAGGCAGGGGCATTGCCGTACCAGGACTTGCCGAAGTCGCCGTGGACGGCGCGGCTCGCGAACTTCCAGTACTGGACCCAGACGGGCTGGTCGAGCCCCATGAGGTGCTTGTAACGCTCGTACTCCTCCTTGCCGGCATTCTGGGGGAGGAGCAGGGTGACGGGGTCACCGATGACGTGCAGGATCGAGAAGGCGAGGATGGAGATGCCGAGGATCACGACGACGAGCTGGACGAGCTGGTGTGCGATGTAGCGCCGCATCGGGAGATCGGGACCGGCGGGCGGGGACGCGCGAACGCCCCCGCCCGCCGGCCCGGCGGATCCGGAGCTACTTCTTCCGCGGAGTGGCGAGGAACATGCGGTCGACCTCGTCGGGCGGCGCCGAGTACTCGATCCGGTTCGACACGCCCCACACGCCGCGCAGACCCCACTTGAAGAGGGCGGCGGCGTCGTCGAACATCAGCTTCTGCGCCTTGACGTAGATCTCGGCGCGCCGCTTCTGGTCGAGCGTCGAGCGCCCGGAGATGATCAGGTCGTCGAGCTCCTTGTTGCAGTAGTAGGAGTAGAACTCGCCGCACTTGAACATGTCGTACAGGATGGCGTCGGTGTCGAAGACTGAGTAGTAGCCCCAGGACCAGTTCATCATCGGCCCGAGCTTGCCTTCCTTCGCGCGCGCGACGACGACCGTGTTGTCGCCGATGTAGTTGCGCTTCACGCGGAAGCCCGCCTTGGTCATGTCGGCGACGATGGCGTCGTTGGTCTGCTGGGTGCCGGGCTCGACCGTGGGCGGGGCCTCGTTGAAGAGCACGTCCACGCCGTTCGGGAACCCCGCCTCGGCCAGGAGCTTCCTGGCCCGCTCCGTGTCCTGCTTGTACGGCTTGAGGCTGGCGTCCCAGCCGAAGGCCATCGGGTTCACCGCGGTGGCGACCCGGTCGCCGAGCCCGTTCAGCACGTGCTTGATGATGGCGTCGTGGTCGGCGGCGAGATTCGCCGCGACGCGCACGCGCCTGTCGGTGAAGGGGTTCGGTCCGCCCCTCGCCGCCGAGTCGAACTCGATGAAGGCCGTGCGGAGGATCGGCGAGGTCGACGTGCGCGCGGCGCCCGACTTGTTGATGACGTCCATCTGGTCCGGCGGCACCGCCTTGATCACGTCCACGCCGCCGGAGAGTAGCTCGGCGATCTGGGTGGCCTGCTCGGGGATGATGCGGACGCGCACGTACTTGTAGTAGGGCTTGGGGCCCCAGTAGTCATCGTTGCGGACGAGCAGGTGCTCCTGCTTGCGCGCCCACTTGACGAGCTTGTAGGGCCCGGTGCCCACGGGATGCTCCTGCATCCACTCGTCGCCCTTCTCGCGGATGACCTTCTCGGACTCCATCACCTGGGCCGTCATGCGCTCCACGAAGAGCGGGTAGGGGCCGTCGGTCTTGAAGCGCACCGTGTAGTCGTCCACGATCTCCACGGTCTTGATCTTGGCGTGGTTGCCGCGGGCGATCATCTTCTTCACGGGGTCGAGCACGCGGTCGAAGGTCGCCTTGACGTCCTTGGACGTGAACGGCGTGCCGTCATGGAACTTGACGCCCTGACGGAGCTTGACCTCCCACGTGGTGTCGTCGATCGTCTTCCAGGAGATGGCGAGGTTCGGGATGACCTTCCGCGTCTTGAGGTCGCGCACGGCCAGGTGATCGAAGACGTGATAGCCGAGGATGATGGCCTCGCGCAGCACGGAGCCGGGCGGATCCCAGGTATCGATGTCGGACTGGAGCGCGTAGACGAGGGTGTCCTCCTTCGTCTGAGCCTGGGCGGCGACGGGCAGCAGTCCGATGGTGAGGAGTAGAGCGCATCCGAGAGCGGCGGCACGAACCATTGCAGAGCCTCCTTCTTCTAACGTCGGAGCAGGGCAGGTAATTCGGTGCGTCCGCGGACCGGCACGGCCATCGAGTGCCAGCATACTAGCGGGCCCTGGCGCGACTTGTCAACGCGCGGCACTGGGCCAATGTGCTTCGCCAGTTCAACTCAGCTCTCGCCTCACGGCAGGGCCGTTCGGCTCGAAGAGCCATGTTCTCGGTCGCCCGCGACGCTCAACGTACATACAGGTACGCTAGGCAAAGCGGGCTCCCTCGGGCGTGGCCGTTCGAGCTGAGGGCGGAGCCCGAGGCGAGGGCTGAGTTAATATGGCTCGCAACTTGGCCCAGTGCCGTAAAGTTGACAACTTTGTGGCGCGGCTACCATAATCGTGGCTCGTCATGCCGCCTTCCTCTCTCTACCTGGTCACCGGTGGCGCCGGCTTCATCGGCTCGCACGTGGTCGAGCGCCTGCTCGCCGATGGGCACCGCGTCCGCGTGCTCGACAATTTCTCCACGGGGAGCCGGAGCAACCTCGCCTTCGCGAAGGGCAATCGCCGGCTCGAGGTGATCCGCGGCGACCTCGCGAGCCTCAAGACTGTGGAGCGGGCCGTGCGCGGCGTGACGGCCGTCTTCCACCAGGCGGCCATGCGCTCCGTCCCGCGGTCGGTCGCCGACCCCCTCGGCGCCAATGCCTCCAACGTCACGGGCACGCTGCACGTGCTCGTGGCCGCGGCGCGGCAGAAGCGGAAGCCTCGCGTCGTCTACGCCTCCTCGTCCTCCGTGTACGGTGAGCGGCCGGATTTGCCCAAGCGCGAGGAGCAGCCCATGGCTCCCATCTCCCCGTACGCGGCGACCAAGGTGGCCGGCGAGCTCTACGCGTCCGTGTGGAGCCGGCTCTTCGGCGTGGATACGGTGGGGCTCCGGTACTTCAACGTCTTCGGTCCCGGCCAGGACCCCAAGAGCGAGTACGCCGCCGTCATCCCCCGCTTCATCCTGTGGGGCACGCAGGGCAAGCCGCTCCAGGTGCACGGCGACGGCACGCAGTCGCGCGACTTCACCTATATCGACAACGTCGTCTCGGCGAACCTGCTCGCCGCCGCCGCCCCCGCCTCCGCCGTCTCCGGCAAGGCCTACAACGTCGGGTGCGGCAGCCGGACCAGCCTCCTCGAGATCATCAGCTCGCTCGAAGGCCTGCTCGGGCGGCCGCTCGCGCGCGCCCACCAGCCCACGCGCGTGGGCGACGTGCCGCACACCCTCGCCGACATCGACGCCGCCAAGCGCGACTTCGGGTACGCGCCCGTCGTGGATTTCAGCGAGGGACTCCGCCGGACGGTCGCCTACTTCACGGAGGGGACACGATGACGATCCTGCGCGGTCTCGGAGCCGCCCTGCTGGTCCTGGCCCTCGGCGCGGGGCCCGCGGCGGGCCAGGGCACCCTCACCGTCCAGGTCACCACGGAGCCGCCCGGGCTCGATTTGACCACCAATCCGTCCTCCGCCATCGCGGGCGTCGTCTTCTACAACGTCCAGGAAGCGCTGGTGAAGGTGGACAGGCACGGCAAGCTCGTGCCGTGGCTCGCCGAGCGGTGGTACACGACCGATAGCAAGAACTACACCTTCTTCCTCCGCAAGGGCGTCCGCTTCCACAACGGCCGCGAGATGCGGGCCGCCGACGTCAAGTTCGTCCTGGACCGCGCCGTCAATCCCGAGACCAAGCACCCCTACCGCGTGCAGTACGAGAACATCCAGGACGTCATCGTCAAGGACGACTACACGATCAGCGTCACCCTCAAACGGACCGAGGCGAACTTCCTCTGGACGGTGGCGCGCCAGGGCTCGGTGATCTACCCGCGCGAGGCCGTCGAGACGCTCAAGAGCGCGCCCCTCGGCACGGGCCCCTTCACGGTCGGCGACTGGGTGCGCGGGGACCGCATCGTGCTTGTCCGGAACAGGGACTACTGGCAGAAGGGCCTGCCGCGGCTCGACAAGGTGACGTACCGCTTCATCCCCGATCCCAACTCGTCGCTGGCCGCGCTCAAGTCGGGCGACATCGATGTCTCGGCGTTCGGGCTGGGGCCGGAGAACGTCGACGACCTCAAGAAGGATGGGCGCTTCCAGGTCATTCTGGGCGACAGCACGAACGACGTCACCCTCAGCATGAACAACTCCAAGAAGCCCTACTCCGACAAGCGCGTGCGCCTGGCCATCACCCACGCGATCAACAAGGAGGAGGTGCTCAAGGGGGCCATGTTCGGGTACGGCAGGATTCTCGGCTCCAATGTGGACCCCCTCAACCCGTACTTCGTGGATGTCTCCAAGCGGGTGACGTACGATCCGGTCAAGGCCAAGAAGCTCCTTGCCGAGGCCGGCTATCCCGAAGGCTTCGAGGCCACCTTCAAGGTCGCGCCCCAGTACTACTACACGGTGCGCAGCGCCGAGGTCGTCGTCAATCATCTCGCCAAGGTGGGCATCCGCGCCAAGATTCAGCAGGTCGAGTGGGGGCAGTGGCTGGCGCAGGTGTTCTGCCTCAAGCCCTGCGAGAACCCCGACTACGACATGTCCGTCATCGGCCACGCCGAGGCCTGGGACATCGGCAACTTCGCCAACCCGAAGTACTACTTCCGCTGGGACAACGCCGAGTTCCAGAAGCTCTTCAAGGAATCCGAAGTGACCGTGGACGACAAGAAGCGGCGCGAGCTCTACGTCAAGATGCAACAGATGCTGGCCGACGAGGCGCCCGCGGTGTGGCTCTACATGCACCCGCGCCTCGTCGTGACCAAGAAGGGCGTGACGGGGATCTGGAAGGACCTGCCGATCCCCTCCCTCGACCTCTCCGAGGTCGGCTGGCAGAAGTAAGAAGTCAGGTTGCGCCGGTACGTCCTGCGCAGGGTGGCCGCCATGCTGGTCACCCTCGTCTTCGTTTCCCTGCTCGTTTTCGTCGTGGTGCGGGTGCTCCCGGGTGACCCCGCCCTCATCATGCTCGGCATCGAGGCCAGTCCTGAGGCCGTGGCGCGGCTGCGCGAGTCGCTCGGCCTCAACCTCCCCGTTCCGGTCCAGTATGTCCGGTGGATCGCCCACGCGGCTGCCGGTGACCTCGGCCGCTCGATCCAGTACGACGTGCCGGTGGCGGGCCTGATCCTCTCTCGCCTGTCGGTGACGCTGCCCCTGACCGTGATGGCCGCCGCGCTCATGGCCGCGGCCGCCATCCCCCTGGGCGTGTTCGCCGCCACCCGCCACCGGCGCTGGGGCGACTACCTCACGATGACGCTTTCCCAGCTCGGCATCGCCGTGCCGGGCTTCTGGGCCGGGCTCCTGCTCATCCTGCTCTTCTCGGTCAGGCTCGGCTGGTTTCAGGCCGGCGGCTTCGACGGCTGGGGCCAGGGCGTGGGCCACGCGCTCAAGTCGCTGCTTCTGCCCGCTGTCGCCCTCGGCCTCTTCCAGTTCGCCGTGCTGGCGCGCACCACCCGCTCGGCCGTCCTCGAAGTGCTGAGGGAAGAGTACGTGAAGACCGCGCGCGCCAAGGGTGTGGCCGAGTCGGCCGTGCTGTTCCGTCACGCTCTCCGCAATGCCATGATCCCGATCCTCACCGTGGCCGGCATCCAGCTCGGCCAGCTCATGGCGGGCAGCATCATCCTGGAATCGGTCTTCTATCTGCCCGGCCTGGGCAGGCTCGCCCTGGGCGCGATCAGCGCCCGCGACCTGCCCGTGGTCCAGGGCGTGGTCCTCTTCGTGGCCACCGTCATCGTGACCATCAATGCCGCCGTTGACGTGCTGTACGGCGTCCTCGATCCGCGCATTCGCTATGAGTGAGCCGACGCGGGCCGGGGGAAGCCGCCCGTGGCGACGGGCGCGCCGGCACGTGACCTTCGCCATCGGCCTCGCCATCACAGTGATGCTCGTGCTGACCGCCGCCCTCAGCCTGACCTATACTCCGCGGGACCCGCTCGAGATGTCCATGGATGGGCGGCTCCAGGGGCCGTCGCGCGCGCATCCCTTTGGCACCGACCAGTTCGGCCGCGATCTGCTCTCGCGCGTCATGATCGGCTCCGTCACCTCGATCCTGGTCGGGGTCATCGCCGTCGGCATCGGCATGGGCCTGGGCGTTCTGCTCGGCATGCTTTCCGGCTACTTCGGCGGCTGGCTCGACGAGGTGTTCATGCGTCTCATGGACGCCGTCCAGGGCTTTCCCGCCATCCTTTCCGCCCTCCTCATCACCGCGGTGTTCCGGCCGAGCGTCGCCATGACCATGATCGCCATCGGCGTGAGCTTCCTGCCCGTCTTCGCGCGCCTCACCCGCGCCAGCTTCCTGGAGCTGCGCGACCGCGAGTTCGTGCTGGCGGCCCGGGCGCTCGGCGCGCGGGACGCCACCCTGGTCGGCCGGCATATCTTCCCCAATACGATGCCTCCGCTCATCGTCCAGGCGACCATCAGCTTCCCGGTGGCCATCCTGGCCGAGGCCGCGCTGTCCTATCTCGGCCTGGGCACCCAGCCACCGCATCCGTCGTGGGGCCTGATGCTCCGGGAGGCCCAAGCCTTTTTAAGCATGTCTCCCTGGTTTGCCATCTTTCCGGGCACCGCAATCGCCTTGACTGTGCTAGGCTTAAATCTGCTCGGCGATGGCCTGAGGGATCTCCTCGACCCAAGACTGGCGGGATAGCGAAGACGGGCCGGCGACGAGCGCTCACGACAGAGAAAAAAAAGGAGACCCCTACGTGCTGAAAGCGCTGCTAGCTGTCGCCGTCACTGTCCTGGTCACGCAAGCCGCGGTGGTTGCGACTTCCGTGTACCTGCATCGAGGTCTCGCGCATCGCGCCCTCACGCTGCATCCCATCGCGGATTTCTTCTTCCGCATCATCCTGTGGATCACCACGGGGCAGGACCGTCGCCAGTGGGTGGCCGTGCACCGCAAGCACCACGCCTTCACCGACACCGAGAAGGATCCCCACAGTCCCCTCGTGCACGGCTTCTGGCGCATCCAGCTCTGGAACGTCTACTACTACGTGCGCGAGGCGCGGAACCCCGAGACCCTGACCCGCTGGGCCAAGGACATCAAGGAAGACTGGTGGGACCGGCGGATCTTCTCCAGGGGCACCCTCGGCGGCATCATCGGTCTCGTCCTCGCCATGCTCGTCCTGGGACCCGCGTGGGGAATCTTCGTGGTCGCCGTCCACCTCGTCCTGTACGTCTTCGTCCTCGCCCCGTCCATCAACGGTCTCGGGCACTGGTGGGGACGCAGGAACTTCATGAACAACTCCGGCACGAACATCCGACTCCTCGCCTGGCTCACGGGCGGGGAGAGCCTGCACAACAACCACCACGCCTACCCGTCGAGCCCCAAGTTCAGCGTCCGACGCTCGGAGTTCGACCCGTCGTGGGTGGTTATCAAGATCCTGGCCATGGTCCGCCTGGCAACGCTCGTGGGCGACAAGGTAAAGCTGAGCTGAGCCGGTCTGGCTGATCCGCCCGAGAGGCCCCGGGGAGACCCGGGGCCTTTTCAGTTTGCCCCGAGGGTGATCTTGCCGTCGACGATGCGCGGCGGCTCGACGACGACGGGCACGGGCAGGTGACGCAAGGCTGTCGTCGGGTCGAGATGGCGAATGACCCAGTTCACGAAGGGGCCAGGCACGGTCATTCCTCCCAGGCTGACCCGGCTCGCAGACAGCGTGAAGGGCCGCTCGCTGTCGCCGGGGCCGAAGCGGACGCGGGCCTTGAGCGTCGGCCCGAAGCGCGTCACCCGCACCTTGGCCGCGCCGTCCTCGAGGGCGATGCTCATGCCGCTGCCCATGGGCTGATCCAGGAGGAACTCGCTCAGATCCTCCTGGGTGACGGTCACGCTGCGGATCACGAGCGCCTTGAGGTCCAGGATCTCGAGCCGCCCCTCGCGCATGAGGCGCTGCGGGTTGAAGACGAGGCCCTTCCCCTCGATCCAGATGTCGCGCATCCGCAGGGGGGCCGGCCGGCGCCGGCCGAACTCGCCCACGAAGGCGGAGTCTGCCGTGAGCACGGCCCGGTCGATCTCGCCGCGCAGGATGCCTTGCGGCCGGTACTCGAGACGGACCTTCAAGCCCTGCGCGTCGTCGACGTTGTCGGCGAGCAAGGCGGCGGGATCGCGCTCGAGGCGCTCCGCGACGGCAAGGGGTCGCACGCCGACGAGGGGTGGGATGCGGCGCGCGCGGAGCGAGGCAGTGCTCCCGTCGGGCAGCGGATACTCCGCGATGACGGGGAAGGCCGACATCCAGTAGGGATCGCCCCCCGTGAAGGCGCGGCTGATTCTCTCCGGTCGCGCCGCCGCATAGGATGGACCCTGGGCGCCCGTCTTGAGCACGACGAAGTCCACACCGAGGGGCGCGTCGGTCCACGACCGGGTCATCCGGTACGGCAGGCCGCGGCGCACGACCTCGTAGCGGAAGTTCGACACGGAGAAGAAGTTGTCGTTCGGCACGATGGCCACGGTGACGGCGTGGCCCCGGCTGGCGCGACCGAGGTCGGCCAGGATTCGATCGTGCTGCCAGTCGGCGCCGCTGGGCGGCCTCCCGATGGCCAGGGGCAAGATCATGCCGGGCAAGGTGGGTGGTGGCGGCAGCGCCCAGAGCGTCATCGAGACCTGGAGAAGCCCCGCCACCAGCGCGCCCGCGCCGGCGACGCGGCGCCACCCGGACGGGAGCGCGCGCAGGCCCATGGCCGCGACGAGCACGGCCGCCGGCAAGATGGGTAGCGTGTAGCGCAGGTTCTTGTTCTGGATCAGCGAGAAGAGCACGAAGGGCCCCAGGGTGGCGAGCCAGAGAAAGGCGCGAGTCGTCCGCCCCTCCTTGCCGAGGGCCCACAGCCCCCAGAGGAGCAGGAGGGCGGCGATGAGGCCGAGCTGGGTCGGCGAGGTCCGCGGGTAGAACGAGAGCGCCGCCGCCGTCAGCGGGTCGGGATTCTGCTGCTCGGCGGCCTGCTTGAAGGAGCGGTTGAGCATCTGGGCGGGGAGTCCGAAGAGCCGGGGACCATACCAGGGAAGCGCCAGGGCCGCCCCCATCGCGAGCGCGCCGGCCGCCCAGAGGAGCCGCCGACGGCGCTCGGACGAGGCGAGGGCGCGCCCGAGGCTCCAGAGGAGCGGCGGGCCGACATACGCGGCGAAGGGCGGCTTGGTCAGCATGCCGAGGCCGACGGCCGCGCCCAGGGCGAGCGACCAGCCCGGCCTCCCGAAATCCTCCGTCCGGAGGATGGCGTAAAGGGTCAGCGCCACCATGGCGGCCAGGGGCAGATCGAGCTGGAAGTTGGTCAGCGAGAAGACGACGAAGGGCGCGGTGGCGAAGAGGAAGGCGGCCCAGAGTCCCGTCTCGACGTCGGCGAGGCGACGGCCGAGACCGTAGACGCAGGCGAGCGCAAGGGCGAGAAAGCCCATCATGACGACCTGCGCGGTCAGAGGCGTGATGGGAAAGACGAGGTAGAGGGCGCCCGCGGCGCAGGTGGCGAGCGGCGGATAGAAGGACGAAGCCTCCAGGATCTCGCGCGCTCCCGAGTCGGTGACGATGCGGAGATTGCGGTAGCAGTCCACCGCGCGCTCCAGGTGATTGGCGTGGTCCCACTCGGGCGGGCGTCTATCGACGGTGAGCCAGACCGCGGCGGTGCCGCAGATGGCCAGCCACAACCCGGCGAGAGCTACGAGGGGACGGCGGGTCATGCCGTCCTGTCGCCCCGGTCAGCGCTTCCGCGCCACGGTGGCGTCGACGTGGACGCCGTCCGTCGTCACGCGGCCCTGGACGATGTCGAAGCGCCTCAGGATGAGCTCGAGGGCGGGGACGCGGTCGCGCAGCGCGGCGGCCGTGTCGAGCCCCGTGCCGTCGGAGCGGACATAGTCGAAGACGAGGCAGCCGCCGGGCTTCAACACGCGGCACAGATGCTCGACCACGGCGAGCGGGCGGGGCAGGTGCTCGAAGGTCTCGAGGCAGAAGATCGTGTCGTACTCCCCCGCGAGGGGGGTGTCGTCGTTCGGGACAATGGGCACCATGCTCACGAAGCGATCCCCGCGAAACTTCCAGCGCGCGTAGTGGAAGAGCAGGTGCGGGATGTCGGCGCCCACCAGCTGCAGATCGAGGTGACGGTAGTGACGGGCGAGGGCGGTCACGATGGGGGCGGCGCCGCACCCGTACTCGGCCACCCGGCCGCCGC
>Ga0209690_1000571_pt1 | contig 19990 bp, 17 predicted proteins | sample GraSoiAngelo_150_FD_186164 | JGI IMG/M metagenome (GOLD analysis project Ga0209690, IMG submission 186164) | Grasslands soil microbial communities from the Angelo Coastal Reserve, California, USA - 14_1009_09_40cm (SPAdes) (version 2) | ecosystem: Environmental > Terrestrial > Soil > Grasslands ...
GACGCGTCGGCGCTGCCGCCGGGCGCATTCGTCCACATCGACGGCCGCGTGCTCGCCTTCACGCTCGCGGTCTCCCTTTTTACCGGTCTTGTCTTCGGCCTGGTGCCAGCGCTTCGCGGCGCGGAGGTCGATTTGCACTCCTCGCTGAAGGAGGCCGGGCGCGGACCGTCCGGGCCGGCGCGCAGCCGTCTGCGGTCGGCGCTCGTCGTCACGGAGCTGGCGATGGCGCTCCTCTTGCTCGGAGGAGCTGGCCTGCTCTTGCGCAGCTTCGCAGGCTTGCAGGCGGTGCCCCTCGGGTTCGACCCCAAGGGCGTCTTCACTGCCCTGGTCGATCTGCCGGTTTCGCGCTACCCGGAGGCCGTGGAGCAAGCGCGGCTGCGCGCGCGCGTCCTCGCTGCGCTGCAGGGGGTGCCGGGCGTGCAGGCGGCGGGCCTCGCCACGCAGTTGCCGCTCTCGGGCACAATCGCCCACGAGGTCATTTTCGAGGGCCGCCCTCCGCTGGCGCCGGGCGAAGAGCCGGCGATCGCAACGCGCTTCGCCAGCCGCGGGTTCTTCGAGGCGCTGCGCATCCCACTGATCGAAGGCCGCCTGATGGATGCGACCGACACCGCCGCCGCCGCCCCGGTCGTGGTGGTCAACGAGGCATTCGTGCGCAAGTACACGGACGGCCGCTCGCCGCTCGGCGCGCGTCTGCGCTGGGGGCGGGAGGACCCGGTTCGGTGGATGACCATCGTCGGCGTGGTCGGCGACGTCGCCGAGGAGCCGCTCGATCGCGCCGTGCGGCCCACGATCTACGTGCCGTTCGAACAGGAGATCCTGGCGTTCAAACGCTGGTCAGCGCTGGTGGTGCGCTCTGCCGCGACCGACCCGCGGGCGCTCGCGGCATCGATCAAGAAGGCCGTCTGGGCCGCGGACCCGCTCTTGCCAGTGACTCGTCTGCGCTGGATGGAAGACGGCCTCGCGGGCTCGCTCGCGCAGCGCCGCTTCACGCTTCTCGTGCTCGCGCTCTTCGCCGGAGCGGCGCTGGTGCTGGCGGGAGTGGGCGTCTACGGCGTGGTCGCGTACTCCGTCGCGCAGCGTACGCACGAGATCGGCGTGCGCATGGCGCTCGGCGCGGGCGGGCGCAGCGTGCAGCGGATGGTGGTTGCGCAAGGCGCGCGGCTCGCGCTGCTCGCGGTGGCCCTCGGTGCGCCGGCGTCGCTCGGACTGGCCCGCGTGCTCGGCTCGCTGTTGTACGGCGTGGCGCCGACGGACGTTGCCACGCACGCCGCCACCTCGGCCGCGATCTTCACGCTCGCGCTCCTCGCCAGCTGGCTGCCCGCCTGGCGCGCCTCCCGCATCGACCCGATGATCGCGCTGCGCGCCGGGTGACCCGGGGTTGCCCCTGTAATTGTGCATCGCGGGGCACGTGCGGACCCTGACGCGAAGCTCGCACCCCTGCTCATCTTCCCCGATGGCAGGTTCCTTGCCGGCCACCATCGGTCCTGTATCGTCGACACGATCGCATTCGTCGCTCGCGCTGCCGCGGCGGTCATCCGACCGCAACGGCGGCGAGCGAAAACCGCGTGCTCCCGTCCGGAGCGCGCAGGGAGGGAACATGAAGACACTCATCGCAACGATGGTAGCCGGCGTTCTTCTCTGTCTTTCCGGCGCCGCACAGGCACAACGGGCGCAGGCTTCGCGGGTCCACAGCAAGGGACACATCCTGCTCGGGGTGGACACGGAATTCGGCATCCCGCTGGGGAACTACGCCGACGTGAACAGCGTCGGCGGCGGTGCGGTGCTCGTCGCCGAGTACCCGCTGATGAACATGCTCAGCGCGTCGGCGCGGGTCGGTTTCCAGGCGCACGTGGACCGGACCGTGGCCGGGCTGGGCGCGCACGTCAACGCGATCCCCGTCCTGCTGGGTACCAAGTACTACATCGGTGGTGACCGCGACGGCCTGTTCGGCGCCTTCGAGCTGGGCATGTTCGACCTGATGAGCAGCGTCGAGTCGCGGGGCGCCGGCGGGAAGATCGTCTCGGCCACAGCAAGCGACCTCAAGTTCGGCCTCGGCGTCGGGGTCGGTTTCCAACAGGACCGGTGGAACGCGCGCGTGAACATCCACAGCCAGGACGTCGGGAACTTCGGCAGCGCGATGATCATCAGCGGCGGCATCGGGTACCACTTCGCGTCGTTCTGAGGCTCGCGATCTGGGCGGTGCCGTCTCGCTACCCCTGGCGAGGCGGCACCGCCGCATCTCCTAGGAGGATCCGCTCGGACCTGCGCCGAACGGCTCTCTCACGTTCGCGGAATGCTTCGCCGCCAGGTCCTCGAACGCCTGCGGATGGACGCAGGCGGCCAGGATCTCCAGCGACTCCACGATGCGCGGGCCCGGCCGGTTGAAGAAGGCGTTCCCGTCCGCGACGTACACCCGCGCCCGCCACCCGCGCGGCAACGCATCGCGCAGCACGCCGACCTCCTCGAGCGTCCGGTGGAGGTTGAACCCGCACGGCTTCACCACCACCACCTCGGGATCGAGCGCGGCGAGGCTGTCGCGGTCGAGCGTGGGCGCGCGCTCCCCGGGGCGCGTCACCAGCGGCTCGCCTCCGGCGAGCTCCACCAGCTCCGGCATCCACATCCCGCCGACCATCACCGGCGCGAGCCATTCGATGGTAAGGACCCGCGGCCGGCGCCGCGCGATGGCCGCCCGGCGGGCGACCTCCGCGACCCGCGCGCGCAGCGTCGCGACCAGCGCCTCGCCGTTCCCGGCGCGGCCGATCGCGCCGGCCACGTGGACGACGTCACGCCAGATGTCGGCAAGACGCATCGGGTGCAGGTTCACGATGGCGACGTCCTGGCGTCCGAGGCGTGCGACCGCCGCGCGGACGTCGTCGATGGACACGGCGCAGACCTCGCACAGATCCTGCGTCACGATCACGTCCGGCGCCGACTCGCGAAGCCGCTCGACGTCGATCTGGTAGATGGCAAGAGCATCCCTGAGGACGTCGCGCACCGAGGCGTCGATCGCCTGGCTCGACGGGAGCGGACCCACTCGCGAGGAGGTCAGGACGGGCACACCCTCCACGTCCGGCGGAAAGTCGCACTCGTGCGAGCGGCCGACCAGCTCGGCCCGCGCGTCGAGCGCGCAGACGATCTCGGTCGCCGACGGAAGCAGGGAAACGATGCGCACCGCGGCGAACATACCGCGGCGCGGGCGAAGCTACCCGCGGGCAGCGGTCAGCGGCGGCGACCCGAGACGAGCCGGTCCAGCGCCTCCTGATCCCCGTGCGAGAGGTGCTCCTTGGGCGGCGCCTCAGCGTCGGCATCCTGTTCCGGCGCAGGCGATTCGTCCTTCGAAGCTCCGTCGTCCCAGCGCTGCACGCGTTCGCGTGCGCGGGCGAGCGGCTCCCCCGCCTTGCGGAGGTGCAGCTTGCGGGCCGGTGACCTTCCCGGCACCCGCTCCTGCAGCCAGCGCCATGCGCCGGCGGCCTCGGACGCGACGTCGTCCGGCAGGCCCTCGCGCTGCGCCCGCTGCCAGAGCGTCGTCCCATCGATCGGCAGTAGGAACACCGCCGCGGCGGCCGCGGCAGCGCACAGCATCACGACGACTCCAAGAAGGCGGCGGAGACGGCCGAGGAGCATTGCCACGATGATCGCCCCGCCGCACAGAAGCAGCAGTTTGGCCATGTCGGGAGAAGCTGCCACCAAGTAGTCGCATACGCGACTTTTCGTCCGTTCCACCCCGTATGGCGCACGGTCGCGTCAACGAGGGCCGCTCCCGAACCCGTGTATCGGGAGCGGCGCCTCGTTTCCTACTTCGCCGCGGCGGCGGCCTTCATCGGCGCCGCCTTCGCGCCCGGCTCCATCTTCGAAGCGCCGTGGAACAGCGCGCCCTTCTGGACGACGAGCGACGGCGTCTCGAGGTCGCCCCGCACCTTGCCGGTGTGGAGGATCTCGACGGCCGTCTTCGCCTTGACGTTTCCGTTGACTTCCCCGTGGACGATGATGGTCCCGCAGGTGATGTCGGCGTCGATGCGGCCCGCCTCGCCGACCACCAGCACGTCGTTGGTGACGATCGAGCCGATGAACCGCGCGTCGATGCGGACGGTGCCCTCGAAGGTGAGCTTCCCTTCGAACCGGGCCCCGCGGCCGAGCAGGAGGTCGCTGCCGGGCGCCGGCGTAGGCGCCACGGGCGCCACGGGCGTCACCGCCACAGGCGCGGGGGCCTCGGTGGCCTTGACGGCCACGGTGGGCTCCTGCCGCTCCGGCAGGGGCGGCGTCATCGGGACGGGCGACTTGCGATCGGGAGCGGACGGGTCAGCGTTGTTCCAGAGCGACATGAAACCTCTTCTTCGCCGGTGGACAGGCAGACGAGCAGGCGCCCGGCGCAACGCCCTGCTGGCTTACCTACCACCCGCCGCACGCAGGTATTCCGGCGCTCGCTTGCCTTGAGGATGCGGGAGGCCGTACACCCGGAGCAGCTCCCCCGGAGGGTCTCTCATGCTCAAGAAGCTGCTGCTCGCGGTGGTCGTGGTCCTGGCGACGTCCGCGGTGTTCGTCGCGACGCGGCCCGCCTCGTATCGCGTGTCCCGGTCGCAAGCGATCGCCGCGCCGGCCTCGACCGCGTACGTCCAGGTCGCAGACTTCCACCAGTGGGAGAAGTGGTCGCCCTGGGCAAAGCTGGATCCGACGATGAAGACGACCTTCGCCGGTCCGGTGGCAGCGCCGGGTTCCTCGTACGCGTGGCTCGGCAACGACAAGGTCGGCGAAGGCAAGATGACCATCGTCGAGGCGCGCCCTGGCGAGATGCTGCGCATCAGGCTCGAGTTCCTGAAGCCGTTCGCCTCGACCAACTCGAGCACCTTCACCTTCGCTCCCAAGGGCGGCGGGACCGACGTCACGTGGACGATGGAGGGACACAACGGCTTCGCGGGGAAGGCGTTCTCGGTCTTCATGAACATGGACAAGATGATCGGGAACGACTTCGAGAAGGGGCTCGCGCAGCTCAAAGCCGTCGCGGAGGCGGAGGGGCAGAAATCGCCCGCGGCGTCCGCCGCCGCGCGCTGAGCTTCAGCTAGCATCGGAGGATGCGGGAGCGCGCCGAGGTGGTGGTCGCCGGCGCCGGCGTGATCGGCGCCAGCGTCGCCTGGCACCTCAGCGCTCTCGGCGTGCGCGACGTGCTGGTGGTGGACCGCGCCGGGGCGGCGGGAGAGGGCAGCACCGCACGCGCGACGGGCGGCTTCCGTGCCCAGTTCGGCACCTCGATCAACGTGCGCCTGTCGCTCTTCGCGCGCGAGAAGCTGCGCCGCTTCCCCGAGGAGGTCGGCGCCGACCCTGGATACCGTCCCTGCGGGTATCTCTGGCTGGCGCGCACCGCCGGCGAGCTTGCGGCCCTGGGCGCCGCGCAGCGCGTGCAGCACGAGGCGGGCCTCTCCGAAGCGCGCATGGTCGAGCCGGCGGAGATCGCACGGCTCAACCCCGCGGCGAGCCTGGACGGTGTGATCGGCGGCGCGTTCTGCCCCTCGGACGGGTTCCTCCGTCCGCTTGCCATCCTGCGCGGGTACCTGGACGCCGCGCGCCGGCGTGGCGTGCGCGTGCGCCTCGGCGAGGAGGTGCAAGAGCTCGTGCGGGGGCGAGACGGACGGATCGGTTCCGTGCGGCTCGCCAGCGAGGAGGTCGCGTGTGGCACCGTGGTGAACGCGGCCGGAGCGTGGGCCGGCGAGCTGGGACGCAGGGCCGGAGTCGAGGTGCCGGTCACGCCGCTGCGCCGCCAGGTCGCTTGCACGGCGCCGTCCTCCGCGCTGCCGGAGGACATGCCGATGACGTTGTGGCCTGGCGACGGCTTCCATGTGCGGGTTCGGGACGGGCGCGTGCTGCTGCTGCGGCCCACGCCGGGCGCCCGCGATCCCTTCTGCGCCGACGTGGACGACGGATGGCTTCGCGAGGTGCAATCCGTCGCGGTGGAACGCGTACCTGCTCTCGCCGGAGTGGCCATCGATCGTGCGCACTGCTGGGCGGGCCTGTACGAGATGTCGCCCGACGGTCATGCCCTCCTGGGCCGCGCCGCCGGGTGCGAGAACCTGATCCTGGTGAACGGCTCGTCGGGGCACGGCGTGATGCACGCTCCCGCGCTGGGAGCGCTCGCCGCCGAGCTGATCGTGCACGGCGCCGCGCGGTCGCTCGACGTGCAGCTACTCGAGCCGACCCGGTTCCAGAAAGGCGCCGCGATCCAAGCTCCCGCGCTGCTGTGAGCTTCTAGCCCGATGCGCTCAAGCCGATCGGCCCCGGTGGCCGTCGGAGCGTCGGCGGCTCGCGTTGAGCAGCCGGGCGTCGGCATCCAGGAAAGCCGCCTCCCAGGTCGCGCCGCGGCCGCACACGCGGAAGCGCGGCCCTTCGCAGAGCTCGCCGACCAGACAGCGCGCCTGCCTCCACTGGTCCGCGATTGAGACGGCGCCGCGCCGTCCCCAGCGCCTGCGCGCCTCGGCGACTGCCGCTTCTTCATCCATTGCGGGACGCAGCACGACGTCAAGTTGTGAACGTCGGTAGGACCCCGCAAGGTCGGGCCGACCACGCCCATCGAGCGCACGCTCGAGCATTCCTCGCTCGACTGAGGGCATCGGGTGGCCGCGATCGACGACTCGGATGCAAATTTACCTGGGCCAGTGGCTCCGGCAGAGTGTTCCCGTGTCCTTGCGCACGAAGGTGAAGAACGCGCTCGACGAGGCGCGCATCCTGGTGCTCGGCGTCCAGGTGCTGCTCGGATTCCAGTACCGCGCGTTCTTCGAGCCGGCCTTCGACCGGCTGCCGCGCCTGAACCAGCACCTGAAGCTCGGCGGCCTCGCGCTCCTTCTCGGAGTGATGGGGCTGACCCTGCTTCCCGCCGCGCGACACCGTCTGGTGGAGCGAGGCGAGGACACCTTCGCGCTGCTTCGGTTCACCCTGAACGTAGTGGGGCTGGCGCTCTTCCCGTTCGCCGTGGCGCTGGGGCTCGACCTCTACGACCTCGGATGGACGCGAGGGCCGGCCGTGGCCGTCGCGCTCGGCGTCGCCACCTTCGCCGCGGCGGCGGGCTTCTGGTACGGCATCGCGCTGGTGTTCGGGCACCGCTCGCCGCCCGAGGAGGAAGGAGGCGAGATGAAGCTCGAGGACAAGATCGTCCAGGTGCTGACCGAGGCGCGGGTGGTGCTGCCCGGTGCGCAGGCGCTGCTCGGCTTCCAGCTGGCGATGACGCTGATGCAGGGCTACGAATCGCTCCCCGAGGCGTCGAAGGACATGCATCTCGCCGCGACGTGCGCCATCGCGCTGACCGTGATCTTCCTGATGGCCCCCCCCGCGTACCACCGCATCGTCGAGGGAGGCGAGGACACGGAGAGGTTCCATCGTTTTGCGAGCTGGATGGTGCTCGGCGCCATGGTCACCCTCCCCCTCGGCTTCGCCGGCGATTTGTGGGTCGTGGTCCGCAAGCACTTCGGCTCGGTGGCGGCCGCCCACCTCGGCGCGGCAGCGGCGCTGCTCTTCTTCTACGGCCTGTGGTTTGTCGCCATGCTCGCGCTGCGCGCGCGCCGCCGCGACCGCCAGCGAACATCTGCGTAGCGCCAGGGATGGCGGCGGAGCCGATCCGGCGCGAAGCTCGCCGGTACCTCGCGAGGGTGCGGATGGAAGACGAGCAGCAGCCCGAGACCGACTGAATCCCGGCCTGGCACTACCCCTTCTTGTGGTGCACCGGGCACGCATCGAGCGCGGGCGCCGGGTCGAGCGCGTCCTGACCTTGCCGCCGCCGTCGATGACGAACGTGACCCGGTCGGCGTAGGTCTTTCCCTTGGATTGCATCTCGACGCCGTAGGCGCGCACCACCTCGCCTTTAGGGTCCGCCAGCAAGGGGAACGGCAGCTTGAGGCTCTCCGCGAACTTCTTCTGCGTGTCGAGGTCGTCCATCGAGACGCCCAGGACCTGGGCGTTCTTGTCAGCGAACCGCGAGGCGATCTCGCGGAACGCCGACAATTCCTGCGTTCAACCCGAGGTGAACGCCTTGGGAAAGAACGCGACCACCACGGAGCGGCCGCGCAAGTCCTTGAGGCTCACCGGTTTGCCTGCCGACGAGTCCAGGGTGAACGGAGGCGCCGGCTGCCCGGGTTCGGGACGGGCTGCCGCGACCAGGAACATCGCTGCGAGGAGGGCGTGTGTCATGCGCGCCTGCATATCCGCAACCAACGTCTTGCGCCAGTCCGACTCTGTCCGGCAGCCCTGGGCCGCACGCTAGACGACCAGCCGAGCGCTCGCCGCTCCGCTCAGTGGGCTGCGCGTGCCTAGCTTCCGGGCAGGGGGAGTCGCATGGGAGGACGGGTCCAGCCCAGGGCCCTAGAACGGCTTTCGACCGCCGTATCGTCGCGCCGGGACGATGCGCTCGCGGCCTGGCGTTCTGCGGTGCGCGACGCGGCGCGCGCGCGAGGACGCGAGCCTGCCCTTCTCGACCTCGGTCCGGCGTTGCTTGGACAATTGCTCGAGGACCCTTCCGGCCTGGAGCTTCCGCCAGGCGCGGATCCGGCGGCGGTCTCGGAGGAGCTGGCGCTCTTGCGCGAGGCGCTGGAGCCGCTTCCCCGTGCGGAGTCGCGCGCCGCCGGCCGCGCGGTTGCCGAGCTCCAACGCGTCGCGGCGGAAAAGCTCGCGCTTGCGCACGGCCAGGCGATGCGCGCGGTCGAGCGGGTGCTCGGGGCAACCGACCCGGCGACGCTGGTCAGCGCGTTGCTCGAGACCGCGCCCGCGCTGCACTCGTGCGCGCTCTACGCCGTTCACGAGGGGACGCTGCGGCGCGAAGCCGCCGCCGGGCTGGCGCACGACCTGCCGGATGCGCCGGATGCGCTGGTGCAGCTCGCGGCGCGCGTCCGCGAGCCTGCGACGGCCAGCGACGCCTCGCACGAGCCGCTGCTCGAAGGATCGCCGGCCGCCGCCGCGGGCCTGCGCACCTTGACGGCGGTGCCGCTCCTCGAGCAGGGCGCGCTGGTCGGCGTCCTGGAAGGCGGGTCGCGCACCGCGTACCAGCTAGGCCAGCTCGACGAGCTGCTGCTCCACGCGGCAGCGCGGCGCGCCGGACCGCTCCTCGCGCAAGAGGAGGCGCGTTTGCGCATCGTCGAGCTGGAGCGCCGGCTCGCCTTGCAATACGAACTGGCGCGCATCCTCTCCCAGTCGCCGTCCACCCAAGAGGCGATGCGCGGCGTGCTCGGAGCGGCCTGCACGCATCTAGGGTGGGACGCCGGCGGCGCCTGGGTGGTACAGGGCGACGGGACAGTGCGCTGCGAGGCGACGTGGTCGCAGGAGGGCTTCCCCCAGGACCTGTTGCGGGAGATCTGCGAGGGCCCCGACGGGACGCAGCTGCCGGAGCGAACCGTCCGATCCGGCGAGCCGCTGTGGAGATCCGACCTCCCCGAGGCGAGAGAGCTGCCGCGCTTCGACCTGTTCGCTCGCGCCGGCCTGCGCACCACGTTCGTGGTGCCGATGGGCGTAGAGGGCGAGACGCTAGGCGCGCTGGAGCTGTTCTCGCGCGCCGTCCGGGAACCGGCGAGCCGCGAGCCTATCGAGACGCTGGGCCGGCAAGTGGGGCAGTACCTGCGCCGCCGCCGCGCGCAGGAGGAAGTGCGGGAGAGCGAAGCGCTCAAGGCGGCCATCCTCGCCTCGGCGCTCGACGCGTTCGTGGCAATGGACGCGCAAGGCCGGATCCTGGAGTGGAACGCAGCCGCGGAACGGACCTTCGGCTGGAAACGCGAAGAGGTCGTCGGGCTCCTGCTCGCGGACACGATCATCCCGCATCGGTTGCAGGCGAAGCATACGCAGGCGCTGCGCAAGCACGTGGAGACCGGCGAGGGCACGACGGTGATCGACCGCCGGGTCGAGATGCCCGCGATGCACCGGGACGGGCGCGAGTTCCCGGTCGAGCTGGCGGTCACCCGGATCGAGCAGCCCGGCGGCGCGCTGTTCACCGGGGCGTTGCGCGACATCACCGACCGCAAGCGGGCCGAGCGGGCCGCCCGGCGCGTCACCGAGACGTTCCAGGCGCTGATCGAGGCCTCGCCTCTCCCGATCGTTGCGCACGATGCCGAGGGGCGGGTGCTCATCTGGAACCGCGCCGCGGAGCTCGTGTCCGGGTGGAAGCGCGCCGAGGTGCTGGGACAGGCGGACCCGTTCCTGCCCGCGAAGGCGCACGTCGAGGCGCAGGACCTCGGTGGAAACGGCGGCCAGGTGGCGAGCGGCGTCGAGGTGCACGGCGCGCGAAAGGACGGGACGCGCGTGGACCTCTCCATCTCCGTCGCGCCGCTGCGCACGGGGCGGGGCGCGCGGCCCGGCACCATCGCCATCGCCGCCGACATCACTGAGAGCAAGCGCGCGCAGAGCGAGGCCGCGGAGACGGCCCGCTTCCGCGAGCACTTCGTCGGCATCGTCGGTCACGATCTGCGCAACCCCCTGACCGCCATCGTCACTGCCGCGCAGCTGCTCCTGCGCCATGGCGGCCTGTCGGACCGGCAGGCCCGCACCGTGGCGCGCATCGGCGCCAGCTCGGAGCGGATGGCGCGCATGATCGGAGACCTGCTCGACTTCACCCGCAGCCGGCTGGGCGGCGGCTTCCCCATCGAGACCCGGCGGATGGACCTTCGCGAGCTGTCCCAGGCCGTCATCGAGGAGCTGGAGCTCGCGTATCCGGAGCGCACCATCGAGTTCGAGCCGCGGGGCGACGCCTGGGGCAACTGGGACCCGGACCGCGTCGCGCAGGTCGTCTCCAACCTGGTAGGCAATGCGCTGCAGCACAGCCCTGAGAGCGGCACCGTCCGCGTAGACCTGCGCGACGAGGGTGACCGCGTGCTGCTCGAGACCTCCAACGCCGGGCCGCCCATCCCGCGCGAGGTGCTCCCGCACATCTTCGAGCCTGGCCGCCGCGGGCCGCCCGGCCGCGGACGAAAGGAATCGAGCGGCCTGGGACTCGGCCTCTACATCGTGCAGCAGATCGTGCTCGCGCACGGGGGTGAGATCTCGGTACGTTCCTCGGCCGAGGAGGGCACCACGTTCACCGTCTCGCTCCCGCGCCGTTCCCGCGCGCTCCCCTGAACTGCGCTAGCATGGTGGCGGTGCGATTCCTTTCGCGCGAAGGGCGCAGCAACCTCGTGCAATACGGGCTGCGCCGGCACTTCTACACAGACGTGTACCACTCCTGGTTGCAGGCGCCCTGGCGGGTCGCCCTGGGGGCGGTGACGATCTTGTACTTCGGGGTGAACTGCCTGTTCGCCACCGCGTACCTCCTCGTGGGCGGCGTGGAAAACCTCGGTCCGCGATCCTATGCCGATGCCTTCTTCTTCAGCGTGCAGACCATCGCCACCATCGGGTACGGGCACATGGTCCCCGTCTCGCACGCGGCGAACGCGCTGGTGACGGTGGAGTCGCTGATCGGCCTCATCGGCGTGGCCATGGCGACCGGTCTCATGTTCGCGAAGTTCGCCCGGCCGACCGCCCGCATCCTGTGGAGCGGAGTGGCGGTCGTCGCACCGTTCGAAGGCGTGCCGTCCCTGATGTTGCGGGTCGCCAACCAGCGGGCCAATCAGGTGGTCGAGGCGCAGATCCGCGTCACGCTCCTCATCTCGGAAGAGACCAGCGAGGGCATCCCCATCCGCCGGAACATCGACCTGCACCTGCGGCGCAGCCAGTCGACGGTGTTTGCTCTCAGCTGGACGGTCGTGCATCCACTGACTGCGGAGAGCCCCTTCGTGACCCACACGCGCGAGCAGCTGCTCGGGGGCCGCGCCGAGATCATCGCCTCGTTGACGGGGCTCGACGACGGTTTCAACCAGACCATCCACTCGCGACATTCGTGGGCGATGGACGAGATTGCCTGGAACGCGCGATTCGTCGACATCATCGGGACGCTTCCCGACGGCCGCCAGGGAGTGGACTACCGGCGCTTCCACGACATCGTGCCGCTCGAAGGGCAAAACGCGGGTCCCCGGCCTTGACCGCGGGCGCCGTGCCTGCGCACCCTCGCGAGGTGAGATCCACCTGGGCAGCCGTCGCGCTTGGATTCGCGCTCGCCTGCGCGTCCGCCAGCAGCCAGACCAGCGCGACGGAGCATCCCGCTCCGCGCGCGGCCGCCTCCGCACCGCCGGCGCCCGCCTCCGCATCCGCACCCGCACCGGCAGCGTCCCGGCCGATGACCGCAGCGGAGGCGGCGGAGAAGGCGCACGAGGAATGGACCCGCTCGCGCGGCAGCGGGGGCGACTCGGACGGCGGCGAGCGCTCCGCCCAGCCGCAAAAGGGCGGCGCCGACGATGCTCCGTGCGCGACCGACGCCGACTGCACGCTGACGCGCGTCGCGCCCGGGACCTGTTGCGCCACGTTGTGCTCGCCCCGCGCGGTGACGCGGGCGCGCGGCAGAGAGCTCGAGCAGCCCGGTGCGGAATGCCGCGGCTGCATCGAGCCGCTCTGCCGCGATCCTGGACGGGTCGAGGCTGCCTGCCAGAGCGGCCGCTGCGTCGCGAAACCGGTCAACTCGCCCGACTGAGCTGCCGCTCAGGCCGCGGCCGGCGCGCGGCCGTTGGTCGCGCCGCCACCTTGCCCGCCGCGCAGCCCGGTCCACAGCGCGCTCACGACCAGCACCAGGAGCACGATCGCCTGCGAGAGGATGCCCTCGCGCGTCGCGTACACGCCCAGGGCGCGCACCTCGAATCCGCCCCATACCGTGAGCGGAACCAGGCCGACCTCCTGGAGCGCGCGCACGCCGTTCCCCACCATCAGCACGGCGAGCAGGCAGAGGAGGACGCCACAAGAAAGCAGCAGCGGACGCGGCTTGAGCCGCCGGCCCAGCTTCTGGAAAGCGGCCACCAGCAAGACCAGCGCGCCCAATCCCACCACGGCGCCGAGCGCCACGGCAGACGCTTCGCCCGGCGACTCGAGCAAGAGTCCGCGGAAGAAGAGCACCACCTCGAACATCTCGCGGTAGATGGCGGCGAAGGCGAGCCCGAAGACCACCAGCGCGCTCCCCGCCTGCAGCGTGCGAGTGGAGAGGAACGAGACCAGCCGGCGCGCGCTCGCCGCCGCCAGGAGCCAATGGCTCGCGTAGAGGAGCAGCGCCGCGGTGACGAGCTGCAAGGCGCCTTCGACGATCTCGCGGCTCGCGCCGGAGATGCCCAGGAGCGCCCCAGATGCCCACCAGGTGAGCGCGCCCGCGCCGAGCGCCGCCGCCCAGCCGAAGTGCACGGCGCGCGCGTCGCCAGTCCGGCCGGCCTTGCGCAGCAGCGCGAGCAGGGCCGCGACCAGGAGGGCCGCCTCGACTCCTTCGCGCAACGCGATGACCAGGGCGGCGACGAATGCGATCAGCGCGCCACCCGGCCCGCGCACGTCCGCCTTCTCCAGCAGCGCATCCAGGCGCGCGGCGGGCGGGCGCGGATCCCCGGGTCCGCCCTTTCCCGCGTCGCCGCCGGGCCCGCCCTTTCCCGGGCCCCCGTCGAGCGCCACGCGGACGGCGAGGAACTCGCGCTCGATGTCCGAGACGAGCTGCGCGTCGCGCGCGCGGAGGCGCGGCTCGTGCGGCTCGAAGTGGTCGAGGTACGCGGAGATGAGCGTGCGCTTGGCGCCCGCGCGGTCGCCGGCGGCGGCCTGGCCGAGCGCCTTCTGCAGCTCGCGGCGGCTCTCCGCGATGCCGGTGGACGCGTCGCGCGCCTCGACGAACGGCCCCGCCCGCAGGGCGCCCAGCGCCTGCTCCTGATCGCGCGGCGAGAGCCCGGCCCCCGCGAGCTGCGCGAGCAGCGCCTCGTCGGAACGAGTCGCCAGCTCGCGGTAGTCGCTCGGCAGCATGGCGGCGCGCGCGAGCCGCAGTCCGCGTTGCGCATCCGCGGGAGCGGGATGGGCGAGCGCGAGGACGAAGTAGGCGAGGTCCCAGCGCGAGGCATCGTCCAGCGCCTCCTCGAATCCGGGCATCGCGGTGCTCGGGACGCCGTAGGTCGAGGCGCTGAAGATGCGCTGCGGACTCAGGGTCCGCACTTCGTCGGGCGCGGCGAACGACGGCGGCTGCGTGGACAGCTCCAACTGCTCCTTTGCAGGCGCGTGCCCGTCGGCGCCGTGGCACGCCGCGCATGCCTGAGCATAGAGCTGCGCGCCCCGCGCCACGTCCGGGGGGCGCAGCGGCAGGAGCACGACGCGGAAACGCTGAGCGATCTCGTCGCGCACCGCCCGCGCTTTTGCGGTCACCTCCGGCGGCGGAGCGCGCGACCCGATGCGGGCGAGCAACGCATCGAGGCGCTCCGCCAGGTCGGCTCCTTGCGCGCCGGCCTCGTCGCGCAGCTCCTGCGCTGCCTCCGAGACGAAGTGCTGCTGCTCGGCGAATTCGTCCGGAGAGAGCACCTCGCCGGCGGGGCCCACCGCCCGCGGATAGTCGCCGGCCACGTAGTCGAGCAGCGCCACCGCGCGCCGCAAGCTCTGCCCCGGCTGCGCGCGCGCCGGGATCGCTGCCACCACACTGAGGGTGAAAATGAGAATCAGTCTCAACACCGGCCGACAGGATACTGGCCGGGCGGGCGGTTGTCACTCCCCCGGAACCGTGGCAAGCCGTCGCACTCACATGCCCTTGAGACTGCCCGGCTTCTTCCTGCGGACCCGCGACGACGGCGCCACACACTCCGAGGCGGCGCACATCCCCGGCGGGCGCTCGGTGCGCGACCTGGTGTTCGGCGCCAACGACGGTCTGGTGGCGGCCTTCGCGGTCGTCTCCGGGGTGCACGGGGGCGACCTGTCCACGCACATCATCCTGCTCGCCGGCATCGCCGAGCTGCTCGGCGGCACCATCGCGATGGGGCTGGGCGCCTTCCTCGCCGCCAAGTCGGAACGCGAGTACATCCTGTCCGAGCGCGCCCGCGAGGAGTACGAGGTGGAGCAGTTCCCGCACGAGGAGCGCCGCGAGGTGCGCTCCATCTTCGAGCAGAAGGGCTACCGCGGGCAGGCGTTGGATACCATCGTCGAGCACGTCACCGCCGATCCCAAATTCTGGGTGGACACCATGATGACCGAGGAGCTGGGACTCTCGGTGGCGCCGACCACCGCGCCGCTGCGGTCCGGGCTGGTGGTCGCGCTGGCGTACGCCGTCGGCGCCGCCTTCCCGGTCCTTCCCTACGCGTGGTCCTTGAGCGTGGACCGCGCCTTCGCACTGTCGATCGCCCTCACCCTCACCGCCCTGTTCGGGGTCGGCGCCGCCAAGACCAAGATGACGGGACGGCCCTGGCTCCGCAGCGGGCTCGAGTCGGTCCTGGTCGGTGCCATCGCCGCCGCAGCCACCTTCTTCGCCGGGCGCATGGTCGCCGGGGCCATGTAGATGAGCGACGCTCCCGAGCGGGAGCTTGCGCGCGCGCTCGAGCACGGCCTGCGCGACGGCTTCCCCGAACGCGCCAGGACGGCGCTGCACCTTGCCGAGCTGCTCCTGGACGCCGTCGACGAGGCGCTGCCGCTGGCGCGAGGCAGGGGCAGCGCCGCGGAGCTCGAGCTCCTCGCCCAGCGCGCGGACGTCTACGGCTGGGACGGACCTCCGGGCTGGGACGAGGTGCTGGCGCGCGGAATCGGCGAGCGCGGAGAGCTGGCGGCGGGGATGAGCCCGCTGGACGGATTGGGGGATTCTCCCGGGCGTGAAGATCAGCGCCAGCTCGCCAGCGAACGTCTGCAGACGGAGGCGCAGCGGCTGGTCGCGCTCGGCCGCGAAGCGGCGCAGCTGGGCGCCTCCTCGGGAGCATCCGCGACCGAGTTGGTCGCGCACCCGACGCTGCCCCCGGGCGGGATCCTCGTCGCAGCGCATGCCTCGCTGCTGCGGCTCCTTTCGCTCTCCTCCGCGAGCACGCTCCTCGAGCTCCCGGAAGACCTGCAATCAGGTCAGCTCCCCCCGCCGGCGCTCGATGCGCTGCTCGCGGAGATCGACGCCCGCGAGGCGTCCGGCAGCGACTTCGCCGCGGCGCAGGAGGAATGGCTCGCCCGACTGTCGCGGGACAACCCGTCGGCGGCCGACCCGGTCTTCCGCACGTTCTTCGCGGGCGTCTCCCAATCGCTGCGGCTGGCGCTTTCGTTGCGATCCTGGCGCGAACAGGCGCGCGATGGACGGTTGCCCACCGAACTCGAGACCGCCGTCGGGGCGATCGGCGCCTGGCAGCCGGAGCGCTGGCGGACGTTGCGCCATGGCGTCCCGGCGGCGTGGATCCGCGAGCTGTGCCCCGTCCTCCCCGAGGCGCCGCCTCTCGCGCGCCTGGGTCGCGAGTGCGAGCTGGCCCTGGACCTGGCAGGAAGGCTGTGGACGGCGCGCGACGTCTCGCTCACCGGATTCGCTGCGCTCGCCACGCTGCTCTTCGCCCGGACTTGCTCGGCGCTCGCCCTTCGCCAGGAGCTGGGGTGACCACCGCGCGCTCACCCGGCGCCTGAACGCCGCGGCAACGTGACACACGCGCGAAGGCGCGCAAACGCCGATTGGCGGTAGCAGGCGCGCCGCGTTAGCATCGCGGGCGAACGGAGGTACCAAAATGCCCGCCGATCCCTGGAGCACCCCCACTCCCTACGAGTCCAGCGCCTCCGCCGAGGCGACCTTCCTCGCGAAGGTCTACCGCTGGATGGCAGGCGGTCTCGCGCTGACCGGCCTGTTCGCCTATGCCGTGGTGACCAGCCCGGGGCTCCAGCGCGTCATCCTGGGCAACCCGATCGTGTTCTTCGGCCTGCTCATCGGCGAGCTGGTCATGGTGGTGGCCTTTTCCCGCGTCGTGCAGCGGGCCACCTTCGGCACCGCCGCGGCGATGTTCCTCGCCTACTGCGCGCTCTCGGGGCTCACCTTCTCCGTCATCTTCCTCGCCTACACACGCGAGTCGATCGCCTCCACCTTCTTCATCACCGGCGGCACCTTCGCTGCCATGAGCGCCTACGGGACGCTCACCAAGAAAGATCTCACCGGGTGGGGCCAGTTCCTGATGATGGGCCTCATCGGGATCGTCATCGCATTGGTGGTGAACATCTTCCTCCGTTCCGACGCGCTGGGATTCGTGCTCAGCTGCGCCGGCGTCGTGGTCTTCACCGGGCTGACCGCCTACGACGCGCAGAGGATCAAGGGGTACGCCGGCGCGGGCGACGAGCGGCTGGCGCTGCACGGCGCGCTCCAGCTGTACCTCGATTTCGTCAACCTCTTCCTGATGCTGCTCCGCCTGTTCGGCCGGCGCCGCTAGTCGCTGCGGATCCGGCGGCGCTACGCCTTTTCATGGCGCGGCCATTGTGGGATCGTTCCGGCGTGCAGGCCGAGGCCCAGCCGCAGCCGCGCTGGGACCGCGGCGCCTTCTTCGACGTGGACGGCACGCTGGTTTCCACCAACGTGGCGCACGCGTACGCGTACTACGTGTTCAATCGCGGCACGATCCTCGGCGCGCTGGGCAGGATCGTCAAGGGCCTCGCCATGGCGCCTTTGTACAAGGCCGCCGACCTCTACAACCGCAAGTTCTTCAACGAGCTGTTCTACCGGGCATACCGGGGCCTCAGCGAGGACCGGCTGATCGAGCTCGCCGACCGGCTGTGCGAGGACGTCCTGGCGCCGGCCGTCTACCCGGGGGCGATGGACATCCTCGCCGAGGCGCGGCGGGGTGGGTGCAAGATCGTCCTCTGCACCGGCGCGGTCGACATCACCATGCGCCCGCTGGTGCGGCTCCTCGGTGCGGACGACTTGATCGCCAACTCGCTCGAGTTCGTCGAGGGCTTCGCGACCGGCAAGGTGATCCCGCCCGTCGTGGAAGGCGCGCACAAGGCGCGGCGGATCCGCGACTACTGCGTAGAGCACGGGCTGAAGCTCGACCTCTCCCACGCCTACTCCGACAGCCTCTCGGATTATCCGATGCTCGCCGTGGTCGGCCGGCCGACGGCGGTAAACCCGGACCCGCGGCTGCGCGCACATGCCCGCGCGTACGAGTGGCCCATCCTCGATCTGCGGTAAGTCATGCATACTCAACTCTCTTTCCACGTGTCATCCGGGATGATGCGTTTCATGAACTCATCGAAGAGTGGGACGGTGAAGGCCGTGTCCCCGTGGCTGGGACTCCAGATCATTCCCTTGCCGATGAGCTCGTTCCGAACTGGCGCTAGTGCTGTGACTTTTCGTCCGAGTGCTTCGGCGATGTCTCCAGAGCGGTGCGGACCAGCCCCCAGCTCTGCCATCGCTCGCAAATAGCGCTTCTGGAGCGGCGTCAGCCGATCGAAACGCACTCGAAAGAAGCTTTCGTCCAGCGCGCCAATGGCCTGGGCAGAAGCCTGTTGAACATCGCCAGCCGTAATCGGGCTTGCCTGGGCGACCTCCCAAGCGTGTTTGCCCCACTCCTGCAGAAAATAGGGATAGCCCTTTGTATGATTGATGATCCCTTCGACGGCATCGACCGTAAACTCAACTCCCTGGGCCCGGGCCGGCTTCACGAGCGCCTGGCGCGCATCCACCTGCGACAGCGGCCCGATCTCGGGGTAATCAAAGAGCCGCTCCGCGTATGACTTGGCGTTGCCTGCCCGACCACGAAGTTGGGGGAGTCCCGCGCCTACGACGCCGATCGGCAGCTTTTGCTGCGTGCAGCGATGCAACGAGCTGATGAGCGCAGCCAACTGTTCTTCCGCGACATACTGCAATTCGTCGATGAACATGACGACAGCCGTTCCGGCTTCCCTGGCTGTTCTGGCCACCTGCTCGAGAAGAGCAGCAAGGTCCAACTCAAGGTCACCGTTGTCAGCGAGCCCAGGTTCGGGATCGAGGTCCAGACCCACTTCGATATCGCTGTACTTGACCTTCAATGCCTTGGCGAAACCCGCCAATCCGCGAAGGGCGCGCGCAGCCATTCCCTTGGCGCGCTCGCCCCGACTCAAGCGAAGCAAGGCGAGCCGCACTTGGGGAGCGAGCAGGGCGGGCAGTGACCGTCCCTCCGGCGCCTCGAGGCGTACGCTGTGGACACCCAAGGCTTCAGCGTCGTTCCGCATCTGCTCGAGCAGGACGGTTTTCCCGACGCCGCGCAGCCCAACCATCAGAACGCTCTTCGTGGGATTGCCTATGCGCAAGCGCTCGATGGCTATCCGCACCGTTTCGCGCACGGCATCCCGGCCGGCAAGTTCGGGAGGAGGAGTACCTGCACCCGGGCAGAACGGGTTCTTGACTGGGTCCACGTGCGTTCTATATGGATGTTAGAGGTCTTATGCAAGTCGTATAAAGCATGTAAGTCGCATATGATCTCCCGACGGCAGGCATGCAGGCGCCGTCTCCACCGACCAATCGCCGCGCCTCTTGCCCCTCCCGCTCGCAAGACAGCCCTTCCAGCCTCAGTCCGTGACGGCATCCGTGCCCGGTGCGCGGATTCGCCGGCTCCCCGAGATAAACGACGGAGCTTCCTGCCCGCTGCAGCGCGGCGCGGCGTCGGCCCCGTTCGCCGGTCACACCGCTCCTCCGTCTGGCGGGGTTGCGGGCGGATGAGCGAGCGCCCAGCTTCCGGCCATGCGGAACTGGTGCCTGGCGGTGGCGGCGTGTGCGTTCCTCGCTTGCACGAAGAGCGGAACCGGCGACCCCGTGATCACGGGACCGGGCGGAACGTATCCACAGGACCGTCCAGCGGGCTACGTGAATCCGATCGCGGCGGAGAACGCGCTCGCCGGCGACCCTGGGTGGGCCCTCACCCGTGGCGACGGCGCGCCCTCCGGCTCGGGCGCCGCCAAGCGGCCGGTGCACGTCGAGGCCTACGCGGACCGGGTCGCCGCGAAGGCGGGCGAGAGCGTCCAGGTGATGGCGAACATCCCGGCGGGGATGGGCGGACCGATGGGCGTCCACTGGGCGCTCTACCGGCTGGGTTGGTACGGCGGCGCTGGCGCGCGCAAGCTTGCCGAGGGGACCGCGACCGCCGGGCCGCAAGCCGCCTGCCCTCCCGACCCGACCACGGGGCTGATCCAGTGCCACTGGTCGCCGACCTTCACGGTGCAGGTCCCGCAAGGCGCCGTCAGCGGGCTC
>Ga0209690_1000573_pt1 | contig 19987 bp, 18 predicted proteins | sample GraSoiAngelo_150_FD_186164 | JGI IMG/M metagenome (GOLD analysis project Ga0209690, IMG submission 186164) | Grasslands soil microbial communities from the Angelo Coastal Reserve, California, USA - 14_1009_09_40cm (SPAdes) (version 2) | ecosystem: Environmental > Terrestrial > Soil > Grasslands ...
CCATATCCGAACCGCGTCAGCATTCGCGCGGTGTTCCCGACGATGCAGACCTCCTCCGTGAAGAAGTTCACCTCCGAGCTGAGGTGCAGCTTGTACTCGAAAATGAGGTCGGCCAGCCTTCGGATCCGCCGATCACCCGCCGTGAGGCCGAGGTCGGAGAGGATGATCCCCTTCCAGATTGACGAGCCGAAGCGGGGGAAGCGGAGGAAGCTGACCCACTCCCGGACGGTCCTTGGCTCATGAGGCTCCCAGTAGCCCGTGGGCTTCTGGGTCCTCAGGAGGTCCCGAGCCCAACCCACCCGACGGATCGTCGAGAGCGCCGCCTTCACATCCGGGTCGTCTGCCTTGCGGTCTAGCAGGTCCACCAACGCGTGGTATCGGACGGACGGCTGGTCTTCTTCGAGCAGCCAGTTTGTGACTTGAACATCCCGGCTGTCAACGATTTGAATGGCCCCCCTGCACGGTGCGCGATACCTCGCCGCCCACAGGTTTCGGAGCTATTTCAACCATGAGTGCCGCGCAGGAGGGCGCAACTGCGGCGGTGGGCGCATGTACCGGTTGAGTTGGTCGTCCCTCCCGCGCCGGTCCCTCTTGGGCCAAACGAATCCCTTCAGGCCCGTCACCATGATGCCACATTCGGCTGGCCCGTAATGGCATTTGACCGTCGAAGGGAACTGGTGATAACCACCCCGAGAACGTGGTTTCGCATGCTATTGGTTAAATGGCGATTTTCGACAATGTAGCTCGCCGTTCGAATCCGGTCCGGGCTACCTCGCAATCACCGCGGCCTGGAGGTCATCGAGGACCTCCGTCGCTAGGCGGATCGCGCTTTCGTACTTGCCAGCTTGAACTGCATCCTTCGCAAGCTTCAGCGTGTTGCGCATCTCGCCGACGTTCCGGCCACTATCTCGGGCGCGCTTCCATGCCTCGATGGCTCGCGTCAATCGGTCCATCGCCTCGGCCCTCGTAACCGCGGGTCTATCTTCGGGTTCCGGTGTACTTTCGGCCTCGACCGGCTCAGGAACCCTCGGGGCCACGATCGGCATAGGAGGCGGGTGAGACTCCGTCGGCGCGGGAGGTTCGTCCGCCGGAGGCGGGCTAGGCCGTTCGGCCTCCCGCGGCCCGACGTCCGCCGCCTCGATGACCGAGGCGAGGTACCGCTGCGCCTCGATGAGGCTTTCCTCCTTGGCCGCGAGTTCCTGACGCTCTGCCGCAAGCCGGTCCGTCTCGTCTTTGAAGACCGACTCGAGGCGGGCGAGGGAGTGATGCAGCTCCACGGACTCTTCTTGCCGGTCGTGCATCTGCTCGGTAATCGTTCGAAGTTCCTGCTCGCGCGTCTCAAACGCAACCAGCCAGTCGCGTTGCAGCTTGACCAGCTCTTCCTCGCGATTCACGATCGCCAGAAACTTCGCCTCGGCCTCCCGCATCCTTCCGATCATCTCCCGATCGAGGCGTTCCACGTTGCTCTCGGCCTGCGTCAGAGCCTTCTCGCGTGCCGCCAAGTCGCTCGCCGCATCCTGGAATCGTGTCTGCTCGGCCGAAAGATTCTCCCGATCGGCTCGGATCGTCGCGAGGTCTTGGTCCACGGACGCGCGAGCGCCCCGGACCTCCTGTCTCTCGCCCTCGATGGCTTGACGTTCGGCCTCCAGCCGCGCGGCTCGCTTCTCCAGATCTTGCCGCTCCGACTCGAGCTGCGCCTTGACGGCATCGAGTTCCTTGGCGCGGGCGTCGAGAGCCGCTTTCATCCCCTGCATCTTCGAGGCGGACGCCCGGACGGCGTCGACCAAGAACGGTGGCGTTGGTTCGGTTGACATGTCGTATCCCCTTCGGCGGAACGTGACGGTATCGCGTCGCCTCATCCAGTTATAAACGATTGGACCAAGAAATCGGCTGTGACAATAACGGATCGAGCCCCCGGGACCCTTCGGGCCCGTCTCTAACGCCGATGGAGGTCCACGAAAGCTGCGCCTGATCCCTCGCTCTGCTCGAATGAGCCGACACCTTGGGCCAGCTTCGCGATCGGCCTGTCGAAATCGTTGATTTCTTCGCCCTAGTCCCTAGGACTTGCGGGGGGCTCAGGCTCCAGGGCCTGGGTCAGATCTTTTGGCTTCAGTCGAACGGATCGTTTCCGGGCGGGGCTTGGTCCATGGCTACCGGCGAGGTCGTACGGGTTGGGGCGGTTCAAGCCGGAGCTCTTTTTATCCGATATGATAACGTCTCGCTACCGTTCCCGTGGTTCAAGTTCCTGCAACGTAGTATGCTCGGGTTGGCGGGCTGTGCAACCGGGTCATGAATGAGTGAGCCCCGCGAACCTTCATTTGACACGACCATTTACGCACAGGCAATGGCCCGCAACCTGTACTTCCTCGGCACCGCCGGATCGGGGAAGTCCACGATGGTCTACGCGTTCCAGCTGTGGATGAACTCCCAAGGCCTCGATTGCGTGACGGTGAACCTCGATCCGGGCGCGGAGGCCCTGCAGTACTCGCCCGACCTCGACGTCCGCGACTACGTCAACCTCGAGGAGGTCATGGCGGAACAGGGCCTTGGACCGAACGGCGCACAGGTCGCCGCCGCGGACATGGCCGCGATGAACGCGAAGGAACTCGCGGACGTCCTCGAGACGTTTGAAACGAACTACGTCCTGATCGACACGCCCGGCCAGATCGAACTCTTCACCTTCCGAGCGTCCGGTCCCGTCCTGATTGACGCGTTCGGACGCGCGGACTCCGCGCTCGTCTATCTCAACGATCCAGCCCTAGTGAAGACGGCGAGCGGCTTCATCTCGTCCGTCCTCCTGAACGCGACGGTCCAGTTCCGCCACGGCTTGCCCTTCATCAACGTACTGAGCAAGGCCGACCTTCTCCCGGAACGGGAACTCGAGAAGATCGTGAAATGGTCGCTGGATCCGTTCGCCCTGTACGAGGCCCTCTTCGAGGATGCCGCGACGCCGAAGACCCTCCTCGACGTCGAGTTCCTGAAGAGCATGGAGACGATCGGCGTGTACCGCCGCGTCCACCCGGTGTCGTCCGAACTGACGTTCGGCTTCGAGGAGATCTACAGCCAAGTCCAGCAGGTCTTCGAAGGCGGCGAGGACTTGTCGAAGGACTGAACGCAGATCGGCCGATCCGAGCCTTGATGGATCACAAGAGGCCGTCGAATGCCTTGAGGACCTCGGGGTACTTCGCCCTAATTGCCTCCAGGACGGCGGACGTGGAAAGCCGATTCACCCCGATTTCAGAGACCGCCCGCAGGACTTTGTTGATCGTTTCGTCGTCGATTCGGATGAGGCGCTCCTTGATCAGGTAATGCCGTACGAGCTCCTCCTCCATTCGCGCGCGCCACTTCGCATCGTAGGCTCGAAGCGCCTCCTCGGTCGCCCCTCCCTCGATTGCACCCTCCGCGACTTCCCCCGCGTACCGCCCGGACAAGCAGCCATTGAGGATCCCGCCGCCCGTGAGGGGGTCGATCAATCGGGCCGCATCGCCCGCCAACAAGACGCCGGGAGCGACCGTCCGATCCAAGGGCAACGAGACGCTGACCGCCCCCGCGACCTCCTCGACGATCTCGCCTCGGGCCAGGCCGGGTGTTCGCGCGATCAGTCGGTCCAGGTACTTCTTGGCATCCGCGCGCTCTTGGATCTTCGAGAGGTTCACGCCGATCCCGACGTTGGCCACATCCGTGTCCTTCCAGAACACCCACGCGTAGCCGCCGGGGGCGCAGCTCCCGAGGTAGAAGTCGTTCAGCCGCGGATCGCCATCGACGCCGACGAGGGTGTACTGCAAACATGCGTCAATGTCCCGAGTGCGCAAGGGGGTCTCAAGGCCCGCCCATCGTCCCACCTGGCTTTCGAACCCGTCGGCCCCGATGACCACTTTGGCGTGAACGTCGAAGGTCTCGCCCATGTGCTCGCACCGCGCACCGACGACGCGTCCGTCCTCCCGGAGGAGCGCGACCGCGCTTGTCTTGATCATGATCTCGGAGCCGGCCTTTGCGGCCTCGCGCGCGAGGAACCGGTCGAATAGATCGCGCTCCAAGATGTACCCGCACTCGTTCCCGGCGCGGGTTTCATCGAGGACGAGGGTCGTCCCATCGGGCGCGATGATGCGCGCCCCGTCGACCTCGTGGCAGATGAATTCGCGGCTCGGCGTCAGCCCGATCTCCTCGAGCCATCGTTTCGCGACGCCTTCCCCGCATCGAACTGGCGTACCAATCTCGGATCGCTTCTCGATCAAGAGGACTTCGGCGCCCCCGAGAGCCGCGTACTTCGCGGCGGTGCTCCCCGTCGGTCCGGCGCCGACCACAAGCACATCCACCTGACGGTCCATTCCTATGGGCCGATTCCGTCGGGCTTCATGAGGATTTGGGACTCATTCGCTCGAACTCCGGGTCCTGATCGCCGGACGGCCACTCGTCCGGGACTTCGTCGCGCTCACTGGGATATCCCGCGTCGAGTCGAACTGCGTACGTATTTGTTTGCGTCGGTACTTACATGGCCCATGGAGCTGGAAACCCGGAAGGTCCAGAAGCTCGGGTACTCGAGTCTCGGGGTCTCTCTCCCGAAGGACTGGGCGGCGTCGAACGGGATTCGGCCCGGTGCCCTCGTGAGCCTCGCGATCGAGGACGACGGGAGCCTCCGGGTAAGGGTCGGCCCGTTGGAGGAGTACCCGGTCGCGGCCGAGGCCACGATCGATGCGGACGAATGGAGCGGGCCCGAGGCGCTGACGCGGATGATCACCGGCAACTACATCGTCGGCTGCAACACGATTCGCCTCCGGAGTCGAGAAGAACTCTCCCCGAGCCAGTTGCAAGAAATCCACGAGGCCGTCCGGGGCCTCACGGGCCTGACGATCGTCAATCAGGGTCCCAAGTTCGTGACGATCGAGAACTTCGTCGAGCCGACGCGCTTTCCCATCGATGGCCTCCTCCGACGGCTGCACTATCTGACGTCCCGCATGGAGAAGCTCGCGCTCGGCGTGATCTCCGGCGACGCGAAGGGAAACATCGAGGAAGTCGCGCGAATGGAGCTCGAAGTGGATCGCCTGTACTGGCTCGTCGTACGACAGCTGCTCCTCGCGGCCCAGAACCGAACAATCTCCGGACGGATCGGGGTGACGGAGCCGCGGCACCTCCTCGGAGATCGGGTCGTCACGGTCGGCCTGGAGAACGTGGGCGACCTGTGGGAAGAACTCGCCGCCGGGGTCGCTCCGTTCCTGAAGCCGAACCGACGGATCCCCCGGGAATTCGCGAAGACGATCGGCAACCTCAAGGGGAAAATCGAGGAGGTGATCGAGCTCACGATGACCGCGTTCTTTGCGAACGACCTGGCGAAGGCGAATGAGGCACTCGACCGCCAAGCCGCGTTAACCCGGGACATTCGTGCAGCCGGTGGCCCCGGTTCGAGGCCGAGCCGTGCACCTACGGGCGGTCAGTTACGGTCGAACGGATTGTTCCAGATCGTCCTTCGGCCGCTCGAACACATTGCGAAGTACTACGGCAGCATCGCGCAGATCACGATCAATCGGGCGCTCGAACGGCCCGTTCATCCGCGGGCCGCAGGAGTCGAGCCGCCTCCGTCGGGGGAGCCAGCGGACCGCCCCTGAGTCCGATCGAAGTTCAAGCGCGCGCGGTCCGAGCCGCGTAGTCGCTTCGGAGTTCCTTCATCGTCCGCGTCTTTCCCGGCCCGGCTTGCGGGAGCTCGGACACGAGGACCACGTCCTCCACGTGTGCCAGGAGGGGATTGAGGTTCTCTTTGATGGCTCGTTGAAATTCCCGGCGGAGCTGCGCGCGGAGCTCATCGGAGCCGAGGAGCCGTGGATCCCGAGGCACGGCATAGACGACCAACCGGTGCTGTCCAGACCGGTCGATGTCCACGGCGATCGGTTTCGAATCGTACACGAACTCGTTCTTGAGGACACTCCGGATCTCCTCGGAGCTCGTCTTGACGCCATTGATGTTGATCATGTCGTCGATTCGCCCCAGGTGACGATAGTAGCCGCCGCCGAGGCGCTCGATTTGGTCCCCGTGTCGCCGAAGAACCTCTCCGTGCAGACCTCTCGGGACGTTGTCGTAATACTCTTCGTCGTTGTCATAGTTGAGGAGTTCGGCCGACAGACCGATGGACGGAGGGACGAGAAAGACCTCTCCGCGGGCGGCCGGGCGGCCTCCATCGAGGATCTCCAAATCGAGGCCGAAGGCCGGGGTCGTGAACATCGACGGGGCGCAGGGCTGCACGACGGTCCCGGTGATGTATCCGCCCCCGATCTCCGTGCCGCCGCAGTATTCGACGATCGGCCGGTACCCTCCGAGGAACATGAGGTACAGCATCTCCTCCGGAGTCGACGGCTCCGCGGTGGAACTGAACACCCGGATCCGGTGCCAATCGAGCCCTTCCATCGCTCCGTCCGTCTTCCAGCTCCGGACCAGTTTCGGCACGACCCCGAGCATCGTGACGCGGGCCCGGGCGACGAACTCTCCGAACGCACGGGTCGTGGTCGCCCCGACGTACAGGGCCATCGTCGCCTGGTTCACGAGGCTCGCATAGGTGAGCCAGGGACCCATCATCCACCCGAAGCTCGTCGGCCAAGCGAGCACGTCCGACGGGCGGACGTCCTGGTGGAGATAGGCATCAGCGGCGCTCTTGATCGGCGTCGTCTGCGTCCACGGGATCGCCTTCGGATCTTTGGTGGTCCCGGACGAGAACAGGATGTTGGTATGGTCGGAGGGCCGACCTCGGACCGCGTCGTACGTATCCCGGTCGCTCAAGAAGTCTGTCCATGCAATGTCGTTGCGTGCCGTACGTGTCTTTTCTCCGGTCCGGGAGATGACGACCGCTTGCGGGCCGTCGGCTTCGATCACCTTAGAATAAATGTCATGCACCTTCCCGTCACGGAGGTACGAATCGACTGTGAACACAGCGTGAGCATCCGCAATCCGAACCCGTTTCTGGAATTCCGGGGGCGCGGCTGCGTCGGCGATTCCGACAACGCACCGCCCGGAGAGCACGATGCCGATGTAGGTCGCGACCGCTTCCGGAGTCATCGGAAGGAACAGCGCGATTCGCTCGCCTCGACGCAGACCGAGCGCGTCGAGACCGTTCGCGATCCGAGAACTCAGCCGGTGTAGTTGCCCGTACGTCATCTTGCGGATGGCGTTGGATCCTTCGAGGGCGAAGATGATTGCGGTCTTGTTCGGAGCGGCCTTGAAGCAACTCTCGGCGATGTTCAGCTGCGCCCCCACAAGCCACTCCGGGTGACGCGGGTCACCGGGTTCCGCGAGAATTCGGGTAGGCTTCGTCCGGAAGACGATGCCGAGCATGCGGATCATCGTCGACCAGTAGTCGTCCCGCCGGTCCACGGACCATCGCCGAAAGTCCTCAAACGAGGTGAGCCGACGTTCCGCCATCATCCTGCCGATGTTCGAGGAGTGCAGTTCGGCCTTGGAGGGCACCCAGGCCGGTCCGGGGCCATCTTCCTGACGACGGCCTTCGTACGCGAGATGGTACAGCGCGAGATGTGCCGCGAATTGCCATCGAGCGTTGGGGTTCGTGAGGAGTAGCGCGCGCAGCCTGAGCCAGAGTCGTTCCTGCGTGCGTGGATCGAGGGGCCCGGGGTACCGTCGGGATGCTTGGTCGATTTCCGCCGCGAGTTCTTGTGCGGGCTTTAGGGGGACGCCCCACGATTCTACATCCGCGGGCCGAATCGTTGGGCGCATGCGGATGAAATCTCGCCGACTCACTTAAGGCTGCGGACCTCAAGTAACGCGTCGCGCTCCGCGACCTCATTCACTTCTGGAAGCCCGGTCCCGGCTTCTCCGCAATCATCGCCTTGCTGGCATATTCGAGAGCCCGTTCGACGGCTTCGCGCGGGGTGGCGATCGCGACGAACAGTTTTGCTTCCACGCCCGCTTTCTCGATCGGCCACGTACGAAGGCCGAACACGGTCTTGCCCAGATCGAAGGCGTGGGCCATCTCGCTCAAGGTGCCATACGAGCCGTTCACCGCGATGATCGCGTCGGCGGTGCGGACGATGATCAGATTCCGCGCGGTGCTCATCGCGGTTGCGATCGGCAGGTCGATATAGGAATTCGCATCCGCCTTGTTCCCGGTTGGCAGGACGCCGATCGTCAAGCCGCCTCCGCGCTTCGCGCCTTTCGCGGACGCCTCCATGACGCCGTTCAGGCCACCGCAGATCAGGACCGCATCGGCCCGTGCGATGAGGAATCCGACTTCCTCAGCGAGGGCCAGGCCGTCGGCCGACGCCGTATTCCCGCCTCCGATTACCCCGATGATTGGCTTCCGGTCCATAGAGGAATCTCCGTTCAAGCTCGCGACTGAATTAAGCCTTTGCCGCTGTCAATCGACTTTTGATACGTTCCATTGAGCATCGACGAATCATTTGCGACTGCATGTTGAATCCAGGTCGAAGGTCCGTCGGCCTTATGCCGACGCCGGTATTGTCGCGCCGGGGACCGTGATGGCCGACGACCCGACCCGCGCGTACTTTGCAGGGAGCGACCGCGACCGAGCCGTCTTCGAGGCGGGGATCAAACTGGGATCGATTGCCCATCAGTATGTCGGAACACCCTTGACGGAGGCGACCGCACCATCGCTGGAGCGCGCGATCGAGGCGGCGACTCGGGTGCAGCCACTTGTCGAACGCGTCCGGGTTCGAATCAACAGGGAACGAATGCAGATTCGCGGGCCCTTCAAGTACGGTGTGTTGACGGAGGATCTCCTCGATGTCGAGGTGGCGGTCCGCGTCGAGGCGGCCCGGGCCGTCGGCGTCCTGCGGTACGTGCCCGAACTGGACTATCCGCTCATGTACCTGAAGGACGTTGAATGAGGTGAGAGCGCCGTAACCTACTCGGAGCCCCGTACCGCCACCGCGGTTCCTCGCCGTTGGCACTCCGTCCCATCCCGCTCTGAACGAGTCAGGATGCATCGGAGACGTCCGAGGCGTTCTCGCACGTCAGGTCCGCAACTGCGGCACGAATCTTCAAGCCGGCCTAACGCCACGCGTGGAAGACCACCCTGGACCTTTCGACGGTGACGAGGGCTTGGTTCCCTTTCCGGATTCGGGTGAAGACGCCGCCGGCGACGGTGCGGAGGAGGGAGTAGCGCGACACCAGTTTCACTCTTCGGAACCCTGCGGCACCGAGCATCGCCTCGACGGCGGCGGGGTTTGGCCCGCACCAGCTCGTCGGGTCCCCGTCGAGTTCTCCGTGCGGGTAGAGCGCGATCGCCGGCCGCGGGATCGAGAGCAGGTCCACATGGGTCTCGAGGATCAACTGGTCGCCGGTCACGCTGAAGACCCGCTCCAAGGCCAGCGCGGGATGACGCATGTGGTAAAGGACTCCGAGGCAAAGGACCAAATCGAACGTGCCGACTCGATCCGGGGATAGCTCGAGCACGTCAATCGTGCGATCTTCCACCTTCGAGTGAAGGACCTCCCGGGCCAATTCGAAACCCGCCTTGGCTCCCAAACCTTCGGTCTGCCACGCAAACGAGTCTGTCGCCAAGACACGCGCCGCGCCGCGGCGTTCCACTTCAAACGAATAGAAACCGTCCCACGCTCCGATATCGAGCACCGCTTTTCCATCGAGCCGCTCTGGAAGGCCCAGCTTGGGCAGCGTCTTGAGGTTGTCGGAGGCACCTGGGGTGATGATTCCGCCGCCAAGGTCGATCGTATGCCACCACCGGATTCGGTCCATCCGCTGCTTCAGGTCGTCGATCGGTGCGCTCAACGTTCGGGCATCGCCCTTGGAGGTTTAGTCCTTCCCCGTGGTGGTTCAGGTCGCGCGATCTTTCCGGTGGCGCCGATGCCGACGGGATTGCTTCACACGGAGCGCTGCCCAAAGCTTGTATTTGAAGGTCGTCGGCGGCCTCACCAAGGACTAATAAGGGACTCCCAATCTGCCGCGACCCGATGGCACAGGGCCGCGAGGTCGAGGTCAAATTTCGACGGGACCTCGGGCTCCTGGAAATCACGATGATCGGGCTCGGCCCGACGATCGGGACGACGATTTTCCTGCTCGTCGGGCCGGGCTTCGCGATCACGGGTCCTTCGCTCGTCCTGGCGTTCGGTCTGAACTTTGTCGTCACCATGTTCACCGCAATGGCGTACATGGAGCTCGGCTCGGCGTTCCCGGAGACGGGCGGCGGTTATCTCTGGATTCGCCGATCGATGCGCGACCCGTGGGGCTTCCTCGGAGGCTGGATGTCGTGGTTTGGCCATTGCATCGTCGCGTCGTTCTACATCTACGGATTCGGATTCGGCATCGTCCTCGCCCTGAAGACGATCCTCGGCACTCCAACTTTGGTCCTGTACGGCCTCGATGAGGGAGCGCTGACGAAACTCTTCGCCGTCCTCGCCGCGGGCGTCTTCATCGGGCTGAACTACCGCGGGACGAAGCTCACGGGGAGATCGGAAACCGCGGTGACGATCGCTCTCGTGGTGGTCGTAAGCGCCTTCATCATCGCGGGACTGCTGCACCTGACGCACACCGGCGTGCCGGCGGCGAACTTCCAGCCGTTTCTCCGCGGTGACTCAGGTTTTCTCCAGTTTGTCTCTCTCCTCGGAGCGATGGGCTTCACGTTCATCGTGTTCGAGGGCTACGAGATTATCGCTCAGACCGGGGAGGAGGTGCGCCACCCGGAAAAAAACATTCCCCGCGCCCACTTCATCGTGATCGGCCTTTCGACCCTCATTTTCATCTTGGTCGCGTTTGTGGCGATCGGGACTTCCGGGAATTGCAGCGGGGGCCCGAGTGTTTCGTGCTTGCTCCTGCAGGCGTCCCCCGCAGGACCCGTGGGCAATAACAATGCGATCGCCGAGATCGCGGCGGAGGTGATGCCGTACGGCACCCAGATCATCGTGTTCGGCGTGGCCCTGGGCGCCCTGGCTGCCCTGAACTCTCTGATCTTCTCCTCGAGCCGTGTCGCGTTCGCGATGGGCCGGGACGGCGGACTCCCCCGCGCCCTCGGGAGGCTCCACGCTCGGAAGCGCACTCCGCACATCTCGATCGCCGTCTCGGGGCTCATCATCGTGGGCATCACGCTGACCCTCGATCTCAATACGGTCGCCGCGAGCGCCGACGTCATGTTCCTCCTCCTGTTCCTGATGGTGAACTGGGCGGCGATCGTCCTCCGGAGGACGATGCCCGACGTGAAGCGGTACTACGTGATGCCGCTCTTTCCGATCATCCCGCTGTTGGGCATCGCGACGAAGTTCGTACTCGCCCTCAGCCTATGGACGATCGAACCGATCGCGTGGTTCGTCGCCCTCGGCTGGATCGGGATCGGGCTCACGGTCCACTACCTGCACGGAAGGAAGGAAATCGTGGTCGGCGTTACGAAGGTCGTGGAGTCGATCTTGCCGCATCGCCGTCCCCGATACCGAATCCTGCTTCCCATCGAGGACTTCGAGCGGGTCGAGCTCGTCGAGTTCGGCGCGCTAATCGCCCAGGTCGAAGACGCGGAGCTCACGCTCCTCCACGTGATCGAGGTGCCACCCGCCCTGCCGATCGATGCCATCGACCGGGCTTACGTGAGCGAAGTCCGCTACCACCTCGGCAAGTTGCGGAGGCGCGCGGAGGAACTCGGCGCGTACGCCACAGCTCGCGTCGACGTGAGCCACAAGGTGATCGATTCGATCCTGGACAATATCCGCGAAGACGAGACGGACCTCCTGATCCTCGGATGGAGGGGAGGATGGCGTCGGGGCCGGATCCTGGGGACGAACGTCGACCGATTCGTCCAGGAGGCCCCATGCGACGTCGTCGTGTTCAAATCCGCCGGCCTCAAGCCGAAAGTCGAGCGCATCCTCGTGATGAATGCTCCGGAATGGCATGTGTCGTACGCGACCGGGTATGCGATCTTGCTCGCGAAGAAGCACCGCTCGAAGATCACGATCCTGAGCGCAGTCCAGACGGATCGGGAGCTCGAGAAGGAACGGGGCTACAGTGCGCGCCTCGCGGAAATGTGCCGCACGCACGGCGTTGCTTTCGAGGAGAAGTTCGTGAAGGCGCGTAACATCGTCGACGCCGTGGTCGAAGAGGCGAAGAACTACGACCTCCTCGCGCTCGGCGCGTCCACCGAGTGGCGGCTGACGCAGTTCGCATTCGGCCCATGGCAAGACCAGATCGCGCGACGGACCGAGACGCCGACGTTGATGGTCCGCAAGGTCCGCCGCAAGGAGGAACCCGTGCCGACTCGAAACCCGGTCCCGCTCCCGACACCGCCGCCCCCGCAGCCTTCCTGAGCCGCCGACGCTACCACTGTGCGGTGCCGCAGCTCGGGCAGAACCGATCCGTGGTGGGCATCGACCGTCCGCAATTCTTGCACGTGTGGAGCGCGCCTTGAGGCGGGATGGGCGGGGGAGCCATGATCATCGTCGGCGCGGACGGAACGTCTTTCATGATCCCGCCGGCGACCGACAAGACGACGCCGACGCTGAAGAGCGCGACCATCCCGTACGCGAAGGTCCGATAGCCCGACGCCGACGACAAAAGCGCGGCACACCATCCGGGGTACGGTTCCCCCGGTCCGCCCGGGCCGCACGCAAATGCGTGCGTGGTCTCGAGACCCGTCGCGACGAACCATCCGTAGGCGGCGCCGAGAAGACCGATGACCAGGAGCACGAGGCCGATGACGAAGACCGCGACTTTCACGCGTCCCTCACGTCCGAACCGAGGCGTCGGCTTATCACCTTTGTCCTCCGAGGACCGAGTTCCTCCCGATGCGATCGTATGAAGACTCTTTTATAGCGCAACGCATATTTCTGACGCCGCGTGGGTGGCATGGGCGAGGCGCTCAAGATCGGGATTACGGGCCTCCCCGGTGCCGGCAAGACCTACTGCCTTCTCAAGGTCATCGAGATGCTCGAGGGGGACGGCCTCAAGGTCGGCGGCATGATCACCGAGCCGATCGTCAAGCGAAACCGCCGCGAAGGATTCTACGTCATGGACTGGGCGACGAAAGAGAAACGGGTGTTCGCCTCCCGCGAGATCACGTCGAAGACGATGGTCGGCCGCTACGGCGTCGACATCAGCGCGCTCGAGGAGGTCGGCGTGAACGCCTTGCGGGGGGCGACCGCGAACGCGGACGTCATCGTGATCGACGAGGTCGGTAAGATGGAGGTCGAGTCGCCGAACTTCGTGCTCGCCGTGAAGGATGCGCTGGACGCCGACAAGCCGCTTCTCCTCACGCTCCACAAGAAGTCCCGCAATCCGTTGCTCCAGGACATCCGCCGTCGGGACGATGTGCGGATTCTCGAGGTCACGATGGTGAATCGCAATCTCCTGCCGTACAAGATTGTGAAGCTGATGAAGGGCGAGGTCCTCTAAGGACGAAGGGATATCTGCCCCTCCCCGTATCGCGACGCGGTGAAGCTTGATTTCCCCTTCGCGGAGGTCTCGGAGGGAGCCGCGCACCTCCTCGTCCCGGATATCGCGCGGCGCAAAGGGCCCGGGACCGCGGGACCGTGGCCGTTCTACAATCCGACGATGGCGGTGAACCGCGACCTCAGTGCGATCGTCCTCGCCAAATGGCCCGGTCCGCTCGGGTCCGTCCTGGACGGCCTCGCGGCGACGGGCGCATGGGGGATCCGGATGGCCCTCGAGACCCGTGCGGATCGCGTCACGTTCAACGAATGGTCGCCGGAGGCGATTCCGCTGATCCGGGAGAACGTTCGCCGGAACGGGTTGGCCGCGGATGTCCACCGGAGCGATTTGCGCTCGTCCGTGCGCGAGGGACGGTACGATTTCGTGGACGTGGACCCGTTTGGCCCTCCGACCCCGTTCCTCGCCTCCGCGTTCGAGGGTGTCAAGGGATCGGCGGGGTTCGGGATCACCGCCACCGACACCGCGGTTCTCTGTGGAACCTATCCGAGGGCCTGCGAGAAACGCTACGGTGCGCGGCCGCTTCGTTCGCCGCAGGGCGCGGAGATCGGCCTTCGAATCTTGCTCGGCTACTGTCATCGGATTTCGGAGGAGAGAAATCTGCGAATGCGACCCATCTTGGGGTTCTCCGCGGAACATTTCCTTCGGGCGCTTGTCATGGTTTCGTCGGGCTCGGCGTCGGCTCCGGTTGGCCATGTGGTCCGAGGCGGAGATGGAGGCCTGATCGCGGCAACCGCCGCTGACCGCGACGCGGTGGGTCCGTTGTGGCTGGGCTCCCTCGGAGACGCCGCCGTGGTACACGAGCTTCAGCCTTCCGAGTGGACATCTGTGGTGTCCGCGAGGCTGCTCTCGCTCCTCAAGACCGAGTGCGAAATGCCGCCCTTCTTCGTCACGACGGACGAACTCGCGGCTCGTGAGCATTGTTCGCCGCCGCGACTCGACCGGTTCATCGAGGGCCTGCGGGCGATCGGCCATCAGGCAACCAGGACCCATTTCCATCCGCGCGGCGTCAAGACGGACGCGCCACCGCGGGAATGCGCGCGTCTGTTCCGCGACCTTTCCCCTACCGGATCCACGGGTGATTCAAGGCCTGCCAGCTGAAGCCGAACGCCGCCTCACTGTCGGTCGCGTAGTGGTAGAGCGTCGTGACGAGGATTCCGTGGACGACGGACCAAAGCGCGCTGAGGATGAGCCAATAAAGGACCGCCGCGACGGGCCACGCGAGGCTCCCGGGCTCCCCGATAACTCCCCACACGAACGGCACGAGGCCGACCGTGAAGAGCAGGAGGAACACGAGGCCCGTCCCGAGGACGCCGCTCTGATGGGCGCCCCAGCGCTCCCGCAAAAGGGCCCGGCTCCGACGGAATGCTTTGATCGGACCGACGCCTTCGAGGACCATCGTCGGCAAGACGAACAACGTGGCGATGGGCCATCCATAGCCGAGGACCCGCGAGACGAAGCGTCCGCCCCCCTCGTATCGGATCGAGGTGAATCGAAACAACACCCCGACCGTCGCCGCAAGGAACGACCAGATCAGGACCTGGAAGAAGCTCGCGTTCGCAGCGCTGATTCCATCGAGGACGTACGGCCTCTGGCCCTGGAGGCGGATGGCCGCCGCGCCGATGATGGCGGCCATGAAGTAGACGGAGAGGAAGTACGTCACGAGGTACGCGATGAAGATCTCCTGGTACAGGAAGGCGCTCGACGGCGACGCGGGTGGGAGGCCGAGCGCGATGACGCTGAGCACGACGATGAGCCACACGAAGCCCGTGAAGACGAGGGCCAGAAACGGCAGGGCCATGAGCCGCGGCTCCGTCGCGAGGACGCGCAGACTTCCGAGCGTCAGGTGGAATCCGCGGGCGAACTGCGCGCGCAATCCGGTCTTCGGAGATGGCTCGTGATGAGTCTTCCGACCCCACTCCGTCGAGTGCATCCCGCGTTCAAAAAGAGTGGAGCCGTCATAAGTTTATCGCCCGCCCATCCGGCATTGACAAAGGCGGACGTGGGCCGGCATGTTGAAAAGAGATTGTCTGGCGTCCTTCGGCGCGACGAGCCGGACACCATGCCGACGAGGCCAGCGATGATTCCCAGGACTCTCCTCCGTTCCACGCACTCCCTGAGCGTGTCCACCCTCTGAGCTTCTGAACTATACGTTCAGTGGCACGCCGGAGACCCGGAAGGGCATTCATGGACGACGACGCAGAGACGCGACTAGCGGCGCGTTGCATCTTGGCCGACGGATGTGGGAGGCCAATCCGTTGACGCTGGCTCGGCGTGGTGGTGATGATGGAGCTTGTGAATCTCGCCCAGGATCACGGCGTATTCCTTCTTCGCTTCCATTTCGACAACCACGGTCATCATTCGAAGCCACATCGCCGGGTATGCGACGAGCCAGATCGCCGACGCGACGAGAATCGTTAGGACGGAGCTAGGGAGGATGCTCCCGAGGCCGACTTCTCCCAGCGCGCTTCGGAGGACGATTTGGGTCGCGATGGAGGACGCGGCAACGAACGCGATGAGCCGCAACCTCTTGACCCATCGATCGTGGATCGTCGCCTGAGCCAGATGGAACAGCCCATGGTACCACTCGGCGATGCGGCGCCCCATCGACACGCACCGAGTTCGACTCCTTCCGTATATGATGATTTCCGGTTGAGTATCAGACCCGTCCTCAGCACCGGAAGGGCTATCCGCCCCGCATTCCATGGTGATTTCGCCCACACAGCTTCGTCCCAGAGTCTGAACGGAGGAGCGGACGAGTCTTTTCCCTTTGGTCCCTTCGATTAGGCCACAGGTGGAGGTGGCGAGTCGCCCTATGCACAGTCAGGACAGCGCTCAAATCGCCCAAGCCTTGTTCGACGCGTTCAACGCGCACGATCTCGACCGCCTCGAGGCGCTGACATCGGACGGGTTCCTGGGAATTGGGCCGGACAGCCCGGACCTCCGGATGGGTCGTCGAGGCGGGAGGGCCTGGGCGGCCGCATACTTTGCGGGGTTTCCCGACTCGCAGTGGACGAAGGAGCGGATTTTCGGCCAAGACGCCGCGTTCGTCCTCCAGGTGATTTACTCAGGGACGCACACCGGCGCCTTCGGGGGAGCCGAGACGATACCGCCGACCAACAAGACGGTACGAGTTCCCGCCACATTCGTGGGCATCGCGCGAGGTGGCAAGATCGAGGACCTCCGCGGGTATTGGGACCGACTCATGGTGCTGCGACAGCTCGGCCTCGTCCCGGACGGCTCGTAGTCCGTGGCCGTTGTTGTCGCGCTCCGCGACGCGGGCGTTGATTGTGACTGCGGACCACGGTGATAGCCCGCGCACGTCCGCCGGGCCGGCGGCTTGGTCATGACGTACGACCGCACGGCGGTACGGTCTGTCTCCGAGCCCCCGCGTGAGCCACCGGTCCAGATCGGCCGTCGTGTAGTTCATCGAGTAGGATATTGGCAAACGTCTACTCTGAACCGTCGGGGTCGGATGTTTCGTCATCGAAGTGTTTCTGATCTCCCTCGTAGGGCGAGTTCGATAGCCGCACAATCTCGGCGGCCTTGATGTCCCCAATCTTCGGTACCTTTTTCAGGTCCTCTTCCGTTGCCGAGAACACGGCGCGGACGGATCCGAACCGCTCGAGGAGGCTGCGGGCGAGGGTCTCGCCGATGCTCGGAAGTCCTTCGACGGCAAACCGCTGCCGCTGTTCGAGCGACATGGCTTTCGGCTTGTGTCGCAAACCGTAATCCGCGGCTGCCTTGTCCTGGCGCTTCCAGAGGATGCTCAAGAGGAGCGATGTCTGTTCCTTGTCCGCCGTCGTCAGGACGGGAACCCGTTCGGTCGTCTCGAGGACGAGGAGGGCGCCCAGGATCGCTTGAGGGCTCCGGAACGTCGAGATTTCCGCCAGGTCGCCTTCGAGGATCACGAGCGGCTGCGGGTACGCGTCCCGGAGTCGCCGGACCTGTTCGAAGAGACGCTTTCGGACCATCGAGTTGAAGAAATCGTAGAGGGTCTTGCGTTCGATCCCGACCGGTCCGAGGACATAGTCTCCCGGCGCGATCTTGCGGATCTCGATCTCGACGCCGAGTTCCCGGAGGCGTTCGGGAATGTCCTCGGGCTCGTTCGAATCGACGACGAGCGGAATGCGCACATCGTGTCGAAACGCCGCGGCGTCGTAAACGTTCCGGTGACCGTGGCAAATCAGCGGCGTTAGGGGAATCGTGGGTGCTCATCCTTTTGAACGTCGCGCGCGTGCGGCCGACGATGGCCCGGCGGCGGACGCTTAATCTGCTCGTCGCAACGATGCTCGGCACGATGGATTCGAACGCGCTCGTGCCAGTCATCGCGCTCTACGCCCAGCATGTCGGCGCGGATCTCCTGACGATCGGGATCATCGTCGGATTGTTCTCCGCGGTCCACGCGCCTGCGAACCTGTTCTTCGGACGGATCGCCGATCGCTTCGGTCGCAAACTGCCGCTACAGGTGGGCCTCCTCTGGGATTCCGTCTCGCTGTTCCTCTATTCACTCGCGACGACGCCGCTCACCCTTGCGCTCGTCCGGGTGAGCCACGGCATCGGGAGCGGACTCGTCGGTCCGAGTTCGATGGCCCTCATGGCGGATACCTCCACGACGGAGCGGAAAGGCCGGGCGATGGCCCTCTACGGGATGTCGCTCGCCCTCGCGGTGGTGATCGGCTTCGGCATCGCCGGTCCCATCGTCGCTCGACTCGGTTACTCGGTTCTGTTCTACGTCCTCTCCGCGGGTCTCCTGGCGGGCTTCGTCATCGCCGCTCCGCTTTCGGAACCCCCTCACAAAGCCCCGAGGGCGATGCCGTGGCGCCGCCTGATCTCCTATGCTGGGCGCCCCTCTCCCGCGGCGGGATATGCGGCCATCTTCAGCCTCTATTTCATCCTCGGCGCGTTCGTCGCGCTCGTGCCGCTCCACCTTCAGCAGGAGCTGGGGTATGGCGCCCTTGCGGTCGGCCTGAGCTTCACCGCCTTCGCGATCCTCTCCCTGCTCCTGCACTATCCCGCGGGGATCCTGGCGGACCGGTACGGTCCCGCGACGCCTGCGACGATCGGCCTCGTCGCGGTGGCGATCGCGATGGCCTGCATCCCGCTCCTCCGAGACCTTCCGACCCTCCTCGTTCTGATGGCCCTGTTCGGGGTCGGACACGGATTCATCTTTCCTTCGGCTTCGGCCCTCGTGTCTCGCGGCGCAGATCCGGAGCAGCACGGTCTCGTGACGGGACTGTTCTACGCACTCCTCGTCGCGGGCGTGGCCTTCGGCGCGCCGATCATGGCGGCGGTGGCGAGCGTGTCGACCTTCGGCACGGGAATCTGGGCGAGCGCCTGGATCTCCCTCCTCGGACTTGCGTTCCTCGGTCGCGCCTTCGGCTCTCCGGAGTCCGCGACCATGAGAACCATCCCCGCTGCGAGCGCCAACGAATTGAGGTGAGGGGTTCAAGGACGCAACGAGGCCACGAAACGCTTGCGCGGGAAAACGGGACCGATCATATGCGTCCTGTGCGACGGACTCGCCACTCGGACCGAGTCCATGCTGGCCGTCCTGCAATCAGCTCGTTTTGGGCCGATCCCGGAGACGATGACGCGTGACAATCCGGAAGGCCACTCCGACCGCGAGAAGCTCGCCGAACAGGAATGGAGCGAGGGCCGCGAGGACATCCACGAAGTTCCAGCCTTCGATGGCGTTAGTCACCACTCGGGTTGAGGTCGCCAGGTCTGGGGAAAAGTGCGGGAACGGGGCGAACTCCTGGTATACATAGGCGATGACTGGGTTCCCGGTGCGACTGAGCGCAATCGAACTTCCAGCCGAGGAACGCGTGTTCGGGTCGACGACGTGTCTGGACCAACCTCCGCCCGCGTTCGTGGCGTAGGTGAGTACGCCGGACGTCGGCTCGCCGCTGGAAGAGTCGCCGTAAGCCAAGTGAACGTGACCGCTGGCGTCCAAGACCATGGAGCAGGTGACGCCCTCGCGCGTCGTCCCCACCGAGTCCCAGGCCCAATTCCCTTTCGAGTTCTCGGCATGGATGACGGAGGTGGTGTTCGTCGAACGGTTGTAGACCGAAAAGGCGGCATGGACCGTTCCGGCGGCATCGATGGCGACAGGGGCTGTATCGACGGGGAACGAAGCCGTTCCACCGAGGTCCGCCGATGAGGTGAGCTCAGACCGCGTCCAGGATCCGGTCGAGTTCGTCAGATAGTAGATGAGACCGAAGAGCCCGTACGAGACGGTGATAGAGACCGCGCCCGAGGGCGCGACAGCGATTGCAGTCGCCACTGCCGAGGTGAGGGAGTCCGACCAGCTGAATACGGGCGTGCTCGTCCAGACGCCCCCCGCGTCCGTCGCGTGGCGCAGTTCCGTCGTCGATCCATTGGTCCCGAGGTACGCGGCGTGGATATGGTCGGACCCATCGATGGCGATGGATGCTCCCCTTCCGGCTGCATCGATCGTTGTCACCGACCAGCCTCCCGCCGAGTTGGTCCAGTATCGGATTGAGGCCATCGCTGCCTCCCCAGGAACCCCCGTGTCCGGAGGAAACGCCTCTTCCACCACGTGGAGGTGGTCCTTCGTATCCCGGGC
>Ga0209690_1000574_pt1 | contig 19976 bp, 23 predicted proteins | sample GraSoiAngelo_150_FD_186164 | JGI IMG/M metagenome (GOLD analysis project Ga0209690, IMG submission 186164) | Grasslands soil microbial communities from the Angelo Coastal Reserve, California, USA - 14_1009_09_40cm (SPAdes) (version 2) | ecosystem: Environmental > Terrestrial > Soil > Grasslands ...
GCATGGGCTGGATTGCTGGTGCGACCAGAGACCGTGCTCGGCTGGCATCGAGACTTGGTGCGTCGCAAGTGGGCCGCATACCTGCGCCGTCCAAGGCGGGGAAGGCCGCGGATCAGGAGCGAATGCCGTGAGCTGATCGTGCGGATGGCGTCCGAGAACCCGAGCTGGGGCTACTTTCGGATTCGCGGTGAGCTGCTTAAGCTCGGGCACATGGTGGCTGCGACCACGATTCGGTCCGTGCTCGTCGGGGCCGGAATCCCGCCCTCAGGTCGCCGAGCCCAGATGAGCTGGAAGCAGTTCTTGGCGGCTCACGCCCAGACGCTGGTAACGGCCGACTTCTTCACCGTCGACACCATCTTCTTCAAGCGCCTCTACGTCCTTATCAATATGCACGTGGCCACACGGCGCATTTTGCTGGCGAGCTGCACCGCCAACCCGAACGAGGTCTGGGTGACTCAGCAGGCCCGCAACCTGCTGTGGACGCTGGAGGAAGAAGGGATCAAGCTCGAGGTCGTGATCCATGAGCGGGACAAGAAGTTCGCGCCTCGAGCGGACCAGGTCTTCAAGTCAGGTGGCGCTAGGGTGATCGTGACCCCGCTCCTGGCGCCTCGCTCCAACGCGCACGTTGAACGCTGGGTCGGGAGCTGTCGTCGGGAGTGCCTGGACTGGATGCTAGTCGTGAACGTGCGTCACCTGGAGGCGGTCCTTCGCGAGTACTGCATCCACTACAACCAGGAACGCCCGCACCGCAGCCGGGAGTTGCGGCCGCCGGCGGCACGAGGTGATCCGGGTGCGCGGCATGATGGCCAAGTCATCCGCAACCCTCGTCTCGGTGGGTTGCTGAACGACTATCGTCGGGTTGCCGTCGCTGCCTGACGTGCTTCGGAGGCGGCACATCACGGACGCTCGAAGCGGAGCAGCGGGCTAATCCAATGGTCCTCCGGGGCACCAAGAAGTTCCTTGACCTGGTAGGCGCCCGTTCTGAGGTCCTGGTCAATGCTGACCCGGCCGACGACGACTGGTACGCCAATCTGCTGTGGCTGGATCGGCGTAAGTGCCTGCTGCTGGCTCATGCGGGCACACTGTTCCCGGTGTTTGTCGCCGACGTGCACAAAGCCGATCTGATGCCTCTCGGCCCGGTCGTGGTCCGACTGATCAATCAGCAACTCGCTTCGGAAACCTTGCCGGAAGACAGTCTCGGCAAGCTTGATTCCAGCTCGGTCCAGCTCGCCCGAACTGCGAGCCGGAGCGTCCTCGGGTACATGAACGAAACCGCAACATACTGCTCGTACGCGATCGCCGACTACGGCGGACTGGAGCGATGCGACATCGCCGCTCTGAATCGCGAGCTTCGGCGAGAGCTCCATATGTCACGCCGACCGCCCGGCTACTTCGTCCCGATCGACGAGGTGATTAAGCGCGTCGGTGTGAGTCGTCGGCCCGATCTGGGAATCGTCAATTAGCCCAATGCCTGTTCAGTGCGTGAAAGTGCCGGACGTGCTTTTCGAACCGCACATCTACCGGACGGTGCGCTCTCGAACGTCGAAGGAGACGGCAATTACGTCAGGGTGCAGGTACTCACCAACGGAGGGGCGCTGAACCGTGACAAGCAAGTCGCCGTGGTCCGCCAGTTCACCGACCTGGTCGCGGCTGCCGCAGGCGATCCCTCGCTTGAGGGGAGGACCTGGGTGCTACTCACTGAGGCGATTGAAGGCGGGTGGGGACTTGCTGGGCACGCCAACACCAATGCGGAGCTAGTCGACGCCGCTCGCGCGCAGATCGCAGAGCTTCAGCGCGCGAAAGGATCGGGTGGATGACCCCCGCCCTCTAGCGTGAGCCGTAGCTGACAGCCTACCGTTGGCAACGGACCGACGACGGTGTGGAAACATCGTCCTGGATAGTTCGGGCCAAGCTCCAGGCCTGGCGAGTGGGAGTCGTAAGTTGGGCGTACCAGTACGCATTTAGTAGGCGGTCGCTCTCAATCCTTGGGTGTCGCCAGGTGTCGTTTCGTGTTCGGAATGCGTGGGGCGATCTCACCGATACAGCACCCGGCTTAGGTCCGCTCTCGGCCCACATTCTGTATCCCTAAAGCCGCAAGTTGCGGGCCGCAGATTGTGGTCTTTTGCTTCGCGGCACTCGGAGCGTGGCATTTGGTGGCCTGGCGAAAAGGCCTAGGGGGCGACAGTAAGTGGGGGGCGGACTTTCTGTTTACCTTCGACCGTTCACTGTCCCATCATGCCTCGCATCATGGCGGGCATTCCGTCGCGTACGAATCCGCTCACTTCTTGCGCGTGCTCGCGGATCGCGCTTGTAATCCGCGGATCGCTTGATGTCTCTGTCACGACCACTCCCTTGGCGGTGATCGTCAACTCTCGTCGGTAACTCGTCGAGTTGCGGAATAGGGTCGGGAGGCTCGAGCTCATGCACGTGACCTCGGCATGTTGGTTGAGATGGCTATGCATGCTCGAAACGTGAGTCTGGAGCAGCGCGATCAAGTCGGTGGCATCGGATTCAGTCGTGGTGCGTACTCCACCGTCAATCGTTTCGACCGTTCGCCTTAGCTCGGTGTGGCGATCAAAGAGCTTCATATAGCTGTTCATGTCGGCCTGGGTCGCGCTGCCCATCATTCCTGACCCCATCATCCCGCCGTCGCCCATGGACTTCAGGGCATCTCGAAGCAGGTAACCACCGGCAAGCCCCAGACCGACCAAGGCGCCGCCGGCGGCCAACAGGCCAAGCGCTGCGCGCCGCGTAACGCTAGTCACGGACCCTCAGTCACCCGCCTGATCCCGGATCACTACAGGCTGATAGTAGCAACGCAACCAATCGCCGATTACCCTTCCCGCATGACTGTCCGTCCTGGCCGCAATTTCCGCGAGCCGAAAGCAATCGAACTGCTTGCATTTGCCTACGCTCTGGGCGTCGCCGGCACTCTGTGGGACTGGCGGGAGCATCTCCTTGGTCCAGGCACGCAGCCCCCACACCTTGTCATCGACCTGGGCGGCCTGGTGGTCATCTCGGCGCTGGCATTCAGTGGCAGGATCGATCTCCGCTCGCGAACGTTCATCGCCCTCTATGTGCTTTTGGTACTGGTCGTGCTGGTCGCCTTCGGCCCCTTCGTTCTCATGATGGCCGCTCCCAGAAGCTCCCTGATGGCGAGCCTGATGCACTCGATGATGTCGAGTGGGGCCCTACTTGCGTACCTGCCGCTGGTGTTGCTTGCCAGCTGGAGTGCGTGGCGGTGGCTGTCGCAAGACCGTCTCAATTGGTGGCGCTTAGCCACAGCGCTTGGAATCGTCGTGGTCGCCATCGCAACCGTGTGGGACCTGTATTGGCACCAGACGCATCCCATGGAGCTGCGGACATCGATGGCGGGGCTGCCGCCGCATCAGGCGATACTTGCCGGTTTCCTGATCGGACTGATTGGTACCGGTTGGGGAGCTGCCCTCGGCATCAATCGGGCTGAGTTCCGATCTCAGACGACCGGGGGCGCGATCGAGAACGCGGCATCGAAGTCGAAATAGCGTTGGTCCATGAAATGACCCCGCGCTCGCATTTCCGTCTGGCGGGCCAATCCCTGACCGTCGACGACTAGGCGGAACCAAACCGGACTTCCATAAGGGGCCTCAAAGAACGAGACCACCTGCTCACCGCCGGGTTCACCTGCGTCGACGACCCTCGCGTCCTGTATCGGACCGGAATCCCATGCGAAATCCGGAACATGGATCGGGAGGGTGGTCTCTGCCACCCACCGTTCGGTCGGAGTTGACCGCGAGTAGCGGACCGAGCCGATGATCACCGTTTCGCCGCCGGTCGAGAGCTGATAGCTGAGCCGATCGGGTGACTGAAACGCGTACAGAGTGCGGAGCGGCTGCGACGACGGCCCGAGCGTTTCGTCGATGCGGTAATCACTCAATTGGTGCATGGCGCGCTGAAGCGTTTCCACGACGGCGGTTCCGTCCGGTGCCGGCAGCCGCGGAAGCTTGAAGACAGCCGCGTCGTGGCCGGTGCCGAGCAGCACTGAGATGGACTCACCACCTGTGAGGCTGGCGGACGCGGTGGCGCAGGTGGGCCCGCACCGGCGAGCGCCCAAGTCCCGACCGTCGACCTGAATCCTCACCGCCCTCTGTGCTGCAGCGGCTTCTCCCGAGACCGGCATGACGTACACCCAGAGCGTGTTCTGGCCCGGTCTTCCGGGTCGGATGGTCAGACCGACGACTGAGTCACTGGCGCTGCCACCGAGGGTCAGGTCACCGGGCTGTGGCAGCGCGAGCGCCGACTCCGGGCCGGCCAAGCCGGCCTCCGCCTCCGCCAGGCGCGCCGGTGGGAGTGGAAACGCCGCGAGCAGTGCGGACGCGGAAACGACCACCAAGACGATCGCGGCTTCGAGCCTGGGCCTAGGCTGCAGACGGCGCCAGGCAAGCACCGAGAGAGGCAGCATCGCCCCGACTGCGACGAGCTTGAACGCGAGGACGTTTCCGTAGGTCGACTGGAGGAGATCGAGTGGGCTGCTCAGCTCTTCGACTGCTTGGAGCAGGCCGGTCAATGCGGTCAGGGAAAACGCGATCAGCGCAACTGGGGTGAAGCGCTTGAGTAGCACTCGAGACTCCGGGCTCCTCCAGCCACCGGACCCTCGGATGGCGGCAAGAGCCAGGATCCCGCCTGCCCAGAGGCCCGCGCTCGCCAGGTGTATCGCGTCGACCGCGATTGCTGGTGCGGCGGGTCGTACCGCCGCGGCGTGGCCGGCCGCGGCCAGAGCCGTGATTGCTGCGAACACGAGGATGGTCACCCCGCGGACCCCCAGCATTGCCAGGATCAGAGCAGCCGCCTCGAATCCGAGCCTAAGGAGGCGGGCATAGCCCGGCTCACCGCCGCTCAGATAGGTCGCAATCCCGCCTGGGCTCAAACCTCCCGCCGCCGACATTGATTCGCCAGCGACAACGGCGACGCCGCCCGCGAACGCCACCACCAGAGCGCCGACCAGCGGCCCTCGAACCCAGATCAGGCGCGGCGGATGGCTCGCAAGCTGACGAACCAGCAGCAGTCCGATCGCCAGCAAAAGGGCACCGAATTCGACTGCTCTGGCCAGCGCAAGCAGCATGTCCGGGAGCCCGAGCGCGGCCGAGTTGGCCTCGCCCGTCCCGACTGGGGATACGCCTACGCCGAAGACGAAGCTCCCTCGGAGGACGTGCCCGTCGACAGCGCTCACGGTAGTCCAGTCCACTCTGTAGACACCGAACTCGTTTCCAGAGATGGGACCTTCGATCTCCTCGCTGGAGAGGCCGGCAGCTGCGAAGGTTCGGCCGAGAGGCGCGACTACCTGCGCTCGCGAGAGCTGGATGTTGATTGGCTCCGAGAAGTCAAGAACGACGACGCCGGGTGCCGACGAGAGACGTTGGCCAGGCAGAGGCTGTGAGGAGGTGAGGGTGGAATGGGCAGAGGCCGCATGTGGCATTAGCGCCAGCACAGCAGCTGCGAGTACGAACGCGCGCCCAATGCGAAGGGCCGGCGGCCGCGAGGCTATCGCGATACCTCGACCTCGACCTCCGACTGGGCTGACTCCGCACCGCCCGTGCGTCGCCGATCGCTTGCCGGGCCGAGTTTCCAGGACCGATAGAGAGCTGTAATGACGACCAGGGCGAGCAAACCTAACGCGATCGCCTGGATCGCGGTCGGCAAGCTCCCGAGCCAAACCGAGACGTTACCGGCCAGGCTGGTGGCCCAACGGTTCCACACCTCCAGCCACCCCGGGAGGTAGGTGCTCTGGCCGGTGTACGCGATGAGCAAAGCAAGCACACCGATGGTGAGAAACATGACCGCGGCAACAGCATCGGTCCACGGTAACGACCATCCCCGAAGCCGGATGCGACGCGTTCGTAATGCGAAGCCACGTGAGACGGGGTGCATACGATCCCAAACCAGCACCGTGACGAGGAGCGGGAAGACCATGCCGAATATGTAGGCGAGGCCAAGCCCCAGGGCGCCGGTCACAGATGAGGCAAGGGCAGATAGGGCTACGACTCCGGCGAGCACCGGCGCACAGCACGAGCTGGCGACGCCCGCGGTCAGGCCGAGGGCGAATATGCCGCCCGGCGTCGATCCGGAAACGCGAAGCCTCAGCATCGGGAACGGCAGCGACCAGGGCCGGCCCGAGAGCACCTGGAGCGCAAGAAGCACCAGGAACAATCCGACGACGAAGAAGATGACGCGGTGCTGCGCGGCAAGCAGCTGCCCGAGAAGTCCGACGCCGAGCACGATCGGCAGCATCACCGAAGCAATGCCGGCCGCGAAGATCGCCGCCATCGCGGGCAGCCGCAGGCGCCCGCGTTCGAGAGCTGCACCGACGAATGTCGGCAACAGCGATACGACACAACAGGGTGCGAACAGGGCCAGCACGCCGCCGAGGAAGGCGGCAACGAGCGAGCTCGAGTAGACGAGCGCGTTCATGAGACTCTAGCCAGACGGCGCCGGACCCCACCCTCAGAGATCCGGCCGTAGCCGAGCAGCTGATCACCGGCGTAGAGGGCGGGCGGAAACGGGACCCCGTCGCGACGAACGACATCGGCCTCCGGGCTATCCCAGGCGAGCTCATGGATCTCAAACTTGAGTTCAGTTGCCAGGCGCTGCGCGACGCTCCGCGCGTGTCCGCAAAGATGGCAGTCGACCGCGGTGACCAGGGTTAGGCGCGAGGTCATCGAGGATCAGGCCCTGACAGCTGCTACGACCTGGTCGACGGGGACATGCATGGAATCCGGGGCCAACTGCTTCCAGGTCACACGCCCGGAGCCGTCGACCACGAAGATCGAATGGCCGTCGACCGCCCCCATGTCCATGCCGCTTGGCAGGCGGAACACCCCGAACCCGGAGCCAAGCACGTGATTCCGGTCCTCAAGGATAGGAAATCCGAGGTGGAGCTGAGCCGCAAGGGAGGCCGACGTGGCAGCCGGATCGGTGCTCACGCCCACCACTTGACCGCCGGCAGCCTTGATTGCATCCAACTGTCCCTGCAGCTCCACGAGCTGCTGTTGACAGGCCCCTCAAGCGCCACCTTCATAGAAGTAGACGACCAACTTGGAGCCGCGGAAATCGGTCAGAGACACCGTGCGCCCATCGCTGGACGGAACAGAGTCGGTGGGCACGGGCGAACCCACTGCCAGGCCACCGCTAGCGCCACCACCACCGCCGGAGCCTGCATGCCCGAGTTGCGTGACGGCGACAAACGCTGCAACGAGAACCACGACGCCGCCAGCAATTGCGTACGGCCACCACTTGCCTGAGGTGGAGCGGACTGGGGATCGCTTGGGCTTCGACTTCGTCCGGCCAGACGAAGGGACGCCGCGTTTCTCGCTCATCGTGCCAGTCTACTAGCCGCTCGTAGTATCAGATTGGAGGCCAGTGGGCGTTCGCGTACCAGGCTAAGACCGGTGAGATCAAGGGCAGCCATCGATCGCTGACGAGCAAAACTCCCATCACAACCAGCAGAGCGCCCGACACGGGCTGGAGGGCCGCCGTGATGCGGCCGGCGGACCGCAACCAAAGCTGGACCCGAGCCACAGAGAGACCCAAGGCAAGAAAGGGCAAACCGAGGCCGAGGCTGTACGCCGTCAGCAGCAGCACACCCTGGCTCAAGCTCGCTGTTGTTCCGGCGAGGGTCAACACTGCACCCAAGACAGGTCCGATGCACGGGGTCCATGTGACCGCGAAAGCCGCCCCCAGAAGAGGCGCGGTCCCCAGCTTGCCTCCGGCCATTCGCCGGCTCCAGTCGCCACCTCGACTGAGGAATCCGACACGGCCTTCAAGAAGCAGGAAGGCACCCATCACCGCAATGAAGACTCCGGCTACGCGCGCGACCGGCACCCGGTTGTCGAGGAGCAACGCGCCAAGCTCAGACGCCGTTGCTCCCAGCGCGACGAATACCGCCGTGAAGCCGAGTACGAAAAGCGCTGCAGCCGCGATCGTGCGATTTCGGCGAGCTGGCTCGTCGCCGCCGAGCCCAGTCAGGTAGCCGAGGTATCCGGGCAGCAGCGGAAGACAGCATGGCGATGTGATCGAGATGAGCCCAGCGACGAACGCGATCACAAGGCCCGGTTCGCCCACTCGGGGCATCCTAGTACTATCGGTCATTAGTAACGTGGGGGCATGACGAGGCGCGCTCGGCTCATCCGGCGTGCGGCGCTGGGGGCGGCAATCGTGGTCGCCGCGGCCGTCTTGGGCCACCTCTTACTGACGCCGGTGACTGGAGACGTGCTCTTGCTGTTGACCGCCAGACAGGCAGACCATGTCGCCGCCACGTCAGTCGATCTGCATTCCGCTCAGGGTTGGATGACACTGGGGTCGATTCCGGCGCGCGCGGTGCCCAAAGCGCCAGAAACGGCTGAAGCTTTCTTGGCGCGGGTGCCCGTCGGGAGCTACGACCGCGTGCGCTTGGCCGGCGTATCCGTACCAGTGGCGCTCGTGGTGCAGAAGGACATCCTCAATCCGTTGCTGGTGGGTGTCGACGCTGGGCGACCGTTGCCAGACTCGGCGTACGGCGGGACAGAGGCGGTGAGCCTCGGGCTCAACGAGCTGTCCGGCCAGCTGAAGGCAATGCTCCCCTTCAGCTTGGTGGACCAATTCGGCCGCAACTTCACCAATGCCGACATCGCAGGTCATGACGTCCTGCTGGCTGCCTTTCACAGCAGCTGCCGGGAGACGTGCCCGCTCGTCGCGGGCCTCTTCCTCCAGCTACGCCAGCGGCTTCCGCCGTCGGTCCTCCTTGTCGAGGTCACGACGGATCCATCGGAGGACACGCCCTCTGTGCTGCGCGATTACGCCGGTCGCATCGGGGCGTCCTGGACCTTTGCCACTGCCGACCCCCAAACGCTAGCTGCCTTCTGGAAGCCCTTCGACGTCGTGCTGAGCACCAGCGATGTTCACCGCTCAAACCTGGCTTTGATCGACCGTCACGGCTACATCCGAACGTACTTCCTCGGTGCCCCTGATGTTGGTGGAACGCTGCCGGCTCCGCTGGACACGCAGCTCAGCGCCGCCGGCCGACAGCTCTTGTTGACTCATGGCAACGGTTGGGGTGATTCACAGATCCTCGATGCTCTGCAGGCGGTCGGTGGCCTCGCATCGCCGTCCTCATCGGGCGGCGGCCCGGCGCCAGTGTTCACTCTGGACACGCTCGACGGCACACGCGTCAGCCTTGCCGACTTCCGAGGGCGTCCGGTTCTCATCAACTTCTGGGCGACCTATTGCGCGCCGTGCCGGCGCGAAATGCCGCTGATCGAACGGACCGCCGCGCAGCATCCCCGTCTTGTTGTCCTGCTCATCGACGAACGCGACAGCCACCAGTCAGCGTCTGCCTTCGTAAACGAGCTCCAAATCACCTCCGCTGTCCTGTTCGACGGTGACGGGAAGGTAGGCGATGCTTACGGAATCAGCGGTCTGCCGACGACCTTTTTCATTCACCCCGAGGGCGGAATCGAGGGACGATACATCGGTGAGACCAACGCCGGAATTCTTGGCCCACACATCAGCGCGATCGGCGCGTAGCCGAAAAGCGCTCGCTGCCGTCGCTCCCGCGACGCCCGGCGACCGATGGCTGGCGTGGACGCTTCTCGGCGTCGGCCTGCCCTGGCTCGCATACACGCGCCTCTACTTTTTTCTACACCCTCGCCATCTCACGTTCGACGGCGGCCTGTTCATGTGGTATTTCAACAAGCCCGACCCTTTCTGTGGCGGCACACGCACATTCGCCTGGATGTGGAGGGGAGACGTCGGTCGGGCAGTTGCGGTCTATCCGCTGGGTCCACTATTGTTCGTGGCGACGGTCGCGCTGGTGGTCTACGGCCTGTATGTGATGGTCACCCGACGTGCCGTGCAAATCAACCTCTCGCCGGCGATGGTTCGCGGTCTGCTTGTCGTAGGTTTCGTAGCTCTGGGACTGAACTGGATCGCCAAGCTGGTCTGGCTCGGCATGTGAGCGCTCAGGGCCGGGATCGCTAGCTGAGAATCGCCGCCATGTAGACCTCCAGCTGCTGAGCATCAACCGGCCCGATGACCCGGCTTTGGACAGTCCCGTGGCTGTCGACGAAATATGTCTCAGGCGGGGCCGTGACTCCGAAGTCGTGATACGAGCCGTGAATGGCGGGCCCGACCGGATAGGGGCTCTTGACGTCGGCTTCATAGGCACGCGCTGCACTGTCGGTGTCCTGTATGTCTACCCCCACGAATTGTGCTTTGCCGGAAGCACGCTCCGCCGCCGCCGCGAGAGCGGGCGCCTCCTGACGGCACGGTACGCACCAGGAGGCCCAGAAGTTGACTACCAGGGGCGTGCCCTTTAACGCTCGAAGGCTGATCAGATCGCCGTCGAGGGACCTGATCGTGAGGTCGGGGACCTGACTTCCGACAAGCGAGCTGGGTTGCTTCTGCGCTGCATGCAGCAGACCCCACCCGAGGGAGGCGAAGAGCGTGCCAACTGCGAGACCGCCAACAAGCCAGGTCGCGAGAACTCCACGAGTCATTGAGGGTAAGTGCACTCTTACTATCTGGCCCTAGTAAGAATAGCGGTCGGTAGCGCTATGATCGCCGGTGATGACTCGACGGGACGATCAGCTGACACGGGCGATGTCACTGCTGGGTCCACTCGAGGGCAGGTTGATGAAGCTGATCTGGGACGGCCGCGTCCATGAGCCGTTCATCGTTCGCGACGTGCTTGCGCTGACACCGGAGCTCGCCTACACGACAGTCATGACCACTCTCAACCGCCTGGCTGACAAAGGTCTTCTGAGCGTGTCGAAGATGGGCTCTCACCAGCCTCACAAATACCGGGCCAATGGGGGAGTGAAAGACTTCATGGCCGATTCGGGTCGCGCCCAGGTTGATCGCCTTGTCGAGCTCTACGGAGACGCCGCGCTCGCCGCCTTCGCCGCACGCCTCGACCGGCTGTCGCCGGCCACACGCGAGGCCCTCAAGAGGCTGCGCTCGCGGTGACCGGGCGCCGGCTGGCTCTGCTTGCTGTCCTGGCCGCGGTGCCAATTGCCTGCCTCAGCACGGTTGCCGGTTGCCAGTCGGGCGGAGCGTGCGGCTGGATTCCCACGCACGGTACGTCTTGGTGGCCCGCAGCCTACGTGCCGCCGCTGCTCGTAGTTTTGGCTTCGGCTTTGGCCTGCGCCCTCAAGTTCGGACTCGTGGCCTCGAGGACAGAGCGCGAGTTGGCAAGGTTGCCGCGCGTTTCCATCCCGCCAAAACTGGTGCGCACGGCCAGAGCAGCCGGCCTTGATCGCGTTGAATGTGTCCGAGCCGGATCCCCGGTCGCTTTCTGCGCAGGCATTCTTCGGCACACCGTGTTCATCAGTGAAGCGGCGGTTGCAGGCCTGGCCGACTCCGAGCTGCTGGCCGTGCTTCACCACGAAGCTGACCACGCGCGGCGCCACGAACCGCTGTGGCGAGCAGCCAGAACCGCTGCGGCGGAGGTTCTCACCTTCCTTCCCATCGTCGGCTGGTGGTCAGAGCGTCAGATCACGCTGTCTGAGCTGAGTGCAGATGCGGCCGCCGAGCGGATGGTGGGCCGATCCGCGCTCGCCGGGGCCCTTCTGGTAATGACCGCCCCAGCGATCCCGCTGGCAGCCTTTGTAGGCCACGCCGAGCTGCGTGCTCGTCGACTGCTCGGCATGCGAAGCGATGAGCCAAAAGCTCCGCGGGCGGTGTGGGCGGCAAGCTTTGTTTACTCGTGGCTCGCCATCAGCCTGGCTGGATGTCTATTCGCGGTTGTGGTTTCGCTTACGCATTAGGAGCGAAGATCAGGCGCGGGCAATGCCGTAGCCTTTGTCTTCGAAAGCCCTGCGGATCTCGTCTTCGCTGATCTTCTTGTCGTCGTAGTCGATTTCCGCGCGCTGTTTGTGAAAGCTCACTTTGAGACTTCGAATGCCCGCCAACTCGTCCTCTAGCCCCTCCAATGTCATCACGCATGCCGAGCAATGCATTCCCTTGACGCTGAACACTTGCTTCGCCATATCTCAATCTCCTCAGGTGAACTCGAAGTAACCGCTGTACATGCCCATCGAGCAGGTGTAGCGCAGGTTTCCGTTAGCGGCGCTTGCCGGAATATTGATGGCGGTCTGACCCGTCTCGGGTAGGGTGCGTTGGTAGCCAATCGAGGGGATCACAAAGCCCCGAGTGCAACCGGTGGTGCCGTTGCTCACGACTGTCAGGCTGACCGGCTTGCCGGCTGGAGCCTTGATCAGGTCAGGGGAGTAGCCAGTGTTGTAGACCTGGATCGTGATCGCTCCGTTTGCGTCCGGCTGAGCTGCGACCTCTGGCGAACCGCCGCTAGCCTGGGCCAGTGACACGGAAGCCGCGTTGAGCAGATTGGAAAAGGAGTAAGGCGAGCCCATCAGGTTCAGTCCACCTTCGATCGAGACGAGGCCGAGAATCAGGACGACTGCCCCCGCCAGTTGCAGAAATCGCGTGTGCAGCACCTCTCCCAGGCGTGTGGCCACGTAGGCCAGGCCGAAGAAGACCGGAGTGGTGCCGAGGGTGAAAGCAAACATGATCGCCGCCCCGAGAAGCGGTGACCCGGTTCCGACGGCGAGCACCATCATCGCCTGGGTTACACCACAGGGAATGAAAATCGTCAGCGTGCCCAGGAACAACGGGGTAGCGACCGTGCTTGCATTGTTCTTCGCGTAGCGGCGGATGAAGCGGGTTACGAATCGGGGCGGCTCGATCACGAAGTAGCGAAAGATCGGATGCAGGTTGAACAACCTTGCCGCGGTCCCGAGCATGAAGATGCCAATTCCAATTTGAAGCGCCGCTCGACTGTACGGACTGAGCTGGAGGACAGAGCCGATCCAGCCCAAGAAGATGCCCAGGACCGTGTATGCGACTAGCTTGGCGGCCAAGAAAAGGGCGATTGGGGTGGCCGCATTGCGCCGCTTGGGTTTCTCCGGTTGTGCCAGAGTCGCCAGCGCCGCGAGCTCTCTGCGTCGCTGCTCCTTGGTCAACCGGCGGTTCGAGCGCTTCTTGCGCTGCGCGACCACGTGTCTGATCGCGAGCTGGGCTGTCACATCGGTCTCGGCTTGGCGAGCGACCGAGGTGGCGAGCAGGCCGGCCTGTACTGCCAGGCAGCTGAGCCCACCGGTGGTTACGCCGGTGATGAAGGCGAGGCCCAGAAGGTTGGTGGAGGCATCGAAGCTCACCGGATCGAAATCCCATTTGGCGGAAACTGATCGACCCGAGCGGCCACGGCGACGAGTCTACTACCTGGACATAGGAACCTGGCCCATCGACTCGCACCTGCTACTATGCATCGATAGTTACCTGAGGAGGTTGCCTGTGGACCATATCCTGCCGTACCTGTTCTTGCTGGCGTGTCCGGTCTCAATGGGCGTGATGATGTGGATGATGATGCGCAAGGATCACGGCCATGCCTCGCCGCCTGTGAGCGATCCCCGCGTCGCCGAGCTCGAGAGCCAGGTCAACGAGCTGCGGATGGCGCTGCACGATCGGCAGGACGTCGGGGCGGCGGCGACCATTCCAGCGGCAAGCGCAGACAAGGACTGAGCCCGGGCAGTTTCGCGATTGGAAGACGGAGGCTTTCTCGGGGCTTCCAAATCGCATGGATAGACAGTGAATTTCCCTGACATTGCGGTAATCGCGTCCGGGATCGTGCTGATTGGCTTCTTGGCCTGGTTCTTCTTCGGCCCCAAGAAGGCGCGACAGGCTGAGCTCGTCGGCCAGGTGCAGCAGGTTCAGGTCCTGGTCAAGGGCGGCTATGCGCCGAACCTGATCCGTGTTCGCCAGAGCGTGCCGCTGAGGATCGTTTTCGATCGTCAGGAGGGCGGTGAGTGCACGTCGCGGGTCGTATTTCCCGACTTCGCCCTGAACAGGTCGCTGCCAGCCATGGCCAAGACCACGGTCGAGTTCACGCCCGACAAGACCGGGAAATTCGACTTCGCGTGTGGCATGAACATGGTTCACGGCAGCCTGGTCGTGGAGCCGCCGTCCCCGCCTTCAAAAGCCATTTCGTCCCTCCCTGCAGAGCCGGTAATCGATGGGGCATCAAATGGCGCGGATGCCGAACGACGTACTGACGACGTAGACACCGAGTCGGCCGAGCGCAAGGCGGAGATCGCCGACCTGACTCGTCGGGTGATCGTCGGCGCACCGCTGACCGCGCCAGTGTTGTTCGCGGCCATGGCGGACAGCTTTCTGCACCTGTCGTGGCTGCCACAGTTCCTGCTCAACCACTGGCTGCAGCTGGCGCTGATCACACCGGTCATGTTCTATTCGGGTTGGCCGATCCATCGCACGGGCTGGCTCAGCATCGCGCACCGCAGTGCTGAGATGAACGCGCTTATTACAGTCGGCACAACCGCCGCCTTTGGGTACAGCCTGCTGGTGACGGTGGCGCCGGGCCTGCTGCCGGCCGAGCTGCGCGGGGTGTACTTCGAGGTGGTCGGCGTCATCATCACGCTGATTTTGCTGGGCCGCCTTTTCGAGGCGCGGGCAAAGGCGGGCACGGGCGCGGCTATAAGGCAGCTGATCGGGCTCCAGCCGCGCACCGCACGCCTCGTGCGCGATGGGGCAGAGGCTGACATTCCGGTCGAGGAAGTTGTCCCCGGCGACGTGATCTCAGTCCGTCCCGGCGAGAAGCTCCCGGTCGACGGTGAGGTGATCGACGGCCGTTCAACCGTCGATCAGTCGATGGTCACTGGTGAGTCGATACCGGCCACAAAGCAGGCGGGTGACACCGTGATTGGCGCCACGGTCAATCAGACCGGCGCCTTTCGGTTCCGTGCCACACGAGTCGGCAAGGACACGATGCTGGCCCAGATCATCCGGCTGGTCGAACAGGCGCAAGGCTCGAAGGCGCCAATCCAGCGACTGGCAGACGTCGTCGCCAGCTATTTCGTGCCGGTGGTGATGAGCATCGCGATTGCAACCTTCGTGGTTTGGTTCGTGGCTGGTCCGCCAACAACCCTCACCCTCGCCCTCGTTAGCGCGGTAGCCGTTCTGATCGCGTGCCCGTGCGCTCTTGGCCTCGCCACCCCGCTTGCAATCATGGTCAGCACGGGCAAGGGTGCCGAACTGGGCATCCTCATCCGCTCGGCCGAGGCGCTCGAGACCGCGCAGAAAATCGACACCATAGTGCTGGACAAGACGGGGACGATCACGCGCGGGGCGCCCGCTCTCACCGATGTGATCGTCACCGGCGACCTTACCGAGAACGAACTGCTTCTGCTCGTCGCCTCGGCCGAGCAAACGTCCGAGCACCCGCTAGGAGCGGCAATCGTCGCGGGTGCCAAAGCGCGCGGCCTTCAGCCGCTTCAACCGACTGACTTCGAGTCGGTGACCGGAAAAGGTGTCCGAGCCACTATCGATGGACGGAAGGTCCTGGTCGGTAACGAGAGATTCATCCAGGACGCCGGCATCTCCGGGGACGGATTCGCGGAGGTCGCACGGCGGCTCTCGACAGACGGCAAGACCCCGATTGGCGCAGTGGTGGATGGCAAGCTGGCAGGCCTTATCGGAGTCGCCGACACAATCAAGGACGACTCGGTGGCAGCGGTTTCGGCACTTCGTGATCTGGGTGTCACGGTTGTGATGATCAGCGGCGACAACCGGCAAACGGCGGCGGCGATTGCAAGGCAGGCAGGCATCGAGCGCGTGATGGCCGAGGTCCTGCCCGACATGAAGGCACTCGAAGTGCGGCGGCTGCAGGACGAGCATCGAGTCGTTGCCATGGTTGGCGATGGGATCAATGACGCGCCGGCCTTAGCTCAGGCGGATGTTGGCATGGCGATTGGTACGGGGACGGACGTCGCTATCGAAGCTTCAGACATCACCTTGATTTCTGGCTCGCTGACCGGCGTCGTCACAGCTATCAATTTGAGCCGCTCGACCATGCGCAACATCCGTCAGAACCTGTTCTTCGCGTTTGCATACAACATCGTCGGCATCCCGATCGCCGCCGGCATCCTCTATCCGTTCTTGGGCCTACGGTTGAGCCCCATGATCGCGGCGGGAGCGATGGCGCTTAGCTCGCTGTCAGTGGTATCGAACTCCAACCGCCTTCGTGGTTTCAAGGCGAACGCGACTCAACCGGTCGTCGGCGCTCCGTTACCTGCTGAGCCCGTCGTCGAGGTCGCTTCGTATGGTGCTCCCCCGATCAGCCAAGATGCCCCAACGGGCCAAGGAGAAGACATGACAGGCGAGACAACCGCGATTGATCCCGTATGCCAGATGACGGTCGAGACTGCGAGTGCCGAGTACCGCTCCCTTCACGACGGCAAGGCCTACTATTTCTGCTCTGCCGGCTGCAAAGTGAGCTTCGACAAGAATCCGGGGAAGTTCATCGGCGCCGGCAACAAAGGCGAGCCGGCCAGCCACTAAGCCGTCGCCAGCGACCTGAGCAAAGGCGCTGGTGAATATGAGGCTCGGTGCTACCTTCACGCCATGACTGTGCAGGTTCTCCCGGCGCGGTCCCTCCTCCAACAGGCCCGTCTGGCCCAGTGGATAACGGTCGGTTGGATGGTCATAGAGGGTGTCGTAGCCGTCGGAGCGGGTATCGCTGCGCACTCGGTGGCGCTCACCGCCTTCGGGGTGGACAGCGGCATCGAGCTGTTCTCTTCGGTGGTGGTCCTGCGCAGGCTTCTCCAACGATCGGAAAGTGAGGAACGCGGCTCGATGACTGGGGGAGAGCGCGGCGCGACCAAACTCGTCGGCTTCGCCCTATATGGCCTGATCGCTTACATATTGCTGTCGGCCGCGGTGGCCTTGGGGTTCCGCTTCGAGCCCGCAGCCTCTCCGCTCGGTATCGGACTCACGATCGCGTCGCTTCTGATCATGGCCGCTCTCTGGCGCTGGCGGCTTGCTCTCGCGGATCGCCTGGGAAGTCCCGCACTTCGAGGAGACGCGGCTTGCTCGATGGTCTGCCTGTACATGGCGGGTGTTGCCCTGGCGGGCCTTCTGTTGAACCAGTTCTTCGGACTGTGGTGGGCCGACCCGTTAGCTGGTCTGGCTTTGATCTGGTGGATCCGGGGTGAAGCCAACGAAGCTTTGGAGGCGAGCAAAGCGGAGAGCGACTGAAAGTCGCTGGGCAGCTGGGCGTACACAGGGCAGCCGCGCGGCGCGAATGGGAGAGTGAAGGCAGGGTTGAATGAATGAGATAACGGTATTTGGCGTCCTGGCGCTGACTTTCATGATGGCGATGTATTCGCTCGAGGGGCGGCATCGGCGTTTCACATTGGCCTTTGCATTCGGCTGTTTGTTGTCCAGTGCATACGGCTTCCTGATTGGTGCCTGGCCCTTTGGAGTCGTCGAGATCATCTGGTGTGCGTTTGCGCTGCGCAAGTTTCAATTGCGGCGCGATCAGCAAACGCCCGCCTGAAGTATCTAGAACTGCAAGCGAGCTGCGCTCGGCATCGTCTCGCGCATGCGCGCTGCGACCACAAGTCCCGACAACCCGGTGAGGCAAGCGACGGTGATGATCGCGGCGGGAAAGCCCGCAGCGTCTGCGATGACGCCGGCCACGATCGCTCCGGCCGCGTATCCGCTATCGCGCCAGAACCGGTAGATGCCGACAGACGTGGCTCGCTCGGGGATGCGCGCAGCGTCGCCCACTACGGCGAGCAAGGTCGGATAGACCAGTGCTGTGCCGGCGCCCAGCACGACGCTCTCTGCAACCCACCAGTTGAAACCGGGCAGGATCACGAATGTCGCAATCGCGAGCGACTGCAGCAGCATCCCGGCCACGATCAAGGATTTGCGGCCGACAAGGTCGCTGATCCAGCCTGTGCCTAGTTGGCCCGCCCCCCAGACCGCTGGGTAGGTTGATGCCAACAGCCCGATCTCGCGTAGCCCGAGCCCATGGGCCGCGAAGAAGAGCGGCAACAGCGCCCAGGCCATGCCGTCGTTGAGGTTGTTCACCAGGCCTGCCTGACAGGCGCTCGACATCGTGCGGTCACGGAAGCTGACCTCGATTGCGAGCTTGGTCACCGATTCTGTCTGAATCGCACCGCCAGATTCGAGCTCGACATGCCCCGAGGTTTCGCGCGCGAACAGGGAAAGCAGTAGACCACAGGCAGCAAGGCCCTCCGCCAACAGATACGGGCCGGGTCGGATGCCGTAATTCGCTGCGAGGAATCCAGCCACTGCGGCCGCGGCCGACACCGCAACGTAACCGGAGGCTTCGTTAAGGCCCAGCGCGAATCCGCGCCGCCGGGGTCCGACGAGGTCGATCTTCATGTTGACGGTGGTCGACCACGTGAGGCCCTGATTGAGGCCGAGGAGCACGTTCGCGAACACGACCCAGCCCCAAGAGGGCGCGAGGATGATGAGCAAAGGAACGGGCAAAGCCGCCACCCAACCCACGAGCAGGACAGTCCGTCGGCCGTAGTGGTCGGCTAGCCCGCCGGCGATGAAGTTGCTGGCGGCCTTGACCAAGCCGAAGCTGATCAGAAAGGAGAGGATTGCTGCGCTGCTGGCGAGGTGAAAGTCGTTCTCGGCGAGGGGTGCCAGGGTCGACCGCTCGACTCCCACCACCCCGCCGACGAAGGCGTTGATCGCCACCAAGAGAGCGAACTGTCGCCAGTTCGCACGCAGGCCGAGCTGGATCAACTGGGTTGCCTTTATCCGCCAGCTACCCTAGGCGACAGCGCAGCGGTTGGCTCCCGCCTCCAACTCGCTTGGATCATCGGGAAGTTCACCGCGCTCGTTGAGCTCGACGATGCGGGAGTGGTTCGGCGGATTTGGCGGGATCCGCCCCAGGACCGCGTCGACAAATGCTTCTGAATCAAGCCTGGCGAGGCCAACCGTTCCGCGAATTTTTCCGACCGTCGTCACCAGTAGACGGCCATCGAACGGTATTGGCTCCGACTCATGGCCGGGTAGCACCTGAGTCGCCTCAGGCAGCTCGAGAAGGTGGCGGACCGACCGATGAAGAATGCCCGCGCGCGACTTCAGGTCCTCGCGGGTACCTGAGGTGCGCAGAAAGTCCGTCGCTCCGCCGGTGCGCTCGACAGTGAAGGTTTGCGCGAGCTGATTAGTCAGAAAGAGCTGCGACGGTCGTATCGAGCGAGGCTGTGACAGCGAAGGTGACGGACTGGCGAGGGTGACTGACTCGACGACGGGCTCAGGCTCGGTGCGAGCTGGTGCCGCTCGTCCGCTCAGGCGGCGCGATGGTATTCGTTAATCAGTCCGTTGAGGCGTTGCTGACGAAGTACCGATCCTGAGCCAAGGGTCGACGCCGGCTCAGGCGGCCGAAGTTCAAGCGCAAGATGGGGTCGCTGGCGGTTGTAGTGATCGATGTACTGGCGAAGAACCACCTGCAAGTGGCGCTCGCCGAAGACGAGCAGCCAGTCCAGGGCTTCGTGGCGTAGCGTCTTGATCATCCGCTCGCAATGGGCGTTGGCTCTCGGGCATCGGTAGGGTGTGAGGGTGACCCTGGCGCCTTCGCCGCGGAGCACCTGATCGAACTCGTCGACGAACTTGGAATCCCGATCATGGATAGCGAGCCGGATTGGAGCCTCCAGTTGGTTCAGCTCCCAGGTCAGGTTTCGGGCCTGCTGAGTGACCCAGGCGGCGTTGGGATGGGCGGTGCAGTTGGCGTAGAGAATGCGGCGGCCGCCGATCTCCATGAAGACCAACACGTAGAGGGTCCGAAGCAGCACCGTGTCGACGGTAAAGAAGTCGCAGGCAAGGATCGCTCCGGCGTGAGCGGCGAGAAACTGCGCCCAAGTCGGACCATCGCGGCGAGGTGACGGAGGAACGCGATGACGGCGTAGGACGCCGCGGATGGTGGTGGCCGAGACCTGGTAGCCGAGCTTGAGGAGTTCGCCCTGGATGCGGCGATCGCCCCAACGTGGGTTCTCGCGGCCCAAGCGCAGAATCAGGTTGCGCAGCTCATCCGAGATTGGCGGTCGACCTCGCCGTGGGCGCAAGCCAAAGGCAGACCAATGCTTGCGCACCAATTCCCGATGCCAGCGGAG
>Ga0209690_1000576_pt1 | contig 19857 bp, 26 predicted proteins | sample GraSoiAngelo_150_FD_186164 | JGI IMG/M metagenome (GOLD analysis project Ga0209690, IMG submission 186164) | Grasslands soil microbial communities from the Angelo Coastal Reserve, California, USA - 14_1009_09_40cm (SPAdes) (version 2) | ecosystem: Environmental > Terrestrial > Soil > Grasslands ...
AACGCGTCCACTTCGTTGACCCACCCAGGACGATTCCCGAATCCCGACGCAAGCTCCCGATCAACCTCCCGGCGTTCTTAGAAGAACCCCTCTCCCGCCTTCCGGAGCGCCGGTGAGGTCCATGCAAGCCCACGAGCTACAGAAGAAGCACGCAATCCGTCAAGACGTCCAGATCGTCCCGGCGCCCGGAGACCGGGAGGTCGTGCAGGCCGCTCACCGTCGCCTTCTCGACGATCCTGGGGACGTCGATGCGCTCTTCGCCGTTGCGGCCTGGGATGAGATCGTCGGAGACCAAGACCACGCGCTGGAGCTGTTGAACCGGCTCGTGTCTCGGAAGCCGGACTACCCGGGTGTCTGGTGGCTGCGCGCGCGGATCCTGAAGGAACTTGGACGGCCACGCGACGCGATCGCGTGCGAAGAGATCGCCCGGATGTATGCCGAACCCGAAATCCCCGAATACGTCCGCAAGTTCCCGCTCTGATCCGGTTCGGGTCCCCGTTTCGACGTCCAGCCGGGAGTTCGCTGCGGGGCCGGCTGATGCCGGTGAAACCACTGACGGGGCCTGACGCCGCGCGGACGTCACCGGCCGCGAACCCCCATCGCCGTGAGGCTTAAGTGGGAGGATCCCTTCGACTCCGTTTGTGGCAGCCTCGATCAACCGCAAGCTCAGCGCCGGGAGGTGGCCGATCGTCGAGGTCTTCCCCGGCCTGGATCGGGACGCTCACTTCCGGCGTCTCTTTGCCAACGACGGCCTCCGAGAGACCGTCTTGAAGGACACGCTCATCCACCTCGTCCCGGAAGACGCCTACGCGTACATCGATGACGAGAAGGGGCACGTCGTGGTCGGACTGTATTATCTACAGAGCGGCGAGGAGCGGACCCTGTATCTCGACATCCTTCACGAACTCGTCCATATTCGTCAATGGCACGAAGGCAAGAAGCTCTGGGATCGCCGTTACAGTTACGTGGACCGGCCGACCGAAGTGGAAGCCTACAAGTTCGCCGTGGAGGTCGCCCGCAAGCTGGGGATGTCGGACCGGGAGATCGCCGATTATCTCCGAGTCGAGTGGACGAGTCGGGAGGAACATGAACGGCTGTGTCGTCGACTCGGTGTCCGCGTGACCGATTCTCGCGCCCACTAGCCTATCGGCCCTCGACCGGGTGGCCGGAAAGTGTCAAATCGAGCGAGCCCGTTCCGCGCGGCCGAAGACTATGGCCACCATTACCTTCGAGGATTTTCAGAGAGTCGAAATGCGCGTCGGCCGAATCGTTGCCGCCGACGACTTCCCGGAGGCGCGCAACCCGTCGTACAAGCTGCGAATCGATTTCGGCCCTCATGGCGTGCGAAGGTCCTCCGCGGCCGTCCAGTCGTGGTATCCGCGAAGCGATCTCGTCGGTCGACCCGTCATCGCGGTGACGAACTTCCCGCCGCGTCAGATTGGGCCCTTCATGTCCGAGGTCCTTTGCCTCGGGGCGGTCCAGTCGGATCGCCGGGTCATCCTGCTCCGCCTGGATACGGAGGGGGAGCTCGGTGCTCGCATCGCCTGACCCACATCGGGAATTCCTGATCCGCGCGTGCGGCATCTTGATTCACGATCTTTCCGTGCTGGCCCAGGAGGCGGACGATGGCCGCGGAGGCAAGAGTTACGCGCTCCCCGGAGGCCATCTCGAATTCGGGGAGAGCCTCAGCGAGTGCCTGAGCCGCGAGATGTATGAGGAGACCGGCCTCAACGTCGAGGCGGAGAAGCTCGTTTACGTGCACGAGAACTTTTACACCTTGAAAGAGGTCACGACTCACGAAATCGGTTTCTACTTCCTCGTCGATTTGAATTCGGAGTTCCCTGCGCCAGACACGGCAGGATACATTCCGAGCCGCGAGCCGCACATCCGCATGCGACTTCTCCCCCTCGCGGGGCTTCCGTCCGTCGCCCTGATGCCTCCGTTCCTCCGCGACGAGCTACCCCGCGATGCCCGCGAGCACTTCGGGCAACCGACACGGCATCTCGTCTCCGGGGGGGCCTAACCATGGCGGTTCGGCTCCGTCCGTTGCGTCGAACTGACTATCATGCAATGATCGCGTTGTTCCAGATCCTCGATCCTTCAGCGAACAACTTCGCCGCAATCGCCGCTCCTACCTGGGTGCCTTCGATGGAGACCGACTCCTAGGTGTGGTCCTGGGGACGCACGATACGCGCAAGGCCTGGATCAACCGTCTCGCGGTCCACCCGGACTATCGTCGGCGGTCGATCGCGGCCCGGCTCGTGCGAGCCTGCGAGCGGGTCCTTCGCGAGCAAGGCCTCAAGATGTTCGCGGCATTGATTGAACCGGAGAACCGAGCGTCCGAAGCGTTCTTCCGGTCCCTCGGATACGAAATCTTGCCCATCCTCTATGCGCGAAAGAAACTTCGCGAAAACGTCTAGGCGAGGACCTTCAGTTCCTTCCCGATTTTCTCGTAGGCGGCGAGCGCTTCGTCGAGGTCCTCGCGGCGCAAGCCTGCGTTCACGATGTTCCGGATGCGGGCCTGGTCCTTGGCCACCATCGGATACACGATCGGCAAGGCGAAGACGCCTTCCTCGAACAGGCGGTCGCTGAATCGTTTGGCAATCGCCGAATCGCCGAGCATGACCGGGGTGATCGGCGTCGCGCTCCGTCCGATGTCGAAGCCCATCGAGACGAGGCGCTTCTTGAAGTACTTCGTGTTGGACCAGAGCTTTTTCACGTGGCGGGGCTCCGTCTCGAGGACGTCAATCGCCGCGGTGCAGGCTGCGGCCACGGCCGGCGGGTGGGAACCACTCAAGAGCCACGTCCTCGATTTGTTGAGGGCGTAGTTCCTCAGGTCGTTCGACCCCGCGACGTATCCCCCGACGACGCCCAGGGCCTTCGAGAAAGTCCCGAGCTCGATCTGAATCTTATCCTCCATGTGGAAATGGGACGCGACGCCCCGGCCGTCATCCCCGAGGACGCCTTCCCCGTGCGCGTCATCGACGTAGATCATCGCGCCGAATTCCTCGCCGACTCGCGCGATGTCGCCGACCGGCGCGATGTCACCGTCCATGGAGAACACCCCGTCGGTGATGACGAGGATCTTCTTCGCCCAGCTGTCGACTTCTTTCAGGGCCCGCTCAAGGTCCCCGACGTCGCAATGTCGGTAGATCACGCGTTGGGCTTTCGTCAGGCGGACGCCGTCGATGATGCTCCCATGGTTCAGCTCGTCCGTCAGGATCGCGTCCCCTTCTCCCGCGAGTTGGGGGATGAGTCCCGCGTTCCCCGCGAAGCCGCTCATGAAGAACAGGGCCGCTTCCCGACGCTTGAAGCGCGCGATCCGCCGTTCGAGTTCCTCGTGGAGGTCCATGTTGCCCGCGATCGGCCGGACGCTCCCACTCCCGGCTCCGTGGGTCTTGATGGCCTCCCGAGCGGCCCGCTTGACCTTCGGGTGGTTGGAGAGGTTCAGGTAGTTGTTCGAACAGAGCATGATCACGCGCTTGCCGTCCACCACACTCCGCGGCGCCGACGGTCCCTGAAGGACGCGGAGCTTCCAGTCCAGGCTCTGGGCAACGAGCGCCTCGTATTCCGCACGCATCCACCCGGTCGGGTCCCGCTTCGACATCGTCAGACCTCCATCGGGAAGGCGACCTTGCCGCAGTTCCCGCTCCGCATCACGCCCATCGCCTCGTTGTAGTCATCGAGTGGGAACTTGTGGGTGAGGATTGGTTTCAGATTCACGTTCCCGCTCTTCAGGAGGCCGCCCATCTGCATCCACGTCTTGTACATGAGCCGTCCGTGGATCCCGTACATCGACAGTCCCTTCGTCACGAGCTCGGAGATGTCGAGGCTCAGCGGCTTCGGAAAGAGTCCGAGCAGGTGGATCCCGCCCGCCGGTCGCACGACCCGGATCGCCTGTTGGACCGCGGCTTCGCTGCCAGAGAACTCGAGCACCTCATCGACCCCCTCGCCCGCGGTCGCGTCCATCACCTCGTCGACGAGGGACTCGCCGGACCGAAGTACGAGGCTCGCGCCGACTTTCTTGGCGAGGTCCATCCGGTACTGGTTCTTGTGGCCGATTGCGATCACGGTCCGAGCGGCCATGCCTCGGCAGAGGGCGACCGCCATCAGCCCGATCGGCCCGAGGCCGAAAATGGCAATCGTCTTCCCGGGCACGTTCGCGTTCGTGACCGTGTACACCGCATTGCCGAGTGGATCTTGCATCGTGGCGAGGTCGAGCGGAAGGTCATCGTCGTTCACGATCACGTTTGACGCGGGGACGGTCATGTACTCCGCAAACGAGCCGTCCCGGTCGATTCCGAGGATCGAGACGTTCTTGCAAACGTGGGCGTTCCCGGTGCGGCACATGTAGCAGCGGCCGCATGCGATGTGCCCCTCGGCACTCACATAATCGCCTTTTCGGATGCCCGTGACCCCGGAGCCCAGCTTCTCGATGTGCCCGGCGAACTCGTGACCCTGGACCAGCGGCACCTTGATTCGGGCGGCCGCCCAGGCGTCCCAATCGTAGATGTGGACGTCGGTGCCGCAAATCGACGCGATGTCCATGCGGATCAAGACTTCCGAGGGAGTCGGCTCGGGGATCGGGACGTTCCGGACTTCCGTGCTCTTGGGCGCCGGCTTGAGTTTCACCGCGGCCTTCATCATCGACGTCATGACCCAGATCCCCCGTCCGCGGGCCTGCGCATGAGCTTGCGGTATTTCAACTTTGTATCATTCGATTCCGCCCATCCGGATCGGCCGTGGCGTCGCTGTCTTCAGGCCTGAATCGGATGGAGCTTGGACGTCCGGTAGCCGATGAGGACGAACAAGTACTCCCGTTTGTGGAACTCCTCGTCCAGCGCGAGATCGCCCGTGTCGACCCGGAGGACCGGCGTCATCACGAGCTTCGCGGGCGTCGCGACCACGATCACGTTCTTCGTCCCGATTCGTCGCAGGACCGCGGGACTCACCTGGAGGTTCCCCCGTCCGAGGATGAAACCCTGGGCGCCGATTGGGCTCACCACGAGCTTCGCTTTCGGGTAGCGGTCCAAGAGAGCGAGGATCCCCTTCTCGTTCAGATCCTTCGCGATCGTCTTGCCGCCGACGACCGCATCGACTCCGAGAAGCGTCTCGTCGATCCCAATCACTGTCGCGATCGAGTGGACCGTGGAACCGGGACCCAGGAGAAACAGGGTGTCCGGTTCGGTCTCGAAGACTTCGGAGAAGTGCACCCCGAGCTCGCCCCTGATCGCCTCTTCGCTGACCTCGTCGATCATGACTTTCCCTCCCGCGACGAGGTTCGGTTCGACCAGCGTCTTCGCCGTGGCGAACAATTGGACCCGCCACTCGCCCTTGCGGTAGGCCTCTTCATCGAGGTCGAGGATTTCTGCCGTACCGATTCGAAGTTGTCCGCGGAGGTAACCCACCAGGAGATGCGCTGCCGCCGGAGGCGAGACCGCAAAGAGGCCGGAGTGCATCTTGACGCCCGCCGGGATCCCGAGGATGGGGATTCGATCGCTCGTCGCTTCGGTGACGTCTCGCGCGGTTCCATCGCCACCGCAAAACAGGAGGAGTTCGGCGCCTCGGTCCACGCAGGCCTCAACCGCTTTTCTCGTGTCCGCCGCGGTCGTTCCCTCTGCGGGTGAGAGGACCACCTCGATCGAGTCCTCCTGAACTCCCGCCGCTCGGAGCGGATCCGCGCCCATCGCGCCCCCGCACGTCAACCACTGGACGCGAAGGTTCTCGTCGTGTTTCGAAAGGTCCAGGAACGTCCTTGCGAACAGTTGTGCCCGGGGACCTGCGACCGGCTCCGCGCCGGCCGCTTGAGCCTCGGTTGCGACCCCGTCCGTCCCCTTCAGCCCCACGCGGCCGCCCATCCCCGCAATCGGGTTCACGACGAAGCCGATGCGATGCACGTCGTCTGGACCGGGCCGGACATATTTCCGTCTTCCGCGGTTCCTTCAGGGCCGGCGGGGACCCGAATCCATCGACCGCACCTTTCGCCACGCACGGGCCAACTCCGCGGGCGGCGCCGCGACCGCGAGATGCGCCAAGTAGCCGACCGCCGCGATCGGGAGGAGAGGCCACAATGGAGGCGCAAGGCCCACCGCGGTCGAAAGGCCGGCCGCGACCCCGAGCTGGATCACGCGGAGTTCGTTCTGGGTGACCGATTTCAGATCGCTCGGATTGATGCGGAAGTGAATCCACACCGCGGGCATGGTGAACGCCGCCCCGAGGAAGAATGCCGGCTGAACCATGGCCCCAAGGAGGGCGTAAAGGGCCGCCGCAGTCGCGGCCATGATGCCGGCGTATCGTTTCGCATTCGTGAAGCCGAGGGCGACGACCGTCGTCCGCTTCGGCGGCGTGGCCCCCGCATCCATCGGCTCATCGAGATAGTGATGCACGATGAGCATCGACATGCATACGAGCGCGTGAGCGGCGAGCGCCGTCGTCACGACGAGCGAAATCGAGAGGGTCTGGATCGCGTACGCGCCGAGGCCCGAAAGGAGGACACCGGGAAATCCGCCGAGCCACTCGCCGGCGAAGGGATGGTACGACGTCGAGAGGGGCGGCGCCGTGTACGCCAGCCCGAGGCCGTACCCGGCGACGATGAGGAGGGCGAGCCATGCCGCGCGCTCCCGGACGACCCACGCGGTGAGCGCGGCGACGGCGACACTCGAGATCGCGAAGATCCACCAAAGATCGCGCTCTCCCAGAAGGCCCAGGTTTCGGACGTGACTGCCGCCCGACAAGGCGCGTCCTCCGGGCTGGTCGGTCCCGCTCCTCCAATCGTAGATCTCGTTGATCGCGTGGGTTTCCCATCCTTGAATCAACGCGCCCAGCCCGAGCGCCGCGAGAAACCACAAGACGTTCACCGAACCCGTGGCGAAGTACGCGATGGCGGTCCCCAGCGCCACCGCCGTGTAGGACCACAAGAGGACCGGGATGAGGCGGAACTCCAGAAACCACCCCTTCGCCTTTCGCGTCCAGCGAGGCTCCGGCGGGATGGCTGCCAAGAGTTTGACTATTGGGATAGTAATATTAGAACGTTCGCGGATGGGGTTCTCGATGGACGTCCCGCAACCTAGATTACCGCAAGACGGTTGGGGACGCCGCTTCATGGACAAACGGTTGTGGTACCTGATCGCCGGGACCCGCGGCGGCATCAACCGCGCGCGGATTTTGTGGACGCTCCACGACCGTCCGTACAACGCGAACGACCTGGCCACCCGACTCGCTCTGGACTACAAAACGATTCGCCATCACCTTGACGTCTTACGGGAAAACGACTGCGTGATGACTCTGGGCAACGAGAGCTACGGGACGCTCTATTCCCTGTCGCCGCGGCTGCAAGTCCACTTCGAGGACTTCCTCGAAATCTGGCGACGCATCGAGCCGCGACTGGGGGAAAAGTAGATATGGACTGGACCCGCGTCTTACGGTGATACATTGGCGCTCGGTACATTCTGGATGATCGACCTGGCCCTGGCCGCGGCCAGCATCGCGGTGCTCCTCGGCCTCCTCTACATCTACGTCGGTAACTTTCGGGGGCTCCATTCTCCGCTCTCGGCCGGCCTCATCGTCTTCGCCAGCCTGTTCCTGGTCGAGAACCTCGCAGCGATCTACTTCTACCTGGCCATGAGCACTTGGACGGGCTCCGGCAGCTACGCGATCCCGATGCTCGTGCTCAACGGCGCGGAGCTGGTCGGGTTCGCGACCCTTCTCTACGTTTCCTGGCGCTAGCGACCCGGGCGTTGCGGTCAAATATCCCCGCCTCCTTTGCGGACGCGGAGGAACGGCGTGGTGAACTATCGGCCCCTGGGGAAATCCGAACTCGAGGTGTCGGAGGTCGGCTTCGGCATCTGGACCCTCGCGTCGGGTCGCTGGGGTTCCTTCACAGACGATCAAGCGGTGGACTTGCTCCACAAGGCGTACGACGCCGGTATCAACTACTTCGATGTCTCCCCCACCGACGGGGCCGGCCGCGGGGAGCAGCTCCTCGGTCAGGCGTTCCGCGACAAGCGAGAGCTCGTGATCATCTCGAGCAAAGCCGGCCGCTCCGAGGCGGGCGCGGACTTCTCGCCCGGTTCGATTCGGAAATCGCTCGAGGGGACCCTGGGTCGGCTCGGGTCGTCGTACGTCGACGTGCTCCAGTTGCACTATCCCGATGCGGCGACGGTCGGGAATGCCGCGATCTGGCAGACCCTCGAGGCCCTGAAGACGGAAGGCAAGATCCGGTATTACGGCATCGCCCTCGGCCCGGGACCCGGCGGTCTCGAAGAGGGACGCGCTGCGATGCGGAAGCACGATCTCGGCTGCATCCAGGCATACTATAACATCCTCGAGGAGGAGCCGGGCCGGAAGTTCTTCCCCGTGGCTCTTGAGATCAACCAGGGCATGGTCATCCGTGCGCCTCATGCGGGCGGCGTGCTCGAATCGGATGCAAACGCGACGTCGTTCCCGGCCGACGGCGATCTCCAGACGAAGGACGCCGCGTGGATCGAACGCGCGCGCAAGCAGGCGACGAACCTCCGTTGGATCTATGAAGGAAAAGGGATGAGTCTCTCTCAGGCCGCCCTGAAGTTCATCCTGTCGGAGGAGACCGTCGCCTCGGCGCTGCCGAACATCTACCGCGAGGAACAGCTCGCCGAGTACTCCGCGGTCTCGGACTTCGAGACGTTCTCGCAGGTCGAACTCGGCGAGATTGCGGAGCAATTCCGGAAGGGCTTCGGAGTCTGAGGCGACGGATGATCCTCGGCTACGTGGACGTGGAGGATCGCATCTACGACCTGAACTTCGCGACGTTGCGGCTGCGCGTGAGAATCGAAGCGCTGGGACCCAAGGAGGGTTCGCGGGTCACCTTCTCCCAGGTCGCGGGTGCCGGATCGGCATCGTATCGAATCCTCGACGAAGCCGACGCAATCGCGGAAGTCTCGATGGACCACGACGGGAAACGCGTGCCGCTTCTCCGCCCGGTCGAGGGCCACCTGTTTCGCCACGAGGCGGGACTTCTCTTCTTCGCGAGCCCGGCGCACCGCGACCCGGACGATCCTGGCTTCTTTCTCGTGAAGCTCCGGGCGATGCCGAGTGCGGTCCGCTACTTCTTCGAGGATCAAGAGGGACGGGAGATGATCTCGATTCCTCGGGACGAGATCCTTCGGACGGAGAAGGAGGGCGACGGCATCACGGTGTATGTGAGCGCCGCGAACGTCGCGCTTCCGAAAGAGAAGATTGCATATGCCGTTCAGCTTCGGCCCGCCGAACGGGTGCAGCGGCTGCTGTTGAATGTGGGACCGTCGTCTTCCGGATGACGAAATCCTTATTACGAGACGGCAGCTTGGGCGGGCGAGGTCCGACATGTCGTATGATGTCGCGGGTCTGGGTCTCGGCGGCGAGAAGAAAGGCAAGAGGAAGATGTACCTCTACGTCGGCGTCGCCGTCGTGGTCATCGTGATTGTGATCGTCGGCGTCTGGTGGGCCTACTTCCGGATGTGACCGGGGTCCGCTCCAACCGGAGCCGATCCATTCGATCGACGGACCCCGACGCGAGGGCGTCGCGGCCAACCGGGTTTCGTTTTATCTCGGATTCGAGATAGAACCAGAAATTCTTAAATAGTGCCGGCCGTATGCTTCGATTGTCTTTTTGACACCCTTTTGAACGGGAGTGTACGAATGGCAACTATTTCCAGAGAAGTCGAGACCGGCACCACGACGCTGGGCCTCGTCTGCAAGGACGGCGTGGTCCTCGCGGCAGACCGCCGCGCGACGGCCGGGACGCTGATCGCCCACAAGCGAACGAAGAAGGTGTACCGGCTCGACGACAACATCGGCCTGACGACGGCGGGTCTCGTCGGAGATTTGCAGGTCCTGGCCCGATACATCACCGCCGAGGTCGAACTGTACAAGCTCAAGCGAGGCATCGCGATGCCAGTCGAGGCCTGCGCGACCCTGACGGCGAACATCCTGAGCGGAAGCCGGTTCTATCCGTACTGGGTCCAGCTCGTGATCGGCGGCTGGGACCGCTCCGGCGGGCACGTGTTCTCGCTCGACGCGGCCGGCGGATCCCTGCCTGACAAGTTCGTGTCCAGCGGCTCCGGGAGCCCGTACGTGTACGGGGTCCTCGAAGACCACTACAAGGATGACATGACGCTGGACGAGGGTGCGAACCTCGCGATTCGCGCCGTGACCGCCGCGATGAAACGCGACGCCGTCTCCGGCGAAGGAATCGACGTGGCCCTCATCTCGAAAGACGGATTCAAGATGTTCGACGACAAGGAAGTCGAGAAGCGCAAGGCGAGTATGAAACTGGCCTGAGTCCCGAAAGCGGCTCCGGCCAAAGTGATGTCCGATGACCATCGAGGACATTCTGAACGACGCGCGAAGCGTCGTGAAGAAAGTGGTCCCTGACCACGTGGAAATCACGCAGGTCGACTTCGAAGGCCCCACGATCGTGATCTACACGAAGAACATGGAGGTCTTCGCAGAGTCCAACGACCTCGTGCGACAGATCGCCCAGCAGCTGCGGCGCCGGATCGTCGTCCGGCCAGATCCGTCCCTGCTCGCGACACCTGAGGAGGCGGAGAAGGTCATCCGCGAGGTGATCCCGCCGGAAGCGCAGATCACCGGGATCTACTTCGAGACGGAGACGGGCGAGGTGACGATTGAGGCCCTCTCCCCGGGAATGGTCATTGGCCGCCACGGTTCGATCCTCAACGAGGTCAAGAAAAAGATCGGGTGGGCCCCGAAGGTCGTCCGGACTCCGCCGATCCCCTCGAAGACCGTCGAGGAGATCCGCCAGTATCTCCGGACCATCAACGACGAACGCCAGGCGTTCCTGAAGCAGGTCGGCCGCCGACTCGCGCGCGAGGTGCCGGCGGGAGAGAACTACGTCCGGATCACGGCGCTCGGCGGATTCCGTCAGGTCGGACGGTCCGCGGCGTTGCTGAGCACGCGGGAATCGAAGGTCCTCATCGACTGCGGCGTCCTGATCTCGGAAGACAACGGCTCCCCGTACCTGAACGCCCCCGAGGTCACGCCCCTCAGCACGATCGACGCGGTCGTCATCACCCACGCGCACTTGGACCACTCCGGCCTGGTGCCGGCGCTGTTCAAGTACGGATACGAAGGCCCTATCTACACGACCGCGCCGACGCGCGATCTGATGTCGCTCCTCCAACTCGACTTCATCAAGGTCGCGATGGGCGAGGCTCGCAAGTCCGCGTACGAGTCGAGCCACATCCGGAAGGCGGTCGCGAACACGATCCCGCTCAAATACGGCGAGACGACGGACATCGCGCCCGACGTCCGCCTGACGTTCCAGAACGCGGGCCACATCCTCGGCTCCGGGGTCGCGCACTTCCACATCGGAGACGGCCTCTACAATGTCGCGATGTCCGGGGACATCAAGTTCGAGAAGACGTGGCTCTTCAACCCCGCGGTCAACAAGTTCCCGCGGCTGGAGACGCTCGTCCTCGAGTCGACGTACGGCGGCTATCACGACATCCAGCCGTCGCGACATGAGGCCGCGCAGCAATTGAAGGAGATCTTGCGCCGCGTCCTGACCCGCGGTGGGAAGGTGCTGGTGCCGGTCTTCGCGGTCGGTCGGTCCCAGGAGGTCATGCTCGTCCTCGAGGACGCGATCCGAAACCATCAGATCCCGGAGGTCCCGATCTATCTGGACGGCATGATCTGGGAGGCGACCGCGATCCACACGGCGTATCCGGAGTATCTGAACAGCCAGCTCCGGACGCAGATCTTCCAGACCGGCGAGAATCCGTTCCTCTCCCCGACGTTCAAGAGGGTCGAGACCGCGGACATGCGGGCGAACATCATCGACGATGTCGAGCCGTGCATCGTCCTCGCGACGTCCGGCATGATGTCCGGCGGCCCTATCCTCGAGTACTTCAAAGGCTGGGCGGACAACCCGTTGCACGCCCTCGTGTTCGTCGGTTTCCAGTCGGAAGGTTCGTTGGGTCGCCGGATCCAGCGGGAGGCCCGGGAGATCACGCTGACGGACCGCGGGCAGCCCCTGACCCTGCCGATCAAGATGGACGTCGAGACGGTCGACGGCTTCTCGGGCCACTCGGACCGATTGCAACTTCTCAACTACGTCGGCACGATGGAGCCGCGGCCGGAACGGGTCATCGTGAACCACGGCGAGGAATTCAAATGCTCCGATCTCGCGTCCGGCCTGTACAAGAAATTCGGCCTCGAGACGCGGGCGCCGATGAACCTCGAGACGATCCGACTCAAGTGAGGCCTCGCGATGTCCGCACCGCCAGGCCCCGCGGGGCCGGGATGGACGCGGCGCGCCTCCGGGAGCGCGGTCCTCCTGTTCTTCGTGCTCTCCGGGGGACTCTGGTTGGGCAGCGTCCTCTCCTGGCAGCTTGGCCAACCGGAATTCGTCGTAGTCCTCCTCGCCCTGGCCGCGTTCTTCCCGCTCGTCTGGCTCGCGGTCGGGATACGAACTCGCCCGGTCTGGGCCCTCCAGGTTCGGGAGGAGCCGACGCGCGTCGCCGACGCGGTGCTCGAAGCCGTTCGCGACCGGCACCCGACGCCGGCGTCCCCCGCCGATGTCAGTCGCGCGGGACTCTTTCGAGGCTGCAATCCCATCCTCCGGGTCGAGGAACCGCTCTGCTTCATCGGCATCTTTCGGTCGCCGTTCGATGCGTCGACCACGGTTCTGCTGTTTGCCCGGTCGAAGAACCGCGAGTCGATGGATCGACTGCGAGCCGCGATCAGAGCACGCGTCGTGCCGTCACGATGAGATCGGTTATTCGACGGTGTGGGCGGATGGTCGGCGAGACTCGGAACTCGTGATTCGCTAGTCCGCCATCGAGTCCATCCACGCCTGGAGGGCATCGCGCGCCGCCTCTAGGTTGACGACTTGGTCTTGCCCATCGTTCTCGATCGTGAAGCGCTCCAGGACGATGCGTCCGTCGACCTGCCGGAACTCGAGCCGAAGGCACGGGATGTCGAACGGGTCGACTTGCTCGAGCGCCCACGGCTCAAACGCGACCGTCACGCGCTCCCCTTCCGTCACGACGTTGTAGCCTTGGGTCTTGCACAAGCCGTCGAGGAACCGCCACCGCGGGGCGGAGATTTCGGACGCGGACATGCCGTCACCAAGGTGCCTCGAGGGTCAGGAATGTTAGGCATACGACCTCTGGACAATGTGTGCGGAGCAAACCTTTTGTGTGCACCCGCGATGAACGCCCGTGCGCCGCCCGCACTACGAAAAAGTCCAGGACCTGTTGAGCCCTGAAGCGTTCGAGGCCCGTCTGGACTCCGTCATCGCGGAGTGGGGAGGCCTGCTGGACCGCGAGACCGCCGCGATGGTCGTCGTCGAGCGTCTCGGGCGGAGCGTCGCCTCGTTCACGCGGGTCGCCGACCTCGAAGAGGGAATGGAGGCGAATCTCCGGGCGACCGTCGTTTCGATTTCGCAGGTCCGCACGTTCACCCGCCAAGACGGCACGGAGGGACGGGTCACGAACTTGGAGCTCCGGGACGAGAGCGGATCGTGCCGGTTCGCCCTCTGGGATGACGATGTCGGCCTCGTCGAACGGGGCAAAGTGGCGGTCGGCACGAGGGTCCGCGCACTCGATTGCTACGTGAAGCGCACGAACTTCGGCCTCGACGTGTCCCGCGGGAAGTTCGGGGCGCTCCTCGTGGAGGCCGTTTGAATGGCCGAGCCCAGTACCGAATGGGCGTACTCGAACGACGGCCGGATTGCCTTCGTCTTCCTCGGCCTGGCGATCGTCTTGCTGTCGATCGGCCTGCTGGCCGTGACCGCCTTCGGGAGCGACGCTGCGAACGGCGGCGTGGCCTTGCTCGCGATCGCGATGTTCCTCCTGGTCTTCTCGGTCCTCGTCTTCGTGCCGCGGCTCGCTCGTCGAGGACCCTCCAGCTTCAGCTTCTATTCGCGTCGATCGCTCGACGAGGCCGTGAAGGCCGTCCGGGAGGCGATCGAGGCGTCCGGGCGGACGCCCCGGGTGGACGTCGTGAAGTCTCGGTCCGACCATCCGCCTCGGATCGTGACGGCCGAGGGGATCCGGGCGCGTTTCCGAATCGAGGTCACTCGGCATCCGGCGGGCGCGGAGGGCGGCCTCGAATGGACCGAGATCGTGGAGTCGTCTGCGTCACGAGACGGCGCCGAAGCTCAGGCTCTACGAAAGAAGGTCACGGAGCGCCTCGGCGGCGGATCGCCGCCCGACGGATGAGGGACCCTACATCCCCATGCCGGGCATCCCGCCCATGCCACCCATTCCGCCCATCCCGCCATGGCCGTGCTCACCGGCTCCCGGCGGTGGGGGAGGCGACTTCTTCGAGGCGATGACGTCGTCGATTCGGAGGATCATGCTCGCGACCTCTGCGGCCGAGTCGATCTCCTGGATCTTCACCCGGACCGGCTCCACGACGTTCGCCTTCATCATGTCGAGCGGCTCACCACTGTTGACGTCGACGCCCATCGCCTTTCCGCCCTTCTTCCCGTGGGCGGCCCGAAGTTTGATCAGCACATCGATCGGGTCCAGGCCCGCATTCTCGCCGAGCGCCCGCGGGATGACTTCGAGCGCGCCCGCGAACGCCTCGATTGCGAGCTGCTCTCTCCCGCCGACCGAGGCGGCGTAGCTCTTGAGGGCCAGGGAGAGCTCGATCTCCGCGGATCCGCCGCCCGGAATCGCCTTGCCGTCCTCGATCGCCGCGGAGACGACGCGGAGCGCATCGTGCAGGATCCGCTCGACCTCGTCGACCACGTGCTCCGTGCCGCCACGGATCAGGATGGAAACCGCCCGGGCCTTCTTGCAGCCCGTGACGAACGTCATGTCGTCCGTGCCGACCTTTCGCTCTTCGACGAGGTCCGCATGGCCCAGCTCCTTCGGCGTCAGGTCGTCGAGGTTCGTGACGATCCGCGCACCGGTCGCCTTCGCGAGCTTCTTCATGTCGCTCTCCTTCACCCGGCGAACGGCGTAGATGCCTTCCTTGGCCAGGAAGTGCTGGGCGACGTCGTCGATCCCTTTCTGACCCAGGACGACGTTCGCGCCGGAGGCTTTGATCTTCTCGACCATGGTCCGCAGGGTCTTCTCCTCTTCATCGAGGAACATCTGGAGCTTCGCCGGATCGCGGATGCGGATCTCCTCGTTCACCTCGGTCTTCTTGACCTCGAGGGCGCGATTGATGAGCGCGATCTTCGCATCGCGGACGAACTTCGCCATCCGCGGGTGGACGCGTTCCTTGTCGAGGACGACTCCATCGATGAGCGTCGTGTCCGTGAGGTTGCCGCCGTGTTTCTTCTGGACCAAGATGTTGTCAACGTCCGCGCGGACCTCGCCCGCGACCTCTTCGACGATGGCCTGGACCGCGTCGACGGCGATGTCGGCCAAGAAATCCGCGTTCGTCCCAACGCTTCGACCGGACATCGCGGTCCGCGCGATTGACCGGAGCGTGTCCTTGTCGGTCCGCTTGACGGCAAAGGCGAGCTCTCGAAGGAGTTTGACGGCCTCCGCGGCGGCCATCCGGTAACCGTTCACGATGAGCGTCGGGTGGACCTCCTGCTCGATGAGGCTCTCCGCTTCTTTGAGGAGTTCCCCCGCCAGGATGACGGCGCTCGTCGTGCCATCGCCGACCTCGTCGTCCTGGGTCTTCGCGACCTCGACCAGCATCTTGGCCGTCGGATGCTCGATCTCGATCTCCTTCAGGATCGTGACTCCGTCGTTCGTGATCGTCACGTCGCCGAGGGAGTCCACGAGCATCTTGTCCATGCCTTTTGGGCCGAGGGTCGACTTGACCGCGTCGGCCACCGCGCGAGCCGCGGCGATGTTGTTGAACACCGCACCCTTCCCTTTCTCGCGCTCGGTCCCTTCCTTCAGGATGATGATCTGCTGACCGCCCATCATGAGAATTCCCGCGGGTCTATACGAGGGCTTCTATATGAGTATTACGACGATCGCCCTGCTTCATGGCCGCTAGCCCCCGCGGGAGGGCCGATTGCAACGGGGTGAGGTCGAACGCGTGAGTTATAGTTACTTGACCATAACTCGGTAACCCGCTAACCCCGTCTCAGCTTCTCGGCGGCGCCGTCCTCGCTCGATAACGCCAATCGTCGACCCGGCCCCGACGGGCACTCCTCCCGGGGACGGTCCCGTCCTCGGTCCGCGGTTTTCTTTCAGACCTTGACCGCCTCAATCACGAGGTGGACCGGAATCTGCGCGACATACGGCCCTTCGGAACTGCCCTCCACAAATTCCTGCGAGGGTGAGGGTTCCTCGAGCGACTGGATTAGGAGGGACGCCGTACGCAAGGCTCCCGCGTACCAGGAGAGAGGTCGATGGTACCCGGTCGTCGTGACGATTTGGCCGGGAGCGATTTGCCAAGGGATCTCGTCGGCGAAAGGCTCTCGGTACTTCTCGACCTTCCGCCAGACTTTCGTCGAACGAAAGAACCGTTCGATCAGCCACGTCGAACTGGGCCCCTGGTCGAAACAGGGATGGGAAAGGCTCGCCACGAATCGGCCGCCACGACGGAGGACCCGACCGACTTCGCTGATTGCAGCGCCCGCGTTCTCCATGTCCATCAAGGCCATGTTGCACGCCACGAGATCCACGCTGGCGTCCCGGAGAAACTCGAGTCGGGCCGCGTCCGCGACATGGTACTCGATCCCGAGCGGCTCCTGCGATTCCCGAGCGCGGGCCCGTTGGACGATCGGGGCCGATGCATCGACGGCCACGACTTTCGCGCCTTCCCGGCTGAATCGACGGGAGAGGTACCCGTTCCCGCATCCGAGGTCCAGGACGCGAAGCCCACGGACGTCCCCCACGACACGGAGGAACGTGGGGTCGATGAGCATTCGGTGCCAGAAATCACCGGTGTCACCTTGCTTCGCGTCGTACCACTCGGCCATTCGCTCCCAGGAACCGGGGCTCATGGAGTTCTCCATGCGGGGTGCCGACATAAGCATGCCGTCCGGTTGGCGTGGCAACATTCGGAAGCCGGAAGCGACGCCGGTCCTTGGTGATCCATTGGCGTACCCATTCGGTGTGGTGCGCTGAGATTTATATGGAACCATCATCCTATGGAAGACTAGGTGCCAATCATGGCAGAGAAGCAGGTTGCAGTGTCCGCATCAGACAAGCCAATTCATGTTACCGACGCCGAGTTCGACCGGGTCGTCAAGGAGCATCCCTACGTCATCGTGGATTTCTGGGCGGAGTGGTGTGCGCCGTGTCGCGCGATCGCGCCGATCGTCGACGAGCTCGCGAAGAAGTACGCGGGCAAAGTCACGTTCGTGAAGCTCAACACGGACGAGAACCCGGAGGTTCCGCAGCGCTACATGGTCATGGGCATCCCGACCCTGCTCTTCTTCAGGGACGGGAAGCTCATTGATCAGGTCGTCGGAGCAATGCCCCGTGCGCCGTTCGAGGAACGTGTCAAAAAGCATCTGTCGTGACGTTAGTTAGAAATACCGACCGAATCCTTCGAGGGATTTGATGAGTAGCCTCATCGAGATGCTCGCGAGCAAGAAGAAAGCGCCGGCCGCGCCGGCGGAAGCCCTGATGCTGCTCCCGGTCGTCCACAAAGAGCACGAGGGCACGTGCGGGCCGAATTGCGATTGCGGGCGTGGGGAAGAAGGCGGTTGTTGCGGCGGCTAATCCTGCCGGTCTGCGAAGCGCTTTCACTTTTGAGAATCAGTGCCGATAACCGGCCCCCTTCGCTTTAATATACTCCATCGCGTCGATTCCTCCATAAGAGGAGGAACTGACGATGGATCCCCTTGAAGCGTCGCGACTCGTAACCGACGAGTATTCTGCAAAGATTCTCGTGGCGACGTTCAAGAAGGCGAAATCCGCGATCGACCTCAGCCGTGAATACGGCATCCCGATCGCCGCGTGCTACCGGCGGATCCACGGGCTCGAGCGTGCGGGCCTGATCCGATGCACGGAGCGCGCCTTGACCCAGAAGGGCAAACGCATCTCGCTCTACATGTCCCAGTTGAAGAATGCGTACATCTTCTTCGAGAACGGCCGCCTGCGAGTCCGATTCCAGCTCGCGACCGGCATCACGAAGGACTTCGGCGGCGATTGGAAGGCCGTCGACGTCGTCGAACCGATCCTCCCGACGCAATACCCAACCCAATAACCCCTCCTCCACAACCCACAGGCAGGACCGAGAACCCCTCGTCCTGCCCTTTTTATTCTTGCCATCGAAGAGAAGGGACCGACCGTCGCGGACGGCATCCCAGGGCCCCGGTTGACAAAGGCGCCAACCTCCCATCGTCCGACGGGGCCGCCGGTGCTCTCGAAAATGAGACCATTGACAATTTTCTCTTATACGGCGGCCTCGGATGGTCCGGCTCACCATGGACCGTGAGCGGATGAAGTACCTGTTCCGGGAGATCCTGGGCGTCGACGTGGACGACGTCGTGCGAAAGGTCGTCGCGACGATCGCCGTGGAGCGCGCGAAGCAGGTGCAGCAGAACACGAAAGACTGGAAGCGGTACATGGAAGCCGAGGGCGGGATCGTGATTCTCCCCTCGAACGTCAACCAGTTGGGGCGGAGAGATCCGAAGCCGTAAGCCGGCCGCGGGGCGGTCCGCGGCACTCTTCCTTCCAGCGCGCCCGTATGCCCGGATTGTTTTAAATCGAACCTATGAATTAGGGACTTGATGTCGAGCTTCCGTGGGCGAGACGTCCTCTCGATTCGCGACTTCACCCCGGCCGACATCCAGCTCGTTTTGAGGACCGCTCGCAAGATGGTCCCGATCGCCGTCGGCGAGAAGCGTTCCCGGTCGCTCGAGGGAAAGATCCTCTCGACGCTGTTCTACGAACCGTCCACTAGGACCCGGCTCTCGTTCGAGAGCGCGATGGCGCGGCTCGGAGGGCGTGCCCTTGGTTTCAGCAGCGCGGAGGGCACCTCGGTCCAAAAGGGGGAGACCCTCGCCGACACGATCCGCATGGTCGAGGCGTACAGCGACGCGATCGTCCTCCGCCACCCGCACGAGGGCGCCGCGCGCCTCGCCGCGGAGTTCACCGAGAAGCCGGTCATCAACGCCGGGGACGGCGCGGGCCAGCATCCGACGCAGACCCTCCTCGACCTGTACACGATCTGGGATGAGAAGGGCTCATTCGAGGGCCAGAACGTCACCCTCGTCGGCGACCTGAAGTATGGCCGCACGGTCCACTCCCTCGCGTATGCGCTCGCCGAGCTCGGAGCCCACCTCACGTTCGTGAGCCCGCCGACCCTCGAGATGCCGCCGGAGATCCTCGAGCAGGTGAAGGAAAGAGGGCTCTCGTTCCGGGCGGCACACCGCCTGGAGGAAGTAGTCCGGGAGACGGACGTCCTGTACGTCACCCGGATCCAGAAGGAACGGTTCCCGGACCCGCAAGAGTACGAGAAGGTCGCCGGATCGTACCGCGTCGACATGGACGTGCTGCGGGACGCGAAGCGCGGACTCATCATCATGCATCCCCTCCCGCGGGTGACGGAGATCGCTCCCGAAGTCGATCGAACGAAACACGCGGTGTACTTCAAACAGGCGTTCAACGCGGTGCCGGTCCGGATGGCGCTCCTCGACCTGATCTTGGGAGAAGGGGCATGAGGGAACTCCGCGTCACCCCGATCAAGAACGGGACCGTGATCGACCACATCCCGGCGGGGCTCGCCTTGAAAGTCCTCAAGATCCTCGGCATCGGAGACGCCGTGACGTCGACCGTGACGGTCGCGATGCACGTGCCGAGTCAGGCGATGGGGTGGAAGGACATCGTCAAGGTCGAGGACCGCGAGCTCGGCGGGCGGGAGCTGGACAAGATCGCACTCATCGCTCCGACCGCCACCGTGAACGTGATCCGGAACTACAACGTCGCGGAGAAACGTCCTCTGGCC
>Ga0209690_1000578_pt1 | contig 19824 bp, 22 predicted proteins | sample GraSoiAngelo_150_FD_186164 | JGI IMG/M metagenome (GOLD analysis project Ga0209690, IMG submission 186164) | Grasslands soil microbial communities from the Angelo Coastal Reserve, California, USA - 14_1009_09_40cm (SPAdes) (version 2) | ecosystem: Environmental > Terrestrial > Soil > Grasslands ...
GGCCGATGCCGTGCTACAACACTTCGTGCACATCCCATGGCCCACCCCGCAGTACTGGAAGGTGCTGCCCCAGTACATGCGGGACGAGATCATGGACGGGCTGCTGGCGGCCGACATCATCGGTTTGCAGACCCATTCGGACGTGCGCAATTTCTTATTGACCTGCGAAGAGAACATGGGGCTTCCCGTTGATTTCCGGCAACAGACCGCCTTCTATCGCGGCCGCACGGTATGGGTGCGTCGCTATCCGATCTCGATTGACGTCCGAGAGTTCGAGCGCAGCGCCGCCAGCCCGGGAGTCGAGCGCGCCGAGCGGGAGATCCTTCGCTGGCGCCCCGAGCAGCTGATCTACCGAGTCGACCGCATGGATCTATCGAAAAACATCGTGCGTGGGTTCTACGCCTACGAGCGTTTGCTTCAAGCCCATCCGGAATGGCGGCGGCGCGTCATCTTTTGGGCGATGCTGCAAAAGACGCGCCAGAACGTGCCCGAGTATCGGGAATACGCCCGCCAGGTGATCCAGGTGGCCAGGGTGATCAATAGCCGCCTATCGGTCGATGATTGGCAGCCCATTCGGCTGGAGCTTCGCGAGGATATGAACCGGGCGGTGGCCGGGTACAAGCAGTTCGATGTGCTTCTCGTCAATCCGCTGTATGACGGCATGAACCTTGTTGCGAAAGAGGGAATCACCGTGAACCGCCGCGGCGGCGCGCTGGTGCTCTCAGAGAATGCCGGCACCCACGAAGAGCTTGGTGAATGGGCGATCACGATCAACCCATTTGACGTCGACGCGACCGCGCAGGCGCTGCACCACGCCCTCCTGATGGATCCGGTCGAACGCCACGAGCGCGCCGAGAAAATGCGCGCGGTCGTGCAGCAGAATGATGTGGCCCGCTGGATCTCGGCGCAGTTACAAGACATCCGGGACCTGGTGGAGCCGCTGGCGGCGCGGCATCCGGAACCGGCGCGCGAGGAAACGGTGTCGATCGGACGCGAGGGTACGCTCTAGCGCTCAGGCCCAGAGGTGGCGGGCGCCGGCTAGCTCCGGAAATTCGTTCTCCGGGATCTGGAGGCGGCTTTGCACGGCTGCCTCCATCAGAGAAAAGATGACTTTGACACCGGCGAGATTGATGCCGTGCACGGTGGTCAGTTCCCGAATCAGTCGGATCCGCTCGATGTCGCGACGGGAGTAACGCCGCCGCTGCGTCGGCGTCCGCTCAGGGGCGATCAGATTCTCGCTTTCGTAGACGAAAAGCGTCCGGGGCTCGATGTCGAACATATCGGAGACTTCGCTGGACTTATGCGGCATTGCCAAGTGCGGCCCTCCCGGGTGGAAAGCTGTAAACAATTATAGCCGACATGTCAGGATTTGTGATAAACACCGAAGCCGGTCGTCGTTTGCGGCAATTGTGGCGTCGCTGTGCGCAGCGTGACAGATCGGAAAAGCCTACCCATTGGTTGTGCGGGGGCGTATCACCTTAGCCGCCGTGACGGTCGCTTGAACACGCTCCGGCTTGCCGTTAGTGTCACGGCCGGACGGCGTCAACGCCGGTCCTTGCAGCATGTCGCGCATCTTACGTCAAGTCACGGTATTCGGAGGGAGGGTTGTGCTGGGAGTGATGCTTTTCGCTCTCCTCACGCCCCCGTTTGGGTTGCGCGCCTTCCTCGAGGCTCGAGCTCAAGAGCAGGCACAGGCCAGCCACGTGATCGTCAGCTTCGGCCGGCCGGCTGCCGCGATCGTTCAGCTGCCGGTAACGGCGCGGCCGTTCGCCCAGGCGCCGCGCTCGCCGCTCGACGGCGTCAAGGGCAAGGGCGCCTGGCTGATGATCTTCAACGGTGATTGGAATGATCCCGATTCCGACCGGGCCGCGGCCATCGTTGACGCCGCCGTCCGGGCTGACCTCAGCCACCTCTATATAAGGATCGCTGACTCCAGATACCATTTTTATGGCACCTCGGCCCTCCAGGACCTTTTGCCCATCGCTCATCAGCACGGGCTCAACATCATCGGTTGGATCGAACCGATGCTGGACGACCCGACCGCCGACACCGCCGACGCGCTGGCGGCCGCCCAGTTCGAAGAGCAAGGCCAGCGGCTGGATGGCCTGGCGCTGACGATCGAGGGTAACAGTACATCCGACCCTAATGTAGGCCAGTATCTATCGGGAATCCGCGGTGGCATCCAGGGCATGAATGGCCTCGGCGATCGCTATCTGCTGATCGCCAGCACGCTGCCCACCCCCTATGACCACCCGGGCTATGCCTACGCGACCATGTCGCGCTTTTGCCAGGTCTTTGCCCCGATGGTCTACTGGCGAGCGACCGGCCTGCCCCAGTACAGCGGGGTGGGCGGCGCCCGGGCCTACGTCGACCAGGTGTTCCAACAGTTCCGTGACCCAGGGGTCAACCCGTTCAAGCGCCCGCTGACCATCACGGCGCAAGCCTACGATGCCGCACCCGAGTACGGCACCCCGGGGGCCCCGCCAGGTGATGAGATCGTCACCTCGATGGATGAGACACGCGCCCAGGGCGGGATCAGCTGGTCGTACTACCGGCTGGCGAATGCTGACAACGGGGTGACCGGCGAAGAGCAACAGGCGATCACCGCCTATCCATTCTGGGAGCGCTTTCATGCGGGCGGCATCGCAGGCACGGCTCTGATCGCGCTACCTGACCAGCCAGTCGCGTATTAAGGAGAGGGGTTGAGGAACCAATGAAAAGGCTTGTTCGCCGTCTCGCTGCCTTATCGAGGCTGCGCCGCAAATGGATGCTCGTTCCCGCGTTCGTGGCGCTGGCCCTTCTCATCACCGGTGGTCTGTGGTTCCTTGGACACGCCGGCGCAAATTCGGTGTGGAACCAGCCCAGTGTTCCGATCAGCGACGTGCTCGACCGCGTCGATCGGGGCGAGATCCTGGGCGCCAGCATCAGCGGTCAGCGCATCCTCTTAACGGACGAGGCCGGTCACCAGTCGTGGACCATCGAAAAGGAATCGTCCATGGGGACGACCGAGCAGTACCTGCGGAATCACAACGTCAAAGTCGCGGTTCAGTCGACCGACGAAACCTCATTCGCCACCATGCTGCCAAACCTGCTTGGACTGCTTGTCCTGCTCGCCCTGCTGTTCATCTTGCTGCGGCGGTCCAATCTCCTGGGCAATCCAATGGGCGCCATGACGAAGCATCTCGCCGACGCCCGTCTGGGCGACGGTGAGCAGGTCACCTTCTCCCAGGTGGTCGGTGTGGATGAAGCTAAGCACGAGCTGGAAGAGGTGGTCGAATTCCTCAAAGCACCGAGCAATTTCGGGAAGCTTGGTGCCCGCATGCCGCGCGGCATCCTGCTGGTCGGTCCGCCGGGCACCGGGAAGACGCTGCTCTCTCGGGCGGTGGCCGGCGAGGCGAAGGTGCCGTATTTCTCGTTGAGCGGTTCGGACTTCGTCGAGATGTTCGTCGGCGTGGGCGCTGCGCGCGTCCGTGACCTCTTCCGGCACGCGAAGAAGAACTCCCCGTGCCTCGTGTTCCTCGATGAGATCGACGCACTCGGGCGCAGGCGCGGCGGTTCGCAGATCCGCACCAATGAAGAGCGCGAGCAAACCCTCAACCAGTTGCTGGTGGAGATGGACGGGTTCAATACCGACTGCGCTGTCGTCGTGATCGCGGCCACGAACCGCCCGGACGTCCTCGATCCCGCGCTGCTGCGCTCCGGCCGTTTCGATCGGCGGGTCGCGATCGACGCCCCCGACCTCAATGGTCGGCGCGCGATCCTGAGCCTCTATGCCGCGCAGAAGCCGCTGGCCGAGAACATCGACCTCGACGTGGTCGCGAGGCAAACGCCGGGGTTCACCGGTGCCGACCTGGCAAACCTCCTGAACGAGGCGGCCATCCTCGCCGCCCGGAACAAGAAAGTCGCGATTGGCAGGCAAGAGCTGGACGAGGCCAGCCTTCGCGTGATGGCCGGCCCAGAGAAGCGCAGCCGGATGATCACGCCGGAGGAGAAGTCGATCATCGCCTACCACGAGGTCGGCCACGCGTTGGTGATGAAATCGATTGCAAAGAGCGACCCGGTGCACAAAGTCTCCGTGGTATCGCGCGGGCAGGCCCTGGGCGTCACCATCCAGCTCCCGTTGAAGGACCGCTACCTGACCTCGAAGTCTGAGCTGATGTCCCGCATGGCGGCGGCGATGGGTGGCCGCGCAGCCGAAGAGATCATCTTCGGCGACGTCACCACCGGCGCGAAGCAGGACATCGAGCAGGCCACCAGCGTCGCCCGCCAGATGGTCTGCGAGTTTGGCATGAGCGAGCGGCTCGGCCTGGTGACCTTGCACCGGCGGGGCGAGGGCGACAGCTTGTTCTTCTCCGAGTTGACCGCGGCCGATGTCGACGCGGAGGTGAAGGCGCTGACCGATGCGGCGTATCGGCACGCGTACGACATCTGCCAGACGCGTCGATCGACGCTGGTCCGAATCGCCGAGCACTTACAGGTCGTGGAAACGATCGATGGCGATGAGCTCGACCGCCTGCTGCTGGAAGAGGCCGTGGTACCGGCCACGGTCACGTCGCGGAAAACCCAAGAGTCGGCCGTCGCCGGAAGAATCGCGGCCGCCGAAGCCCATGACTGGGAGGACCCGTCCGCTGGATCGGCCGTCGATAACGACGCCGAGCCGCCAATTGCCGCGAGCTAGATAATCTCTTCGTACAGGTCGTATACCTGCTTGAGGTCGTCTGGCGGTTTCACGCTGCCGCGCTTGAGCGACTCCAGCAGCATCAGGATGTACTTGACGCCGGCCAGGTTGACGCCTTTCTCCCGGGTCAGCTGCTGGATGACCTGCAGCTTGCGCACATTGCGCTGCGAGTAGCGCCGCCGGTTGGTGGCGGTACGGTACGGCTCGATCAAACCCAGGTCCTCGTACATCATCAAGGTGCGGGGATGGGTCTCGAGGATCTCTGACGCAACACTGATCGTATAGAGCGGCTTATCGAGGTCAAATGCCCCGGCGATGCGCGGGTCGCGATTCGGGACCAACGCTATTCCTTGACCCAATCCTGTACGCCGCGGCTGAGGCTTGCGGGCGTGGTCTCGGACTTGATCAGATAATCGAGCGCGCCCAGCTTGAGACCGCGATCGACCAACTCCTTTTCCCCGTAGTTGGAGAGGATGATCACCGGGATGTTCTTGGTGACGCTGTCCGAGCGCAGATTTTCCAGGACGGCAAACCCATCCATCTTCGGCAGCCGGATGTCGAGAAACACGATGTCCGGCACCTGGTTCTTGGCGTGGTCGAGACCCTCTTCGCCGGACTTGGCTACGGTGACGCGGTAGCCGTCGAGCTCGAGCTTGAGCTTATACATCTCGGCGACCGCCGGGTCATCTTCGATGAAGAGGACGTTGACGTCCTCATCGACCACTTCACTCATGTCCCCTCCTTAGGCGCCGTATCGCGAAACTCAACATCGTGTCTGTCACCTTTCCCCCCTTTCTACCGGTGGTTAGTATAACTCAAGTTCACCCAGAATTCCGAAATTTCCCGATGGGAAAGGTGTCTCAGTCGCGCAAAACGCAAGTGGTACGATGGCCGTAGCCCCTGGCGGTAACCGTCCGGGGTTGGCGCGGGAGGAGCGTGTTTTCCAGATGGGATATTTGCGAGGTCTCACCCATGGCGCGATCGCGGGTGCCGTGCTCGGGCTGCTGTATGCGCCCGAGTCCGGGGTCACCACGCGGCAGCGGGTGGCGCGCCTGCTCGGTCAGGCGGAGGACATGATGGCCGCCGACAGCACAGCGGTGGCGCCGGGCTCGCCGGTTGTACCCCGTCGGCGGGGCAGCTCCGGGAACAGAAAGCAGGGCCAGGCGCCCATAGGAGGATGACGATGGATCAAACCGTGGAGAAGACGATCGACCGGTTGAGCGACCTGCTCGATCGCGCGAACAAGGCGGCCCAGGACCTCGAGGTGAAAGACCGTTTGACGGATGCGGTGGCGGCCCTTAGACGGACCCGCCTCACCCAGGACGAGGACGCCGGTATCGAGCGGTTCGTTACCGGGCTGCTGATCGGGGTCGCGGTCGGCTTTGGGCTGGCATTGCTGCTCGCGCCCAAGTCGGGCGAGGAAATGCGAGACGACCTGATGCAGCGCGGCATCGAGCTGCGCGACCGGGCTGGTGAGCTCGCATCCAAAATGCCCTTCGGCGACGGCGAGCAGGGCCGAACCGAGAAGGCTTCGACCGACCAGCCCGGGATCGCCTGACCCGACTGAAGTCCTAGGTCGAAAAGTGTTCGGCCTGGCTCAGCCGTTTCCTGGCTTGCACTTGTCGGGCTGGCCGGGCGGGCAGATCGTCGGTTCCGGAGCCGGGCTGGGTGATGGCGCCGGTGCCGGCGGCGGCTTCGGCGCGTTGATGACGCAGTAGACGCCGTCGACCGTGATCTGCGAATAGCTCAGGCTATAGGGGCTGTAGTTCGCGGGGAGCTTGCACTGCGGCCAGGGCTGCGCCAGCGTCTTCGGCAGGTTTTCGGTGCCGGTCAGGAAGTAGTTTTGCCCGACCTGGTGAATCCCGGCCGGAACGGTGCTGTACCACTCATCCGGTTTGCCGGCGAGCGCCTGCGTCATGAACTTGTGCCAGATGGGAGCCGCGCCGACGATCCCGGTCGAGTTGTGGCTCAGCGGCTTGTTGTCCGGGTTTCCGACCCAGACGGCGGTCGCCAGGCTGGGGGTGAAACCGACCGTCCAGTTATCTTTGAAATCGTTGGTGGTGCCGGTTTTGGCGCCGACGTGACGCCCGGCCAGGGTCAGGTCGCCGCCGCAGCCGAAACTCATGCAACGGTTGCGGTCGTCAGACATGATCGAGGCGATGATGAAGGCGACGCCGGGGTCGACTGCGCGGTACTCCACCGTTTTTGGATCGTAGGTGTAGACCGCGCGGCCCAGGCCGTCCTTGATGCTCAGAATCGGGGCTTCGCGATGGCGGACGCCGAGCGTCGCGAGGGTTGAGGCCGCGGTCGCCATATCGGCCAGCCGCACCGGATAGGCACCCAGCGTCAGGCTCATGCCGTAGGTGTCGACAGAGCGCGGCTTGTCGCATGGCTCCCCTAAACAGGTGAGGCCGAGACGATGCGCCATGTCGACCACCGCGGGGATGCCGGTACGCAGCTCGACTTTCAGCGCGGGGATATTCAGCGAATTGCCCATCACCATCTTCAGAGGCAGCGTGCCGTGAAAGCGACGGTCATAGTTCAGGGGAATGTACTTCGCATAACCGCTCATGTAGCCTGGACCATCGCCGCCGGTGGGGAAAACCATCGGGGCGTCCAGGACCGGGCTGAGCATGTTCACCTTCCGGCTTTCGATGGCGGCGGTGTAAGTAAAGATTTTGAAGCTCGAGCCGGGCGGGCGGGGGACATCATAGGCAAAGTTGAACTGGCCGCCGGGTCGGTTGTAGTCGACGCCGCCGACCATCGCCAGAACCTGGCCGGTTTTGGGGTCCATGCTGACCAGGGCAGCATCGTGGAAGTTGTAGAAGCCGCCCTTCTGCGCCACCTGCTCGCGGACCACCTTCTCCGCCATGTGCTGGAGATTCAAGTCGAGGCTGGTGTAGACGCGATAGCCCCGCTGGTCGCTGGAATTGATGCCGTGTTCCTTGGAGAGCGTCTTCAGCACATAGTCGACGAAGTAGGGCGCCTCGAACTTGGTGACGGGCGAAAAGACCTGGAACTTGGCGGCGTATGCGACCTGCGCCTCTGCCGCCGTGATGAACTTCTCACCAACCATGGCGGCGAGGACCTGGGCCTGGCGCTGCTTGGCTGACGCGAAATTCACGACGGGGTTATATCGCGTCGGTGCCTGCGGCAGTCCGGCCAGCATGGCCGCCTGGGCCAGCGAGACGTCATGGGCGTTCGTCTGGAAATAGCTGCGCGCCGCCGCCTCGATGCCATAGGTCTGACTGCCATAGAAGATGGTGTTGAGATACATTTCCAGGATCTGATTCTTGCTGTACTCGCGGTTCAGTTCGATGGCAAGGATCGCTTCCTTCATCTTCCGCTGGATGTCGTTGGGGGCGTTGCTGCCGATATAGACCTGCTTGATCAACTGCTGGCTGATGGTGCTGCCGCCCTGCTGGATGTGGTGGTGCTGGTAGTTCGCGATTGCGGCACGAAGAATGCCTCCAACGTCGATGCCGCTGTTGCTGTAGAAGGTACGGTCTTCGGTGGCGAGGGTTGCCTTCACCACCCAGGGCGAGACGTAGTTGAGGGGCACCACGATCCGATGGTTGCCCTCCTTGCCGACGTCGGCGAGCAGCTGTCCATGCCGGTCGTAGATGAGCGTGTCCTGCTGGAGCTTGTTCGAGGACAGGCCGCTGACCGCGGGCAGGGGCCCGACGGCCTGGGCGGTGATGGCGGGAATGCCCATCAACGGCACGAGCAGGACCACCATCACGCCGAGGATCACCGTGCGCCGGAAGTCGGCGCGGCTGCGCTTTCGCCACCGGTCCACGTTGCGCTGCGTGCGCCGACGAGCCGCTAGGCGCTCAGAAACCCGGAGATCCCCGAAAGCAGGAGCCACAGAGAGAGGAGCATAACCGCTCCCCACCCCGCTCCGCTCGCCAGTGCCCGAGCGGTCGACCGGCGCTGGCGCCGGATCTGCCGTCGGCGAGCGGCGAGGGACGAGAGGCCGTCTGCGGTTGCTGAGTGGGTCGCATGCCGGATGTATATCAATTCAGGCCCCTAAATCGTACCGTCTCTGCTCTACGGAAATCTGACTTAGCCATTGTAACCTAAGCGGAGCTCCTTGTACGGAATGGGCCCAAGAATTCGCGGGTTGCCTCTGTCGAACGGCTCGGCCGAGGCTTTGGTTACGGCCCTGGTGACGCGGTCGCGATCGGCGAACCGCCAACTTATAATGGGGCAGCTTTGTCGAGCCAGGTCGCGCCCGGGAGTGGCATCGTGTTCTGCCGTTCGTGCGGCAAGCCGATCGAGGCGGACGCCCGGTTCTGTCGGTTCTGTGGCAAGTCTCAGGCAGAGCCGGCCGGGCGGCCAGCCGGATCGAGCCAGGGCCGCCTAAGGCGCACCGGCTTCAACCTGGAGGATCGCCTGCAGCAGTTGTTTCCACGGCATCACTTTCAGGACGAGTTCATGCACATCGGCAGCATCGCGGCCTTCTTCATGGCGCTGATCGGCTTCGTGCTCGGTTTTTTTGCACCGGCGTTGGGCGGTTTCTGGCTGAGCGTGAATTTCCTGCTGGGGTCGGTTGCCCTCCTGCTCTTCCTGATCTTGCGCGAGTCGACTCTGAGCCATATTCGACCCCGTGCGGGCGGCCCACCCGCGAGCGAGGCCGCGACTCGCGACCGCTACCAGGCCGGACGGCGGGGCGCGGAAGCCGCTGAGGTCTCCACGGAAGCCGCGACTGCTGAGTCTTCACCCCCGGGCGCCAGTCGTCCACCCGCCACCCCCCGATAAAAAAACCGGCCCGAGGGCCGGCTTCTGCGGCGTTCTGTGCCGCTACAGATCCTTCTCGCCTTCGACCGGCTCACCCGTCGCCGGTTCGCCTTCCGTCATCTCGCGTCCGGCGCCTTCGATATCGCCCTTCACCTTCTGCGCCTTGCCTTCCCACTCCATCTTCTTGTCGCCGCTCAGCTTCCCGCCGGCATCCTTAAGTTCGCCTTCCGCCTTGTCACCTAACTCGCCCACGCTGCACCTCCCGCAGATTCAGCGCCGACGATGACGCTGTTGCTAAACATGATAGCAGCGCACTGATGTTCCGTCCACATCATTAGCCCCCGGGTGGGCCTTCAACTGAGTTCACATCTATTTACGAATCTCCGTTGAGCCCGCTCAGCTTGCGCCCATATACTCAGGCCCGATTTCGCCGTCGGATTCGCTCAGCGGAACCGTCAGGACCGGAAGCCTAAGAGAACTGGAGGAGCCATGATAACCGCCGTCAAGCGTGAGACCCGACGCGACACGAACATCTCTCTGGACAAGCCGATCTACACCATCAGCGTGGCATCGGAGATCCTGGAGACCCATCCCCGGACGTTGATGATGTACGAGCACCTCGGCCTGGTCGTGCCCAAGCGGACATCGACGAACCGCCGGCGCTTCTCGCAGCGCGACGTGATGAAGTTGCAAACCATTCAGAAGCTGACCCGGCAGCACTCCGTCAACCTGGCGGGCGTACGGTACATCATGAAATTGCTGAAGCTGATTCACGAGAACCAGCTCACGGCCCCGGTCGAGCTTCGCGACATCGACGTTTCGCAGCTCGACGTCTAGCGCGCCGGAGCGCTGGGGCTGCGGTTTACTGGCTGAAATTTTTGCGGATCGTTATGCAGGCGGTTCGGGGTTTACCGACAGTCGGCGCGGGACAATTACTGACTGTGCTCCTGTTGACAAGACTCGTGGGCCTTCCTATAATCCGCAGTAGTTCTCTTGCCCCCCTCTTCGGGCCCTCCCTTCGGAGGGCCTTAAACTTTTCTGGGGTTTCCAAAGTCGGGCGTATGCCTCACGGGCATCGGGCCGTATTCCCTTCCATAAGGGCGGCGAGATTCACGGACTTCGTCTATACTGCTTCGCGCCAAGGGGAGTGTTATGGAAAGTAAGACGCGCCGCGGCGCCGGTGCGAGCCGGGCGACGCAGACGGATGAAGATCTAGTCGAGGTTCTCCTGGTGGAAGACGATCCCTCCGTGCTGGAGATGTACCGCCTCAAGCTGGAACTCGATGGTTATCGCGTCAACACCGCGCTCGATGGCGAGGATGGCCTGAAGAAAGCGGGCGACCTGACCCCCGACATCATCTTCCTCGATATCCGCCTTCCGAAAATGGACGGGCTCGAGGTGTTGAGAAAATTGCGGGCCCAAGAGAAAACGCGGGATATTCCGGTTATCATCCTTTCTAATTACGATGAAGAGGATCTGGTCGCGCGGGGGTTGCGCCTGGGGGCTCACGAGTACCTCATCAAGGCGCGCACCACGCCCACCAGTCTGTCCGAGGGGATTGAGGATTGGCTAAAGGAGTAACCCGTCGCGCCCCGTCCGATACGAGCCTCTCGCTGGATAAGCCGATCTACACCATCAGCGTGGCCTCGGAGATTCTCCAGACCCATCCGCGAACCCTGATGATGTACGAGCACCTGGGCCTGGTCATTCCCAAACGCACCTCCACCAATCGCCGCCGCTTCTCCCAGCGCGACATCCGCAAACTCCAGGCGATCCAGACCCTGACGCGCCAGCATGGCGTCAACCTCAACGGTGCGCGCTATGTGTTGCGTCTGCTCCGCATCCTGGTCGACAACGGGCTGCAGGCCCCCGCCGAACTGCGCGACCTCGACGTCAAAGAACTGGACGTTTAGGAACAGCTAGGGCGCGCCCGCGCTTTCGCGGGTAGCGGGAAGCTCTCGTCACACGGGGGCAACATCTTGGCAGCGATGTGATGGCCGAAATGTTGGCTTTGATTGCGCTCGATACTTTATGAGCACGCATGAGCTTTCGGCCGGATAGCCCGCTGAATCGGCTCGTCATCCTCTGGCCCGGTGTTCCGATCGCCGCGTGTACGCTCGGGTTCGTGCTGGCCGTCGTCGAAGTCTCGGAGACCCACAACGGGTCCTTCGCCGCACTCGCGATCGCGATGGGTTGTGGCCTGGCGTTCAGCGTCGGTTTGCTCTTCCACAGCTTCTTCATCGAGTGGATGGAGGTCACCGTCACTCGCGAAGGCATTGCGGTGCGTCCCATCGGGCACGCCTGGCTCAATCGCCAACCACGGCTGGTTCCCTGGGATCGGGTCCAGGGCTTGAATCAGGTCATCACACGCCAGGGAGGCCACCTCGAAATCGCGGCTGGCAGCCAGATCCTGAAATTGGACCGCGCCTTGTTTCGTGCCGATACTTTTGCGAACCTGTCCGCCGCGCTTGCCCAGCGAACCCGCCAGTGGGGCGCGGCCAGCTACGACGAGGAACTCGCGGCGGCCTGAGCCGAGTCGCTAACTCCGGTAGTAGACCTGCGCTGAGTGCACGGCTTGCCGGTAGCTGCCGTAACGGGCCTGCAGCGTTGTGCGATCGCCGTACCAGGGATCGTTGATGTAGAGGGTGTGGCCACTGTGGCCGGTGATGACGACAAAGTGCATACCGCCATACAGCCGCACCTCGGCGACCACCAGGCGGCCTCCATCGAGTTGCGCCTCCACCACCGATTGCGGCGGCAGGTCTTCGATGTCCTGATCGTCGGTGCGGAGTTGCGACACCATGCCGGGAACGTGCAACCACTTCCAGCGCACCGATCCCTGGGTGGCGGCCGCCGCCTGACGCCAGAGCAGGAGGTCATTTTCGAGGTAGCCCCCGTTTGCGGTAAGCCAGCGGTTGAGCATCCCCGGATTGGTGGAGTAGCCGTAGGCCGCGGTCACCATCGTCACCGCGGTTAGCGCGCACCCAGCCGAGCCGATCGTGTCCACTCGATCGCTCCCCAGCGCATCTTTAGACCATTGCAGCGAGCGCTGGCTGAAGGTCGGTACGGGTGGGGCAGCAAATGCTCCCAGGCTCCCCGCCCCCCATGCCACGATGGCCAGTACGCTGGCCACCAGCGCCCGGCACCGACCCCTCTCCACGGCGCCATCTTACGGTCGAGGTTGGGTCAAGTCCAGCGCCGGCGATGTCGGCTTTGGATTGTTACCGGTTGGTAACAGTCTGGGTCAGCGAAGCAGGCTCTTTAGGTCGCCGGCGTGGCCGCTCAGCGCCAGCCGGGCATCGAGGACATCGTCGGCCTTGATCGGAACGCCCAGGTCCTCGCTGGGCTCGTCCCTGACGTCGACCAGCGGTGGGGCGGCCTCCGTCTCAGCCGCGACAGCGACGGCGATCAGCCTGACGTCCTGGCAGTGGGAGCACGTCACCTTGACCAGCGACTGGTCTTCATGGTGCGTCACCATTTCGAGCTGGCAGTCGGCCAGGGTCTGGCCGCACTTCGGGCACTGGAAGCGACCGGCCTGACGCCGGAGGATATCAAGCACGTCCACGGTTTTTTCCTACCCGGAAGCTGGCGGAGCAAACCAGCAAAGCTGATAGCGCCGGCACGGTGTAAGCGGCCAATAGCTGAGCCTCAGTTGATGCTAGACCGATCGTTTGCCGGTGCGGTTGCACCCAGCGATACTCGCGCCGCATGCGCCTTCCCGTCTTTTTGGGCGTCGGGGCGCTGACCACTGGAATCTTGTTGCTGGGGGGTCTCCTGGCAACCGAGCTGAATCCCATGCCGGTGGTCAATATCGACGCCATGGAGATCGACGGCGCCTCTGTGCTATCGGTACCCCTGCCTGAGGTGTCGCCCCGGCCGCAGCTGGTGATCAAGGTCAGCGGGCCGCTTCGGCCTGGAGATTGGCACCTCACGATCGATGGCCGGCCGCTCCCCGTTTCCGCGGTTTCGCAGGCGGCCATTTTGCGGGTGATGATTCCCGGGCCCCTGCCGCTGGGCAGCCGTCACACCGTCCAACTGTCGGCGGGGGCGATGCACATTCGCGCCGCCTTTCAGATCGTGCCTCCCCTGAGTGCCAGCATCACCACGCGTCTCTATCAGCTGCAGGCCGACGCCCAGATCAGCGTGGCGGCGACCATCCGCTTTTCGCGCGCGGTGATGAACCACGCGCAGGCTCAGGAGCACCTGCACATGACCGGAAACCCGACTTTGACCTGGCGCGACCACCAGACGCTTGATGCGGTTTCGACCGGGTTTGCCCTGTCCGGCCACGCGGCCGTCACGCTTGATGCGGGCGTGCAGGCCGCCGATGGCACGTTCAGCCGGCAACCCGTAGCCGCTGCACTCTCGATCCCATCGACCATCACCCAGGTGGCGCCCGGCCACATGGTGCAGATGTATTACGTCAACACCGACGATGGCCGGGCCGCGCTGTTCGCGCATCTGAAGCAGATCGACGTGCTCAGCCCCGCCTGGTACGACGCCAATGCGAATGGCAGCATCACGGGCTATGCGCGGCGCGATGTGATCGATGCGGCCCACGCGAACGGGATTGCCATCATTCCGCTGGTAGTCAATAAAGATGTCGATCCGGGGGTGGGCCATGCCATCCTCGCCGACCCGAATCATCGCGCGGCGTTGTGCGGCAACCTCGTCAACGAGGCAAAGACCTATGGTTACGCCGGGTTCCAGCTGGACTTCGAGCAGATCCCCTGGACTGATCGCGACCTCCTCACGGCGTTAGTCCAGGATTGCGCCACCGCCTTCCATGCCGCCGGTCTGAACCTTTCGATCGCGGTCATTCCCCGGCTGCCCGGCGACGATAGCGCTACCGGGGTACTGCTCAACTACTTCCGTCAATGGTCGGGCGCTTACGACTTCGTCGCGCTGGCGGAGGCCGCCGACTTTCTGTCCTTCATGACCTATGACGAACACAATGGCGTGACACCCCCCGGAGCTGTCTCCGGCACGCCGTGGATGCGCCGGGCCCTCGAATTTTCGATGCAGGGGGTGCCGCCTGAGAAGGCGACGCTCGGGCTGCCCACCTACTATCACGATTGGACCGGCGTTGGCCGTTTGACCTCGAGTTCCTATGAGGACGCGATGATTCTGGCGCAGCAGCACGGCGTCACGCCGGCGTTCGACGCGACCGAAGAAGAGATGCACTTCCCGTACGACGCGTATGGCGTCCACCATGAGCTGTGGATTCAGAGCACGGATACGTTGCGACGCAAGCTGCCCTTGATGTACGAATACGGACTCAAAGGCATCAGTGTCTGGCGGCTGGGGTTCGAAGATCCGTCATTCTGGAGTCTGATCCCGGCGCGCCGCTAGGCGTTCCGGTCTCCGGACCGCCAAGTGGGGGGAAGGAGGAGGTCGTAGAGTTGCTGCTGGCGCTGCCGGGCGCGCTCGTAGACCGCGTGGACGCTGGCCCGCGGCTGGTGACTTCGACCGCGCGCCGGTGATGACGACCACAACCGGGGCAGTCGTCCGAGCGCCTCGAGCGCGAGCAGCGCCGCACCACGACTCGAGGCCTCCCTTGCCGGGGACACCGTTACCGGCAGGTTGAGCGCGTCGGCCAGCATCTGGCACCACGGGGCGGAATGAATCAGCTGCCCGCCGGTCGCGATCACCGCGCGGGGGCGGGGCACGGCACGCTCGATGGCCGTGGCGACGACGACGAGCTGATAGGTGATCGCCTCCATCGATGCGCGCAGCATGTGCGCCGGCTGACTGCCGAGCGACAACCCGGTAATCACCGCTCGGGCATCGCCTCGCCAGTTCGGACTGCGCTCGCCGGCCCAGAAGGGAAGCACGGTGAGGCCGTGGCTGTCCGGGGGCACGGCGGCAGCCGCACGCTCTAACTCCTTCTTCTGCTGGTGGCCGAGCCCAGCGGTGAACCAGCGGACCACGTTGCCGCCCTCGCTCAACGCGCCGCCCAGGACGTAGCGCTCTTTATCGAGGCGGTAGACAAAGGCACCCCACGGGATAGTCAGGTCGTTCCGGTTGAGGATGACACGTAGCGCGCTTGAGGTGCCGATGGTGGCGCAGAGCCAGCGCGGGTCGACACAGCCGGCACCCACGTTCGCGAGCGCCCCATCGCCAAGGGGAAGAAACCACGGGATGTCGCGCAACTGCGGCCAGCGTTTGGCAAAGGGCGGGCGCAGGCCGCTCATCGCCTGGTGGCGATCCGCCAGCGGCGATAGGTGGTCGGCGCTGATGCCGGCGACCTCGAGCGCCTCCGCGTCCCAGTGGCAGCGATGGACATCGAACAACCCGGTGCCGGAAGCGATCGAGAGGCTGACGCGATACTCGCCCAGCAGCCGGTGATAGAGGTATTCGGCGAGCGAGATCCAGCGGACCGTTCGGGCGACCGCGGGCCGGTCGGTTGCCTGAACCCAACGGAGTTTCGCCGGCCAGAAACTCGCGTGGAAGAAACAGCCGGTACGGCTGTGGTAGGCGCGCTCGTCCAATTGCGTGCGCAGGTTGCGCGTTTCCGGTGCGCTCCGAGTATCGGCCCAGGTGAGAACCTCAGTGGTCGGACGGCCGCTGCGGTCGACACCCATCAAGCTGTGCCAGTAGCAGGCCGTCGCGGCGGCGATGATGTCGATCTTCTCTTTGCGGGCCGCCTTCAGCGCGGCATCGATCGTGGTTGCGATCAGCCGCACCAGCTCATCGGGATTCGAGGAGACCTCTCCCGGATCGGTGGTCCGGACCTTGTACGGCAGATCGCAAAGCGTGGGCGCGAGCATCCGTCCGCGGCTGTCGTAGACCACCGCACGGACCGATGATGTGCCCACGTCCAGCGCCAGCACGCCTTCACTGGATTTCGACTTGGGCATGACTGATTTTCCGCCAATCCTCTGATAAACTGTGCCAGCTAAGCCGTACCGCTGGGGCGTGGCCAAGCTGGTAAGGCGCCTGACTCTGGATCAGGTAATCCTAGGTTCGAATCCTAGCGCCCCAGCCATTTCCACTGTTTGCCGCTGAGACGAGGGTGTCGAACGGCTTTCGCAATTCAAATTCCAGGGTTCTGCTCCGGATCGGCCCGCTCGAATATTTGCGGAGCCTGGGCGATCAGTTCGGTGAGCTTGCTGCCGAGTTCCATATAAGCGCCTTCGGCGTGCTGGTGTCGGGCCAAGTCGCGGCTCAGCTGGCTCCGCTTTTCCTCGAGCAAGTCTTCGGAGATGAGCCGGTGAAGGCGATCGTCATATAGCCGATGCGCTGGCGATGGTCAGGTTGGTCGAGACTTTGGAAGGCCTGGCCCGACTTGCTCCATGATGCGGCCGACTCGGGCTAACAAGCCCAATGGCTACCTTTTCGGCTCATACCGCATGGCCACCGCCCCCGAGCCGAACTCCATCCGGCTCACGAGCCTCAAGTCGACACGCTTCGATAGCCCCGCAAACAACGTCGGCCCGTGGCCCACCAGCCTGGGCTGCACCACGAACTCGTACTCATCGATCAATCCCAGCTCCGCCAACGCCAGTGGGAGCTTCACGCCTCCCACAAACAGTCCCTTGCCCGCCTCCCGCTTGAGCTGCTGAACGGCCTTGCCCAGATCCCCGCGCACGAGTTCCGCGTTCCAATCGACCTGCTCCAGGGTGCTCGACACGACGTACTTCTTTGCCGCGTTGATCGTCTGGGCGAAGGGTTCCATCCAATCAGGTCTCGCTCCCTTCGGCGCCGGCGTCCGCCACGCTGATTCCATCATTTCGTAAGTCACCCGGCCAAAGAGAAGAGCATCGGCCTGGTTGAGGATCTCGCCCGCGTGACGATGCAAGTCTTCGTCCGCGGGGATTGCACGATGATCGCAGCACCCATCCAATGTGACGTTGATGGAGTACCGAAGGGGTCGCATTTCGCAAGAGTACCGCCCACCAATCGGATCACCAAATCCGCGACACACCACTAACGACAACCCCAGGTTGAGAGCGGCTGCGTACTGGATGCGTACTGGCACGCATGGCTTACCGTCCTCCCATGATCTCTGCGACAGACGCGGCGGTCATCGAGCGGGCCTATCGCCTGGCGAATAAGGCCATGTTCACGGTGGCGCTCCAGGTCCGACGGCTTGACTCCCTTGAGCCTGAGGACGAGAACTTCGTCTTTCGGAAGCATGCGGACTGGGAGTTTCTAATCGTGTCTCTGTATCGGCTGCAACGTGCCGCCCAGATTGTGACTGCCACCGAGCGCGGCGTCACAGAGGTCATCCCAGCGCTGGTTCAGTTTCGGAAGCAGGTTCCCGGACAGAAGACCATGCGCGATGTCGGCGAGCACTTCGACGACTACGCGCTCGACCAGAGCTCTACCCAGGGGCCTATCAGTGAGATACCCAGCGGAACCAGCGAATCCCAATCACCGCGAACACCACGGTGTAGCCGAAGCTGGCGAAGAGCGCACCCCAGAGTTGACCGCTCCAAGGAGTCGCACCCATGGCGGCCGACAGTAACGTCTCGAGACAGCCGCCAGGCGACCAGCGGGACACCAGCTCGACCGTCGTTCCGAGCCGATCTGTATCTCCGAAGAGGCTGAGACCGATTAGGGGTACGTAAAGGAGGCGGCCAGCCGCGTTGAGCGTGTCCGCCGACGCTATCAGTCCCACAATCGCTTGGCCAATGCTGAGGAAGACGGCAGATCCGAGCAACGCGACCAGAACTGTGAACAGATAGTCCTGCGGGGGCAGGGTGACACCCACGAAGAGGGCGGCAACCACCAGAACCACAATCGCCATGACCAGAACTGCGCCGAGTTGCACGATCCAGCGGCTGACCATGATGGTCCAGGTCGGGGCCGGTGTCACCCGAAGCCGCTGAAAGACGCCGGTATCGCGGTCGCGCGCGATCGCCAGCGAGTAGCCGACGGTCCCGATCGAGACCAGCCCCACGGTGAGCGCGAGGCTGATACGGAACTCGGTACCGCCTAGTGCCGCCGAATTCTTACCGAGCCCAGTGGCCACCAACAAGATGAGAGGAAGCGCAAAGGTGAGCACCAAAGACAGAGAAGTACGCATCTGAGCCGTGGTATCTGCACGCAGGAGAACCCTGAGCGATGACGACCAGGTGGGGACCGCCACCGAGCGACGCTCGGGAACCCTTGCGTCATCAGTCACGCAATTCCCGTCCGGTTAGCGCGATGAAGACATCCTCCAGAGTGACCGCCCCGTGTGCCGCCTGGCGGACTTGGGGGTCATCGCGATGGGCTGCGATGAGAGCGGCGGGCGTGCCTACCGTCAGTATCTTGCCGTGATCCATGATGGCGACGCGATCACAAACTGCCTGCGCCTCCTCCATCGAGTGTGTCGTGAGCAGGATGCTGCGCCCCTCTTTGCGGAACCGCTCGATTCGGTCCCAGAGCTGGCGCCGGGCTTGGGGGTCGAGCCCGGCGGTGGGCTCGTCGAGCAGCACCAGCGCGGGATCATGGATGGTCGCGATCAGCAGTGAGAATCGTTGCTGCTGGCCCCCCGATAGCTCCCGAAAGCGCTTGGACGCTTCCTTCTGCAGGTTGATTTGTCCCAGGAGTTCGCGTATCTGCGCCGATGTGAGAGTGACGCCGTACAGGCCAGCGTACAACCGCACGATCTCGACCAGCGTGAGACTCGAGTGAAAGCTCGTCGTCTGCAGTTGGACTCCGAGCTGGGCCTTGGCTTGCAGCGGGTGAGCGCGGGCGTCGACGTCTCCGATCACTATGTCCCCCGCCGCCGGACGCAGCAGCCCTTCGATGGCGCTCAGCGCGCTGGTCTTCCCGGCACCGTTGGGACCCAGCAGTCCATAGATCTCCCCCTCGCGAACCTCGAGGTCAATGCTGTCAACCGCGACGATCGAGCCGTAGGCGACCCGAAGCCCGCTAACCCTGAGCGCTGGTGTCAAGGCGGGAGTAGTGGACTGTGTCGTTGTCAGGACATCTTCTCGAATGGGCGTGCCAACTGGAAGGGAGGGCCAATTATTCTAGGAGAGCCTCGGGCGCGAGGGCATGCGCGGTTCCACAGTGCTCAGGCCGACGGCAGAAGGCGAAAACGCCGACGTCCCGGTCCCCGTAGGGCATGGAAATGGCGGTGATCCAGCGTGAGCACATCCCAAACGCCATGGCGCTCAGCGAGGACCACGATCGAAGCGTCGGCAAGATCGATTTCGAGATTCGGATAGCGCCTCAGGATCACAGCAGCTAAACCTATATCCGCTCCGGTGAAACTCTCCAGCCGGTAGGCACCTCGGGCGACTTCGTCCAGCACCGCACGCTGGGCGCCAGCGCCGACCCTGGTGGCCAGCAGGTAGTCGAGCTCGGCCAGAACGAAAGGCGACAAGAGAAGTGGTGCGCGAGCTTGGCGGAGGGCTGCGGCCGCTAAGGCGTGTAGGTGCTGGCTGCCATCAATTGCGGCCAGCAAACCG
>Ga0209690_1000579_pt1 | contig 19822 bp, 18 predicted proteins | sample GraSoiAngelo_150_FD_186164 | JGI IMG/M metagenome (GOLD analysis project Ga0209690, IMG submission 186164) | Grasslands soil microbial communities from the Angelo Coastal Reserve, California, USA - 14_1009_09_40cm (SPAdes) (version 2) | ecosystem: Environmental > Terrestrial > Soil > Grasslands ...
TTTCTCGGGCCACCCACGGTTGAGGCCGGCCTCTCGGACCCGTGTGGAATGAATCGCGCCATGCTGACCGGAGCCGGATCGCACCTCGTCTCAGGCCACCCACGGAGTGTGGCGGCCTCGCGGGCCCCGCTACAGTGATTCCGCATTCACGACCCACGGTGAGCGTGGAGGATGCCGAGCGCGTGGCGCGCGTCGTCCGCTCAGGCCATTTGGCGCAGGGCGCCGAGGTCGAGGCGTTCGAGCGGGAGCTCGCGGCGCGGCTCGGCGTCGCGGCCGTCGCCGCCGTCAGCTCGGGCAGCGCGGCCTTGGAGCTGTCGCTCCGCGCGCTCGACGTCGGGCACGGCGACGAGGTCGTCGTCCCCACCTACGCCTGCGACGCGCTCCATCACGCGGTCACCCGCTGCGGCGCGACGCCCGTTCTCGCCGATGCCGACCCCGAGACGCTCGGACCGGCCGCCAAGGATGTGGCGCGTCGCCTCACGCGCCGCACGCGCGCCGTGGTCGTCGTCCATCCCTTCGGCCTCGGCCTGGACCTCGACGAGTTCCTGGCGCTCGGCGTTCCCGTCGTGGAGGACTGCGCCCAGGCGATCGGCGCGCGGGTCGCGGGGCGCTCGGTCGGGTCGCGCGGCGCCCTGGCCGTCTGCTCCTTCTACGCGACCAAGCTCCTGACGACTGGAGAGGGCGGCGCGGTGGCCGGCGCACCGGAGCGCGTCGCGCGCGTCCGGGACGCGCGCGACTACGACGAGCGGGAGGACCTGGTCCCGCGGTTCAACTTCAAGCTGACCGACATCCAGGCCGCGCTCGGCCGGAGCCAGCTCGGCCGGCTCGATGCTTTCATCGCACGGCGGCGGGCGATCGCCGCCCGCTACCGCACGCTTCTGGCGCCCGTTGCGGGCTGTCGCCCGCCGGGCGACCAGGGTGAGCGGCACGTGTTCCACCGATTCGTCGTCACGGTCGAGCGGCCGCTCGGCCAACTCCTCGAGGGCCTGGCCGGGAAGGGCGTCACGGCGCGGCGTCCCGTCTTCCGCCCGATCCACCGGGCCCTCGGCCTCGACGGCTACCCGGAGGCCGACCGGCTGTGGACGCAGTGCCTCTCGCTGCCGTGCTACCCCTCGCTCGCCGACGCCGAGGTCGAAGCGGTCGGCGCGGCGCTCGCCGAGGCGCTCCACGCATGATCGACCGTTGGGCGTCGCTGTGGCTCCTGTTCGTGGTCGTGCTGCTCCTCACGCCGTTGTGGCGCTCGTTCTACGCCGCACGGCTGCCCTGGCTCTACCTGGTCGTTCTCGCCTGCGGGCTGGCGTTGTTCGCCACGCCGCTGGTCCGCGAGGTTGCGCGCCGGTGGGGCGTCCTCGACCTGCCGGGCGAGCGCAAGGTCCACGCAACGGCGACGCCGCTCTTCGGGGGCGTCGCGGTCTACGGGGCGTTCGCCGTGACCGTGCTCGCGAACTTCGACTTCTCGCGGGGGCTCAAGGGCGTCGCCATCGGCGGCACGATCGTGGTCGCGATCGGTCTCCTCGACGACCTGACCGATCTCCCGGCGTGGCTGAAACTGCTCGGGCAGATCGCCGCGGCGTCGACGGCGATCGCCTACGGCGTGATCCTCGACACCCTGCCGAGCTGGATCCCCGGCGTTCTCTGGCTCAACGTGATCCTCACCGTGCTCTGGTTCCTGACGATCACGAACGCGATCCAGTTCCTCGACGGCATGGATGGCCTGGCGGCGGGGCTCGGCGTCGTCGCCGGGATCTTCTTCAGCATCGTGTCGCTCCAGACCGGGCAGCGGTACCTCATGTTCCTGTCGGCGGCGCTCGTCGGGGCGTGTCTCGGGTTCCTGCCCTACAACTTCCGCCCGGGCGGTGCCACGATCTTCCTCGGCGACAGCGGGGCCAGCTTCATCGGCTTCACTCTGGCGGGCCTCGCGGCGATGGGTGTCTGGGCCGACAACAACCCCGTGGCGTCGCTGTTCACGCCCACGCTGATCCTGGGGGTGCCGTTGTTCGATATCGCATTCGTGGGCATCGTGCGCGTCGTCACGGGCAAGGTGCACTCGCTCCACGAGTGGCTGGCGTACACGGGCAAAGACCACCTGCACCACCGCTTTGCAGCGCTCGGCCTGACGAAGACGCAGAGCGTGCTGCTCGTCTTCTTCGTCGCCTCGACGCTGGGCCTCTCCGCCATCCTGCTCAAGGACGCGACGCCCTATGAGACGGCGCTCGTCCTCATCCAGGCCGCGTGCATCCTTGCCCTCGTCGCCGTGCTCGAGGGCGTGGGGCGGGGACGCCCCCGCGGGTGACGCACCGGGTATGATGGGGCCATGAACGTGTGCAAGGCCGTGTTCCCCGCCGCCGGGCTCGGCACGCGGTTCCTTCCGGCGACGAAAGCGCAGCCGAAGGAGATGCTCCCGCTCGTCGACAAGCCGATGATCCAATACGTCGTCGAGGAGGCGGTGGCGTCGGGTCTCTCGGAGATCATCATCGTGACCGGGCGTGGCAAGCGCGCGATCGAGGACCACTTCGACGCGGCCTTCGAGCTCGAGTACTACCTGAACGACCGGGGCAAGGTGGAGGAGCTCGCCCAGATCAAGACGATCTCCGAGCTGGCCTCGGTGTCCTACGTCCGGCAGAAGGAGCCGCTCGGACTCGGCCACGCCATCCTCTGCGTGCGCTCGCTCGTGGGCAACGAGCCGTTCTCCGTGTTCCTGGGCGACGACATCATCGCCGCGGCGCCGCAGCCCTGCATGCGGCAGCTCCTCGACGTGTTCGAGCGCTACGGAGGGCCGGTGCTCGCCGTCGAGCGCGTCCCGCGGGAGCGTTTGCAGCAGTACGGCGTGATCGCGGCCCGCCACGTGGCCGGCAACGTGTACGAGATCCGCGACCTCGTCGAGAAGCCCCGGCCGCACGAGGCGCCGTCGGAGCTCGCGATCATCGGGCGCTACGTGCTGACGCCGGACGTCTTCGCCATCCTCGCCGAGACGCCGCCGGATGGACGGGGGGAGATCCAGCTCACCGACGCGCTCCGGACGCTCTCCTCCCGGCGCCCGATGTACGCGGTCGCGTTCGAGGGCAGGCGCTTCGACACCGGCGACAAGCTCGGCTTCCTCAAGGCGACGGTCGAGTTCGCGCTCGCCCGGCCCGACCTGGCGGACGACTTTCGCGCCTACCTTAAGTCGCTCAGGCTCTAGGCGGCGTGCGGGACCATGGGTTGAGTTCGACGAGCGATCGGGGTCGGGGCCCGAACTGCGGGCGACGACGGGCACGTTCGGCCGAGGCGTTGCGCGGCCCGGTGTGGCGTATTCATCAGGCCGGCGGTTTTCAGCCGGCGGAAAACCGGCTCGCCGCGTTTGACGGTTCCACGGCCGCAAGGTGTGCGCAGCGTGCGTAGGGTGACCTGGGCGGCGCTGAACTGGTGCAAGCGCATCGCGCGGAAGATCGGTGACTTCCAGGCCCGCGTCATCCTGATCGTCTTCTACTTCGCGATTCTCGGCCCATTCGCCGTCTGGCTACGGTGGAGCAGCGATCCGCTCGCGATCAAGCCGGGGACGCCGAGGGGCTGGCGGCCGCGCGAATCACCTGGCGGCACGTCCCTGGAACGCGCGATCAGACAATCCTAGATGCACATCCTGGGCATCTCCTGCTACTTCCACGACTCCGCGGCTGCCGTGCTTAGCGACGGTGTCCTGGTCGCCGCCGCGGAGGAAGAGCGGTTCACGCGGAGGAAGCACGACTACGAGTTCCCGCAGCACGCCATCGACTTCTGCCTGAGAGCGGGGGGGCTCGCCGCGGGGGACCTGGACTATGTGGCGTTCTTCGAAAAGCCGTTCGTGAAGCTCGAGAGGTTACTCCTCTCCACCATGCAGACGTTCCCCCGCTCCCACAAGCTGTTCCGCGAGGCCATGATCACGTGGCTGGGCGACAAGCTCTGGGTGAAGCACCTGATCCAGAAGCGCCTCGGAATCCCGGCTTCCAAGGTGCTGTTCAGCGAACATCACCTCTCCCACGCCGCCAGCGCCTTCTTCTGCTCGCCCTTCGAGGAGGCGGCCATCCTGACCGTGGATGGGGTCGGCGAGTGGACGACCGCCAGCATGGGGCTTGGCAAGGGCACGGACGTCAGGCTCTTGAGGGAGATCCGCTTCCCACACTCGCTTGGGCTCCTCTACAGCGCCTTCACCGCGTTCCTGGGCTTCGAGGTGAACGAGGGCGAGTACAAGGTCATGGGCATGGCGCCCTTCGGCAAGCCGCGGTACGTCGACAAGGTCCACAAGCTCATCGGTCTCCAGCGCGACGGCAGCTTCGAGCTGAACATGGACTACTTTTCGTTCCACTGGTCGACGGAGCGGACGTTCAGCCGAAAGTTCGTCGACCTCTTCGGCGCCCCGCGCGATCCCGCGGCTCCCTTCTTCACCCCGACCAGCGGCTACCCGTCGTACTTCGGGGAGAGGCCGGGGAACTACGACGAATTGGCCGCGCGGAACCAGTACTACGCCGACGTGGCGGCCAGCATCCAAGCGGTGACGGAGGAGGCGCTCCTCAACATGGTCCGGGCCGTGCACGCCGAGACCGGCCTGACCCGGCTCTGCATGGCGGGTGGAGTGGCCCTCAACAGCGTCGCCAACGGTCGCATCCTTCGTGAGACGTCCATGGAAGAGCTTTATATCCATCCCGCTGCCGGCGACGGCGGGGGTGCCGTCGGCGCCGCGCTGTTCGTTCACCATATGATCCTGGGCAAGCCCCGCCAGTTTGTGATGGAGCACGCGTATTGGGGCGAGAGCCACGACGCCGCGACCGTCGAAGGGTTCCTCAAGGAGCGCGGTATTCGCTACGAGCGCTTCGACGACGAGCCCGCGCTACTGGAGCGCGTGGTCGATCGGCTTCAGACGGGACAGGTGGTCGGGTGGTCCCAGGGGCGGTTCGAGTGGGGGCCGCGCGCGCTCGGCCACCGAAGCATCCTCGCCGACCCGCGGCGGCCCGAGATGAGAGACATCGTCAACGTCAAGATCAAGTTTCGGGAGCCGTATCGCCCCTTTGCGCCCTCCGTCCTGGCGGAGTACGCCGAGGACTACTTCGTGCTCCCCGAGGCGCAGCGCCACTACCCGGCGCGCTTCATGCTGTACGTCGTGGACGTCCGTCCCGCAAAGCGCGATCTGATCCCGGCGGTCACCCACGTCGACGGCACCGGGCGACTCCAGACCGTCAGCGAGGAGGTGAATCCCAGGTACTACCGTCTGATCGAAACGTTCCGGCAGGCGACCGGTGTACCGCTCGTGCTCAACACGTCCTTCAACTTGAGGGGCGAGCCGATCGTCAACACACCACTCGAGGCGTTCCGAACGTTCAACGACAGCGGAATGGACGCCCTCGTCCTCGGGGATGTCATCGTGGAGAAGCCCCTGAGATGACGGCAGACGGGGGGCAGGCATGCGCCTGATCCAGAATCTGGTGAGCCGGTTCGCGATCGCCGGCGAGCTGCTCCAGTTCTTCTGGCAGAACAAGTGGTGGTGGCTCACGCCGATGATCATCGTGCTCTTGATCGTGGGCGGACTGCTGATCTTCGCGCAGAGCTCAGCCGTCGCGCCGTTCATTTACACGCTCTTCTAGGGAGGGACCGCCGGACGTGCGTCGCTTCGCCCTCTGCCTAATGGCGCTCGCCTCTACCTGCGCGGCCCTGGCCGCGGTGGAGGCGGGCTTCAGGTTCTTTGCACCGCAGGCCACCAAGGTCTCGGTGCCGGTGGTCCTGGATCAGGACCTGATCTACCGCCTGCCGCCAAACGCCTCGGGCACGGACGTCAAGGAGGAATTCGCAGTCAGGATAGAGACCAACTCCGAGGGGCTGCGCGATCGCGACTACCCGCCCGCGAAGCCGCCTGGTGTGCGGCGCCGGATCCTGGTGCTCGGCGACTCGATGACCTTTGCGGAGGGCGTGGAGGCGGAGGAGACGTACCCGAAGGTCCTGGAGCGCGCCTTGGCCGAGCGCTATGGCGCCGGTCGCTACGAGGTCATCAACGCGGCCGTCCGTGGATACGGCAACGACCAGGAACTCGTGCTCTTCGAGCGCATCGCGCCGATCTATCGTCCGGACCTCGTGCTGCTCGCCTTCTTCGCGGTCAACGACCCCGACGACAACCTCTACGGGGGTGTCTTCCGGCTCGACGGCGGGCGTCTCGTCAGAGTTCCGTTGTCGCAGGCCGCGTCGCCGAAGTACCGCTACTATCTGCGCCAGGCCCGCATCCAGACCTTTCCCGGCTACCGGTTCCTGATCCAACACTCCCACACCATCAACTTCGTCCGGCACCGCTGGGCGCAGTGGGAATTCGTGCGTGAGTTCGGCGCACCAGCCGCGCTCGATCCCGACCGCGAGGAACGCGCCTGGCAGCTGTCGCGAGCGATCCTGACCGAGTGGGCGATGTCGGCCCGCCGGCGCGGGGTCCGTCCGCTGATGCTCCTGATCCCGTCGCCGAGACAGGCGACCGAGGGGCGAGACGCGCTGATCGATGCCCGCACAGAGCGCGTCCTGGGACTCGCGACTGAAATCGGGGTGCCAGCCTTCGACCCTCGGCCGGCCCTCCGGGTTGCCCGCGCTGGCTCGACCGCGCTCTACTACCCCAAGGACGCACACATGACGGCGCAGGGGCATCGAGTGGTTGCCGCCTTCCTCGAGGAGTGCCTCGAAGCTGCGGGCCTGGTTCGTTGAGGCTACGCCGCCGCACTCTCGTTTGACTTGAATCGGCGCTTCTGCCAGAATTTTCGCACCTTTGGGCCGGCCAGATGGGCCTCCTGAGGGCTCAGATACCCGAATGACGACCCCGAAGCGTCCGTTCCACACCGCTTCCGAAGCCGACATCAAGCGCGGCGAGGTTTCCGACGTCTATTTTGCGCGCACGGTCCAGATCCTGATCCACCGCGGCGACAGGAAGCGCGTGAAGGCGGAGGTCTATCTGAAGAGCCTGCCCGAGGACTGGCGGTGGGGCATCCTCGCCGGCCTCGAAGAGGCCGCGGCGCTGCTCGAGGGCGTGGCCGTGGACGTGTTGGCGATGGACGAGGGCACCGTGTTCGAGCCTTACCAGCCGGTGCTCCGCATCGAGGGCACCTACGTCGAATGGGCGCAGTACGAAACGGCCCTGCTCGGCCTCCTCTGCCAGGCGTCGGGGATCGCGACCAAGGCAGCGCGCTGCAAGAAGGCCGCCGGCGATCGGCAGGTGATCTCGTTCGGCGCCCGCCGGATGCACCCGGCGCTCGCGCCGATGATCGAGCGGAACGCGTTCGTCGGTGGCTGCGACGGCGTCGCCGTCACGAAATCCGCGGAGCTGATCGACGCGGACCCGACGGGTACGATCCCGCACTCGCTCGTTCTCATGATCGGCGACACGGTGGAAGCCCTGAAGGCCTTCCATGACGTCATCGACCCGAAGGTTCGCCGCGTCGCCCTCATCGACACGCTGCAGGACGAGAAGTTCGAGGCCATCCGTGTGGCCCAGGCGCTCGGCCGTGACCTCTACGCGGTGCGGCTCGACACCCCATCGTCGCGCCGGGGCGACTTCTATCGGATCATCGAGGAGGTCCGCTGGGAGCTCGGCCTCCGCGGCTTCGGTCACGTGAAGATCCTCGCCTCGGGCGGCATCGACGAGTACGAGATCCTGGCGCTCAACCCGGTCGTCGACGGCTACGGCGTCGGCACCTCGATCGCCAACGCGCCCGTGCTGAACTTCGCGCTCGACATCATGGAGATCGAAGGCCGGCCGATGGCGAAGCGGGGCAAGTGGTCGGGCGCCAAGGACGTCTTCCGCCGGCGCGGGATGCTCGAGACCGTGGTCCTCCCCGCCGGCCAGCGGCCGCCCGAGCCGCACGGCACGTGGGAGCCGCTGCTCAAGCCGCTCGTCACCGCGGGGCGGATCGTCCGCGACCTGCCGCCGCCGCGCACCCTCCGTGAGCACGTGCTGGATCAGCTCATGCGCGTGCCGCTCGAGACGCTGCGGCGACAGGGGCTGCGGAAGGACTTCTGAGGTCGTTGGGCATCCTCGACGACATCCTCAGCGACAAGCGCGTGGAGGTCGCCCGCCGCAAGGCGGAGGCGCCGCGCGCCGCTCTCGAGGCCCGCTGCGCGGGCCTCACGGCGCCGCGGGACTTCGAGGGCGCGCTGCGTCCGGCCCGCGGTGCCGTCCGACTCATCGCCGAGGTGAAGAAGGCGTCGCCGTCGCGCGGCGTGCTGGTACCCGACCTCGATCCGCAGGCCCTCGCCGTGGCGTACGCGGCGGCGGGCGCCCACGCGATCTCGGTGCTCACCGACGAAAAGTACTTCCAGGGGAGCCTCGATCTGCTCGACCGGATTCGCGGGGCCGTGGCGGTGCCGCTGCTCCGCAAGGACTTCACGATCGACGAGTACCAGCTCTGGGAGGCGCGCGCGGCCGGCGCCGACGCGGTGCTCCTGATCGTCGCGATCCTCGAGCCCAGGCACCTCCGCGACCTGGCCGCCGCGGCGAAGGGGCTCGGGCTGGCCGCGCTGGTCGAGTGCCACACCGCCGCCGAGGTGGACGCGGCGCTCGCGGCGGGCAGCCGCATTATCGGCATCAACAACCGCGATCTCCACACCTTCGAAACACGGATCGAGACGACGCTCGAGCTCCTACCGCTCGTCCCGCCGGGGCCAATCCTAGTGTCCGAGAGCGGCTTCGTGGACCCAGCCCAGGTCCGGCGGGTCGTCGAGGCCGGGGCCCACGCGATCCTCGTCGGCGAGGGACTCGTCACGGCCGGCGACGTCGGCGCCAGGATCCGGGAGCTGACGCTCCAGGGCGAGCGCGTCGATTCGCCGACCGCGAGCGCTGCGGCGCCCCCGACGGCCCAGTTCAATGGTTAGGGTGAAGATCTGCGGGATCACAAGCCTCGAGGACGCGATGACGGCCGTCGAAGCGGGCGCCGACGCGCTCGGGTTCATCTTCGTCGAAAAGACGCCGCGCTTCGTGACGCCTGAGCGGGTCGCGCCGATCGTTCAAAAGCTCCCGCCGTTCGTGACGCCGGTCGGCGTCTTCTGGGACCACCCCGCAGGCCACGTCAAGGCGGTCGCGGAGGCGTGCGGGCTCCGGGCGCTCCAGTTCCACGGTGACGAGCGGCCCGAGGATCTCGGTGGCTACACGCTCCCGGTGATCAAGACGATCAAGCTCGCGCCGCCGTCGGGCGAGCTCGGGGGGCGCCCGCCGTGGACGCCGACCGTGACCTTGCTGCCCTACCGCACGTGCGCGGCCGCGCTCCTGCTCGACAGCGCCGCACGCTGGAGCGAGGGCGAGCCCCGCCAGCCGATCGAGTGGACGGTCGCGCGCGAGCTGGGCGGCCAGCAGTGGCGGATCATCCTCTCGGCCGGCCTCACGCCCGAGAACGTCGGCCGTGCCGTCGCCACCGCGCGCCCGTACGCCGTCGACGTCAACTCCGGCGTCGAGGCCGAGCCCGGGCGCAAGGATCCGGACAAGGTGTGGCGGTTCGTCGCCGAGGCGAAGGGGACCCGATGACCACGCTCCCCGACGCGCAGGGTCACTTCGGGCGCTTCGGTGGACGGTTCGTCCCCGAGACGCTCATGGCCCCGCTCCACGAGCTCGAGCGCGCCTACCGGGCGGCCGGGCGTGACCCGAAGTTCCAGCGGCGGCTTGCCGGGCTCCTCGCCGACTACGCTGGGCGGCCTACGCCCTTGTACTTCGCGCGGCGGCTCACCGAGCATTGCGGCGGCGCGCGGATCTACCTCAAGCGCGAGGACCTCTGTCACACGGGCGCTCACAAGATCAACAACGTGCTCGGCCAGGCGCTCCTGGCGAGGCGCATGAAGAAGCCCCGCGTGATCGCCGAGACCGGTGCGGGCCAGCACGGGGTCGCGACGGCGACGGCCGCGGCGCTCCTCGGGCTCGAGTGCGAGGTGTACATGGGCGCCGAGGACGTCGAGCGCCAGGCGCTCAACGTCTTTCGGATGCGGCTCCTTGGCGCGCGCGTCATCCCCGTCGAGGCGGGGAGCCGCACGCTGAAGGACGCGATCAACGAGGCGCTGCGGGACTGGGTCACGAACGTGCGGACGACGTACTATCTCCTCGGCTCGGCGCTCGGCCCGCACCCGTACCCCATGATGGTCCGCGACTTCCACGCGGTGATCGGCCGGGAGACGCGGCGCCAGGCTCGGACGACGCTCGGGCGGCTCCCGGATGTGCTCGTCGCGTGCGTCGGCGGCGGCTCGAACGCGATCGGGCTCTTCCACCCGTTCATCGGCGACCGGCGTGTCCGGATCATCGGCGTCGAGCCGGGCGGCGAGGGGATCGCGACGGGCCGTCACGGCGCCTCGATGACGGCGGGCACGGTCGGCGTCCTTCACGGCTGCATGAGCTACCTGCTCCAAGACGACGACGGGCAGATCGCCACCGCGCACTCGATCTCGGCAGGGCTCGACTACCCGGGCGTCGGGCCCGAGCACGCGTACTATCGCGACGCCGGCCGGTTCGAGTTCGTCTCGATCACGGACGAGGAGGCGCTCGAGGGGTTCCAGGCGCTGACCCGCCTGGAAGGCATCATGCCCGCGCTCGAAACGGCTCACGCCGTGGCCCACGCCATGCGCCTGGCGAAGACGCTCCCCGGGTCGAAGGCGATCGTCGTCGGGCTCTCGGGCCGCGGCGACAAGGACGTCCACGTCGTGGCGAAGGCGCTCGGGCGGGAGGTCAAGTGAGCCGGCTCGCGACGACCTTCGACGAGCTTCGCGCGCGTGGCGAGCGCGCCCTGGTGGCCTACTTCACCGCCGGCGATCCCTCGCTCGCGGAGACGCAGCGGCTCGTGCTGGAGGCGGCGGCGCGCGGCGCTGACGTCATCGAGCTCGGCGTGCCCTTCTCGGACCCCATCGCCGACGGCCCGGTCATCCAGCGCGCGGCGATGCGCGCCCGCGAGCGGGGGACGTCCGTGGCGCGGGTGCTCGAGACGGTCGCCACGCTGCGGGCGGAGACGCCCGTGCCGGTCGTGCTCCTCACGTACTACAACCCCGTCCTCGCCTTCGGCCTCAAGGCGTTCGCGCGGACGGCGGCCGACGCGGGCGCGGACGGCGTGATCGTCGCCGACCTGCCCCTCGAAGAGGCAGGTCCGTTCTCAGCTGAGGCCGAGGCGGCGGGGCTCGACCTCGTCCACCTCGTGGCGCCGACCTCCACGCCCGGGCGTGTGCGCCTCATCGCCCGCCGGAGCCGCGGCTTCATCTACGTGGTCTCACTGACAGGCGTCACGGGCGAGCGGCGGGAGCTGCCGCGCGACCTCGAGGCGCAGATCCGCACGCTCAGGCGTCTGACGACGAAGCCCGTCTGCGTCGGGTTCGGCATCGGCCACCCCGACCAGGTGGCGGCGGTGGGCCGGCTGGCGGACGGCGTGATCGTCGGCTCTGCCATCGTCCGCCTGATCGAGGAGCGCGCGGGCACCCCGACCCTGGTCAAGGATGTGGGCGAATTCATCGCCTCGCTGAAGGCACCGCTAAGGGTAAGGTTATGATCACTTGTTCGAACGCCGGCTTTGCCGGCGTAACCGAACGGGGGGAGGTTCGGAAGGGGGGCGGAGTCCCCCTCCGAAGGGAATGGGGGGCGCAGCCCCCCTTCGAAGGAGGATGGGGGGCGTAGCCCCCTCCGAGGATTATGGCGTGGTTTCGACGCAAGACCGACGGGTCCGAGGGCCAGGCGAGCCGCGTCCACATCGCCGAGGGGCTGTGGATCAAGTGCGACTCCTGCAAGGAGATCGTGTACCGCGCCGAGGTGGAACGCGCGGGGCGCGTCTGCCCGAAGTGCCACTATCCCTTTCGTGTCTCCGCGCGCGAGCGCATCGCGCTCCTGGCCGATCCCAACACCTTCGAGGAGCGCGACACCAACCTCGAGTCCACGGATCCGCTCGGCTTCAGGGACACCAAGCGGTACCGTGACCGAGTCCGCGCCGCCATCGAGAAGACGAAGACCGACGAAGCGGTCGTCACCGGGGTGGCGCGTATCGGCGGCCTGCCCGTCGTGCTGTGCGTGTTCGAGTTCGGGTTCCTGGGCGGTAGCATGGGATCGGTCGTCGGCGAGAAGCTCACGCGCGCGATCGAGCTCGCCATCGACAAGCAGCTGCCGGTCGTCATCGTCTCCGCGTCAGGCGGCGCCCGCATGCAGGAGGGGATCCTCTCGCTCATGCAGATGGCCAAGACCGCCGCGGCGCTGGAGCGCCTGGCCGAGCGCCGGCTCCCGTACATCTCGGTCCTGACCGATCCGACGACGGGCGGCGTCACGGCGAGCTTCGCCATGCTCGGCGACGTCATCATCGCCGAGCCGCGCGCGCTGATCGGCTTCGCCGGACCGCGCGTGATCGCCGAGACGATCCGCCAGCCCCTGCCCGAAGGGTTCCAGCGCTCGGAGTTCCTGCTCGAGCACGGGCAGATCGACTTCATCGTCGACCGGTACCTGCTCAAGGAGACCCTGCGCCGCATCCTTGCGTTCTTCGCCGGCGAGCCGCCCCGGTCCGGTTAGTGTCAGCCTGGGACGTCATGGGAACGATCCCCGCACGCGGGGTCGCCGCCGACGGGCACGCGCGCCAGGGGTCGCGGGACCACGCGGCCCGCGTCCGCTGCCAGTTCGCGGGAACGGGTCCTTTCGACCCCAGGCTCGGAGGGGGCCGCCGAGGCCCCCTTCGATGAGCGGGTGACGTACGCCGAGGCGGTCGCCCGCCTGCTCGCCCTGCGTGGCGGCGAGCACGCGGGGATGCGCCCGGGGCTCGAGCGGATCGAAGGGCTGCTCGCGGCGCTGGGCCATCCCGAGCGCCGCTACCGGCTCGTCCAGGTCGGCGGCACGAACGGCAAGGGCTCGGTGGCTGCGATGCTGGCGGCGATCCTCAAGGCGGCCGGCCACCGCGTCGGTCTCTACACCTCGCCCCACCTCGTCTCGTTCCGCGAGCGCATCCGCGTGAACGGCGAGGCCATCTCCGAGGACGACGTGGTCGACGGTGTCGAGGCGCTCGGCACGCTGGTGGCGCGCCTGGACGCCACGATGTTCGAGACGGCGACTGCGCTCGCGCTCGATCACTTCGCGCGCGAGGCGGTGGACGTCGCGGTCCTGGAAGTCGGGCTCGGCGGCCGGCTCGACGCGACGACCGTCGGCGTCCCCGCCGTCACCGTCGTCACACGCATCGACCTCGACCACCAGGCGGTGCTCGGGACGACGCTCCGCGAGATCGCCGCCGAGAAAGCGGCGATCATCCGCGCGGGTGTCGCCGTCGCGGCGTCGCAGGCGCCCGAGGCGACCGCAGTGCTGGTCCGGCGCGCGACCGAGGTCGGCGTCCCGCTGCTGCTCTCGGGGCGCGATCTGTCCGTCACGGTCGAGCACCGTGGTCTCGACGGGCAGCTGATCGGCTGCGCCGCTCCCGGCTGGTCCATCGCCCGTCTGCGGCTCGGCATGCTCGGGAGCTACCAGCCCGAGAACGCTCTGCTCGCCGTGGCCGCGGCCCGTCAGCTCGGCGTCGGCGATGCGGCGATCGGCGACGGGCTCGGGCGCGCGCGGTGGCCGGGGCGCTTCCAGGTCCTCGCGCGCGCCGGCGGATGGCTCGTGCTCGACGGCGCCCACAACCCCAGCGGCGCCCGCGCGCTCGCCGCCTCCCTGCGCGACTTTTTCGGCGATGCCCCTGTCACGTTCGTGGTGGGGATCCTCCGTGACAAGGACGCGCGGGCGATACTCGCCGAGCTGGCGCCGCTCGCGCGCCGTCTCATCCTGACCGCGTCGTCGAACCCACGCGCGGCGGATCCAGCGGCGCTGCGTGCGGTGGTCCCGGGGTCCGTCCCGCGCGCCGAGATCGTCTCGTCCCCGGTCGAGGCGCTCGCGATGGCGGCCCGTCCGCCGTCGGCCCCGATCATTTGCGTCGCCGGCTCACTCTCCCTCGTCGGCGACGTCCTCAGGCACCTCGCCGGGAGCGATACGCCTTGCTCTGTCGAAAAGGGGGCTGATAGCGTAGAGTCCCTTTTCTGACGAGGACGTTCGGGCCACCCATGCGAAGGCTCCCCGCGACCGCATTCTTCCTGGCTGGCGCCCTTCTGGCCGGCCCCGTCGCCTCGGCCGCCCAGGCGCCCGGCCCGGTGACTGTGAGGACAGCCGGCGGTGTCACGGTCGTGGCGGACCGGATCGAGCAGGTCGCCCCCGACAACCTCGTCGTCGCGACCGGCAACGTGGAGCTCACGCGCGGGACGGCGCGCCTCTTGGCCGACCGCGTGGAGCTCAACCGCGCGACCGGCGACGCGGTCGCGCAAGGGCGCGTCATCTTCTACGACGGCGACGACCAGTTGACGGGCGACCGCGTCGAGTACAACGTCAACACCGGCACCGGCGTCGTCTACCGCGGCCGGATCCGCGTGGCGCCCTTCTACCGGATCGGGGGCGAGCGCCTGGAGCGCGTGGGGGAGAAGGTCTACCGCGTGCGCCGCGGGATCTTCACGACGTGCGAGGACGACGGGTCGCCCCCGTGGTCCTTCCGCTTCGGCTCGGGCACCGCGGATCTCGACGAACTGGTCTACGGGACGAACGCCTCCTTCTGGGCCAAGGACGTCCCGCTGATCCCGTTCTTCCCGTTCTTCGCTGCGGCGATCCGACGCGAGCGCCAGACCGGCTTCCTGCCGCCGGTGTTCGGAACGTCGAGCCGGCGCGGGTTCTTCACGGAGATCCCGTTTTTCTGGGCGATCTCGGATAACCAGGATGCCTCGCTCGGGTTCGACTATTTCGCGCGCCGCGGCGTCGGCGGCTCGGCGGACTACCGCTACATCCTGTCCGAGCGGCAGCGCGGCTCCGTCGGGGGCTTCTGGGTGCACGAGAGCATGCAGGACAACGACGACCGGGGCTGGGGACGGCTCCGGCACGACTGGCAGATCGCGCCCGGGCTCCAGTTCCGCGCGGACCTCTCCGGCGTGTCCGACGACGGCGTGCTTCGGCTCTACGAGGACTCGCTCCAAGCGCGCGCGGCGCAGCGGGCCGAGTCGAACGTGTCTCTCACGCGGACTTTGCAGAACTGGAACTTCTTGGGCCGCGTCTCCGTCTACCAGGACCTCACGACACCGGAGCCGGTCGAGCTCCAGCGGCTGCCCGAAGTGTCGATCCAGGGCGTGCGGCAGCCGCTCCCGGGGCTCCCCGGCGTCCTCTACCAGGTCGACGCGAGCGCCACGCACTTCTTTCGCGAGCTCGGCTCGGACGGCACACGGGCCGACCTGCGGCCGCGGCTGTCGCGGCCGATCCCCCTCGCGGGCTACGCCACCGTGACGCCGTTCGCCGGCGGGCGCGTGACCGCCTACGACCGGACGGTCACGAGCACCGGCTTCAAGCAGGGCGTCTTCATCGAGCACACCGACGACCGGGAGCGCGTCCGCCAGCTCGCCGAGTTCGGCTCCGACCTGGAGAGCCGTGCCGCGCGCGTCTACCAGCTCCGCGGCGCGGGCGGCCTCGACGCGCTCCTGCACACCATCGAGCCGCGCGTGCACTACATCCGCGTGCTCGGCAAGAATTTCTACAGCCTGCCGATCTGGACCGAGCGCATCGACAACGTCCCCGAGGCGAGCTGGCTCGAGTACTCGATCACGAACCGGGTGCGCGGGCGGACGGTGAGCCCCGAGGGGACGGAGGCCGTGCGCCAGGAGCTTCTTCGCTTCACCGCGGCGCACGCGTACGACATCGAAGGCAAGCGCTGGGGCAACCTCGCGGGCGACCTCAGCATCCAGCCGACGAAGGTGCTTCGCTTCCGGGGCGATGTGAGTTACAACGTCGAGCATGGGATCTTCCAGGCGGGGACCACGGACGTGGAGGTGACGCTGCCTTTCGCGACGGCCAACGTCGGGACGCGCTTCGACCGCCGGGTGCCGTTCGTCCCGGACTGGGTCGAGATCCCGGGCACCTACAACCCGGGCCTGGCGATTCCCGAACGGGCCAGCGTGAACTTCCTCCAGGGAGGCGTCACCTCGGAGGTCCGGCGGAACCTCATCCTTCGCGCCAGCACGAACTACGACGCGCGTACGGACACCTTCGTCGAGAGCCGCTTCGGCGTCGACCTCAAGTTCCAGTGCTGGGCGCTCGTGCTCGAATACATCAACCGGAGCCCCGAGTTCGGCGGCAAGACTGCCGACAACGAGTTCCGCTTCACGCTCAACCTGCTCGGCGTGGGCGGCGTGCTGTCGACGCGCCTCGGGGCGGGCGAGTCGGGGGCCCGCCTGAAATGATCCCGTTCGTCGACCTGAGCCGCCAGCACGCGGCGCTCCGCACGGAGCTCCTCGCCGCGATGGCGCGCGTGCTCGACTCCGGCCAGTTCGTCCTGGGCGGCGAGGGGCGGGCGCTCGAGGAGGAGCTCGCCGTCACGTGCGGCGTCCGCCACGCAGTCGGCGTCGCGTCGGGCACCGACGCGCTCCGTCTGGCGCTTACGGCCCTCGGCGTCGGGCCGGGCGACGAGGTCCTGACGCCCGCGTTCTCCTTCGTCGCCTCGGCCTCGACCATCGTGATGACGGGCGCCACGCCCGTCTTCGTCGACATCGATCCCGAGACCTACGCGCTCGATGTCGCCGCGGTCGCCCGCGCCGTCACGCCGCGGACGCGCGCGATCATCCCTGTGCACCTCTACGGCCACCCGGCGCCGATGGACGCGCTCGCGGCCCTCGCGCGGCGGCACGGGCTCGCCATCGTCGAGGACGCGGCGCAGTCCATCGGTGCGACGTGGGCGGGGAAACCAGTTGGGAACTGGGGAGACGCGGCGTGCGTCTCCTTCTATCCGACGAAGAACATCGGCGCGTGCGGCGACGGGGGGATGGTGCTCACCGGGCGCGACGACGTCGCGGAGCGCGTGCGCCGCCTCAGGCACCACGGCGAGCGCGGCCGCTACCGCCACGTGGAGCTCGGCTACACGAGCCGGCTCGACGAGCTCCAGGCGGCAGTCCTGCGCGTCAAGCTCAAGCGGCTTTCCGAGTGGACGGAGCGCCGGCGGCGGCTCGCGGCGCTGTACCGCGAGCGCCTCGCCGGCCTACCGCTCTCGCTCCCGGTGGAGCGGCGAGAGGCGCGGCACGTCTACCATCTCTTCACGGTCCGCCACGCGCAGCGCGACGCCTTCGCGAAAGCCCTCGCCGACCTCGGCGTGGGGACGGCGGTGCACTACCCGCTCGCCGTGCCGAACCAGCCCCTGTTCGGCGGGGACGAGCGCCGGTTCCCCGAGGCGTGGCGAGCCGCGCGCGAGGTGCTGTCCCTGCCGTGCTTCGCGGAGCTGACCGACGACGAAGTCGAGGGCGTGGCCGTGGCCGTGCGACAGGCGTGCGACCGCCTATGACAACCGCGGACGCGCTGAAGCGGCGACTCGCGGCGACACCCACCGTGGGGGTCATCGGGCTGGGGTACGTGGGCCTGCCACTGGCCGTGGCGTTCGCCGACTCCGGCGCGACGGTGATCGGCCTGGACGTGGATCCCACGCGCGTGGCCAGGGTCCGCGCGGGCGAGAGCTTCATCGAGGACGTGTCGACCGAGACGCTCGGTCGCCTGGTGGCAGCCGAGCGCCTCACCGCCACCGACGACATCGCCGCCTTCAAGGACGCGGATGCCATCGTCATCTGCGTCCCCACGCCTCTCGGCAAGTCGAAGGAGCCCGACATCTCGTACATCGTGAGCGCCGCCGACGCGGTCGCCGGGGTCATTCGCCGCGGACAGCTCGTCGTGCTCGAGTCGACGACCTACCCCGGCACGACCCAGGACATCCTCCTGCCGCGCTTCGAGGCCCGAGGGCTCAAGGCTGGCGAGGACTTCTTCCTCGCGTTCTCGCCCGAGCGCATCGACCCGGGGAACCGCCGCTACACCCTGCGGGAGATCCCCAAGGTGGTCGGCGGCCTCACGCCGGCGTGCCGGGAGCTGGCGACGGCGCTCTACGCGCGCGTCACCCGGCAGATCGTCCCGGTGTCCGCGCCGCAGACGGCCGAGATGGTCAAGCTCTTCGAGAACACGTTCCGCTCCGTCAACATCGCCCTGGTGAACGAGTTCGCGATCATGTGCCGCCGCCTCGGCATCTCCGTGTGGGAGGTGATCGACGCCGCCGCCACGAAGCCGTTCGGCTTCATGCCCTTCTACCCCGGGCCCGGGCTCGGGGGTCACTGTTTGCCAAGCGATCCCCACTACCTCTCGTGGAGGGTGCGCCTCGAGGGCTACGAGCCGCGCTTCATCGCGTTCGCCGACGAGATCAACCGGCAGATGCCGGCGTACGTCGTGCAGCTCGTCGCCGATGCGTTCAACGACCGTGGCCGCGCCGTCCGCGGTGCACGCGTCCTCGTCCTCGGCGTGGCCTACAAGCCGAACGTCGCCGACACGCGCGACTCGCCGGCGATCGAGATCATCCAGACGCTGCTCGCGAAGGGCGCCCGCGTCGCCTACCACGACCCACTCGTGCCGTCGCTCACGCTCGACCGCACGACGCTCGAGTCGATCGCCTGGCGCGACGCCGACCTGGCCGGGCGCGACCTCGTGCTGATCCTCACGGGGCACCGCGGGTACGACTGGGGGGCGATCGTGCGGGAGGCGCGCCTCGTGGTCGACACCCGCAACGCGACGGCGGACGTGCCGCCCGCCCCCCACGTCATCCGTCTGTAGATCATCGAAGCGACTGTCTTGCGGGTCAAGCGGGCTGCCATGCTCGCCTGTCCCTCAAGATAGCGTTCAAGATCGTCAGGAGTTTTCGCATCGAGGCGATCAGCGCGACTTTCGCCGGTCGGCCATCCGCGGTGAGTCGCGCATAGAAGCCGGCGATGGTGGGGTTGCAGCGCAGCGCGCTGACCGTGGCCATATAGAGCACGCGGCGGACAGTAGGGCGGCCGCCGGTGATCATCCGCCGACCTCGCAGCATCCCGCTGTCTCGGTTCATCGGCGCCAGCCCGGCCAGGGCCGCGATCGCGCGCCGATCGAGTTGGCCGAGCTCCGGCAATTCGGCGATCAACGTGTACGCGGTGATCGGGCCAATGCCCGGGACGGAGGTGAGCAAGTTCTCCCGCTCCCGCCAGAGCGGGCTGGAGCGAATCGTATTTCCAAGGTCCTCCTCCAGCTTCTCGAGCGCTTTGCGCAGCCACGTGATGTGCTCGTCGATGCGGCGTTGCACCTGGGGATCGCGGACCTGGAGCCGGCGATTGCTTTCGGCGCCCAGCATCTCGACGAGCTGGCGGCGCCGGGCGATCAGTTCCCCCAGCACCTGCGCCTGCTCCGTCGGCAGGGGGCGCGCCGGCGGCTGAACGGCTTCCGCGAAGAGGGCGAGCGCCCGGGCGTCGAGCGCATCGGTCTTGGCGAGCTGACCGGTGGCGCGGGCGAAATCTCGGATCTGGCGCGGATTGACAACCGCCACCGTCACGCCGCCCGTTGCGAGGGCCGCCGCCACCGCGATCTCGTAGCCGCCAGTCGCCTCCAGGACGACAAGCGTCGGCGCGAGACTCTGCAGCCGCTTCACGAGCGCGCCCAGGCCGGCCTCGTCGTAGGGGAAACTCGTCCTCTCATCAGTGGGCCGGATGTGAACGTCAAGCCGATCTTTGGCAACATCGAGGCCGATGAAGAGCCGTTCCATGACCCGTCCTTGTCTATGCGGGCTCGCGGGGCCCTGGCGACTGTTCGGGTTCACGGCACGTGAGGCGATGGGCGGGGCACCGAGCTTCGATTCGGTCTCGAGGAACCTGGGGCCTCGCGGGCTCCCGCCCACCTTCACTTCCGGCATACTGGGGGCCGGCGGCTCAAAGATACAAGGGGGCCTCGACGGCCCCCTCCGAGCCACCCCCAGAATCGATTGCGCGGGCGAAGCCCGCGCTCGAACGCCGGCAAAGTCGGCGCTCGAAC
>Ga0209690_1000581_pt1 | contig 19809 bp, 25 predicted proteins | sample GraSoiAngelo_150_FD_186164 | JGI IMG/M metagenome (GOLD analysis project Ga0209690, IMG submission 186164) | Grasslands soil microbial communities from the Angelo Coastal Reserve, California, USA - 14_1009_09_40cm (SPAdes) (version 2) | ecosystem: Environmental > Terrestrial > Soil > Grasslands ...
CCGAAGATAAATTGACGGTTTATCGTGCGCGCAAAATCCAGCGTTTCCTCAGCCAGCCATTCCACGTGGCGGAAGTTTTCACGGGTCACAAAGGCCAATACGTTTCGATTGCGGAAACGGTTCAAGGCTTCAAAGAAATTCTCGAAGGCAAACACGACGATGTGCCCGAGCAAAACTTCTATATGAAGGGCAACATCGACATGATCAAGGAAGGTTAGAACCATGACCTTGAAACTCGAGATCGTTACGCCGGAGGAAAAAATCTATTCCGAAGACGTTGATATGGTCACGTTGCCCGGTTCGGAGGGCGAGCTCGGCGTTTATCCCAAGCACGTCCCGCTGCTCACCACTTTGAAGCCCGGCGAATTGCGAGTCGTAAAGGACCGGCTCGAAACCGCCCTAGCGATTGGCGAAGGATTTGTCGAGATCAAAGCCGATGCGGTTTCAGTGCTAACGGACATGGCACTCGAATCCGAGAAGATCGACATTGCGGCCGCCGAAGCGGCGGTCGAGCGGGCGAAGGCGGCGATGAAAGAAGATCACACCGCCGAAGAAGTGGCCGCCATCCAAGCGTCATTGCAGAAAGCGCTCGCCCAATTGCACGTCAAACGCCGCCGCCATCATGGCTAGCAATTGTAGAGGCGCTTGTGTCAAGCGCCTGTTTATTTCAAATTCGGTGTCCGCCGCGGCGGACATCGCTTCGTACATTGAAGCTTTCCTGCTCTCGGCGCGCTGGTAATCTTGATTCGTGACGAAGCCGGAGACTTTCGGCATCATCGCCGGCAACGGCGTTTACCCACGATTGCTTGCCGATTCAGCGCGAAAAGCTGGCGTTAAACAAATCGTTGCGGCGGCGTTCACTGGCGAGACCGATCCGATACTCGGGCAACATGTCGATCTAATCGAATGGATGCGCGTCGGCCAACTCGGTCGATTGCTCAGATTTTTTCGCGAAGAAAAAGTTCATCACGCGATTATGGCCGGCCAAATCGCGCCGAAAAATCTTTTCGATTTGCATCCAGACTGGAAAGCACTGTTGTTGCTTGGAAAACTCAGACAGCGCAATGCCGAGTCCATCTTCGCGGCTATTGCAGATGAGCTCGCGAAAATCGATGTCGCCCTTTTGCCGGCCACGACTTTTCTCGAAGATTCAATAGCCACTGCCGGACTGATCGCGGGACCGAAACTATCGCGCCGCGAAGAGGAAGATGTGGATCTTGGCTGGAAAATCGCCAAGGAAATCGCGCGACTCAACATCGGGCAGACCGTAATCGTCAAAAACGGAACGATTATCGCGGTCGAAGCTTTCGAAGGAACAAACGAAGCGATCAGACGCTGCGGCGCGCTCGCGCGCAAAGATGCGATCATGGCCAAAGTTGCCAAGGCAAATCAAGACATGCGGTTTGATGTTCCGGTGATCGGCGTTGAAACAGTTCGCGTTGCGGCAGACGCGAAATTGCGCGTTATCGCTACCGAAGCGGGAAAGACGTTGCTGCTCGAGAAAGACGCGATTATCGATCTTGCCAATCGCTCGAAGATTTCGATCGTCGCTCGCTTGTTGCGCAAGATGCAGTGATTTTGTGTATTGAATGAAGCGGGCAACGGTGTTCAAAAGAAGAAAACGTGGTGGCGATGGGAACTTCGCGCCACGCTGATGAAAATGACATTCTCGGGAAAGTTGCGATTGCTTCAAAGGCAAAGGCGTGGTAGAATTAACCAAACGCGATGTGGGAGGCCATTTTCGCGCATGAATACACAAATCCCACACATCAATGTAATCCGATCTGCTTGGCGCCGCCGAGCCAAGAAGGACATCAAAGTTCGTGACCTGAAGCCACTAACAGATGTCAAAGGTGGCGGGGGTGGTACGGGCAATTCCAAACCCACGACAGGCGCCACTGGCACCACTGGCACTACTGGCAGCCACTAATAAGGATAAAGAGTCGCACCGTCATTCGACGCGCGAAATCGTAATTCGAATCAGGACAGTACCGATCTACGAAGGGATGCGCTGCCGTTCCGTTCGCTGTGGTATGCCGAGCCGAATGCGAATCGGCTTAAACGCGAAAAGATCGATTGGTTATTGCACGAGGGTATTTGCGAGCCACGTCGGAGCGAGACGATCTTAGTCATCACTCAAAAATTTAGGTGCCGGTCGCTTTCTTTCCTACCCTTCGGTCGAGTTCGCCGAAGCTTTCACAGAGTTTATTTCGGGGCCAAATCTGATCAGGTTTTTGAACTTTTCCAAAAGACAAAGCCGGCAATAACCATCGCGCCGATTGAAAACCAATCCGCCACGGTCCATACGCCGCGACTGAGAGGGAGCGGAAAGATTGGATTAAACAGAGCCGCTAGCGCGGCAAAAATGCACAACCACACCATGCGCTTCATTTGAAAAGAGGTGACCGCAGAATAAGCAAACACCGCACAACAAACCCAGCGCAGCAATGTGTAGAAATTGTCAGGCTGTTTCTCAGCCGCAGCGAAAACGAGCATCACAGCTCCAATCAGCCAGGCGGGGTAGAGTAGAAAAATCGTGCTCCCGGCTTTCATTGCTGCGAAAGCGAGCACTTTCCATCATCGTCCACTTAGTTGCAATCGCCGATCAAAAATCTACAATCTACAATTCTTACACGGGGTCTTAGCTCAGTTGGTAGAGCGCCTCAATGGCATTGAGGAGGTCAGGGGTTCGAATCCCCTAGGCTCCAGCCTGCGCTCGCAGCGGTAGCGCAAAGCGTAGACTGTCGCGCCGGAGTAAAGGGTCATCGTCGCTTTCATTAATTTCACACGGAACCTCAATCGATAATTTCAAACTGGCTCATCAATTTGAACGTCTCATAGCGCTTCGCTATCTCATCCATCGTTAGATCGCGCAGACGCGCCAAACTGAATGCTTCGACGCAAAAACTCGCCAGCACGCTCCCGTAAATCATCGCTTTGCGCAGATCGTTGAAGTGCACTTTTTTCACGGTGCCGGCCAAGTATCCCGCCATGCCACCGGCAAACGTGTCCCCTGCACCGGTCGGATCGTGAATGTCTTCCAGCGGATATGCCCCGCAGCTGAAGAACTGATCGCCTTCGCCAAAGAGTAGCGCTCCGTGCTCGCCTTTTTTGATGGCGACATAGCGCGGACCGAATTTTCGGATGCGGCGCCCCGCTTTAATGAGGCTGGTTTCCTTGGTCATTTCCCGGGCTTCGCTCTCGTTCAGAATAAGAAGATCCACCCGGCGAAGCAGCGCATCCAAATCCGATCTGGTTGTCTCGATCCACAGATCCATGGTGTCTGCGACGACAAAACGCGGACGTTCCATTTGATCGAGCACGTGCGCTTGCAGCGACGGCGCGATGTTGGCGAGCAACACGAAGTCGCTCTGACGGTACGCTTTCGGCAATACGGGCTCGAAATGCTTAAACACGTTGAGCGCGATCGACCGTGTTTGGCGCGTGTTCAAATCCCATGAATATTCGCCCGACCAGCGGAAGGTCTTGCCGTTCGCGCGCTGGACACCATCGATATCAATCTTGCGCTCTTTCCAAAACTCGAATTCGGATTCCGGAAAGTCTTCGCCCACCACGCCGACCAGCCGCACAGGCGAAAAGAAGCTTGCGCTCAGCGCCGCATATGAAGCCGACCCGCCGATCAAATCGCTGTGTTCTTCAACAGGAGTTTTGACCGTGTCGAGCGCGATAGAACCAACAACGAGAACGGACATTATGAATGTTCGATGTTCGGTGTTTGATGTTTGATTTCGAGAAGAAGCCGTTTACAGGTGCGGGCATATTCGATGATGTCCGGTGCTCTGAGCAAGCCGGAGACGATCGCGATGCGCTGTGCCCCGGCGGCGATAACGTCCTTCAGATTATCTAGTTTGATACCACCGATGCAAAAGATCGGTAGGCTAATATCGCCGTGCACGTTTTTGATATTGGATAAACCGATCGGCGGGTAATCGGGTTTGGTGGGCGTCGCGAAGATCGGGCCGAAACCGATGTAATCGGCGCCTTCGCACTGAGCGGCGCGCGCCTGCTCGAGGCTGTGTGTCGATTTTCCCACCAACACTGGGCGGCCGGCCTTGCTTCGCGCGACTTCGATTGAGTCGTCATCTTGGCCCACGTGTACGCCGTCCACCCCAACTTTTCGCGCAACCTCAGCATGATCGTTCACTATCAACGGGATCGAACACCGAGAAGTGATCTTGTGGAGCGCCGCGGCGACATCGGAAAGTTCGTCCATCGATTTGCCTTTTCCGCGCAACTGAATCACATCGACGCCGCCCTTGATCATTTGCTGCGCGATCCGATTGCAATCCCGCAGTCGCGGGACATAGCCCAGATCAATGATGCCGTAGAGATGGCGATCGTGTAGCGTTCGCAAATTCTTATTCGCGCAAGCGGATGGGCGGCGAGGTCAGCTCGAGTTTGCCCGATGACATGACGCGCTCGATAAAACCAGTGTCGTAGTTCCCGTCGCGGAACTCGCCGTTTCGCATAACCGCTGCGTGAAACGGCACCGTGGTTTTGATGCCGGTGATGTAATATTCATCGAGCGCGCGCCGCATCCGCTCGATCGCATTTGTCCGCGTCGCACCGACAGTAATTATTTTCGCGATCAGCGAATCGTAATGTGCAGGCACGGTGTAACCGGTGTAAACGTGCGAGTCGATCCGCACGCCGTGGCCGCCCGGCGCGTAGTAAAAATCGATCCGGCCGGGGGTAGGTTGAAAATCCTTAGCCGGATCTTCCGCGTTAATGCGGCATTGAATAGCATGCAGGCGCGGCTGGGCATGCGCGACGTGTTCCGAAAGCGGCTCGCCCGAAGCAATCCGGATTTGTTCCTTCACCAAATCGCACCCGTAAACCTCCTCAGTGATGGTGTGTTCGACCTGAATGCGTGTGTTCATCTCGATAAAATAAAAATGTCGGTCTTGATTGACGAGAAACTCGATCGTACCCGCATTTTCGTAACCCACCGATTTGGCGAGTTTGATGGCGGCGGTTCCCATTTTTCTGCGAAGTCCTGGTGTCATCAGCGGCGATGGACATTCCTCGATCACCTTCTGATTGCGCCGTTGAATGGAACAATCGCGTTCGCCGAGATGAACAATGTGGCCGCGACTGTCGGCTACGATCTGAAATTCGACGTGGTGCGGATTGAGGATGAACTTCTCGATGTAAATCCGCTCGTCCCCGAACGCTTTCTCAGCCTCGTGACGCGCGCTGTGAAACGCCGACTTGAGGCTGGGCTCGTTGTGCGCGGTGCGCATCCCGCGGCCTCCCCCGCCGCCCGCCGCCTTGATCATGACCGGGTAACCAATTTTCTTTGCGATTTTGATCGCCTCGTCCTCGGTCTCAACAATTCCGTCGCTTCCCGGCGTGACCGGCACACCGGCTTTGCGGGCCGAGGCGCGTGCGGCGTTTTTATCGCCCATCGCTTGAATCGCACGCGAAGAAGGCCCGATAAACTTAATGTTGCAGCTCTCGCACACCTCCGCGAAATGCGGATTCTCCGCCAGAAATCCATACCCAGGATGAATTGCATCGACATCGCCAATCTCCGCTGCGCTCATGATGCGATCGATTTTCAAGTAACTTTCGGAGCTCGGCGCCGCACCGATGCAGATCGATTCATCCGCCAGCTGGACATGTAGCGAATCGATGTCCGCCTCTGAATAAACCGCCAGGGTGCGAATACCGAGCTCTTTGCAGGCGCGGATGATACGCAGCGCGATCTCACCGCGATTGGCAATCAGAACTTTTTCGAACATCCGTTGCAGGGCAAGCGCTTCGCTTGCCAGCTCACCGACGCACGGCAAGCGATGCGCCTGCCCTACAAGTAATCATTTGACCCACACTCATCGAACGCGAAAAAGGACCTGGCCAAATTGGACGGGCTTGCCGTTCTCGGCCAACGCTTCGGCGATGACACCGCTGGCCTCCGCTTTGATTTCGTTCATCACTTTCATCGCTTCAATAATGCATACCACCGTGTCCTCGGTCACCTCACTGCCAACATCGACAAAAGGCGGCGCATCCGGCGCGCCGGAACGGTAGAATGTGCCTACCATCGGGGAGACGATCTCTTTCAGCGGCACGCTTTCGATCGGCTTGGGCGCTGCAGCGGGCACCTCCGGCGCGCCCACGGGCGATTTGGGCGGCGCGTGAGACGCAGCGGGCGCAGCCGTCGTTGTTTCAGCCGTTGCCGCTTTTTGCAGCTTCAGGCGGAAACCCTCCCTTTCGATCTCGAAGACCGAAAGGTCATGTTTTTTCATCAGATCGATGATGGCTTTGATTTCTTTGAGGTCTTTAGGATCCAAGCGCGCTCCTCTGGTCAAGGCTGAGCGTTTAGGTAAAGCGGTTTTGCCAGCAAGGTCAAGCAAACGAAACCGAAGGCAGCGCGAGCGCTCCAGGCCGCCAAAGGGAGGGAGTCGTCCCGCCGTACGGCGCGCGAAGTTGCGAGTTGGCGGGGCGCAACCGAGTCAGTTACGCTACTTTGATGCTCGATTTCCAAGTCATCGATGAGACGGATGACTACGTCGTCATCGAGAAGCCGCCGTTTCTTCTCGTTCATCCGACCAAGCCAAATGGCGCGCGAACGTTGTGGAAGGAATTGCGCGAGCTGCTGGCATTCGAAATTGCCAGCGGTGGTCAGGTTTCGATCGTAAACAGACTCGACCGGGAAACGAGCGGCCTGGTTCTTGTCGCGAAAACCGCCGCGGCTGCTCGCCGCTACGGACTGCTCATGCAGCAACACCGATTGCGCAAAGAGTATCTGGCCATTGTTTGGGGCTGGCCGGAATGGGAACAGAGAATTGTTGACGCGCCATTAGATCGACGAGGTAAGTACCAACCATCAGCGATCTGGCTGAAGCAAATGATTCACTCGGCCGGGTCGCCAGCGCATACAGAGTTTCGCGTCGAGCGACGATTTAAAGGATCGAATGGTAGAGCGCGACCAGAACCCGCTCCCCGTGGCCAAAGCGCGCCGGTCCGGAACGCAAGCGAACTCGATAGGTTCAGCTTAATCCGCGCAATTCCGCGCACGGGGCGCACGCATCAGATTCGCGTGCACCTTAGCTCGATCGGTCATCCGATTGTGGGCGACAAAATCTATGGCCCGGACGAGCAACTTTACCTACGGTTCATCGACACCGGGTGGACATCCGAAATCGAGCAGCGGCTACTTTTGCCGCGGCATGCGCTTCACTCGGCAAAACTGGCGATCGAAGGCGAGGGCGAATGGAATAGTCCCTTGCCTGTCGATCTTGCGGAATTCCTGGAGGGACAGCGCGCTGCGCCGGTCCGGACGCCGCAGCGCGGCGTCCCTACCAATTGCAATCCCATCAACTCCCCCTATGGTAGGCGCGCCGGATGAAAACGCTTTGCGCTTCTACTGCTTTCGTGCTTCTTCTCGGGTGCTCGCAAGCGTTCGGTGGAATGGAACAATCGAGCGCAGAACTTCCTCCGACTGAACTTAATCCGCGGAGCTTCGAACTCGCAGTTGAATCCGGATATTTATTCGGCGCTATTAATCCGCCACAGGATTACCAGATCGGGGCGGAGTTTCTGACGGCGCGGGTCCGTTGGGGCGTGGTGCGGCGCGACGTGTGGCTGCGCGGTTACAACCAATTTTATGTCAGTGCCATTGCTGAACCGATTTTTCGCGGGATCGAGAATCACTATTTCGGAGTCAACTTCGGCGCCCGTTACAACTTTGTTCGACCGGGAAGCCGGCTTGTCCCGTATGTTTCGGGCGGACTCGGTTTAGGCTGGATCGACAGTCATCCTGAGGTTCCCGGCGGACAGGGACAGGATTTTACGTTCAACATTTTATCGGCGGCCGGCATTAGCTACAAGCTAAACGATCACTGCAAACTGAACGCGGGAGTGCTTTACGAGCATCTCTCCAATGGCGGACAGACCGATCCGAATCCGAGCCTGAATTTGTTCGGGCCGCAGGTAGGCGTGACTTATTCGTTTTAGGTAGAGGCTTCGCGCTGTGATGCCCGGACTGCGCAGCGCGCCGTCCCTATCAGAACAAGGGTAAGAATACGAGTAAGACTGGAAAACAGAGCGAGTTCGCAGTCTTCTAACTAGATTAATTTACTGATGAGCTATTCCGCGGAAAACGTTCTTGTGATCAGGCGCAGTTTGTTCGATCAGCTTGGCAGTTTCCAGGGTCTCAACTTCGAGCCGCACAAATATCTCGGCCCGTTCCTGTCGCGTGGAAACAATTTCTTTGTTCCACGTCCCGAGGCTGAGATTAATCCGGCCTTCAAACAAATCATCCCCTACGTGCTCGTCGCGTTTGAGGGCAAGCTGGTCTACTACGTCCGCGGGAAAAAAGCGGGTGAACAACGCCTGGTGGCAAAAGGCTCAATCGGCATTGGCGGTCACATGAACGAGACCGACGAATCGCTTTTTGCGTTGGATGAGCAGGCTTATCGCGTCGGCGTTGAACGCGAAGTAAATGAAGAAATCAAAATCGACAGCCCATTCGAAGGCCGGATTGTCGCTCTTCTAAATGACGACACGACGGAGGTAGGACGAGTGCATCTTGGCATCATTCACGTTTTCAAACTAGCCGAGCCAAAGGTGCAAAAACGCGAGGCCATGATCACGGAGCTCACATTTCTTCCAAGAGAAGAGTTGCTAGCGCGTCGCGAAACAATGGAGACTTGGTCGCAGATCTGCCTCGATTCGCTCGAGCGCCTACTGCTGTAGCCGCGGCGCTGTATCGCCGTGCGGGTTGGCAACACGGTGAGCGCCTCGACATAGCGAGGCGGCTACAACCACGGGTGGGAAGCGCGGCGCTGACTTGCTTTAGCACCTCACAGTTGCGTCATCTAAATATCGAGGTTCCGCGACTAGCGCTCCTTCTCAGGCAGAAATGTGGCCTCGTCAATCTGCCAGCGACCAACCGGATGCGAAATGGCGATGTTGATATCGGCGAACTTCGCCGGGTAATTTATGCGGGCATGGAAGTTTCCTCGCGGCTCGAAAAATTGTGACTGAAACTCGATGTCGCCCTGGACGTCAATCGGGCCAACAGGCGCTCCAAGCTTAGTAATTTCGGCCATAAACTCTTGTTGTGCCGAAGGCGCAAAATTCATGCGCGCCGTCGGACTCAATCGCGATGCGAAAAAGTTCAGATCGTGCTGGACAGCGATGCGTTGGATCGCTTCCTTGGCGAATTCTTTTCCTTCCTTGGCCATGGCTTGTTTGTTGGACAAGAGCCACCAAAACCCAACCCCAACCAATCCCAGCACGATGATGAGCAGGGCAATTACTTGCCCCGATGATTTCGATCGAGAATTCATTTTCAATTTCTTCATAATAATTAGTAGCCGAACCCCAGGCCTTTGATTACTTCGCCATTATGGATAAGCACCGCATGTTTTTGTTTGCCCGTGTAGCCGCCGAAGCGATTTCGAGCGTTCACGGTGAAATTGACCAGATAACCGTAGAGATGTTCGCCGTTCCTCCCTAAATCGGCCGGTTTCGGATCCCCATCCCATTCAATGCGCGCGCTTTCCGGCTCGATCAATTGTTTGTTGAGCCATTGCATCACAACCTCCTTATAATTCGCCGGGTACGGCCCATAACGCGCCGTGTCTGCTTGAGTCTCTGCCTGCGCTTGCAGCGCCAGTGTGACGCCTGCGGTAAATGCGAAAAGGAGCAGCGCTGGCGTTTTCATGGAAGCAATTCTGTGCTGTCATAGTTTTTTGTCCAGCCCAATGAGACGCCGGCTTATCCAAGTTGTTAGGAGGTCAAGCGGATATCATTACACAGCTTTTCTTTTGACCGCGGTTTCATTATGCATGCAAACATGAGGAAGCGTTTGCTTTTGCTACCGATAACCGTTTGCTTCGTCTTTGCCCCGATTGCGGCATCTGCCCGACAGACTCCCGCAACCGTCGCCTCGCCTGGAACTCGACAAAATGCGCGGCTGCTTGATCCCGCTGCAGCGACGCAGGCGTGGTTAGCCACTGTGCCGAGAGACAAGCGCGAAAAATCCGATGCATACTTCGAGGGCGGTTATTGGCTGATTCTTTTGAATTTTCTTCTGGTCGCGGCGATTTCGATTTTTCTGCTGGCCTCACGAATCTCGGCGCGGCTGCGGGATTTCGCTGAGCGCACTTGTCGCAGGTGTCGGGGAAGCTGTCGGTTTCTCCTGCAAGTGATCCTCTACGCTATTCCATATTTTCTGCTCGTCGCCACGCTGAGCTTTCCACTCATCGTGTATCAGCATTTCTTTCGCGAACATCAATACGGCTTCGCGACCCAGAGTTTCCTTTCGTGGTTTCGGGAGCAGTTGATCGGTCTCGGCATCACGATCATTGGCGGCACGATATTGTTGCTTGTTCTCTATGCTGTGTTCCGCCGAGCACCACGAACGTGGTGGATCTGGGGAACGGTCGTGGCGGTCATCTTCATCTTCGTTGTCGTGTTTATCGCGCCCGTTTACATCGAGCCGCTCTTTAATACGTATAAACCGCTGACGAAGCCCGAAATCAGAGATCCGATTCTCGCCATGGCGCGAGCGAATCAAATTCCGGTAAAACAAGTTTTCGAGGTGGACGCTTCGCGCCAGACCACGCGTGTGAGCGCGAATGTCGCAGGTGTTCTCGGCACAACGCGTATCGCGCTTAATGACAATCTACTCAGGCAATGCACGGTTCCAGAAATCCGCGCGGTGATGGCTCACGAGATGGGCCATTACGTCCTCAATCACGGCGCAAAATTGCTGACTTACCTTGGGATTTTTATTCTCGTGGGATTCGCGTTTACCCATGTTTTCTTCGACGCAGCCGTCACGCGCTGGGGCAGCAAATGGAGTGTGCGCGGCATTGCCGATCCAGCCGGGCTTCCGTTACTCGTTTTGATATTCAGCACGCTGGTTTTCATCGCGACTCCATTGCTTAAGACAGTGGTACGCGTGACGGAGCGCGAAGCAGACGCTTTTGGGATCAACGCTTCGCGCGAGCCCGACGGCATGGCCAAAGTGGCGCTGAAGCTTGGCGCTTATCGCAAACTCGATCCGACGCCGCTGGAAGAATTCATCTTTTTCGATCATCCCAGCGGCCGTGCCCGGATTCGTATGGCCATGGATTGGAAAGCAGCAAATTTGCCTGCCGCAGAATCAGCCGCCCCGAAAGCACGCCGGCAACTCGGTGAGATACGCGAATGATCTGCAACATCGACAGTGCTTGAATGAAGGTATGAATTCCTTACGATTGGCGCATGCCTGAGGCTCGTCGTGCGCTGCAACAGAGCTCTATTGATTGGCTTACCACGGAACTGAATGGGTTTGTCGAACTTGGTTCGACGAAGGAAGTCAAAAGGCTGATTCGGCAAATTCTTCGGCACCCTCGGTCGACGGCTGAGGCGCTTTGGAAGGCGGTGCGAGCAATAGGTACCTTGGATGCACCGCGTCGCTGGCGACGCGATGTGGAGGCCGCTTTTGCGCGATTAAGCAGAAAGGAACAGCGGCGCGCACGCGAAGTGATGTTGAACTACTACTCTGCAATTTGGGATTTTGAAGCGGCATTGCCATTCTGCGTTCCGCGAGATTTGCGAAGTCCAAGTGAGTTGATGTTCGCGATGGATATCTACCTGCAACTTAACAAGCTTTCGGAGGCAAAGAAGCTGGAGCGGAAATGCCTAAATGCTATTGAACGAGCTGAAAATGAATTCGATGTCAGTTGCATTACAGAGGCCTTGGGGAGCTTCTATGCACGCACCCGAAATTGGCAGCGCGCACTAGATGTTTGGGCGATTGCACCCCGCGACCAGCCGCTGGCGCGAAGCGCAGCAGTAGGTAGAGCTGAAGTTTTCATCGCTGCGGCGATCGATGCGCTCAATCAAGAATTAGACACGGTGATAGCTCTCAAGGAGAAATTGCCATCAGGGATCGAGATCAGTCTGCCTGGAATAGAAGCCAGTTTGCTGCGACGTACTGAAAAGGACTTGCTGCGACTCAAGCGTGGACTTGAACGGCTCCTTCCAGAAAAAAGGCGCAAGGCGTTTGGGCTAAACGATCGACTCTGATCTGTTGCTTTAACAATGCAAAAGCAAAATCCCTTCCTTAGGCTCAAACGCTATCGGGGCGATCTAATCGAAAACCACGCGACGGAAATTCTTGGGACCTGTTTATTGCTGAGTAGCAACATCAAACGAGAATTCGTCAGGTTCCTGTTTGATGGTGATGACAAAGTCGATCTCGCTGACGTAGAAACTCTCGACGTTTCAACGCAGCAGCAATTGGGAGGCTACGGTATCGTTGATCTGCTTCTCGAAGCACCGGGAACCCGCAATATTGTCGTTGAGGTCAAAGTTGAAGCTGAGGAAACTGGCCCCCAGATACAAAAATATCGAGACTGGCTCGAGCAGACCAAAAAGGGAGAAAAGTATGTTTTTAGTCTCGTCAAGAGACCCAGCGATTTCAAAATCAAGGATTTTGGTGGCGATGCTCGTCATACATGGCGCAAGCTATATGACGAACTGTATAATAAGTACGTGGCTGTCAGCGGAAAACAGAGTTTACTGGAACCGACTGAGAAGACGATCCTCGAATACCTATTGGATTACATGGAAGCAGAACGAATTGTAAGCAATTGGACGCCGCAACAGATTTTGGATTACGCGCGGGGAGTGACAGCGAGAAAAGCGCTCGGTACTCTCTTTGAGCAGGTGAAGGAGAAACTCATGGCGCGGCAACCGTGTCCCTTCTTAGAGCCCGAGATCGTCTTGCACGACAAGGACTGGCCTTGCCTCAAAATAGGAATGAAGTCTTGGAAAGGGATTTTCGGAAACCAAGGCTATTTGAACAAGCTCTACATGTACTACCAGACCACGGCTGCATGGGACGGCGCCGCTAAGGGATTCCTCTTTGAAATCGTGTTATGGCACAAACCTCACCGTAATAATTGGGCTCTAACCAAGCCCAAGCTTGCGCAGTGGATTGCGGTGTTGCGGAAAAATAATTTTAGGCACACGACATACCTGAAAGGCTCGCGCGAGCTCGAAGGGGATGCAGACAAATACAACTTTTCAGAAGCTCCCGGAACTATTTCTGCCTGGTCGAAGGATCGCAATGTCAGTGATATTTCCGAATCTGATCTACGTAAGATGATTGACTCTCGTCTTGTGGACCTTTGCGTTGACCGGGTTGACCAGCATTGCGCCGTAATATCCGCCTTTAAGTAATTCGGCAGGTTCCGTGGCTTAACATCGACCTGGACCAACTCGAAGTCTGATGCCCCAACTCGGATTTGGAAAAGGAACGGGGGTCAGGGAAAGGGGTCAGAGCTTATTACTGACAGTGTTTCTCCCGCCTAAGGCAGATCAATTCTCAATCCCCACAGGCATCTCTTTACTGGTGTCGAGTACTCATTGATTAAGTACTGAACTGCGTTTGATGTGATGCTTCGCTATCCGGCTTCGCGCGGTTTTTGGGAGGGTGCGGCAGCGGTGAAAGCGAATTTGCGTTTCCGGATAAGCATTAAATTGCGAATGTAAATCATTGAGTTCGGCAGATATGCCAGGATGCCGACCGGGTCGCGCCGGAAAACGAAGTAGAGGCACATCAGAGCGCTTCCGGCAATGCTCCAATACCAGAACGATACCGGAATTACGCTTTCACCTTGCCGTTCTGAGGCCAGCCATTGCACAAGGAACCGCATCGAGAAAAGAGCGTTCCCGATAAAGCCGATAACCATCAGATAACTCCAGTCCAGACCAAGGAATCGGTATTCTTTTCCGATCCAGGTGATAGCGATAATGGTGAGCATATTCATAGGCTGTTGATTTGTTTAGCGTTTCGCCTCTCCCTTCACAAGGGAGAGGGCAGGATGAGGGTTTAATGCTTCAATGTAATGATTGTGAATTCCCTCACCTCAATTCTTTCAAATCTCTGTTTAGCGCTGTCTGGTGTCCACGCATGCTGAGGTAACCCGACAGCACTCGGCGTTGTAGCCACGGCGCTGTGTCGCCGTGCCGCTGTGCCACTAGCAACGCACTGAGCGCCTCGACACAGCGAGGCGGCTACAGCACGCTCAACCAACTTAGCGCGATGTGTCGTCAAATATTCAATCATTCGATTCGGCGATTTCGTATCGGATTTGTCGCGATTTCATCCAGCGCACAGCGAGGAGGTCGCGGAATGATTTGAACAAACGATTCCAGACACCGTAATGACTGTTTCCCGAGAATCGCGGATTTGTCGAGACTGGGACTTCGACGACGCGGAATCCTTCCATCTTAATCAATGTGGGAAGAAAACGGTGAGCGCCATTAAAGAATTTCACGTGCGCGATGCAGTCGCGTTTGAACACGCGATACGTGCAGCCGGCATCGCTGATTTTTTCGCCGGAGAGTTTGTTGCGCACCCAATTGGCGATGCGCGAAGAGGCAATTCGAATCCACTTGTCGCCTTTTCCTCGCGTTGTAGCGCGCGTCCCGCAAACGCAGTCCGCATTTTTAAGCGCTTCGAGCATCGCCGGCAAATCTTTGGGATCGTTTTGAAGATCGGCATCCAGCGTGGCGATGTATCGACCACGCGCAACCTGCATGCCCGCCCAGCTCGCAGCTGATTCGCCACAATTGAACTTGAAGCGCTGGATACGCAGGCGCGGATCATTCGCGGCAAGCTGTTTCAAGACGCTCCACGAATTATCGGTGCTGCAGTCATCCGTAATCACAATTTCATAGTCCAACGCGAGCGGGTCGAGCGCCGCATGAATTGCTGATAGTAATGGCCGTAAATTTTTCTCCTCGTTATGAGAGGGAATAACGAGGCTCAACTCTACTGCATTCATTGCGAAGCTACTTAGCCCGAACCAGTCCGCCTCTCCTCTTCGTAAGGGGAGAGGACTGAGGTGACGGGTTTCGCGCCGCCGAAGTATTCAACCCTCATCCTATCCTCTCCCTTGAGAAGAGACAGGCGACGTGTGTAGCGACGCGGCGGGTTCATTGTTTGCCGAAAAATTCGAGGATCGCGTCACAAACATAATCGACATCCTCCAGTGGCAATTCTCCATAGATCGGCATTGAGAGAATTTCTTTCACCACGGCTTCGGTTCGCGGGAGCTTTGGCAAGTGCGGATAAAGTTTCGTAACCGCCGGCTGCTGATGATTCGCCACTGGATAATGAATGCCGGTGCCGATTCCTTTGCTTTGCAAGTGCTTCGCCAACTCATCGCGTCGTTCGGTTCGGATGACGTACATGTGGTAAACGGCGTGCGCCCATTCTTTCTCGGGCGGCGCCTTCACGACCCCGCTGAGACGTTCGGTGTAACGAGCAGCAACGCGCCGCCGATGCTCATTCAACTTGTCGATGTTGCGCAGTTCCACACGGCCAATCGCGGCTTGGATTTCGTTAAAGCGGTAGTTGTAGCCAACCGCCTCGTGGATGTATTTCGATTTGCGTCCGTGGTTGCGCAACATGCGCAGATCGTCTGCGAGCGCGCTGTCGTTGGTCGTGATGCAGCCGCCGTCGCCCATGACCGTGAGATTTTTCGAAGGATAAAACGAGAACGCGCCAGCAACGCCCATTGAGCCGACACACTTGCCTTTGAATCGCGCTCCATGCGCTTGAGCGCAGTCTTCAATCACCCAAAGGTCATGCTTCCGGGCGATTTCGAAAACTCGATCGAGATTGGCGGGATGCCCGTAAAGATGCACCGGGAGAATACCCACGGTTCGAGGCGTAATTGATGCCTCCAGAAGATCGACATCGAGGCAGTAGGTTTCATTGATGTCGATGAAAACCGGTTTCGCGCCGAAATGGATCATCGGCTCGATCGAAGGAAACGCCGTGTGCGACGGTACGAGGATCTCGTCGCCGACTTTCAAGCCCATGGCACGATGAAGCAGAAACCCGCCCGCAGTCCACGACGAACAAAGCACCGCATGTTTCGTGCCGATGTAATCGGCTAGTTCCGCTTCGAATGCTTCGCATTCTTTCGCCAGGATGTACGATCCGGAGTTGAGCGCGCGCAGCGCAGCTTTACGCACTTCTTCGGTTAGGAAAACACGCGAAAGCGGGATTTTTTTCATACCGATCAATGACACGACTTATTTAGAAATGTCGCTCCATGCTCCGGTTCGCGCGGACTCCAGTGCGGCTTCCACTACGGAGACAGCATGGAATCCCGCCCATCCATCGACTCGAGATGGCGTCCGCTTCTCGATCGAATCAATGAAAGCCGCCAGTTCGGCGCGCAGCGGTTCTTCTGGCGGAAATTCCAGTTGGTGCACCGCGCCTTCCTCCGCTTTTATCGCGTCGCTATCAGCGAGATGTCGATTTTCGAACGTTTTGATTTTGTACTGTGCCACGTTGTAATCGCACACCGCGGAGCAATCCGTCCCGCCAATGATTACTTCGCGAAATTTGCCTGGTGCATGGTATCCTGCTTCTACCGTCGCGAGTATCGGAGAACCGTTGCCTTGATCGTATTCCAAGACAATCAGCGATTCGTCGTCCATTCCGCGGCCCAAAAAATCACGCAGAACCGCATGAACGCGCCGTGGCGGCGCTTCGAGGAGAAAATTGAAAAGATCGATAAAATGAATGCTGTCGGCAAAAGTGACGCCGGTGTCGTGCCGGGGACGTTTAAAGCCGCTGAATCTGGCGCGCAGTATCTTGAGCTGGCCAAATCGCCCCTCGGCAATCGCATCGCGCATCCAGAGCGACGCCGGGTCGAACCGGAAAATATGCCCAACCTGTAGAATCAATCCGGACTTCTGCGCGAGCTCCGTCAGCTTCTTTGCCTCGCTCGAAACCAAAGTGATTGGTTTTTCCACGAACACATCTTTTCCCATCTCGAGCAATTCGTGACAGGTTTCGAAGTGCTCCGGCGCTGGCGTCACGACTACCGCAGCGTCAATCCTCGGAAAAAGTGAGCGTGCATCCGTGCTGCGATGACTTTCCGGAATGTCTGCCATACGCAGCCGTTGCTCATGATGATCAGCTACAAAAAGTTCGATTGGCATCGACTTGAGCACGCGCAAGTGGTTTCCACCCCAGCGCCCGATACCGATGAGAAGAATCCGTTTCATCTGTCCTTCACACAACCTGTGAAACACTAAAGCCCCAGCGAACTATGATCGCGCTTCCAATTGTGCGATCAACGTATTGGCAATAGTCGCGGGCGTCTCAGCGATTGCAATTCCCGCGCCCCTTAGCGCTTCAATTTTTCCCGCCGCAGTCCCTTTTCCACCAGAGACGATTGCGCCTGCGTGCCCCATCCGGCGGCCGGGCGGGGCTGTCATCCCCGCAACGAAAGCTGCCACCGGTTTTTTGTAATTCGCTTTGATCCATGCGGCGGCTTCTTCTTCGGCCGAACCACCGATTTCGCCGATCAAGACCATCGCGTTTGTCGCGGGATCTTCGTTGAAAAGTTTCACTACGTCCAGATGCGACAAGCCGTGGATGGGATCGCCACCGATGCCGATGCACGTCGATTGCCCGTAGCCGCGCGACGTCAATTGCCAGACTGCCTCGTAGGTGAGCGTCCCGGAGCGCGAGATCACACCAATACCTCCCGGCTTATGAATGTAGCCCGGCATGATGCCAATCTTGCATGCGCCGGGAGTAATAATTCCCGGGCAATTCGGACCAATCAGCCGCGATTTTTTCCCACGCATCAGCGCTTTTACGCGCATCATATCCATCGCCGGAATCCCTTCCGTGATGCACACCACAAGATCAACTCCGGCATCTACTGCTTCCAGAATCGAATCCGCAGCCGCAGGAGCAGGCACGAAAACCATCGAAGCGTTGCAGCTGGTCTTTTGTCGCGCTTCCCAGACCGTGTCGAAGACCGGCACCTTGCCATCAAACATTTGGCCGCCTTTCCCCGGCGTAACACCAGCGACAACGTTCGTCCCGTATTCCATGCATTGCCTGGTGTGGAAGGCGCCCGCGCTGCCGGTTATGCCCTGCACGACAAGTCGCGTGTTTTTATCGACCAGAATCGACATGGGAAAAATGACGAAGCTTCGTCATTTCTTTCGCTTGTGTACGACGAGTTTGTTCCCATCAGGGTCGCGGAATTGTGCCATCCAACAAACTGGCGTCTCAGTTTTCTGGATGTCGAACGTGACGCCGCGCTGTTTGAGCTTGGCGATGGCCGCATCGATGTCATCGACTTCGAAAGCAACGGTTGTCCCGTCACGCGACGGTTTCCACGCTGGATGACAACCAACTCCGATCGTTGTCGGACCGATATCGTACTCGACCCACGCTCCGCCCATCGCGATATGACTCGGCTTCAACTCGAGCGTCTCCTGATAAAATTTCCGTGCGCGCTCGGCATCGGAAACCGCGATGGCAATAAACGCCACCTCGTTTGTAATCATTTGCAGACTCCTTTCTGGTCTTCCGGTTTGAGTTTGTGAATTATCAGCTTGTTGCCGTCGGGATCTTGCACGACTGCCATCTCACAACACGGTGTCTCGAACGGCTCGACGGCGAAACGCACTTGTTGATCTTTCAAGTGCTTGATTGCTTCGCGGAAGTTTTCCACTTCAAATGCAGCGCCAGTTCCCTGATCGGAAGGCGTCCACAGCTCGTCAATACTTGCGATGGCGAGCGTGTCGTCGCCCACCGCGTACTCAATCCATTTGCCGCCCATCATTTGATCTGACACGCTCAATCCGAGCACTTCTTCGTAAAATCTTCGCGCTCGCGGAATGTCCCTCACCGGGATAGCAACGAATCCGATTTCCCTGATGTTCATTTTGCGGGTTCCCTTTGCTGCTCTTCCAGCCAATCGGTCACAATTCGGAGCATCTTCGGATCAAATGGCGCGGACTTTCCAGCAAACGCGTCAGCCCAACTCAAATAATGTTGGAATGTATGTCCCATCTCCGGCACTTCCATAAAGCGAGCGGCGCCGGGCCGGTTTGCATCTACGTATTGCGCCATCAATTCGGGATCTTCCCGGCTCATGATCCAGTCGTACTGCCCGTGTAAAATGATCGACGGCACTTTCACACGCGACCACGCCGCCGCGAGATTCAGTTTGTGCAATTGTTCGTAAAATTTCAGCGGTCGCCCGTAAAGATGCGTGGCATCTTTTCCATCGGGCCAAAGTCCTGCAAGTTCCGGTTGTTCTTTTAAGATATCGGGAACGCTGCGGCCCTTGACCAACCACTCGTAGTAAAGCGTGGTCGCGCGTTTCATTCGCTCAGTCACCTCACCGGGTGATTTGCCCATCAGCGCGAAGCGGCGCCGTTCGATTTCGAGCATGTGCTCAAACCAGGTCTTCACCCAACCGCCGACTGAGACGTATCCAACCACTTGCGCCTGCTCCGATTCTGATTCGGGAATAAGCGGCGCGAATCCCCCGCCGTTACTGATGCCGAGCATGTAAACGCGATTTGCATCGATGAAGTCATACTTCTTCAATGTGCGAAACGCTGCGCGATAGCCGGCGAGCTCCGACTCAAAATCGTTGGCCGCACAATCGCCTTCGCTGTCACCAACGCCTTGTTTATCGACTCGAAACAAGCAGAAACCCGGTAGTTGAGCCAAACCTTGAAAAACAATTCCGCTGGCGTCTTTCGTTCCTTTGGGTGCTTCGACCGAATCGCAGCTCAACCAGCCGGCCACAAAGACTACAGGCAGTTTCCCTTTTCCATCATGTGATTTGGTAATAATTGTCCGCAATCGATGCCCATCTGAGGCAGTCACTGAATCATAAATCACATCGACGTTCGGAAAATTTTCACGAGGCGTTTTCGCGCGACGTGGTAAATCATCGCCAGCGGCGAGCGAACTAATCGTTAAGACGAAGACGATTGTCA
>Ga0209690_1000585_pt1 | contig 19726 bp, 17 predicted proteins | sample GraSoiAngelo_150_FD_186164 | JGI IMG/M metagenome (GOLD analysis project Ga0209690, IMG submission 186164) | Grasslands soil microbial communities from the Angelo Coastal Reserve, California, USA - 14_1009_09_40cm (SPAdes) (version 2) | ecosystem: Environmental > Terrestrial > Soil > Grasslands ...
GCGACGAGGCGCCGGGGGTCGGCTCCGAGCGTCCGCAGCCGCTCGACGAGAAACGGCACCGCGGTGTCGGGAAACTTCGCGGGGTTGGTGGCGTCGTGCGCGAGGCTGCGCGACGGCAACAGGATGTGGGCCATGCCGCCGGCTCCGGCGGCCGCGTCGTGCAGCATGATGGCGACGCAGGACCCGAGCCCGAGCGTGACGATGACCGCGTCGCCGCGCTCCGCGGCCCACTCTGCGACCTTCACGATGGTCTCCTTCGGGGCGGGGCTCATGCCGGCCGGCGATAGATGCGTTCCCGCGGCTCCTCGAGGACGAGGCGCTCGCGCACCGCCCCGAACAGCGTCTCGACCTTGCCGAGCAGCAGGATGCCTCCCGGCGCGAGCGCCTCGGCGAAGGCCAGGAACAGTCGCTCCTGCATCGGCCGGTCGAAGTAGATCACCACGTTGCGGCACACGATCAGGTCGTAGGGGGGCGCGGGCGGCGGCTCGCTCGTGAGGTCGTGCTTCAACACCCGCACGAGGCGCTGCAGCGCGGGGCCCGGCCGGCGCGGCGCCTCGGCGGTGAAGTAGCGCCGCACCAGATCCGGCGGCGTCTCGCTGAAGGCGCTCTCGGGGAACGCGGCGGCGCGCGTGCGCTCGAGGCTCGTGCGGTCCACGTCGGTCGCGTCCACGCGCGCCCGGCCGAGCCGGCCCTCCTGGTCGAGCCGCCGCGCCGTCTCGGCCAGCGCAACCGCGATCGTGTAGGGCTCCTCGCCCGAGGCGCACCCCGCCGACCAGACCCGCACCTCGCCGCGGCGCCGCTCCCACAGCTCGGCGAGGTAGGGCGCGAGCGCGCGCCACGTCTCGGCGTTACGGAAGAACTTCGTGACGTTGATCGTGAGGGCGTCGAGCAGCAGGTCGTATTCGGCCGCGTCACCATCGAGGAGCCGCGCGTAGTCCTCGAAGGTGTGGACGCCGCGCGCCCGCATGCGCACCGCGATCCGGCGCCGCAGGCACTTCTCCTTGTAGGCCTCGCACAGGACGCCCCGCGCGTCGGAGATCTTCCGCGTGAGCGCCCGAAAAGCCCGTTCGTCCTGCTCCGGCGTCACGACAGCGCGCTCAACGTGTCCAGATTCGCCTTGACGAGCTCGTGCTTGGGGTTGATCTCCAGCGCCTTGCGCCACAACTGGGCCGCCAGCTCCCGGTCGTTCCGCTTGTAGGCAATGTTGCCGAGCTTGAAGTACACGTCGTCCCCGAGATCGGGGGCGAGCTCGACCGCGCGGCTGTAGGCGTCCCACGCCTCGTCGTAGCGCGACCCGCGGTAGGCCAGGTCGGCCAGGTTCTTGGACAGCTGCGGCAGCGACGGCTCGTTCTTGCGGGCGGTACGCACCAGCTCCTCCGCGGCCTCGAGGTCGCCCGCCAGCTCCTTGAGCACGGCGAGGTTGTTGAGCAGCACGGCGTGCATGGGGTAGGCGGCGGCGGCCTCCCCGGCCAGCTGCTCGGCGAGCTCGAAGTCCCCCGCCCCCGCGGCCGCCAGGGCACGCGCCCAGTACCACGCGGCGGGCGGCGTCTCGCCCGCGAGCTCCTTCGCACGGTCGAGCCGGCCGGCGGCGCTGGCGTAGTCGCCCTGCTTCAGGGCGACGATCCCCCAGCCCAAGTAGACGCGGGCGTCCGTGCGGGCGCGCGCCGCCGCCTCCGCGTAGGCGGCCTCCGCCTCCTTCAGCCGGCCGAGCTGCTCGTAGGCCTAGGCGAGGTTGTGGAACACCGCGGGCCGACCGCCTCCTTTCTCGGCCGCGAGCCGCAGCGCCTCCATCGCCTCACGCCAGCGCGCCTGCTTCAGGGCGACGAGCCCGATGAAGAAGTGGGCGCTCGCCTCGTTGGGCCGCAGCTCCGCCACCCGTCGGAACTCGCGCGCCGCCTCGTCCAGCATCCCGGTCTTGTAGAAGGCGATGCCCAGGTTGCGGTGCTCCTCGACGCGGGCATCGGTGATGTGCCGGTCCACGGCCGACGCGGTGCGGCCCGCGCGATGCACGAAGCCGGCGGTGATCAGGCCGTACAGCGCCTTGCCGATCTCGAATTCGCCGAGCCCGGAGTCCTCGATCACCTGGTTCATGTCGCGCGCGCCGTCGAGCAGCGGCAGCACGCGCTGCTGCGTTTCGGTGAGCGCGGCCTCGCTGATCGCGAGCCGGTCCTTGTCGACGGTGAAGATCAGGTCGAACGAGGGGATCTTCTTCTCGATCAGGCTCCACTCGTCGACCCGGCGCGCGCCTTCGAGCAACAGCGACTCCGGGTTGATGTTGACGAGGAAGTCCTGGCGCTCCGGCCGCACCTCGCTCTCGAAGTTGAAGGTCCCCTGGGTCCAGGTGAACAGATAGTAGACCGATTCTTCGATCTGGACCCGCATGTAGCGCTCCAGGTCCTCTTGGGAGATCACCCCCATGCCGACGAGGATCTCGCCGAGCTTCTTGTCGCGCTCCTTGGACTGCCGGTGGATGGCGGCGTCGAGCTGGTTCGACGTGATCTTCTGGTGCTTCACCAGGATGTCGCCGAGCCGGTCCCGCCGGTTGACGATCGAGGCGTAGCAGATGCGCCCCTTGTCGAAGTAGATGTAGCCGAAGTTGGAACGATCAGCGATCGAGAGACACCCGGTCTTCTGCCCCAGCGCCAACAGCTGGAGCACGTCGGGGAGCGAGGCCTCCTTGAGCGATCCTTTGATCGCCATGCTAGCGGTACTCCTCGATCAGGCGGTCGGCGACGTCCGGCCAATCCCACACCATCTTCTCGCGGCTCTTCACGCCGCCCAGGCTGGAGACCACGATCCCGCTGGTGCGCGGGCCGCCCGAGCGCCGCGCCTCGCGCGGCTGTCCTTCCAGCACGTCGCGAGCCAGCCCGGCGGTGAGCGGCACGTCCTGCGCCGCGGCCGCGCTGACGACGCGCTGCAGCACGGGAACGAGGCTGCGCACGGAGTCGACGGGGCGATCGGCGAGATAATCGAGCAGCGCGGCGTCGGGCGGCACCCCCGGCTCCCCCAGCGCCCGCTCCACGAAGTGCCGCTTCAGCTCGCGGTCCGGCTCGGACAGCTCGGCCACGAGGCCGCCGCCCAGCCGGGTGACGATGCGCTCCTCCAGCCCCTCGAGGGCGCCGGGCGCTGCGGGCGCCGTGAAGACGAGCTGGCGCTCCTTGTCGAGGAACAGGTTGAAGAGGTTGAACAACTCCTGCTGGGTGCGATCCTTCCCCGCGAGCAGGTGGATGTCGTCGAGCAGCAGCGCCGTCGCGCGCCGGTAGCGCGCGCGCCACCAGTCCACGTGGTCGCCGTCGATGGCGGCGATCAGCTCGTCGATGAACGCCTGGGTCGAGAGGCACGCCACCACCGCTCCTCGGGCGCGGGCGAGCTCCAGCCCGATCGCGTTCAACAGATGGGTTTTTCCGAGCCCGCTCTTGCCGACGAGGACGAGCGGATTGTACTTCTTCCCGGGCCGCGCGATCACGTCGCGCACGGCGCTCACCGCTACGTCGTTCGACGGGCCGACGGCGTAGCTCGCGAGCGGGAAGGCCGCGGAAGGACCCGGCGGCGGCGCCCCGCCTGCGCGCACCTGTGCCGCCGCCGCCTCCGCATCGGCGAGGCGCTCCGGATCGCGGAACAGGCTCTGCCCCGAGGCCTGGGGGTCGAGCTGTGCCACTTCGCCCTCCAACAGCTTCAGGCGCTCCACGTCCTTCTCGTACGCGCCGATGGCGTCGTCCACCGCGGTCGGCGCTTGCTGCTGCAGCAGCGCTTCGAGGCGCCGCGTGCGGTAGCCTTCGCCCTCCCAGCGCAGGATCGCCTCCGCGACCCGCGCCCGCCACGCCTCGACGGCCTTGCCGAGCCCCACGGTCACGTCCGCGAGGAATTGCCCGAACTCGTCCGCTGCCGGCGCGGCGGCGCGCGAGACGGCGGCGCCCACCGCCACCGCGGCCTCCGCCTTCAAGCCGAGCAGCTGCCTCGCCGTCTCCGCGTTGATCTGCGTCTCGTTGACGGCCTGGTAGGCGACCAGCCGGTTCAGTGCCCCCATCAGCTCGCGCACGTTGTCGAAGGCGGCCCCCGCCACGGTCTCGAGCACGCCCGGCGCGAACCGCGCGGCGCGCTCCTCCGCCTTGCGCCGCAGGATCGCGACCCGCGTCTCGTAGTCCGGCGGCCCGATGTCAACGACCAGCCCGCCCGAGAACCGCGAGATCAGCCGCTCGTCCAAGTCCGCGATCTCGCCCGGCGGCCGGTCGCTCGTCAGCACGATCTGGTGCCCGGCCACCTGCAGTGCCTCGGTGAGCCGCAACAGCTCGGACTGCATTTCCTTGCGCTTCGCGAGGAACTGCACGTCGTCCACCAGCAGCACGTCCACCCCCTGGAATCGACGGCGGAACGCGTCGCCCTGGCCGGCCGCGATGGCGGCGTGGAACGCCTCCACGTATTCGTCGAGCGTCAGATACTCGACGTTGAGCCCCGGGGCGAGCTTCTTCACGGCCTGGCCGATCGCCATCAGGAGGTGCGTCTTGCCGAGTCCCGAGCCGCTGTAGACGAACAGCGGGTTGTAGGCCGCCCCGGGGTTCTCGGCGACCGTGCGCCCGGCGGTGACGGCGAGGCGATTCGCCGACCCGACGACGAACGTGTCGAACGAGTACTTGGGGTTGAGGGCGGTGGTCACGCCGTGCTCCCGGCCGCGAGCCGCTTTAGCACCAGCTCGGAGATCCCTTTCAGCGTCTCGAACACGCCCACACCATGCAGCGCATCGGCCGCGAAGCTCGGCACGCCGCGGAAGTTGAGGGCGTCGTCGAGGTCCGCCGGTGAGAGGATCAGCTCCCGCGGCAAGTCCTGCTTGTTGTACTGCAGCGCGAGCGGCATGGCGCGCACGTCCACGCCGTGCTCCAGCAGGTTGCTCTGCAGGTTCTGCAGGCTCTCCAGGTTCTCGTCGAGCTGCCGCGCCTGGCTGTCGGCGACGAACACGACCCCGTCCGCGCCCTGCAGCACGAGCCGGCGCGTGGCGTTGTAGTAGACCTGGCCCGGGACCGTATAGAGCTGGAACCGCGTCGCGAACCCGGAGATCTGGCCCAGGTCGATCGGGAGGAAGTCGAAGAACAGGGTGCGGTCGGTCTGCGTGGCGAGCGAGACCATCCGCCCCCGTCGGGCGTCGGGGACCCGCCCGTACACGTAATGCAGGTTGGTCGTCTTGCCGGAGCGCCCGGGCCCGTAGTAGACGATCTTGCAGGTGATCTCGCGCGTCGTGAAGTTGACCAGCGACACGGGCCTACCTCCCGAACAGCGTCTTGAGGCTGTCGCTCAACTCGCGCTCGAAGTCCGCTGCGAGCACCTGCTTGGGCACCCCTTCCTTCGGGCACGCCGCCTGGAGATCCGCGACGAATTGCTCGAAGAATAACTGCACCAAGCCGACCGACGAAACTTCGATGTCGTAGACGACAAGCGCCACGAGCATGCCGCGCGGCGTGCCGAAGCCGGCCAGGAAGATCCCGTGCCGCTCCCCCTGATGGCTCAGGGCGGCGAACGGCGGCTGCTTCAGCTCCTTCGCCATCTCGGCCGTGGAGGCGATGATGGCGGCTCCGAGCGCCGCGGCCGACATCACCTCCACCGCCCGGGAGAAGCCGTGCTGGGCCATCACCTGCCCCGCCGACGTCATCAGCAGGACCAGGCGCGCCTCCGCCTCTTTCGTGAACTTGACGAGGGGCTGGAGGGTCCAGGCCTCGACGGCGCGTGTCGTCATCACACCGCCTCCGCGGCGCGCAACAGCTCCAGGCGCACCAGGCCGACGTTCACGTCCGGCTCGGCCACCGCCACCACGATGATCGCCGAGGCCGCGGGCACGACCAGCAGAGCGCCCTGCTCGCACTGCAGGTGCCAGAACACGCTCGCGCCCACGCCCGCGGCCACCATGGCCCGGCGCAGCCGGTTGGCCAGGCTCGCGGCCAGGGCAGCGACCGCCGAGCCCTTGATCCCCTCCATCAGATGCTCCGCCACGACGAGCCCGTCGTCGCTCGAGACGAGCATCGCCCCGCGCACCCCGCGCACGCGGGTGACGAGGTCGAGCGTGCGGGCATAGCCGGCGGCGGTCATGCCTGCTGCTCCAGCCAGCGCCGGGCCGTCATGGCGGCCCGCTGGGCGATGATCGCCAACCGCCCCATCGGGACCGACCGGTCGCGCACCAGCAGCAGGAGGGCGTCGGGCCCCGGTTGGGCGAGGTGGATGTGCCCGAGCTGGCCCTCGGCCGCGAGCCCGGTCCAGGCGCCGAGCCCGAGCAGCTTCGCCGTGCGCCCGGCCTCCAGCGAGACGCCCGCCAGGTAGGCGGCCACCGCCTCGGTCACGTCGGCGCCGTTCCAGTCCCGCAACGCCCCGCCCAACACGCGGCCCGCGGCGTCGAGCAGCAGCAGTCCCTCCTGCGCGCCCTCGAGCCCAGCGAATACGCGCCGGTCCTCGAGCGGCCCCGCGGGTGGCGCGATCGGCTCCTCGGCCACAGCGGGAGGCGGGGGGAGCGGGGCGGGCGGGGGGGTCGAGGGGGTCGAGGCGGCCGAGGGGGCCGAGGGCGAGCCGGGCTGGAGGCCGCCGTGCCCGGACGTCCGGGCGGCCGCGCTCCCCATGGGCTGCCCCCGGACCATCGCGAGCGCCTGCTGGATGTTGAAGTCGTCCGGCGCGACGCGTTCCGCCTCCTCCAGGTGCGCGACCGCCTGGGCGACGTCGCCGACCTTGAAATAGAGGAAGGCGAGCCCCTTGAGCGCGCCCATATGGCCGGGCGCGATGCGCCGGGCCATGTCCCACTCGTCGAAGGCGCGCTCGTAGTCGCGCTTGTCGGCGAGGATGCGGGCGTACAGGTCGTGCGCGTCGGCCAAGTGGGGGTGGCGCTCCAGCCCGTTCAGCGCGACCCGGTGCGCGGCGTCGAGCTGGCCCCGCTGCCGCAGCAGATCACCGAGGCGCAGGAACACGAGGCTGTGCGGATCCCGTGCCAGCTCGGCGGAGAGCGTCTTGATCTCGTCAGCCATGGAACCCCGCTCCCGTGCCGGCCAGCGTCTGCGCCGCGGTCTTGGCGCGCCGCACGTCTTCCTGCTGCGCCAGCTCCGTCTCCGAGCGCGCGGCGAGACGCTCCCACTGGCTCCACTGCTCGACGGCCTCGGCGAAGCGCCCGATCGCGGCCAGGGCGTACCCGAGGTAGCGGTGCCCGGACGCGAGCAGCGGGTCGAGCATGAGCCCGCGCCGCAGCTCCTCCACGGCCTCGGCGGGACGGCCCGCCGCGAGATGGGCGCGGCCCAACAGCAGGTGCACGACGGGGTCGTGAGGATAGAGGCTCCCCGCCTGCTCGGCCATCCCCCGGGCCGTCTCGAAGTCCTTGCGGGCGAGCGCCTCCTCGGCCTGGCCTACGAGCGCGGCGAGGTCCGTGGCGCCGCTGGTACGCTCGCGGCGCAGCGTGCCCGGGTCCGCCAGCACCACGACCCCTGCGCTCTCCAGCCCGAACAGCGTTTTCGCCACGTCGAACTCCGAGCGCCCGAGCTCGCGCGCGATGGCCCGCACGTCGCGCTGCCCGTCCACCGCCGCGAGCACCTCCCACTCGGGCGGCAGGAGGTCGAGCTCGCCCCCGCCGTCGGACGGCGGCGGCGCGAGCGCCGCGATCACGCCGAGGTGCGGGATGCGGCTCTCGATGCGCGACCACTCGTCGATGCGGCGTGCCCCCTCCATCAGCAGCGCCTCCGTCGGGATCCGCACGGTCCCCGCGGGGGGGACGTCGGTCAGCGGCCCTTCCGTGAAGGAGAAGTAGCCTTCGCGCCAGCTCATCACCTCGAAGATCACTTCCTCGACCTGGAAGCGAAGCTGGCGCTCCAGCTCGCGCGGCGTGATGGCGCCGAGCGCCACCAGGATCTCGCCCAGCCGGCGCTTGTCCCCCTGGCGCTGCTGCATGTCGCGCGCGCGCTCGAGGTCCGCCTCCGCGATCTTCCCGGTGCGGAGCAGCAGGCTGCCGAGCGGGTGCGGGTTGCTGCGGATTTCGGCGTAGGCGACGGTGCCGTCCTCGAAGTGGATCGTGCCGGCGTTGTGCCGTACCTCGGAGGTGACGCGCAGCACGCCGGTCTTCCGGCTCAGGTCGAGCAGCTGGAACACGTCGTGGATGCCGAGCTCGCGCAGCGGGCCTTCGATCGCCATGGCTACGCTGCGTCCGAGGCGAAGATGTGCTGCAGGTCGAGCGCCGTGCGGGCGTGCATCCGCGCGCGCTGCGCGAACGGCCCGCCCGGGTCGAGCCGCGTGACGCGCTCCCACGCCTGGACCGCCTCCGGGTAGCGGTGCAGCCGCGCCAGCGCGACGCCCAACTGAAACACGGCCTCGACCTGGTCGGGGTCGAACTTGAGGGCCCGCCGGAACGCCTCGAGCGCCGCCTCGTGGCGCTTGTCGTCGAGCAGGGCGCGCCCCAGCAGCAGCAGGGCCGGCAGGTCATAGGGGTCCTGCTCCAGCGTCTCGGCGAGCCGCCGGATCGCCTGCGGCGCCCGCCCCGAACGCCGCAACAGATCGGCGAGGGCGAGGTTCGCGTCGCTGAAGGTGGGCAGCACCTCGAGCGCCCGCTCGTACGCCTCCTGCGCCTCCCGCCACTCCTCCCGCTCCTCGTGCAGGCGGCCGAGGTCGACCCACACCTGCACGTAGCCCGGGTCGAGCTCGAGGGCGCTGCGGTAGGCCGCGAGGGCGCCGCCCTTGTCGCCCACCTTGAGGGCGACATCGCCCTGGAGCTTGTGGAGATCGGCGCGGTCGGGCGCGCGCGTCTGCGCTTGCGTGAGGGCGGTGAGGGCGCCGGCGGCGTCCCCCGTGGCGGCGCGGCCCCGCGCCGCGGCGACCAGGGCTTCGACGTCGTCCGGGGCGAGCGGCAACAGCTCCTCGGCGAGCGCCGCCGGCTCGGTCGTGCGCCCCAGGGCGAACAGCGCCTTCACCTCGCCGAGCCGCGCATCCGGGCGGTCAGGGGCGAGCCCCCGCGCCTCGCGATAGCGCTCCAGCGCCTCGCCGTGCAGCCCGCGCCGCGCGAAGATGTCGCCCAAGAGCACGGCGGCCTCGGCGCGGTCGGCGCCGCGCTGCACCGCGCGCGTCGCCTCCGCCGCCGCGACGTCCATGAGGCCCTTGCTCACGTAGTCCCGCGCCAACGCGAGCGGATCGTCCGCCCGGGGAGGCGCGGGCTCGGCGGCGGGCACGGGCTGCAGCTCCTGGAAGATGTTATCGAGCAGGCGCTCGTCGAAGGCGAAGTTCTCACCCAGCGTCTCCGCCGTGACGTCGGCCGAGATCTCGGGCGCGATGCCGATCGTCGCCTTCTCGTACTGCAGGTCGATCGTGAGGTGGAACTTCTGGGTGACGTAGTAGGGGTCGAGCTCGAGCGCCCGCTTGGTGGCGCGGAGCGCACCGTCGAAGTCGCCCAGGTTCGACAGGGTGAAGCTCAGGTTGTAGTGGGCCCCCGCGTGCTCGGGATCCGTCTCGACCGCGCGCACGAACGCGTTGCGCGCGTCGGCGAAACGCTTCAGCTCCACCAGCACGAGGCCGATCCCGTTCCAGGCCGCGGCGGAGCGCGGCTCGGTCGACAGGACCTGGCGGTACGCCTCGAGCGACAGCTGGAAGCGCCGCAGCTGGTACAAGAGCAGCGCGAGGTTGAGCCGGGCGGCCGAGAACCCGGCCCGCAGCTGCAACGCCGTGCGCAGCGCCTCGATCGCCTCTTCGGTGTCGCCCGCGTGGGCGACCAGCACGCCCAGGTTGTTCCACGCCAGCGCGTACTTGGGGTCCACCTCCGCCGCCTGGCGGTAGGAGGCGAGCGCGTCGTCGGTGCGGCCCGCCTGGTGCAGCACCACGCCCCGCTCGTTCCACAGCTTGGGCGAGTCCGGGACCTCGCGGATCAGCGTCTCGTACAGCTCGAGCGCCGCCCCGAAGTCGCGCTTGAGGAGGTGCACCTCCGCCATCGCCTGCAGCGTGAGGCGGCGATCCTCGCCGCGCTCCAGCGCCAGCCGGTATTCGCGCAGCGCCTCGTTGTAGTAGCCCTTCTGGCGAAACGCGAGCCCGAGGTTGTAGTGCGCGAGCTCGTTCCCCTCGACCACCTGGGGCTCGGGGCTTTCGCGCGCTCGCAGCTGCTGGCTGCGGCGCTCGGCGTTGTAGCGCTCGAGCGAGAGATTGGTCTGCGCGCGAGCGAGCGGCGGGTTGAGCTGGATGGCGCGCTTCGACGCGCCGCGCGCCTCCTGGTGCCGCCCCATGTCGCCGAGCACGAACGCCATCAGATAGTGCGCGTGCGCGTTGTCGGGGTTCAGCGCCACCGCCTTCTCGAGCGCCTGCAGCGCCTCGGTGTTCAGGCCCCGGTTGTAGTAGATCTCGCCGAGGTAGAACCACACGACGCTCGAGTCGGGATCGAGCTCCCGCGCGCGCACGAACCACTCGGTCGCCACCTCCGGCCGCCCGCGGTTCTTCTCAGCCAGCCCGAGCTGGAGGATCGCCGCCACGTCCTTGGGGCGGTGCCCGAGCAGCTGCTCGAACTCGGCCACCGCCTCCGCGTGCTGGCCCAGGATCGCGTAGGCGCGGCCCAGCTCCCAGCGCGCGTCGCGGTCGTCCGGGGCCTGCCGCAAGCGCTCCCGCAGCTCGGCGACGCGGCGGTCGTAATAGCCGGAGTTGTGGTAGGCGATCTCGAGGTTGCGCTGCGCGACCTGCATCTTCGGGTCGAGCTCGAGCGCGCGGGAGAACTCCCCGATCGCATCCTCCAGCAGGCCCTTCTGGAAGTAGAGGACGCCCAGATTGTTGTGCGCTCCGGCGTCCGAGGCGTCGATCCGGCGGGCGAAGGATCGGAGGACGGCGAGGTCGCGGTCCGAAAGCGCCGGCGCCGTCACGGGTCAGGTCAGCCGGATGGCGTCAAAGATGGCCTTGAGGGACGCCAGATCAGGGAGCAGCAGGAAATGCCCCCGGAGCCCCTCCGCCGAGTCGATGTGGAACTCGGTCTCGACGCAGAACACGAAGTCGCGCTCGTGCCCGAAGTTGAGGTACGTCGTGGTGAGCACCGCCGCCGACACGTCCACCACCAGGCTCGGCACGGACGGGAGCAAGAGCATCCCCATGAAATCGGACAGCGCGTTCATGTAGGCGCCGGACAGGATGTTGCCGGCCTCCTTGAGGCACGACTGCTCCAGCACGTCGAACACGGACGTGGTGCCGAGCGGCCGACGCAGCAGCATGTCGCACACCTTGCGCCCCACCGCCTCCGGGAAGAGCAGCAGCGTGCGCCCCGTCAGGTCACCGAGCATGTGCATCAGCACCGCGGCGACCACCTCGCCGGCGTTGCCCAGCAGCTCGGGCACCTCCTCCAGCCGCGCGATGTTGATCTCGGGCACGCTGATCATGATCCGGCGGTTGGTGAGCTGGGACAGCGCCGTGGCGGCGTGCCCCGCGCCGATGTTCGCCACCTCCTTGAGCGCGTCCAGCTGCAGCGCCTTGAGATCCCGGACGTCTTCCATCCCCGCTCCCGCCTACACGAGCCCGCCGGCGTCGAGGATCAACGCCGGGACCCCGTCTCCCATGATCGTCGCTCCGCTGAACACGGGGAGCGTCCCCTGCGGGGCGTCGAAACCCTTCACCACGATCTCCTGCTGACCCAACATCTCATCCACGACGACGCCCGAGCGCCGCTCCCCCATCTCGAGCACGATGATGGGCCGGCGCGGCGGCGGCGCGTCGCCGGGGACGCCGAGCAGCTGCCGCAGGTAGACGAGCGGCACCACGCGGTCGCGCAGCACGATCGCCTCGCGGCCCTCGACGGTCGTGGTCGGCGCCGCCCCGAGCTCCACCGTCTCCGCCACGTAGGTGAGCGGCAGGGCGTAGCGCTCGCGGCCCACCCTCGCGATCAGCGCCCGCACGATCGCGAGCGTGACGGGCAGCCGCAGCACGAACGTCGTGCCCTTCCCCGGCTCCGAGCGAATGTCGATCGAGCCGCCCAGCGCCCGCAGGCGCGTCGCGGCGACGTCGATCCCGACCCCCCGGCCCGAAACGTTCGTCACCGCGTCCGCCGTCGAGAACCCGGGCCGCGCGAGCACGCGCAACAGCTGATCGTCGGTGAGCGCGTCCGCATGCGCGTCCACCAGCCCGTCGCGCCGCGCGCGCTCGAGAATGCCGGCGCGGTCGATGCCGCGACCGTCGTCGGTCACGCTGATCGCCACGCTCGAGCGCTCGCGCACCGCCGACAGCACGATCTCCCCCTCGGGGTTCTTGTCGCGGCGTCGCCGCTCCGCCGGCGGCTCGATGCCGTGGTCCACGGCATTGCGCAACAGGTGCACGAGCGGGTCGCCCAGCTCGTCCAGGATGGTGCGGTCGAGCTCGATCTCCTTCCCCTCGACGCGGAAGGCCACCTGCTTGCCGAGCTGACGCGCGAGGTCCCGCACCAGGCGCGGGAAGCGATCGAACACCTGCCACACGGGCGTCATCCGCGCCTGGATGATCTCCGTCTGCAGGTCCGCCGTGAGGCGCGAGATCTGGATCGCCACGTCGTCGACCGCGGGATCGCGCCGCTCGGCCGCGAGCTCGTTGAGCCGTCCCCGCGCCGTGACGAGCTCACCGATCAGGTCCATCAGCCCATCCAGCCGGCGGAGGTCGACGCGCAGGTGACGACTGCGCGCGGGCTCGAGCGCGGCGCCCGCCGCCGCGGCCGGCGCCGCCGCGCGCCGCTCTTCCTCTTCAGGAAGCGTGACGCTCTCGACGTCCCCCGTTGCCCGCAGCCGCTCGCGGATCTGGTCGGCCGGCGCGGGGGACTCGAGCCGGAAGCTCAGGCGCCCGTCGAAGTCCTCGGCCTCGAAGGCCGCGGGGGGCGGGCTGACGGCGTGCACCGCGCCGAAGGCCTGCGCCCGCTTGAGGAGCAGCAACGCGCGCCCGCCCTTGAGCGGCGCCTCGGCGCGCAGCACCACCTGTACCAGCCGGCCCGGGGCGGCGAGCGCCTCGACGGGGGGCGGAGGCGGCTCCGACGGCGGCGCCGCGCGGCCCCCCTTGCTGCCCGCGCGCGCCGCGGCCCGGTCCAGCTCGGCCGTGATCGCGGAGAGGTCGAGGTCGCGCTCGCGTCCTCGCACCGAGAGCTCCACCGCCTGCTCGAGCGCGTCGCGGGCCCGGAACAGGAGCTGCAGCAGCTCGTCCGTCGCGGGATGCGCGCCGCGCCGCAGATGGTCGAGGAGGCTCTCGGTGCGGTGGGCGAGGTCCGTGACGACGCCGTAGCCCATCGTGGCCGCCATGCCCTTCACGGTGTGCACCGCGCGGAACAGACCGCCCACCGGCTCCAGCGAGGCGGGCTTGCGCTCCCACGCGAGCAGCAGCTGGTTGCAGGCGCTCAGGTGCTCCCGGCTCTCCGCCAGGAACAGCTCCGCGTACTGCGACAGATCCATGCGCTAGCCCAGCACGCGCTGCACGGCTTCGAGGACGCGCGACGGTTGGAACGGCTTCACCACGAAGTCCTTCGCCCCCGCCTGGATCGCTTCCACCACCAGCGCCTGCTGCCCCATCGCGCTGCACATGAGGATCTTGGCGTCGGGGTCGTGCTTGACGATCTCCCGCACCGCGTCGATGCCGCCCATGTCCGGCATCACGATGTCCATCGTCACCAAGTCGGGCTTGAGCTGTTTGTACCGCTCGACCGCCTGCACGCCGGTTTCGGCTTCGCCCACCACCTCGAAGCCGGCCTGGGCCAGGATGTCGCTGATCATCGTCCGCATGAAGATGGCGTCGTCGCAGACGAGGACAGTGTGACTCACACGGCCTCCCTATGAAGGCAGCACGGGGGTTAACAGCGCGTCGGTATCGAGGACCACGAAGAGGTGCCCGGCGCGACGACCGACCGCCCGCACGAGGGTCGGGTCGATGCCGGGAAGCGCCTGCCGGCGCTCCAGCGCGCCCCCGTCCACCGTGAGGAGGTCGACGACTTCGTCGACGGTGAAGCCGAGGACCTTGCGGCCCCCGCCCACCTCCAGCAGCACCGTGGTGCCGCCGTTCGAGCCTGCGGGCGGTTCCGGCTGGCGCAGCGCCCGCCACCCTTCCACGACCGTGACCAGGGTCCCGCGCACGTTCACCAGGCCCGCCACCACCGGGGGCGCCCCGGGGATTCGAGTGGGTTCGAGCCGTGGCAGGATCTCCCGCACCGTTTCCGCCTCGGCCGCGCAGGTGAGGCGCCCTACCCGGAACAGGAGCAGTCGGACTACCCCGGCGTCACTCATCCGATGCGAAGAAGCCAAAATACTGCAACGGGTTGCGTTGAGCAAGCAAAGTCGGATCCGCCGCCGCTTGCGCGAGCGCCGGCGCGAGATCGCCGGGCCATTCGGATCGCAGCGCGAGCCGCGCACCGGTCACGGGATGGTCGAAGCCGAGCGCCGCCGCGTGCAACAGCTGCCGCGGAGCGAGCGCCTCGAGGCGCTCAGCGGCGCGGCGCTCGGAGGGCGTGACGCGCCGGCTGCCCCCGAACGCGTACTCGCGATCCCCCACGACGGGATGGCCCACGTGCGCGAGATGCACGCGGACCTGGTGCGTGCGCCCCGTGCCGAGGCGGACGCGCAAGAGATCGACCTGCGCGAACCGCGCGACGACGGCCGCGTGCGTCACGGCGTGCCGCCCTCCCGCGAGCACGGTCATGCGCTTGCGGTCCCTGGGGTGGCGGGTGATCGGCGCCTCGATCGTGACCGGGCTCTTCGCGAGGTGGCCCCAGGCGACCGCGGCGTAGATGCGCTCGACGCGCCGCTGCTCGATCATGGTGGCGAGGCGGCGGTGCGCCGCCTCCGTCTTCGCGACGAGGAGCAGGCCCGACGTGTCGCGGTCGAGACGGTGCACGATGCCGGGCCGGCCCTCGGCCCCCGGCGCGAGCGGCGTGCCCCGCCCCACCAGCACGTTCACCAGCGTGTCGTCCCAGTGACCCGGCCCCGGGTGGATGACGAGGCCCGGCGGCTTGTCGAGCACGGCGAGGTGCTCGTCTTCGAACACGAAGGTCAGCGTCTGGTGAGCGGGGGCATAGGTCCTGGGGGGCGGTGCGTCGGGTGGGAGCGTGACCGTGACGACGGCGCCGCGCTCCAGCCGCGCGGAGGCGCGCAGCGGCCGCCCGCCCGCGCTGACGCACTTGGCGGCCACGAGCCGGGCCGCGACCGTGCGCGACAGGGCAAGCTGATCGGCGAGGAAGCGGTCGAGACGCTCGGTCTGGGCGGCGACGACGCAGAAAGCGACGGTGGCCGCCGTCACGGCTGCTCGACGGCTCTCGCCTCCTTGGCCCGCTCCTGCGCCCGCCCTTCGAGCCAGAGGGAGACCGCGAGCGCGATCGCGCCCACGGTGATGGCCGAATCGGCGACGTTGAACGTCGGCCAGCGCGCGGACCCGATGCCCACATCCACGAAGTCCACCACGCCCTGCGCGCTGCGGATGCGATCCACGACGTTGCCAACGGCCCCGGCGCACACCAGGGCGAGCGAGACGATGCGGAACCGGTCTCCCGACCGGGTGGCGAGCACCATCGAGCGCAGCACGACGAGAGCCACAAGGGCGAGCCCGAAGAAGATCCAGCGCGAGTAGCTACCCAGGCAGAGCCCGAAGGCGGCGCACTGGTTGTACACCAGGCGCAGCTGCACGTACTCGCCGATCACGGGCACCGGCAGGTGCCGCGCGAGCAGCGTCTCGGCGACGAGCTTGGTGACGAGGTCCGCGACGAAGACCGCCGCCGCGGCGCCCCAGAAAAGGCGACGGTCAGCGCCGCTTGCCATCTTCCTCTTTCGCCTTGCAGCGGATGCACAGCCTGGCGTGCGGCAGGGCGTCCAACCGGTCGAAGCCGATGTCCTCGCCGCACTGCTCGCACTTGCCGTACTTCTCCGGCGTGGCGTAGAGGCGGCGCAGCGCCTCGTTCACGTGCCAGAAGTAGCGGCCCTCCTGCGATGCGAACAGGAACGCCTTCTCCTGCTCCATCGCGTCGGTGCCCTGGTCGGCCATGTGGAACGAGTAGCTCGAGAGATCGCCGTCGGAGGCCTGGAGGCTGGCGTTGAAGGATTCGCCGTAATAGCCGAGCTCCTTCATCACCCGGTTGCGCTCCTCGAGCAGCCGCTTCTCCAGGTGTTGCAGCTGCTTCTTGTTCAGGCCTTTGGTCTTGGATTTCGTCGGCATTTATCGGGTACCACCCTTTCGTCCGTCGTGGCGGCGCAGCGCGATGGTCACGCGACGCCCTTCGATGTCGACTTCCCGGGTCACATCCGCTTCCTCGAGCACGCCCCCGAGCACGGTGCGGCGTGCCAGCGTTTCCCCTTCGACGAAGTGCTGGAACGCGCCCGCGGCGGCGACCACGTCGGCGGCGCCGGCCACGCTCAACTCGATCCGGGTCGTATAATCATACCCTGCATCCCGGCGCAGCCGCTGCACGCGGTTCACCACCTCGCGGGCCAGCCCCTCTTGCACCAGATCCTCCGTGAGACGCGGGTCGAGGGCGACCACGTAGGGACCGTCGCTCTGCACCACCCAATCGGTGGCCACCTCGCGCGTGACCGTCACGTCCTCCGGCCGGAACTCCCACTGCCCCGCCCAGATGGGCTCACCACGTTCCAGGGAAAGCAGCTGCTCCGCCGTGAGCTGGGACACGGCGGCCGCCGCCTGCGGCGTCTCCTTGCCGCAGCGCTTCCCCAGCGCGCGGAAGTTGGCCTTTCCCTTGAGGGTCACCAGCTCGTGGTCGGAGGCCACGACCTCCACGCGCTTGGCGTTCACCTCGGCCGCCAGAATGCCGTCCAGCAGGTCCGCGAACAGCGGCCCCTTCACCGCGGCCGGGACGGCGACCTGGAGCGTCGCCACCGGCTGGCGCACGCGCAGCCCCTTCGCCTCCCGTGCGGCGCGCGTCAGCGTCGCGAGCCGGCGCACGGCGGCCATCGCGGCGAGCAGCGCCGGCTCGCGCCGCCCCCGGTCGGCGGGAAACGACGCCAGGTGGACGGAGGTTCCCGCGAGCGCGCGGTGCAGCCAGTCGGCAATGAACGGGGCGGCGGGCGCGAGCAGGCGCGCCGTGGTGACCAGCGCCTCGTGCAGCGTGGCGAGGGCCGCCTCGTCCGCTGCGCGGTCGGGGGCCCAGAAGCGCGCCCGGTTGGTGCGCACGTACCAGTTCGACAGGTCGTCCACGACGAAGTCGATGGTGGCGCGCACGCCGGCCGTGACGTCGTAGCCGTTCCACGCCTCGCGCACGGTGGCCACCACCTCGTCGAGCCGCGCCAACAGCCAGCGGTCCGCGAGGGGCCGCGCGGCGAACGGCGGCTCGCCGTCGCCGGGCGACGACCAATCGACGGCATAGTCCGCGAAGAACTTGTACGCGTTACGCACCGTGTTCAGCGGCCCGCCCGCCACCTCGCCGATGTGGCGCGGGTCGAACCGCTTGGGGAGCCACACCTGGCTCTGGCCCAGCAGGTAGACCCGCACGGCGTCCGCGCCGTTGTCTTCGATCACCTGCCAGGGATTCGCCACGTTGCCGCGGCTCTTCGACATCTTCTGGCCCTGCGCGTCGAGCACCAGCTCGTTCACGATCACGTTCTTGTAGGCCGGGGCGTCGAACGCGCCGGCGGCGATCGCGAGCAGGGAGTAGAACCAGCCGCGCGTCTGGTCCACCCCCTCGCAGATGAAGTCCGCCGGAAAGTGCGCCTTGAAATCGGCCTGGTGCTCGAACGGATAGTGCCACTGGGCGTAGGGCATCGCGCCCGAGTCGAACCACGCGTCGATGACCTCCGGCACGCGCCGCATCGTCCCGCCGCAATGGCGGCACGACCAGGTGTAGCCGTCGATGAACGGCTTGTGGGGGTCGAAGTCCCGGGGGAGCGGCTTGCCCCAGCGCTCGGCGAGCTCCGCGTAGGCGCCGATCACCTCGCGGTGCTCGCGCTCGGCATCGCATTCCCAGATGTTGAGCGGCGTGCCCCAGTAGCGGTCGCGCGACAGCGCCCAGTCCACGTTGTTCTCGAGCCACTCGCCGAACCGCCCGCTGCCCACCTCGGGCGGGTGCCAGCCGATCTGCGCATTCACCTCGAGCATGCGGGCCTTGAACGCGGTGGTGCGCACGAACCACGAGTCACGGGCGTAGTAGATCAGAGCCGAGTCGCAGCGCCAGCAGAAGGGGTAGCTGTGCGTGTGCGGCCGTGTCTCGAGCCAGCGGCCCTCCGCCTTCAGACGCTCGATGATCAGCTGGTTGGTCGCCTTGTCGGTGACCAGCTTGCCCTCGATCTCCGGCCAGCGCGTGCCCTGGAACGTGCCGTCCGCGGCGACCGGGTTCACGAACGCGAGCCCGTACTGCTGCGCCGCGGTGTAATCGTCGGCGCCGAAGGCCGGAGCCAGGTGGACGAGCCCCGTGCCCTCCTCGGCCGACACAAACGCCCCGCCGATGACGACGCCGCGCTGGCCCTCGAGCGGCAGGGGCACGACCTCGAGCGGGCGCACGTACTTCTGGCCCACCAGGTCGCGGCCGCGGTACCCCGCGACGCGCGCCCCCTCGCTGAGCGGCCGGCCGCGCACCCGCACGTCGCCGGCGCGCGCGGTCGCGGCGATGTAGCGGACGTCGTCGAGCTCGTACTCGCCGTACTCGAGGTCCGGGTGCACCGCGACCGCGACGTTCGACAGCAGCGTCCACGGCGTCGTCGTCCACACCACGAGCTGGCGCTTGGGATCGGCGGCGAGCGGGAAGGTGACGAACACCGAGTTCGTCTGCACCTCCTCATAGCCCAGCGCCAGCTCGTGGGAGCTGAGCGCGGTGCCGCACCGCGGGCAGTACGGCAGCACCTTGTGGCCGCGGTAGAGGAGCGCCTTGTCGTGCAGCCGCTTCAAGAGCCACCACACCGTCTCGATGTATTCGGGCGTGTACGTGATGTAGGGGTGCTCGTAGTCGAGCCAGTAGGCGATCCGCTCGGAGAGCGCCTCCCAGTCCGTCTTGTAGGTGAAGACGTTCTCGCGGCACAGCGCGTTGAACTGCGCGACGCCGAACGCTTCGATCTGCTTCTTGCCGCTGATCTGCAGCTGTTTCTCGACCTCGATCTCGACCGGCAGGCCGTGCGTGTCCCAGCCCGCGATGCGCGTGACGCCGTGCCCGAGCATCGTCTGGTAGCGGCACACCAGATCCTTGATGGTGCGCGAGAACACGTGGTGGATCCCGGGGCGGCCGTTGGCGGTGGGCGGTCCCTCGTAGAACACGAACGGCGGGCCGTAGCGCATCGCGTCCTGCGTGCGCGCGAATAGCCGCTCGTGCTTCCAGGTCGCGAGCAGCTGCTTCTCGAGCGCGTCCGCCGAGAGCTTCGGGTCGAGCGGCGGGTAGGCCATCAGTTCAAGCGCGCGAGCACGCCATGGATCAGGCGGGTGAGGTTCGGCTCCGCGGTGCGCGCCACGGCGATGATCTGCTCGACCGACGCGGGCGCGAGCGCGTCGGGGAGACACTGGTCCGTGATGATCGACACGCCCAGCACCCGCATCCCCGCGTGCACCGCCGCGATCACCTCCGGCACCGTGCTCATCCCCACGACGTCCGCGCCCAACCCGCGCAGCATCCGGTACTCGGCCCGCGTCTCGAGATTGGGGCCGGCGACGGCGACATACACCCCCTCCCGCAGCACGATCCGCTCGTCCAGGGCCACCTGGCGCGCCAGCACGCGCAGCCGCTCGTCGTACGGCTGCGACATGTCGGGGAAGCGTGGCCCCAGGGTGTCGTCGTTGGGTCCCACGAGCGGGTTGTCGCCCAGCAGATTGATGTGGTCGGCGATGAGCATCAGGTCGC
>Ga0209690_1000588_pt1 | contig 19653 bp, 16 predicted proteins | sample GraSoiAngelo_150_FD_186164 | JGI IMG/M metagenome (GOLD analysis project Ga0209690, IMG submission 186164) | Grasslands soil microbial communities from the Angelo Coastal Reserve, California, USA - 14_1009_09_40cm (SPAdes) (version 2) | ecosystem: Environmental > Terrestrial > Soil > Grasslands ...
CTTATTCGCGGTGACGCCGTGCGCTCGCCCACCGCCGTCGTTCCATGACACGAACACAAAACGCGAGTTGCTATCCGTAGGCTGCGGGGACGGTGCTTCGAGCCAATGTGCCGTTCCCTGGTCCCACCACAAACTCGCCGGAGCCCCATAGGATACGTTGTCGACGAGGATGGAGGGTCCCGATGGAGACGCGGCGAATCGCGCTAGAAACTGCTTTTTGAACGTCGCCACGACGTTCGTGTCGCTGGCCATTGTCAGACTGTGAGTCTGGGCGCCGCCGTCGCTCCAAGAGGTCCACAGGTAGCGCGACGTCGAGCCGGTTGGCGGCTGCGGATCCGGCGCACCAATCGTGTGCACCGATCCGATCACGACCGTCTTTTGGGCGGGACTGGTATATGTCACCCCGTCGATTTGCACCTTGAGTCCCGCGGGGTTCGTCGAAGCCATGAGCGTCGCACCCGGGAATCCGGGGTTCCTCGCATAGTAGATATCGAAGTTTTGGCCGCGGCCGTCAGTCCAGACGACGTAGATGTAATCGTTCGGTCCCGCCTCGATTGAGAAATAGTCGCCCGGACGGTTGTACGTGCCCGAGGTATCTTCCGACGAAACGCGGAGGTTGGTAGTCCACGTCGCTCCCCGGTCGGTAGAGTTCGCGTAGAAGATGTTCCACCCTCCGGTCCGACCGTCTTCCCATGCGGCGTGGACTTTTCCCGTGCCGTCAATCGCAAGGTCGACCATCCATTGCGATGTCGAACCCGCGTCATCGTTGATCTTGTGGTTCGTCCCCCAGGTCGCGCCGCCGTCCGTGGAATACGCGAAGAAGATGTCCTGGTTCCCATTCCGAACGTCGGGCCACGCAATCGCGATCCCCCCGGAGTTCGGGTCGACATTCATCGCCGGAATCGGAATCTGCCAAGGTCCGACCTGCTGCGCCGACCCGCCTGCGCTGTTCACGCGGATCTGAGGGCCCCAGGTCTGGCCTCGATCGTTCGAGGCCTCGAACATGATGTTGTCCGTGGAAAAGTCCCACCAGGCGAGGTAGACTGAACTGGTCCCGAAGGTGCCGACGACGGCGCCGAGTACCCCAAAGCCGACGTTGCCAGGATCCTGGATCGGAACCCAGTGGTTTCCGTCGTCGTCGGACCAAGTGAGCGCCAAGATATTCCCTTCGTCCCATGTCGCGTATAGCCGCCCGCTCGAATCGAAGGTGATGGAATCCTTGTCGACGAGTCCGCCGAACCCTTGGACGTAATGGACTCCGCCCCAGTCCTGGCCATTCGTTGTGTTGGAAACGTCTAAGCCGGAATTACACGGTGGCGAACTCCCGCTGTTCGGATCATACTCGAGGTATGCGAAGTGAACCCGATCATTCGGGTCCAGTGACATCCAAGGATCTGAATCGCGGCAGTTCTGGTTCGGGTGGGTTTGGTTCATGAGGATGTTCTTGGCCCAAGTGGTTCCCTGATCGGTGGAAAACGACGAGCCGACCCGATAACCGGCGGCCTCCGGACCGTTGGTCTCTTTCCAGCCTACGAAAACCGTCCCGGTCTTGTTCACCACCATCGTCGGCTCGACCTGCCAATCGTACGGAGACGTGCCGTCCGTGATCTTGATGTTCGGGAAGAACGGGACCGTGGACGTGGGAGACGATGAGCTAACCACCGACTTCGCGATCGACGCCCGTGACGCCGCGGATGATTGCACGAGCGGCGCAGCCGCGAGAACCGAAGCGACGACGATCAACGTCAGTGCCACTGGAAAAGCCTTCATTCCTCTCCCCCTGCCTACCTGAGGATTGGACTGAAGCCCCTTAATCGTTTTGCCGATTCATTCCGAGCCGCGAAGGATTATATACGATGCGTCGGTTGCGAACGACGCTAGGCTTGACCGGGGGGTTGGGCGTCCCCTTGTAGACCCAAATCGTCCTCATGGGGCGGTGACAGTCGGGGGCGGTGCTCCCAGTCTGGCGCTGGTCCGGATGCCGACGTTGAGGTTCTGTCCCGCGGGGCTGGAGGCGACAGGGAACGCAGCTGGAGAGCGGCGATCCCCGTCCCGATCGTGGGGAACGGGTCAGGCACGGAAGTGAGCAGCCTCACCGCGGACTACCAACGCTCGCGGGGGTGCGGGACCGAGGACGCATCCGGGTCACCCGGCGTCGGAGCTGAGCATCCACCTCGATGGCCTAGCTTCCCTCAACGCTCGGTCAGTTTCATCTGCTTCGTCTCGAGGACCAGGGCGCCCATCCCGAACCGCTTGACGACCAGGTCGTACAGGATCTCGTCGCGAACCTCGTTCCGACGTTCCGGCATAGCGTACGCCGGTTCATTCGTCGGGACCGGCAGGCCGAGCTTCACGAGTCCGCGGCGGGCTTCCTCTCTCTCTTCTCGAGAGGGCTGCGGCGCGTCGATCGCCCCTCCGAATCCGCATTCCCGGAGTTCTCGAAGGAAAATCGGACGACGAAACAGTTTCTGCAGGACCGCCACGGCGAGCCGCACTTGGTCCGTCTCCTCTCGCGTGGCCTCGCGGCACCGGGAGCCCACGAGCTCGTAGAGGTTCGGCTCCCGGTGTGCGGACGTGCCGTACACCTTCGCCGGCGGGATGTCTTTTTCCCGGAGGATGCCGGCGTCGGCGAGGGCTTTCAGGTACCCCGTCACGAAGAGTCGGTGGAACGGATAGCCGTCCTGACGGAGCTGCTTCGTCAACGCGCTGATCGAGCGTTCCTGTTCGCGAAGGTACGAGACCACGAGGTCCTTGAGGTTACGCTCAGGGACAAACAACGGCTCCCGACCCGGACCTGGTAACAAACCGGATAACAAATAAACGTTTCCAGCCGAAACTTTGCTCACAAACCGAGTGCAAAAATCATCTTATGCTAGGCGCCCTGTCGTCTTCCAGTTCGCGCTTACTCCCCCTTTCTTTTTTGTTTTCCTCCATACGCCGACGACTAGTTCCCGGTGATAACGGCCTCGGACGGTCATACGCGCTCCTTCCAATGGAATGCCTTGCTATGGGCCAGGGAGACCGTATCCGCACGTTCTCCACGGTTTTGATGACAAGCTCGGGGGCGGAATCCCGGAGGGCCACGTCGTCCTCCTCGCGGGGGAGCCGGGGACGATGAAGTCCACAATCGCGTTCAACATGATCTATCAAAACGCGCTTCGGGACGGGAGGCCGGGCACCTATATCTCCTTGGAGCAAGGTCGCGAGAACCTCACGCGCCACCTGGACCAGATGAGCCTGAGCCCGCGGGATGTCGAGAGCAAGGTCAGCATCGTGGACCTCGGCATAATCCGTCGCAACCTGGACAGCATGGCCGACCGCACCTGGCTCGAGATCTTCAAGATGTACGCGCTGAACCTCAAGCGGTCCCTCAACTACGATATCCTCGTCGTCGATTCGCTCCGGTCCTCGAAGTCATCTCGCGGTTCGAAAACCCCCGGGAAGACCTCTTTCAGCGGTTCGAGTGGATCCGCGATCTGAAGGCGACCACGATCCTGATCAGCGAGATGAAACCGGGCAGCGAGGACTTCGGCAAGAACGGCGAGGAATATCTCAGCGACGGGATCATCCACACGAAGATGGAACGCGTCGACGACGCGAACATCCAACGACGAATCCGGTGCGTGAAACCGCGCGGGACGAACCATTCGCCGAACTACTACACGCTCATTTTCCAGAGTGGGATTTTGCAGGCGACGCGGATCATCGCGGAGTAGGGCCCATCTGAGCCGGGCATGATTTCGGATTCGGGCCAAAAGCCTAATGTGCGCGCCGTCGCATCCCGCGATTCCGAGGCACAGGCCCGCCGCCTGCGCGTCCGAAGGAGGCAAGGCCCACACGGCCCTTCTCGTCGTTCGTGTTTTCGTGACGCTTGCGGTCGCGATGTTCCTCCTCATCCAATTGCCATCGTCCGGTCCGCAGCCTGAAGCGATCAGTAATGTCCCGCTAATCGGCAGCCCCTTGACGTTCCGCACCGACGCGACCGAGTCGGAAATCAACTCGGCGGGTGCCCAGCTCCTCGAATCGTACGGATCGTTCGCCGTCGCACGCGGCTTCGACGGAACTCTGTCGATCCTCCGGTCGCACGGACGATACGCGGAGCCGTTCGCGCGGGCATCGGAACTTCAATTCGCGGCCGGGGCCGTGGACGTTTCGGCGCTTCGGTACGATTCGGTCCCATGGACCCTGGATTCGATCGGGATGACTGTCGGCGTGATCCACTTCGTTGCGCCGATCAAATCCGAGTGGCGGGAGCAGCTGGCGTCTCGCGGGCTCGCCCTCCTTCGATACGTCCCGCAAGATGGGTTCGTGGTACGCGGTCGCCTATCGGACCTGCAAAGTGCATTGTCCGTCGCCTACGTAGACTGGGTCGGGCCCTACGAATCCGCATGGAAAATCCGACCGGGCATGCCGACCAACGGAGTCGTGAATGTCCGGATTGTCGTCCTCCCCGGCGAGAGTCCTGAGACGATCGAGGCGTGGCTCGGCCATGCGGGAATCCCCGCGGACACCGGACGCGGAACCGGGCCGGTCCTCCGAGGCGTGTTCGGAACCGGAGATTTCCGGTGGGTCCTCGCTCGGATCCCCGCGTCGCTGGTCTCCGCGCTCGCCAATCAGCCCGCCGTCGAGTTCATTGATCCGGTCCAACCGGTCCATCCTTGGAATGCAGAGACGGACTGGGTAATCCAGACGAACCTCTCGGCGTACGATCGTTATTGGACCTACGGCCTCAATGGGTCCGGGCAGGTGATCGGGATGGCCGACACCGGTTTGGATTACGACGGCGCCCCGTTCCGGCAAAGCGTCGCGACGATCGCGATCGGAGACATCTACAACACGACAGACCCGAGCCGGCGGAAGGTCGTGCGCTACGTAAACATGGGTGTCCTCACGGGGGCGCTGACCTGGCCGGGAGGCGGCGGCCCCTGGGATCCGTTCTCGATCAAGGACTGTGCGGACGGCCATGGGACTGGGGTCGCATCAACGCTCGCCGGCTACGACAACCCGACGGGAGGCACTTCGCTCAACGATGGGAACGCGTTGGGCGCGAAAATCTATCTCGAGGACGTCGGCGGCTTCCAAGGCCTCGCGATCTGCCCGAACGAGGGACTCATCTACATCCCCGAGAATTACAACGATCTGTTCGGCCCCGCCGGGCTCGTGTACAACGATCCGGCGGCACCGGTCCGAATCCACAGCGACAGCTGGGGTGCGGACACGAACGTGTACGACGTCCAAGCGCGGATGGTCGACGCATTCGTCTGGGCCCATCCAGACATGACAATCGTCTTCGCCGCCGGGAACGCAGGGAGCAACGCGGGGACCGTTGGGACGCCGGCGACCGCGAAGGACGTGGTCGCCGTAGGCGGAGCGTACAACCCGGACACGGGCGGAGGGTTGAATCAGAACGACCTGGCGCCGCAGTCGAGCCGAGGGCCGACGACGGACGGCCGGATCAAACCGACGATCGTCACGATTTTCGACGGCGACTCCGCGATGTCGGATGGGAGCCCGTCGAGCGGGACCGGCCTCCCGGACGCGCACTGGGCCGGGACGAGTTACTCGACGCCCGCCGCGGCCGCGGCGGCCGCGATTATCCGCCAGTACTTCGTGGACGGTTGGTATCCGTCGGGGTCTCCGGTCGCGAACAACGCCATGAACCCGAGCGCCGCGCTCCTCCGCGCGATCCTCATCGCGTCCGGTCAGCAAGTCACGGGCAGCGGCACCGTGGCCCGGTCCTCGACGGACACCTGGCCGAACAACGAGCAAGGATTCGGACGAGTCCTCCTGTCGAAAGTGCTTCCGATTGCGGCGGCCGGAGACGCGTTCCGAACGCAGGTGGTCGATGGCACCGCAGGGCTGCTCACCGGAGACGACGCCGCATCCACGTTCCACGTGGGCACGCCGGGCCCCGCGAAGTTCGTCCTGACGTGGAACGATTACCCCGGGACAATCGGCGCGACGAAAGCGCTCGTGAACGACCTGGACCTCGAGGTGACCGCGCCGGACGGCACTGTGTACCGCGGGAACCACTTCGCCCCATTCGCGCAGGGACAGTCCCTCCCCGGTGGGATCTTCGATACGACCAACGTCGAAGAAGCCGTGATCCTGAGGAATGCGGCGGCGGGGGACTGGTCGGTCCGCGTGATCGGATCGAACATCCCGGTGGGCCCACAGCCGTTTGCGTTCGTCGCGACGGGCAACCTCGACCTCGGGTACGGCCGGTTGTCCCTGGATCGGGTCGCGTACTCGGAGGCGGACACGATCCGGATTTCGGCGGAGGACACCGACGCAACCTCCGTCATCGCACACGTCGCCTCGGGAATCGAGCCGGCGGGCGAGGATGTCACGTTGACTCGAGGTGGCCCGGACGAAACCTGGCACGGCTCCATCGCCACCGCCTTCGGCACCCCGACGCTGGACGGAGTGCTCCAGGTGCGTGAAGGCGACGTGGTGACCGCAACCTATCAGGACCCTTCGCCCCCGCACACGGCGATGGCAAAGGCGAAGATCCTCGCGAGCGGCCCGACGATTCACGACGTGAGCGTGACGGCGATCGGCTCGACCACGGCGACGGTTCAGTGGACGACCGTCGAGCCTGCGACGACGGAAGTACGATACGGCATCAATGCGGGCGCCCTGACCTTCGGCGCGAACACGTCTGATCTCCGGACCGGACACACGATGACCCTGACGAATCTCCAGCCTGAGACGCGGTACTTTCTCGAGGTCACCTCCCGCGGGCGGCTGGCGAACGCGACAACGGATACAAACGGCGGAGCCGACTACCAATTCGAGACATCGGCGACCGGCGACGTCCTGCTCGTCGTCGGCGGGAGCTCGTTCCCTCCGGAGCGCGAGGCGTCCTATGCGGCGGCCCTCCGCGGCAACGGATGGACGTGGTCCCTTTGGCGCGTCGCGGAACTCGGTCTCCCTCCCATCCCAATCCTGCAGGCCCGTCGCGCCGTGATCTGGCAGGTCGGATTAGAGCAGTACCCGCCGTTCAACGCGTCCGCGCGAGCGCTGGTGCAGAGTTATCTGGACGGAGGCGGTCGGCTGATCGTCTCCTCGCACGATTCCGCGTGGGCCCTCGGCAGCACCGCGTCCGCCTTCGCGACCGCGGAAACGGAAGCCTGGGTTCGGTCGGTGCTGAAGGCGACGTTTGTGTGCGACCCTCTGAAGGCCGGCCAGATGAAGGGCGTTTCCTCGGATCCGATCAGCGGGTCGTATGTGGGAGGCGTCCTCTACACGCCGCACCGGGACGGCGGGGCGGACGACCAGCTCTCTCCGAGGGCCGCGGGGGGGACGACCTCGCCGGATTGGAGGGACAGCCTGGTCCAAAGTCCGTCCGGAGGGCCGCTGTGCGCCCAAAACCAGCCGGTCGGCCTCCGCTGGGTCTCCTCGTCGTCAAACGGCACGTCGGGCCAAGGCACCTGGGGCGGGAGGCCATCGCGCCTCGCGTACTTCGCGTTCGAAATCACGGGACTCGATTCGACGGCAACCAACCTGAATCCGGCGAGCTCCACGCGGGCGGCAATCGTCGACGCGGCCCTCCGATGGCTGGTGAGCGTTTCGCCGACCGGTTTGGATCGCGACCACCCGGATGTAAACATCACCTCGCCAAACGGTGGCGTCTTCAGCGGTCCATCGATCCCGGTCATATGGACCGCGACCGCGTACGGGACCGGCGTCGTGCTGTCGAACTTCACGTTGGATTCGAGCGCGGACGGCGGGTTGACGTGGACTCCGATTGCGACCTTGCCCGGGTCTGCGCGGAACTACACATGGGACATCGGGACCGCGCCGAATGGGAATCGGTACCTCCTGAGAATACTGTCGCAAGATAACGGAACGCCGTCCCTCTCCAGCTCCGACATCACGGACGCGAGTTTCGCAATCGCCCGACCGGGAGGCGATATGGAAGGGCCCATCTTGTGGGCCGGAAGTGTCCGCATGGTACCGCGGCCTCCGGGCGCCGCCCTCCTCTCCACGTTCAACGCGACCGCGGACGATCGGAGTCGTGGCGGGTCCGCCATCGCCGCGGCCGAGCTCTTCCTTCAGATGACGCCACCGACGGCAGTTGATGCCGGGACCGGTGTCCCGATGTCGGCGAGCGACGGAAGCTTCGACGGATCCGTGGAGAACATCGAGTGGCAAGGGGCGCTGGCCGCTCCGCCCGGTGTGATGTGCGCCTGGGTCCACGCAGAAGATGTCGCGAGCAACTGGGGACCCTACGCACCGGTTTGTTTCGTCGTGATCTACGCAGGGCCCGACACCGTGGCGCCGGTGAGCGCGTCCCCGATGAACGTGCGCCTCGCGAACTCAAATCAGGATCTCGACATCGGGTGGCGGAAGACATGGGACGAAGGCCGCTACGGGGGCACGACGGAATACCGCGTCTTCCGCGCAACCTCGCCCCGCGGTCCCTATGTCGACGTGAGCGGCGCGATCCTCGGGAATGGAAGCGCGGCATACGAGTTCGTGGACCCGGGCAGGGCCGCCGACGCTTCCGACTATTTCTACCGCGTTGAGACGATCGACGCGGCGAACAACATGGCCAATTCGACCTCCCTCGCGGTGAAGGTGCATCTCGCCTTCGCGGCGGGACTCAACTTGCTCGGGATGTCGATCGATCTGACGGATCCGACGTTCGGCGACCTCGCCGCCGGTCGGGCGTGGGCGGACGCGTGGACGTACGACGCCTGTGCGGCGGGCTTCGGATGGTCGTCTGCCCTTCCATCGGACCCCTCCACGTTCGCGATCCCCAAGGGTCGAGGCTTCTGGTTAAACGGAACGGCCGCGGATACGATGACGGTATTGGGCCTCTTGCCCGGGATCTCCCAAATCCATCTGTGTGGAGGCTGGAACTTGGTCTCGCTATCCGGCTTCGCATCCGGCACGACCGTCCGGAGTCTGAAGGCCTCAACCGGTGCCGACGTCGTGATGGGCTTCGACCCGGCCGGGCCGTATCATGTGCGCAATCTCTCCGACACCGAGGCGATCGCGACCGGAGCGGGCTATTGGATCCGAATCCCGGTCGGCGTCATTTGGACGGTCCCGGGCTGGTGACGTCCCCTTCGCGAATGTCGAAGACCTCGTCCTCCGGAATCTCGTAGTAGAAGAGGGACTGCTCGAGTTCTCTCTCCTTCGACATCTCGCGATCGATCTTTTGTCGCCATCCGGACTTGAGAGAGATGCGGAGGCCACGGCCCTCTTTCTCGAACAAGACCGCGGGCTCGGACGCCGCTTCCAGGGAAATGTTCCCTTTGCCCATCGTGCAGCCGCTCGAGAACTGGATGCCGTCGAGGACGCAGCGCATCGGCGGCTCGGGATGGCTTGCCACCACCGCGCGCAAACCTTTGTAGTGTCCGAATCGCCGCTTCCCGATCGCGCCCATCCGGAGGCCCAACGTCACATAGACACCGAGGTGTCCATGGAACCGCTGCAGCGACTGAAGTTCGTCCGGCAGTTCCATCGCGTGACGATGGCGGCGCTCCGGCAATAACCTTCGCGCATCTCCGGGAAACGGGGCACTTTCGGCCACCTCTCCCCGTGCTCCTTTAGAAAGCAATCCGTCTATGAGAACACCAGGTGAAGATCCATGGAAGCCGTCCGGGCCGATCCAAAGGATTCAGTCGCCTCACCGCGCGGACCTCCGTACGGATGCCCGGAATGCCGCGCGATCCTCCAACACGTCAACGGTTGCACTCGATGTACCGAGTGCGGGTATTCGCAATGCGGATGACTCCCGACGGCACGCGCTGGTTCCAGTGGAAATGGTCTGACCTATACTCACGCTCAGGAAACGGAGCAGTGGAAGGAGGACTCAAAGAGATATGACCATTCCCGATGCTGCGCCGCTTCCGAGCCGGGGGAAGGAAGTGCTCGTCGAGTTTCCGCAGGATGAGCTCATCGCGAAGTGGGAGGAGTTCTTCGAGGAGATGGGGTACCTCTCGAAAATCATCGCGGTGGCCGACCGCTATCCCGAGTCCCGGAGCCTCGAAGCCTCGTTCCTCGACCTGAATCGCTTCGACACGGACATGGCGATCTATCTCCTGCGGCACCCGCTGAACGTCCTGATGGCGGGCGAGGAAGCGATCCGTCGCCTCGTGCCGCCCGGAGAGGAGGCGCCTCAGATCCACCTCCGGATCAACGGCCTCCCCCGGGACCGCCGAGTGCAGATTCGGGATCTGCGGGCCAAGCATCTCGGCCAATACATCTCGGTCGAAGGCCTGGTTCGCAAGAGCACGGAGGTGCGTCCCAAGGTCGTGGGGGCTCTGTTCCAATGCCTGCGCTGCGGGACCATCATCAAGGAAGAGCAAGACGGCCAAACGTTCCGAGAGCCCCTTGAGTGTTATGAGGAACAGGGGGGTTGCAAGCGCTCTGCGAGCGCGACGAAGTTCAAACTCTTGACGGAGACGTCTCTGTACTTGGACACGCAGAAGATCGAGGTCCAGGAATCGCCGGAAGGCCTGCGGGGCGGCGAGGAGCCGCAGCGGCTGACCGCCTACGTGGAAGACGACTTGACCGGCCGCATCACACCCGGGCAGCGCGTGATCTTGAACGGTGTGCTCCGGAGCGTCCAGCGCGGACGGCCTGGGCAGCGCTCGACCCTCTTCGACATCTTCGTGGATGTCAACTCGGTCGAGATGGAACGCGTCGAGTTCGAGGAGATCGAGGTGACCGAGGAGGACGCCCATCGGATCCGGGAGATCGGATCGAGCCCCGATATCTTCCGCTTGATCACGGCATCGATCGCGCCCTCGATCTACGGGATGCACGTGGAGAAGGAAGCCCTCGCCCTGCAGCTGTTCGGTGGGGTCGCGAAGCTCATGCCCGACGGGCGGCGGATTCGCGGGGACATCCATCTCATCCTGGTCGGCGATCCGGGGACGGGCAAGAGCGAGCTCTTGTCCTACATGATCCGGCTCTCTCCCCGCGGAATCTACGCCACGGGGAAGGCTGCCTCGGCGGCGGGGCTGACCGCGGCCGCGGTCCGGGACGAATTCGGCGAGGGACGATGGACCCTCGAAGCGGGAGCCTTGGTCCTCGCGGATCTCGGGCTTGCCGCCATCGACGAAATCGAGAAAATGAATCCACAAGACCGCTCGGCGATCCACGAAGCGATGGAGCAGCAGCGGATTAGCGTCGCGAAGGCTGGCATCACGGCCGTCCTCCAATCCCGGTGCGCGATCCTCGCCGCCGCGAACCCGAAGTTCGGCCGGTTCGACGAGCACAAGTACATCTCCGAGCAAATCGACTTGCCGCCCGCGCTGCTGAGCCGGTTCGACATCATCTTCTCGATCATCGACCGCCCGCAGACGGACCGCGATCGCGAGCTTGCGGAACACATCCTCAAAGGACACAAGGTCGGAGAGATCCGGCGGCGACGCGAGGCGGGCTTCGCCGTGGAAGAGTCGACGGTCCTCGAGGAACCCTTCACGCCCCATTTCGACCCGGACTTCTTCCGGAAGTACGTCGCCTATGCGAAGCGCATCTACCCGGTGATGACGGACGAGGCGATGCAGATCATCGAAAAGAAGTACCTGGAGATCCGGAAGACCGGGGAGGCCGCGGGTTCGAGCGTCCCCATCACCCCGCGCCAGCTGGAGGCGATCATCCGACTCTCCGAGGCCGGCGCTCGGCTCCGGTTGAGCGAGGCGGTCGGCGCGGAAGACGCGGAGCGCGCGGTGCGGATCGTCGAGTACTGGATGGGCAAGGTCGCCGGGGAGGAAGGTCGCTTCGACATTGACATCATCCAGACCGGGATCAGCCAGTCGCAACGAGAACAGATCATCTCGATCCGAGACATTATCAACGAGCTCGCGGGCCCGGAAGGCGTCGCGGACTACGAGGACATCGTGCGGATCGCGCAGGAGCGCGGCATCCCTCCAGCGAAAGTTGACGCATGGTTGAAGCGTTGGGCCCAAGAAGGCGAGATCTACAGCCCCGCGAAAAACAAGTATAAGCTCGTCGAGCGGTTGTAGCCGAGATTCGACCGATGCCCATCCGGATGAAGGTATATCACCAGGGGAAAGAGACCCTCGTCGCCGCCGCAGATGCGGACCTGATTGGCAAGACCTTCCGCGAAGGCAAGTTCAAGATCGAGGTCGGCAAGTTCTACGAAGGCGACGTCGTCACAGAGGAACGATTCGTCTCCGAACTCCGATTCGCGACGATCGGGAACTTCGTCGGAAAGGAGACGATCGACGCGGCGAAGGAGGCGGGTTTCGTCGGGGACGACGGGATCCTCTGGATCAACGGCGTGCCCCACGCGCAGTTCGTCTTGATGATTTAGCGGCCGGTGTTCGCGAGGGCTCATCGGACTCGGGCTGCGCCTTTCGCCACCGCCTCCAGACGCGCTTGGCGTGTTTCTTCAGCAAGAGGGCGTATTGGCCCATCAGCGTGTGGCTCACAATGCCGAAGAGGATTCCCAGCCCGGTCAGCGAGGTCGTATATGGGATGATGGCGGTCAGAGGGGTGCCGGTAACCAAAAGGGCTTGGGCGAGTCGGCTGACGAGGCCGATCAGGCTGACCCCGATTCCCAGGCCGACCAAGAAACGACCTCGGCCTACGCGGCCCCACGAGAAGTGAAGGCCACCGAGGAGGACGAAGACGCCGCCGAAATAGGTCGTGAAGCCCAGGATGATTAGGGCCACGATAAGGAAGAGAAAACCCAGATTGTTCAAGGCACCCGACTGCACGATGTACTTCTCGTAGACGCTCGGGATGTCTTGATTCACGAGTTCCCCTGCGAGAAGGAACGCGGCGGACAATACGGCGAGCGCGACGGCGTCGCGGTGGCGGATTTGCCGCATGCGCCACCACGAACGGGGCTTCGCCTTCGTCATCGACGGGAGCGACGCGCCGACGGATACTTATGGCCTTCTCCTCCGGTATCGGGCTCGAGTCGGCCACGCCAGTTCTTAAGTAGCGCCGTGCCGTACGAAACGGCGAAGATGTTTTGCGTCGAGTGCGGGGCCGAAGGGCCGACGTATCAAGGCCTCTGCGCCCGGGATTTCCTGAAGAAGCATCCGGTCGTCGCGCCTCCGGAGGTCCTCGACATCGAACGCTGCACGTCCTGCGGCTCCTTCCGCCTGAAATCGGGCTGGTCCAAGGTCGACCGCGAACTCGCGCTCACGGGACTCCTTCGCGAGACGATCCCGAAGATGGCCCCGTGGGAACGCATCACGTTCACGCACGTCGCCCGCGAGGAGGACGCGAACAACCTCTCGCTGACGGTCAAGGCGCTCGGACGGTTCGAGGACCTGCAGTCCGTCCAAGACTTCCGAGTCCGCGTGCGGATCAAGCCCTCTCTCTGCGATTCGTGCCAGAAGCAGCGGGGCCGGTACTTCGAAGGCACCTTGCAGGTGCGTGGCGACGGCCGCGAACTCACGCCGGGGGAAATGCGCGGCGTGCGAACGTTCGTGATCGCCCGCGTGGACCGGGCCGGAGATCCGGGGGCCTTCGTCTCGCGGATCGAGGAGGTCCACGGCGGCCTCGATTTCTACCTGAGCACGAACGCTCTCGGCAAGGCGCTCGCCCGCGAGCTCTCGGAGTCGTTCGGCGGGAGCGTGTCCTCGTCGCCGAAGCTGTTCGGCCAGAAGCAGGGCCGCGAGGTGTATCGCGTGACGTCCCTCGTCCGCCTGGGCCCGTTCCATATCGGCGACGTGGTGCGATACAAGGACTCCCTCGCCGAGGTGACGTCGGTCCGGCCGTTCGTCATCCTGAGGGACCTGGCGAGCGGCGAGTCGCGGCGCTTCAAGCCGAAAGACGTGCGGAGCGCGAAGCGCGTCGACGCGGAGCGCTTCGTGGCGAAGATCGAACACCTGGAGTCCGGCCAGATCGTCGCGGTCCATCCGGAGTCCGAGGAGGCGCGGCCCGTGCGCCCCCCGCCGAAGGGACGGACCGCACACGCGGTCGTCGTGTGGACCCACGACGGGGCCTACTTGTCGCTCCTTCCGGCGGAGACTTCGAAGCCTTAAAGGGCGCGGCGACTTTGTCCAAGCAATGAAGGTAGCCCTGGGCTCTCGGGCCCTGGACGACCTCCTGGGCGGGGGAGTCGAGGAAGGTTGCATCACGCTCCTGCACGGGGAGGCGGGGAGCGGCAAGACGAACTTCTGCTTGCAGCTCGCCCGGAACGTCGTCCGCGCGGGTCGCAAGGTGATCTACATCGACACGGAGGGTGTGTCCCTCGACCGCCTCCAGCAGATTTGTGGAGACGACTTCGACGTCGTGGCGAAGAACATCCTGTTCTCGGAACCGTACAGTTTCGAGGAACAAGAGAAGCGGATCGAGGAGGCCGTCAAGCTGGCGGACGGCAATCCCAAGGTGGGACTGATCGTGATCGACAGCATCACGATGCACTACCGGCTCACGATGCGGGACGAGACCCGCCGGGACGAACGGTACGGCCTCACGCGGCAGATTGCGAAGCTGTTGCGCGCGTCTCGAGTCCGCGGCATCCCCGTCGTCGTCACGTCCCAGGTGTACACGGACATCGAGACGGGTGCGTACATGCCGCTCGGCGGCCACATGCTCAGTCACAACGCGAAGACGATCGTGCGCTTCGAGCGGACCGGGGTGAGTACTCGTGCCGCGGTGCTCGTCAAGCACCGCCACCGGGAGGAAGGCGCGCGGGCCAACTTCCGGATCACGGCCCACGGGCTCGAGGACTAGCGCACGCGCGTCCGTTGCGCGTCGAGGAGTTCTTCTAGCAGCTTGCGGGCCTCCGGGTCCTTCCGCGGTAGCCGATCGAGGGCTCGCCGCGCTTCTGCGAGATGATCGGCGATGCGCCCCTCCATCGTTGGAAGGACGTTCTCCCGGAACAGATTCCGCACGCTTCGGATGTCGTCCTTGGTCGTGCGGGGACCGCGTCCGTACGCGCGGAGGAAGGCCGTTCGGTCTTTGGGCGCGAGTCGCTTCAGCGCGAGCACGAACAGTCGGGTTCGTTTCCCTTGGCGGATGTCCCCTTCCGCGGAGCCGCCGATCCGGGACTCGACGACGCCGGCACCGAGGAGGTCGTCGCGATCTTGGAACGCAATCGCGAAATTCCGCGCGAACGTTTCGAGCGCCGCACGTTCCTCGGACGAGGCGCGCGCCGCAATCGCGGCGGTCGCCGCCGCACCGAGGTAGAGGCGCGCCGTTTTGGCCCCGCTCATCCGGACGTAGTCGGCCTCGGGGATTCGGTCCGCGCGCTCGAAATCGATGTCGAGGCCTTGGCCATCGCTGAGGACGAGATCGACCTGAGTCAGTTCGCAGAGGAGCTCGAGCCGGACGGATGCGTCGAGATCCGTGGCCCCTTCAATCGCCCGCTCCGCAAGCGACCGGATCCGCAGGGCGTCGAGGATGGCCTGCGACACGCCGTAACGATGGCGCTGGGTCCGAAAGACGACCGCGGGTCGGTCGGCCCCGGGGCCGCGAAACAACTTCGCGTCCGTGGCCCATGCGCTCGCCAGCGTCCGCCGCCGGACGTCCTCGTCCATGATGTCGTCGAGGAACAGCGTGTACAGATGGTACCATTCGAGCCACGTCGCCGCCCGTTCGAGGCCGGGAGACGGTGGCTCTCCGGTCAGCAGTTGATATCCGGCGAGGGCGAGGGCGTACCGGTATCGCTTCCCGGCGGTGAAGAGTCTCGAGTTGTCCCGCATCGTCCGGCTGGACGGAAACGCACCGGCCGGATGTTCCGCCGCGAACTCCTCCCAGATCGCTTCGATGTGCGCGTTCGATCGGTCGCGGTACGGTTTCAGCAGGGATTCGAGTCGGTCCTCCGGTGACGAGGACGCTAGGGCCGACATCGCTCACGCCTCTCCGGCCTCGAGCCAGCTCGCGGTCGGAGGACTCACGATGACGGGACGTTCCTGCAACGCCTTGATCGAGGTGGAACCGGTGAGGAACATCGCCGCCTTCAACTCCTCGACGACCGCACGCAGCTCTTGGACCGCGGCGTCCGCGGACACCCGTGCGGCCTCGAGCATCGGCTTCGCCATCCCCGCCATTGTGGCCCCGAGGGCGATCCCTCTCGCGACGTCGAGACCGCTCCGCACGCCGCCCGTGGCGACGAGTGGCAAGCCGACGTCCGCCAGAAGGATGGATGCCGGCGTCGGGATCCCCCAATTCCAGAACGTGGCGCCGAGGCGCTCTTTCAGGCTCGCGGCCTCTTTCCGCGCGCGGTAATGCTCGACCGCCGAGAACGAGGTCCCGCCGAGGCCGCCGACATCGATCGCCCGGGCGCCCGCGGCTTTCAACTTCTGCGCCGTTTCCCGGGAGATGCCGGCACCGGTCTCCTTCGCCATCAACGGAAACTTGGTGGCCAACGCCTTAATCGCGGGGAGGCAGCCTTTCGCACGGCGATCGCCCTCCGGCTGGACGACCTCCTGAAGGAAGTTCAAGTGGATGATGATCGCGTCCGCCTCGATCATGGTGATCGCCTTCCGCGCGTCGGCGACGCCGTACGCGCGCTTGCCTTCTTGCGGGACGAGCTGCGGCGCCCCGAGGTTCGCGAAGACGAGCGGGACGCCGTAGTCCTTGACGACGGCGTAGGTGGGCTCGAGCTCGGGCTTCTCGAGCGCCGCGCGCTGCGAGCCGACGCCCATCGCGACGCCGACCTCCGCGGCGGCTTTGGCGAGGTTGCCGTTGATCTCCTTCCCCATGCCGAAGCCACCGGTCATCGAGGAGATGATCAAAGGCGCTTCGAGGCGCTTGCCGAAGAACTTCACGCTCACGTCGACGTCGTCGAGGTCGATTTCCGGGAGGGCGGTGTGAACGAGCCGCACATCGTTCCAGTAATTGTACTCTGCCGAGACGTTCTCTTGGAGGATGATGTTGACGTGTTCCGCTTTGCGCTGCTCCGTCTTGGAGGGCTCGGCCATTTCAGGGACCTCGGACGACCCGGGTGCCGACGACCCGCCGGCCCCGAAGGGCATCCCGAACGCGGTTCTTTACGTTACCGTTGACGATGAGACATTCGCCCACGTGGTCCGCGATTTCGAACATGCGACGGACCTTGCCTTCGATGCTCCCCGTGACGTCCGTGCGGGAGGGAGACGAGAACTCGATCGAGGAGAGGTCCTTCGGCCCCACGACGTCGAGGAGGCGCGCGGTCCGGCGGCGTTTCGGATCCGCGGTGAAGAGGCCGTCCACGTCGGCCGCGAACACGGCACGGTCGGGCCGGAACGCTCGGGCCAGCTCGAGCATCATCAAGTCGCCGGAGCAAACGGAGAATCCGCGTCGCACGTCCCGCACGACATCGCCGAACGTGACCGGGGTAAATTCCATCGAGGCGAATTCGAGGAAGGGGGTGAGATTCATCGTGGACACGCGTCCGTCGTCTAGGGAGAGGACGGCCGATGGCGGAATCGGGACGGCGGACAGGCCCGTCCGGTTCAAGGCGCCCACGACCAGTGCGTTCAGCTCTCGCACGTCGGCCTGGACTCGGGCCGCGGCGGCGCGCCGGGCGGGGCGCGACCCACCCTCGTTCAGTCGATGGCGGCTCGCGAGGATGTGACCATACGAGCCGGCGCCGTGGACGACCAAGAGAGGCTGTCGGACGGACGCGAGCTCCCGCGCGAGCCGATGAATCGCGGCCGGCCGGGGCGTCCGGAGATGGGCCTTTTCCGTTACCACGCTGCCGCCGAGCTTCACGAGGAGCATGCTGGGCGTCCCACAACCGGCTCCCACTTAATTCTTTCTTGAACATCGAGATGGAAATCCTGATACCATTCGTGTATCCTTGCGAAGTCCGATCCAACTTGCTTGCGACGCATCGGTTGATCTTTTGGGCTCTCATGCTTTCCGGGATCCTCCTCGTTTCGCTGGGCCTCGTCCTCGCGTACACGTGGGCGTTTCCCGACGTCACGTGTTCGGGAGACCTCTGTTTGATCACCTGGAATGTCTTCGCAGTTCCGTCCATGCTCGTGGGGACCGCCCTCGGGATTGGATCCGTCGTCGGATTCTCCCTGGACCGAGCTCGTGGTCCTCAGGCCGCGAAGCATTAAATAGCGACCCCTCCTTCAAGCGCCCTTCCGACGATGACGCGCAAACCCGGAAGCATGTACCGAGAGATTCGCGGCCAGGCCTACGCCCAGAAGCGATACATGGGCGGGGTCCCCGGAATCCGGATCAGTCAGTTCGACATCGGGGATCCGCGGACGAAGTTCCCGGTGAAGATCCATCTCGTCGCCGCGGAAGCGTGCCAGATTCGCCACATCGCCCTCGAGGCGGCCCGCATCTCGGCGAACCGATACATCGCGAAGAAGGCGGGGAACGCGTACCACCTCAAGCTCCGCTTGTATCCGCACAATGTGCTCCGCGAGAACAAGATCGCAACCGGGGCCGGCGCGGACCGCATCTCGGAAGGCATGCGGGCGGCCTTCGGAGCACCCGTCGGCACCGCCGCGCGGGTGAAGCCGGGCACGAAGGTCTTCACAATCTCGACGACCGAGGACCACGTGGACGACGCGAAGGAGGCTCTCCGGAAGGGAGGCGTGAAACTTCCGACGCCGTGGCGGCTCGAAATCGAACGCGAAAAAGAACGCTAGACGCCGAGGGACATCTTTTTCCGCGCGTCCGCGTGTCTGTCCAGATCCATGGGCGAAACGGACCGACTCCTCGAAGTCATTCGAGGACGGAACTCGAAGACGGTCGGCCTGCAATTCCCAGTCGGTTTGCGCACGAAGGCGGTGGAGCTGGCGCAGGAGATCGAAGCGAAGGCGGGCGTCACATGCTTCGTTTCGGCGGACCCTTCGTTCGGCGCGTGCGACGTGGCGGACATGCCCGTGGATCTCATCGTCCACCTCGGCCACGCGCCGATGCCGCATTTGCGATACAACCGCGTCTTCTTCTTTGACCTCCCGGGACCTCCGCTCGGCTCGATGGCCTTCATCGACGCGGCCGAGCCGATGCTCCCGAAACGGGTCGGGCTCCTGACCACGACCCAATTCCGCGGCTGGCTCCCGGCCATCCAAGCGCACCTGGAGAAGAAGGGCCACGTCATCCGCATCGGGGAACCGGACCGGCGTGTCGCCTACGCCGGTCAGCTCCTCGGGTGCGACTACCACACGGCCACGGTCGTGGAGGGCGACGTCGACGGTTACCTCTACATCGGCACGGGAGACTTCCACCCCCTCGGCGTCGCGATCCTCATCGACAAGCCGGTGATCATCGCGGACCCCGAACGCGGGACTGCACGGGATCTGAAGGAGGTGCGAGACCGGGTGCTCCGACAACGTCATGCAGCGATCGTCCGGGCCCGAGATGCGCGAGTCTTTGGGATCATCGTCTCGAAGAAGATTGGACAGGCGCGAATGGAGATGGCTGCGGATTTGAAGGCCCTCGCCGAGAAACACGGGAAGGAGGCGAATCTGTTCCTCATGGACCTGGTCGGCCCGGACTTGCTCCAAGGATACCGTGTGGATGCGTGGGTCAACACGGCGTGTCCGCGAATTGCGATCGAAGACATTCTGCAATACAAACAACCGATGCTCACGCCGCAGGAGTTCGAGATCGTGCTGGGGGAGCGGACGTGGGACGACTACGTGTTCGACGAAATCCGGGCCTGAGCGTTCGCACTCGCAACGAGCAATCTAGGATGGTCCGCGAATCGCGGCCAGCGATGCAGTCCGGAGCCGCTGCAGCTCGCCCATCGCCCGTGCA
>Ga0209690_1000592_pt1 | contig 19609 bp, 23 predicted proteins | sample GraSoiAngelo_150_FD_186164 | JGI IMG/M metagenome (GOLD analysis project Ga0209690, IMG submission 186164) | Grasslands soil microbial communities from the Angelo Coastal Reserve, California, USA - 14_1009_09_40cm (SPAdes) (version 2) | ecosystem: Environmental > Terrestrial > Soil > Grasslands ...
TTACCACATCGAAACGGCGCATGCAGGCGGGGTGTTGCCGACGGTAGCCGAGGCCGATCAGCCGCCTGTCCTCGTGTGGGACCTCGATCCTGTAGAGATCGACGCGACCTCGGCGATGGACAGGAACGGCTCAGTGGCAGAGTTAGGCGCCGTAGCTGAGGCGAAGCGAGCTATGGCACAGATCCTCGCTGGTGGCCGCGTGCCGGCTACTGAGTGCAAACGTCAGATTCGTGAATCGACAGGCGTGACCAACGAAACATCGCTCGTGCGTGCTCGTCGCGAGCTCGGGGTGCGAGTACGTAAAGAAGGTTTCGGTGCCCAGGGAGCATGGTTCTGGGAGTTCGCTCCCAAAGACTCTCGCGCGCGCGCGCGCGTATTACCCATACCAGCATTGGAGGCTATGGTGTCTTTGCCCTCGGTCGATCCCTCCATAGATATGAAGATTACAAAGAAACTAATCTAGGTAATCGCGCGCGCGCGCGCGAGAGTCTTTGTCGGAAGTGTGGGGGCGAGCTATCGCCTGGGCTTGAAAGGATCGGGCTCCACTACGAATGCACGATGCCCTACAAGGAGGACTGGTGACCCGAGACAAAGACCACTGCATGGTGTGTGGCCGGCCCTACGCCGAGCACACACCCGAAGAACGGGCCAGCGGCTGCAAGCGATGACAAAAAGAGAACGTATGCCCAACCTACCCACGCTGAGCGTTGCCCATGAGGTACGGGCCATCGCTCAGGAGTTGATCCGCGAGCACCATACGCACCTGCTCGACGCCAACCTGCTATACATGTTCACCGACCAGAAACGCAAACGCTGTGATCGTGTTCGCCTCGGTTCTGCGGCCAAGATGAACGCCATGCAGCGGTTCCTGGCCTCAGGCATGGATTCGGTCGAGGACGGTCCTGACTTCGTGATCCTGATTGACTCAAACGAATGGTCAGGATTAGGGAATGCCGCACGTCATGCGCTGGTCGACCACGAGCTCAGCCACTGCGCCCTGTTCGTGAACAATACGGATCCTCCGACATGGCGTCGTATAGAGCCCGGAGAAAACTCAGAGGATTTCATTGACCAGCGCTGGGGGATGCGGGGGCATGACATCGAGGAGTTCGCTTCGGTCTTGGCAAGACATGGATTCTGGAAGGCTGATCCCGCAGAGCAGCAGTTCAAGGTGATCGCACTTCAACTCGCCTTGCCGAAAGACGGTGCGGTCAACACCAGTGCCAGCAATCCGAATCCGCTGAAGGACAAGAACCGATGACCTCAAACGGCCGGCGGCTGATCCTCAGCGTTGAGCACTGGGACGGTCAGTCTCACCAGCTCGTCGGTCGTTCAGCCTTCATCGTCGCCTTCGTCCTGGCCAACGCCGATCGTGTCAACGTGGCTCCCCGCGGTCATCTCACCTTCAACTGGGACGGCCCAGCCCTGCGTCCCGAGTTCCTCGAGGCGTACCCTCACGTCAACACCAACAACTCTTAACGCTCTCTCCTATTAGTCCTATAGACCGACCAGTCGGTATTTCCTCCCTAGCTCGACCTTGCGGTACACTCCCACGTAACCGACCTACCAGGAGTTCTCCTGAAGGCCAGCCCTCTCCCACGATGGCTGGCTTTTTTTATGCCTGCCGTAAAAAGCGATGAAAAGCGTGATCACAATGGACGATTCAAACCTGGCGGTGCTCCAAAATCGCCCGGTCGCCCAGCCATCGCCCGCGACTTCCGCGAGTGGTGTCAGGACATCTTGCAACATGGCGATGGTCGGCAGGTGATTGAAACAATGCTCAAGGCCGAAGGCGAGGATCGCCGGTTTGCTGTGCGGATGATCGTCGAGTACGCCTACGGCAAGCCGCAGCAGCATATGGATATCACTACCCTCGGCGAGACGATCAAAGCCTACGTCGGCGTCGACCTCGAACGCGTGTGACCGCTGCTGAACTGGCCCGCCCAGCCCAAAAACCGTACACGCCTTACGGCGCGATCGAGACGATGTTCTATGACCACGCCCCCGAGCTGATCGTCTCCGGGCCAGCTGACACCGGAAAATCTCGCGGCATTCTCGAGCGGATGTACCTGCTCGCCTCCAAGTATCCACGCTCTCGCATGCTGATGACTCGCAAAACTCGCGCCAGTCTCACGGAATCCGCGATGGTTACCTTCGAACGCTACGTGGTCCCCGACCATTCACCGGTGCTGCAAGGCCCGCAGCGGGAGCAGCGCCACGCTTACCGCTTCCCCAACGGTTCCGAAATCGTCACCGGCGGCCTGGGCGACGACAAGGAAAAAACGCGCATCATGTCCACCGAGTACGACCTGATCTACGTCCAGGAGGCGCGCGAGATCAGCGAGTCTGAATGGGAGGAATTGTCCACCCGCTGCTCAGGTCGCGCCGGCAACATGCCATGGCACCAGCTGCTCGGCGACACGAACCCCGACGCCTCGAGCCACTGGATCAAGCAGCGCCATTCCCGCGGTCAACTGAAGCTGCTCGAGGCGCGCCATGCCGACAACCCGGCCATCACGCCGGAACGCCTCGCCGTGCTGGACGCACTGACCGGTGTGCGGTACAAACGCCTCCGGCTTGGACTCTGGGTAGCTGCGGAAGGGGTCATCTATGACGGCTACGATCCGGCGGTACATCTGGGTACTTGGAGCATCGGCACTGATTGGGATCGCTGGCTCAGCATTGATTTTGGCTATTCGGACCCGTTTGTCTGTCAGTGGTGGGCTCGCGATTCGGACGGCCGACTCTATCGCTACCGCGAAATCTACCAGACGCAGACGCTTGTCGAAGACCACGCGCACCGCATACGAGAACTATCTGCGGGCGAAACGATCCATGCGATTGTCTGCGACCATGATGCGGAAGACCGCGCCACGCTCGAACGACATCTGCGATGCACCTGCGTCGACTGGCCAGCCGTCGAACTCGGAACCACCGCCGCCCGAAAAGATGTCAGTCCAGGCATCCAACTGGTTGCAGCTCGTCTACGTCTCGCGGGCGACGGACGGCCGCGTATCGCCTACTTGGCAGGAGCAAGGATCGGGCGGGACGCTGCCTTAGCCGAACGCAAACTGCCAACCTGCTCGGAGGAAGAGTTCGAGTCCTACGTCTGGGACAAGGCCCAGGCAAAAGTCAACCCGGACGGCACGGCCCTGGCTGAGAAGCCGCTGAAGCTCAATGACCACGGCATGGACGCCACGCGGTACATGGTGGCGCACTTCGACTTCCGCAAGCCTGGCTGGGACATCATCAATCAGACCGTGGCGCTGTCATACGGAGACGAGTCACAGCCCATGCGTAGCCCAACCAGTGTGTATCGGACCCGCACCCCCGATGACGTGGCTGAGCAACGCCGTAGAGCCTTCGAGGCCATGCTGACAGGCGAGAACGATGGCTGACACGCCGGTTCCTACGCCGGCACAGATGGCGCAGCTCTGGCGGTCCCGCTACCAGGAGATGCAAGAGACGCGGAGTCGCACCAAAGCCGTACGTGACTGGCTGGCTGGCAAGGTCGATCCGGTGGTACCGAAGGACTTTGCCGAGGCCGCGAAGATGGGCATCAAGCTGCCGCACGCGGTCACACTGGCGCTCCACACGGTACAGCTGCTGAGTCACAAGCGGCCGCGGCTCCGGCGTGTTGCCATCGGCAAGAGTGTGACCTCGAGGCGAAAAGCATCGGAACTCGAGTTGTGGGTCAACGCGGCACTCGAAACGATTGAGGATCAGCACGGCGATTGGTGGCGGCCACTGGTCGACATGCTCTTCAACCAGGGGTGTGCCGCGGTCCTGTGCTTCCCGAGTCCGGCGGGTTGGGAGAACTGGCCGGAGTTCCTCGACTCCGAGTCGGGCGACGTCCGCAGTCTGTTTGCTCGCAATCGTGACGGACTGGACGCGGAATCGCCATCGGTCAAAGGTAAACTCCAGGTCAACAAGCGTAAGAGCAAGGAAGCGTATGACGAATATCTCGTCGACTGGAAAGCCCGAAACATACCGATTGTTATCCGGGTCATTGGAGTGGATCAGGCAATCCCTGTCCTCGGACCTGGACATCGACTTGATGGCCTTATTGTCCGATCCCAGTATGCGGAAGAGGATCTCCGGGCGCGTGGCTATCGATGGCGATTTGGTGACGGTCACGTGGGAGTTGGACAGGACCCGGATTATCAACGGACCCGAGGGCTCTACCCTCAGTTTACTCTTTACGAACTCTGGCAGCCCGGACGAGTCGTCTACTACATAGGCCAGGGCACGACCGCACCGGCGATGGACGGCAACAACCTGACCATTGCCAACAAGGTGGTGGACGGTACCGAACGTCAGGCGGTGGTGGACCTCGAAGCAGACTTCGGCATCAGCCGGTTGCCGGGCTACTGGTGCTGGGGTGCGAACTTCGCGAGCGAGACGGACCCGGACCTGCGTGGTGTACCGTTCCTATGGCCGTTCCTGAGCGTGTTCGCGGGCATGAACAACCTCGCAACAGCCAAGCTTGCGCACCATTGGGAGTTTGCCTACGGCGGCTGGTTTATTGAGGCCAGCACGGAGGCCCCGCCGGAACTGGTGATGGAGAAGGGCCGCCCCCGCAAGCTGGATGTTCGGCCCATGAAAGCACAGTACGTCGCCGGTAAGGCTACGCCAGCGGTACATCAGGGGGTGAACCACGATTCGGCAGAATTGCTCGAATTGATGATGGGCGCAGTCAAGGAAGAAGGTCCGAACAGTGCCGCGGCAGGTGGAGTTGGAGCTACCTCCGGGCATGATCGTTCGCTTATCCGTGCGATGCTGGAGGACGCGTACAGCGACGTACTGGACGGTGCATTAGAAGCTGCTGAGTTCGTGGGCGAGATGACGGCCGAGATTGGGGATCGGCTGGTGGAGCACTACAAGACCACCGTGCCGGTGTATGTGTCAGTCAGACCCGAAGGCGTCAAGGGAGTGATGCGGCAGGCGCTGGAATTGACGCAGGATATGACGGACGGAGTGTACGACTTCGATGCGGAGTATCCACCGGAGTCTGGTGAGAATCTGCCGTATGCGCAGATGCTCATGCAGTGGAGTATCGAGCACCGCATTCCGTTGCGTCAGGCATTGGAAAAGGGCATGGCCGACGAGTCACCGGATGAGACAATGATCGAGATTCTCGTCGAGCGGTTGCTGTTCGAGACTCCGCAGGGCCAGCAGTATTTGTACGAGCTCGCGGCGCAGGAGATCGGTGACGAACGCATGCGCGAGTTGTTCCAGGCGCAACAGGCTGGCCAGGCGACAGCGGACGGGACGCCGACTGCCGCCTTGCCGGCGCCTGGTGGAGCAGGTGCACCGACCGGGCAGTTGATGGGTGCTGGTCCGATGCCCATCGCGGCGAACTCGGCCGTGGGCGGCATCGTGAGTGGCGGCTTGCAGACGGCTGCGTTACGGCGTGATGCGATGGCTACAATGGCGATGGGTGGCGCTCAGGCGCCGCCACAGGGGTAAAGGAGGGTCGGCAACATGGCCAGAGGCAAGAGCAAGACGAGTCTCGCGGTACGAGAGAATCGGGCGGTGAAGACGTCGAGTGCTGAACGGCAGGGACCATCGGCCCGCCGGTCCGACACCAACCCATCGCCGCAGACACCGCCGGGTAAGCATGGTGTTAGCAACCCGAAGCCGAATGGGCCATTGCACCGTGATGGCGGGGCCACGTTCGCGGTACAGGACAATGCGAACGTGCGGGCGGATCGGTTCCTGAATCCGCCGACGAAGAATGCCAGTCCAGGGAACAACGCGCCGTTCCCGCCGTCGAACCCACCCACCAGTGGTGGGAGAACACCCAGGAGAGGCTAACACGTGGACATTCCGACGATTGTTGAGCGGGTGGCGAACTCGCAGAGCGCGACGGTGTACGTTTCGAAGGAAGAAGCGGGCGAGTTGACCGACGACGACATCAAGACGCTGAATGTGGAGCATGGCATTCTTGCGGTGGAGGACGTGGTGCGGGATGCCTGGGCATTCAGCCGAGGCGTGCCGGAGGAAGTGTTGCAAGCGCACCAGGCGGAGGAGGCACCGGCTGAGGTTGCGGCGGCGCCTGTCGAGATAACCTGATGGAAAACGCGGTCGAGGAACGTACAGGCGTTGATGAAGCGTTGGTATGGCGTCTGTATCGGACCGATGCGATCTCACCGGAGGCCATCCTTACTGCCGCACGCGCGCTGCCTGAGGATGCCTTGTTACTCGCCGACTACGTTGACGAGGCGATGGAACAGGCGTTGCAGGAGGCCGATTTCCACTGTCAGTACAACCCTTTAGATTTGGCCTATCTGATCGCGGGGCCAACGCAACAGGATCGGGCCAAACGCTACCGGCAAGAACAGTATCGGATTATCGGGAGGCCAGCCTGATGCCGCTCACCAAGTCCAAATCCAAGAAGGCGGTTGGGGCCAACATCAAAACTGAGATGGCCGCTGGCAAACCACAGAAGCAAGCGGTGGCCATCGCACTCGATGTGCAGCGCCGAGCTGGAGGTCGCAAAAGGCAGCGGTAGATGGCTGGGCAGAACTCGCAGGACCTGACGCGCCAGACGGTTGATCGCTTCAAGGCGCGAGCTACCGAGTACGCGCGGGGGATTGCGCAACGGATGGGTGCGCCGGCGGCTGGGGTGAAGCTCGACAACGAGCAGATCGTCAAGCTGTGGCAGTTCAGTCCGCATCCGGACCCAGGTGCCGCATTCTCCCAGTTGAAGATGGGCGGCATGTCGGATGGCGAGGCGCTCGATCAGGTTCACCCGTACCGCAGGAAACTGTTTCAAGCGCCGACCGTGAAAGAACAGGTCGACAAGGCCGAGAAAATCAAGGCCATGGCTGAGGGTCAGCAGTCGCCATGAGCATGAATAATCCCTACGCTACGGCGGGTGAGCCGGCCGTCAGTGGACTGGGCACGGGCGGGACCTCGGCAACCGGTGTACCGCCGGTTGCGACTGGAGCGACCACGCCATCTGGCCCGACCGCGCTGAATCTTGACATCACCCAGATCAGAGATCCGCAGACGCGGGAGCTGGTCAATGGACTGATTCAGCAGCAGAGCGGGTACACGACGCAGCTCGGGGCTGCCGCGCAGGCGTATCAGAACGCAGCTGCCCGGATGCAGGGGATGAGCCCGGATGATCCGAACTATCGGTACGCGGTCACCAACGTCGATTCCGCAATGGCGACGTGGACCAGGGCGCAGGAAAACATCATTCGTGGTCAGGAGTCCATCGCCAATACGATCCAGAAGGCGATCGACTCGAAGTCACTGGAGCCGCAATGGCAGGGTCTGGCTGACAAGTACACCGCCGACGCACATTTAGCACAACAGCAGGCTGATAACGCTGCAACGGCGGCACCGGGTGAACGTGCGCTGGTCGTTGCGCAGGCCACGGCGCAGGCAGCCAATGCAGCATTAGCCAGCGCGCAAGCATCGAATCTAGCGGCACTCCAGCCGGCCACGATCACCAATCTGCAAGCACAGGCCAACCAGGCTAACGGCAGTGCCGCGAACCTGATGGCGCAGGCTGGCAAAACCGCGGCCGAGACGCAGAAAGCGCTCATCGACCTGGGCGTCGAGCCTCGGGCAGCCGAAGCCACGACCGGCACGCTCGAGGCCAATCGAGCGATTGCCGAACGCAACTTGGCGAACCTGCCGACGTCCGAGCAAGCCGGGCGGATCACCGAAGCTGGTATTGCTGGGACGCAGGCCACCACGGCGCAGACGCAGGCGAATGTCCTCAAGCAGCAGATGGGCCCGACGTTCGGGTTGCAGCAGCAAATCGACGCCATCAAACAGATCAGCGACCAGATGCGGAATGGTGCCATTCCGCTCGGGACGGACCCGTCGAGTGCGATTCAGAACATGAATGACAGTCTGAACCGCTACCTGCAAGCCACCATCGGCGGGACTACGGTGTCGGCGGCTTCGCAGCAAGCACAGCAGGCCCAGGAGAATCTCAGGCAGCAAGACATTACCCAGCGGCAGCAGGACACCACGTTGCAAGGCCAGGGCATTAGTGGTGCTGCCAGCGCGTTCGGCAGTGCGATCAGTCCGTTGATTGGCGCGGTGAAGGACTTGCCGGCCGGTAGTCAGGCGCTCGGGCCTGCCGCGGCAGCGATGTTTGCTCCGTTCCTGGCAGCCGCGGGCGGTGGCCTGGTCAAGCCTCCTGCTCAGGTTGCTGCCCCGGCGTTACCGCCGTTCATGCAGAACTTTACCGGTGGTGGTGGCGGTGGGCAGGCTCCGCAGACGAGCGCACCGGTGACCATCAATATCGGTGGTGGTGGTGGTGCAGGCGTAGCGCCACCAGCCCCGGCTGGGGCACCTGCTCCAGCCGGTGGCGGGCTACCGTCTTTCATGCAGGGCTCACAGGTGGGCACGCCGGATTTCGTGGACAGTCTCAAACAGGACACCATGAGCAAGATTCAAAACTGGACTGGTGCAGGCTCTAATCTGGCGGGTGCGAATCCGAGCGCGAACTGGGCGGCAGGCTGATGGCAGGCGTTACTCAAGGACAGCGTCTTTCCATCTGGATTACGCCTGATGAACGTGACCAATTGGTGGTCCTGGCACGTGCCGAACGCCGAGGAATCCGGGAGCAGGCTACCTATCTGATAGCACGCGCTCTGGCGCGCGAAGTCCGTAAGCGCCAGCGTGCGCCTAGCGAACAGCGCGACGAGGCAGACTGATGGCAACCTTCAACGTTCAGATGCCGGATGGGTCGGTCCGACAGGTGCAAGGTACGACGCTATCCGCGGCGATCAACAATGCTGGCGCGGGCGCCAGCGCACCATCAGCAGCACCAAGCCCGGCACCGGCAGCAGCGCCGAGCGCGCCTGGCCCGCTGCCGCAGACCACGGCAGACAATCCCTACGGTGGGGCACAGGGTCAGTGGTCGACGATCAATGGTCCACGTACCGTGCCGCAAATGGCCGCCGAGCTTGCCGCGGCGAACTATGGCGGGGCGACTGATCCCGGCAGCATCCTGGCCGCGTACCAGCGCACGACGGGCGGTTCTGTAGGACCAACGAGCGCGGCACCGGGAATCAGCTCGCCGGCGGTGAACGCGGGCGGTGTGTCAACCACGTTTGATCCATCCGGTCTGCTGGGTCAGATCAACACGACGCTGGGCAATTTCAGTGCTCAGGCATCGGGTGTCACCCAGGCCGAGCTCGCCGAGAAGAAGCGCCAGTTTGACGAGACGCTCACGCGTCAGATGGAGATGTGGCGGCTGCAAGGCCAGCCAATGCTGGTCATCCAGCAGCGGGCCGCGGACCTCGCTGAGCAGGAGTTCGAGTCGCAGAAGCAGCTCGCGCAGCAGACACAGGCACTGGCTACGGCTGGCGTGACGGGCATGTATCAGGGCGCACCGACGATGCAGGCGCAACAGCAGGCATTCGCACAGGAACAGGCGCGCGCGGGGCTGGGCTTGCAGTATCTTCAGTCGGCGGCAGCGCTGGGCGGTCCTGAGAACGTCTTCCAGCAGAGCAACTTCTACCGTGGTGCGCAAGGCAATCCGCAGGTGCCGGCGTTCTTGCAGAACCTGGCCAGCAATACCCGCATGCCGGTGTTCCAGGCAACGGGCACGCCGGCCAACGTGCTCAGCGCGGGCAGCATTGCCAATCAACTCACTGGCGGTGGTGGCGGCGGCGCGGGATTCAATCCGCAAGCTGCGCTTGGTGCGATCCAGGGCGTGAGCAACGCTGGCGCGCAGAGTCTAGCGCCGGGGTCGCTCGAACGCTTGACGCCCGATGAGTTGGCTGCGTTTGGCTCGGGTCTGAAAGCCGTCGGGAACTCGCTGCCGGCGTTCATGCAGCAGTACTCGGCCTCGAGGCTGGGCCAATCGGCACTCGGCGGGGATATCGGGCTGGCAGCGTAGCGTGTGGTCAACGTATACCTCAGCGGGCAGGATGCACGGAACGCGGCGGCCGATCTGTGGCAGCAGGATCAGCTCCAACGAGTCAACGACCAGTACGCGCCACCCCCGCAGCCAGCGCCTGAGCCTGCGCAGGCCATACCTCCACCTGCGCCGGTAGAAGCGGCGGGAGGTCAGGGCAGCAGTCTCCCCCCATCCCCTGCTGTCGGGCCGGCAAGGGCGACGCCGGTTCCTCCCGCCGCTGTAACCCCCAATCCCACGCCGGATCGCAACGACATCGCCGATCAGTGGCAGCGTGGCGCCATTGCTGACGCGTGGGAGAAGAACGCGCTCAGCGACGTGTACAAGGGCGTAAGCCAGGCAGGCCAGGGCGTGCAGACGGCCCTGTCACAGGTGCCGCAGCAGGCACAGGGCCTCACTTCAAATCTGAGCGCGTTACCAGGTGCTCAGCCGACACCACCCGCTCAGCCCACGCCTGGCGCGATTGCAGGGCCTACGGCGCCGGTGACCGCGCCATTGCAGGCACCGGCGCCGCAGGCGGGCGGGGACCTTCAGACGTACGCCCGGCAGGCGGCACAGCGGAACGGTGTCGATCCGGACATCTTCCAGCGGCAGATTCAGCAAGAATCGGGCTTCAATCCGGGCGCGCAGAGCCCCGCCGGGGCTCAGGGGATCGCCCAGTTCATGCCGGCCACGGCTCAGGGCATGGGCGTCGACCCGAGTGACCCCTACGCCAGCCTGGACGGCGCCGCGCGACTGATGAAGCAGCATCTCGATCGCTATGGTGGCGACTACAGCAGGGCATTGGCGGCCTACAACGCGGGCCCTGGCAACGTGGACAAATACGGTGGCGTGCCGCCATTCGCCGAGACGCAGACGTATATCAAGAACATTCTCGGCGGCGTAGGTCAGGCGGCGACGAACATCGGTCAACAGCTCGCCTCGACGGTCCAGCCGATCGCCAAGTCAGCCGAGGACTGGCTGGCCATTGCCAAAGAACAGCTCGGCAAGCCGTACATCTGGGGATCGGCTGGAGGTCGGTCCACGTTCGATCCCAACGCGCCGGGCTTCGATTGCAGCGGGTTCGTGGCCTACGTGATGAAGAAGGCGTTTGGTGTGGACTTGCCGGCGTTCACCGGGTCGGCGTACACCGCGACCAGGCCGCTCGATCAGGGCGAGACGCCGGGCGCGGCGGGGCAGGTGGCGTTTTACAACATGGGCCAGTCCGACCCGCACTTGCAGCACATCGCGCTGAGCATCGGCAATGGCCAGGTGATCCAGGCCGGCGGACGGCGCAACGATGTCAACACCGACGTGGCCAACGACATCGGCACGCCTGAGTGGCGCGTGCCGGTTGGCATCCCAGACGCCATGGCACAGGCCGCACAGCAGGTAGTGGGTGCCGGCGTTCAGGCTGCACAGCAAGTGGGGCAGAACGCGCAACAGGCGGTGCAGCAGACTGCGCAGGGCCTCATCAACACGGTCGGCAATCTTGGCCAGGGTATCGGCAGCGCGTGGCAGCAGGCGGGGCAGCAGAACGCGGCCAATCCGATGATGCAGAACATGATCGCCTCGAGTGGGCCGAGTGCGATCAACCCAGGCATGCAGGGCCTTGGCGGGGCGATCGCTGGCGGGGTGAGCGCGCTCGGGCAGACCGGCGTTGCGCAGACTGCCGGCCAGATCGGGAGTGCGCTTGGTTTGCAGAACCCGCTCGACGCGGCGCAGGCGTACAGCCAGGTCGAGCAGAAGTACGGTGGCGGGTTGCAGCCGAAGCCGGGTGGTGGTGTGGCTTATCGTGTGCCGGACTACAGCAACATCACACCCGAGGATCAGCAGGTATTGACGAACGCCGCGATGGCAGTCGGCGGTATCACCCAACCGCCCACGCCAGAGGGCGCACCGCGCGTACCAACTCGAGGCTTACCGCCGAATGAGCCGCTTGCGACAGGTCCGCAGCCCGGTCAACTCGGGTTTGGCACTGAACTGCCGTTGGGTGGTCCTGTGCCTGTTGGCGCAGAGGCGCTTGGTCCCGCTGGTCCGCAGCGTGGCCAAATGCAGATTGGCGGCCAATTGCCCTACGGCGGGCCAGCGCCGGTTGGTGGTGAGGTTATCGGTCCAGCGGGCCCGCAGCCCGGCCAGTTCCAACTTGGCAGCGAACTACCCTACGGTGGACCACGACCGCCGGGTACGGAACCTCTTGCGCCCGGTGCACAGCCGGGGCAATTCCAATTTGGCAGCGAGTTGCCGCTCGGCGGACCTCGGCCGCCGGGTACGGAGCCGCAGGGGCCGGCGGGCGGTGAGTTCTATCGGCCGTCTGGCGCACCAACGTCTCCATACCCGGTGGCGCAGCAGCCCGCATTGCCAGGGGTTCAGCCGCCATCGGCTCCGGTCAACCCGGCTACGCCGTGGGACATCATTCGCACATCGCGGATTGGTGCGCTCGCTGGTGGTATTCCCACGGTGACCCATATCGCGCTCAACACACCACTTCAGGCCGGTTGGAAACTCTTTTCAAATACCGCGCAGGACATTGTCGAGCGGCATCCTGAGACGATCCCGATGCAGTTCGTGGGTGCATGGCAGGGGTTACGCAATTGGGCCATGAATGTCTCGCAGTTGGCTAAGGCGCCCGGTCCGCTGGCCGAGAGTATGGGCGGCGGTGCCGGTGCGCAAGCGCTCGAAACGGGGCTGCTCGGGCTGGTCAAGACGCATCCGATCTTGCAGGACCTGGCCGGTCAGGTCGGCGCCAGTATGGAGCTGTGGAGATCGGCAGCCAAACAGGCCACAGACAGTGGCCTGAGTCGACTATCGCCAGAATGGCAGGCCGAGGTTCAACGATTGGTGAGCAATCCGACCCCGGAGATTCAGGCCGCCGTAGACCGGGCACAGAACACGTTTTCACTGCGCGGGGCGATGGGTTTCCAGGGTCAGAAAGTGGCGGACTGGCTACAGAACAACGAACTCGGCCGGTTCGTCATGCCGTTCTTCAACATCGGCTACCACGTCGCCACTCAGGGAATCGAGCGGTCGCCGGCAGGGTTCATTGGTACAGCCTACGATGTGGCGCGCTCGAGGTTTGGTGCCGGCCCGTACGCCGCAGGCGCGACGAATGCCGCAGTGACTCCGCTGGCTGAGCGGTTTACCAACAATCTCGTCGGTACGGGCCTGTTCATGGAGGCGTACAGCCAGGCGTCACAGGGCAATATCACCGGTAACGGTCCTGACGATCCGAAGCAGCGCGCGGAGCTGATGTCGCAGGGCTGGATGCCCAACAGTACGCTGATCGGTGGTCGATGGGTCGATAACCACGTGCTCGGTCCGATGGGCTGGGCACTGGGCGAGGCCGCGAACCTGGCTGAAGCTCGAGGCGACACGCCCTACACGCGCGGCACAAAGCAGGCTACCCAGCAGGACGGCATGCAGCAGGCCGCGAGCTATCTGACGCGCATGGGTACTTATTTGCAGGATGAAACATTCCTGCGGTCGTTTGGGCAATTGCTCCAGGCCGCGGGTAGCGGCGCCCAGGCTGGGCGGATGGGTGAATCGGTATTGGCCAGCATGGCCGGTTCCCTGGTTCCGCAGGGTGGCCTGATTGCCAATGTCGCCTCAGCGGCGGACCCCTATGCACGCCGAGCGCAGCCGGGCGACATCGCCCAATCGTTGATGACGCGATTCCCAGGATTGCGTGAGCAGGTTCCCGCGCGCCTGACTGGTGCGGGCGAGCCTGAGCAGAACCCACAGTATGGTGCTGGCGTGCTACTGCCGCGGTCAGGTACGGGCCAGCCCAGCCCTATCCTGGGGCTCCTGTCAGGGGCTGGCATCACGCTGCCGACGACGCCGCCCCAGAACATCAGCTACTCTGGCCGGCAGCTCACGCTCAGTCCGGACGAACAGCAGTTGAGGCAGCAGACGCTCGGCCAGCGACTGCAACAGACGATGCAGAGCTATCTCGGCTCGATACAGTTCCAGCAACTTCCGCCGGGGCAGCAGAAGCGCGCGCTCGAGCCGTTGGTCCGCGCGGCCGAGCAGTACGCGGACCAACGGGTGATCGCGGCTATGGCGCCCGATGACCGCAAAGCACGCCTGGCAGCCGCGCCACGAACTGGGGCCTACGCGCCGGTCTATCCCACGGCAGGCGCGGGACTGGCCGGCATGGTGGCGCAGGAGTCGACTGCGGCTCGGCAGCGGCAGTTGCAAGCCGACGCGGCTCGTCAGCAGATGATTACCGGCACACGGCTCCGCAGTTAGCGGCGGCGGGGCCGTAGCCCGTAGGCCAGCCAGATCAGCCCGCTGCCGAGCGCTAAGAACACGATCGGCAAGAGTCGCTGATTGTCTGGCAGCATGTACAGCGTCATGGCCAGGACCAGGCCCAGCAACGTGACCAGTGATTTGAGCACGCCTTCACTGATCGGCTGCTGTTTGTCCTGAGTTTTTTGTTCGTAACCTTCGTTCCAGTATTCGCGTGTCATCCGTTGTCCCATCCCGCGCGCATTGTGCGGGCTGGTTTCCTATCTTTCAAGGTGAGTGCTATGCTCACCTTGTATCGTCCTACCGAGGCAACTCGAAGGGCCGCGGGGCTGACCCCAGACCGTGGCCTTTTTTGTTGTCTTCGGATCGGACGGTCAAGACAGCATGGCAGGTCCCGCAGCAGCCACACCCGAAGCACCCGCTGGGGTATCGATCGAGCTTGGCCCAGATACGAACCTCTACCCAGAGGGAATCCGGCCAGTCGAGACGCCACCGCCGGCGCAGGAATCGGAACAAGCAGCCGCACCGCCACCGCCGTCTGAAGACGCAGGATCGGAAGAAGCCCCCAAAGAGGGCGAACCGAAGGGCTCCCGTCGACAGAAGGGCGAGGATGCGTACCAGCGGGGCATTCGAGAGGGACGCGAAGCCGCCGAAAAAGCACGTACCGAACGTGAGACAGGTGAGGCCCGTGAGAAGGCCACGGCCGACGAGCAGGCCCGTATCCGGCAACTCTTCCGTGACCTTCGGTCACCGGAATATGACACGCGCACGAAAGCGGGTGAGGAACTCTCGGGCCTGGTTGACACCCACGAGCTCAACCAGTCTATCGAGGTTCGCACCCGCACGGCGGTGTTGCAGGAGATCGCGGACGGTCTGAAATCGTTTGGCCAGCTCGACGGCGTGGGCGATGAGGGACACCAGTCCCTTTTGGCCGCGAAGACGCCGACCGAGTTTGCCGAGACGGCGTTCAAGCTTGGCCAGAAGCAGGCGAAGTCACAGGCCGACGAGAAGATTGCCGAGTTGGAGGCGCAGCTCGAGGCCGAACGTGGCAAGCACGCGGCGCGGTCCCTCTCTCCGGAACGCAGCAATGGCTCCAATGGTGCAGGCGCGCGTCTGACCCTGGAGCAGTACCAGCGCATGACTCCCGCCGAGGTTCGCAAGGCAGGCATCACGTCAGCGGACATTGATCTGATGACGGCTGAGCTGATGCAGGAAGCAGAGCGTGCGCGCCGTTAGTTAAGGAGCCCGGGCTTGGCCAACGTCACTATTACGACCGCGGCGCTCGATATCGACCAGGTGTGGTCCCCGGAGTTGAACCGGGCGATCCAACTGGACATCGTCATCGCGGCACTATTCGACGACAAATCGTCGCTGGTCGACCAGCACGGCAATACCATCAATCTTCCGTCACGTCACAACCTGACCGCTAACGCGAAGGCGGCGGGTTCCGCGCTCACGCCTCAAGCCATCACCGAGACGCAGCAGCAATTCGTCTTGCCGATGACCAACGGTCACCGTGCCATCGCGCAAGAGATTGAGGATATCGCCGAGATTCAGTCTCGTTACGACATTCGTAACGAGACGACCGTGGCGGGCGCCTATGCGCTGGCGCGCCAGCAGGACGTGGACGCCGGGTCACTGTTCTCTACGAACGCTACGCTCACCCAGGGTACGCTCGCCTCGGAACTGCTTGACGACAACCTGCTCGGTGCGCGCACCAGTCTGCGGAACAACGCGGCGCCGCGGCCGTGGTACTTTGCTGTCCCCCCAGCCACGTACTCGGGCTTGCTCAAGCTCGACAAGTTCGTCAACAAGATGTATGGCGCGGCCGAGGACGGTTCTGCTATCGAAGATGGCAAGATCGGCCAGATTTACGGCGCGGACGGTTACGAATCGCAACTGCTCACCGGCACGGCGCCGAATGCGTCAGGTGCGTTCTGGTCGAAGTCCCACTACTTCAAGGCCATCCAGCGGGAGCCAACCACCCATACGTGGTACTCGCCACTCGATCTCGCCTGGATCGTGTCAATGGACACGATCTACGGCATGTTCGAACGGCTGGAAGCTGACGAACTCGCGGCTGCCACCACGAACTCGATCAACTGGTCTGTAAGGCTCCAGTGCATCAAGTGAGTCCGAATCTGCTCCTACGCGCGGATCATGGACGCAAGTTGTACGTGATGTACTACCGCGTCAGGACACCGGCGACCGCGAGCGGTGAACAGGTCCAGCGTGCCAAACAGCAGGGCCTCGAACGCATGATTCGCGACCTCGGGCGTCGGGACTGGGTCTTTGTCTCACCTGATCCAGTTCCGATGTCCGGCCCGTATCCGGTCGTTCCCCGGAAAGGCTTCGGCAAGCGGCCGAACACTCCCAGACGCAAGCCCGGCCGACCATCGGCACGTTTCGCTCCACCCGACGATTACACCTGGCGGATTTCCACGCTGCCCCAGTTCGACCAGCACACGGCACGCTTCCTGACCGATTACGTCGAGTGGGAGTTCGCCGCCACGTTCCACCGGCCGACGCTGGTCACCGAATACATTCCGCCCGAGGAAGGCAACCCCCACAAGTTATGGCAACCACACTTTCGACAGCCGAGCCCAACGCGGTAGAGGCTGACGACGCCAACGCTGGCTACGTCTACTACCGTTTGACTGACGGCTGGATCGCCGCCGGCGACTGGTCGGGCCTCGAGGAATCCAAGAAGCTTCGCCGAGGCTATCAGGCGCTGCACCAGTACGGCTACCACGACTTCAACGCCTATTACGTCGAGCATCCGTTCGAGCCGTTGTTTCAGAGCGGCGGCGCCGAGGCGATGTCGGTTGCCCAGATAGTCGCCAACGGATTCCACCTGCGTCCTCCGCTCGTGCCAACGTGTGGGCGGCAGACCGGTCGCAAGGGTCATCTCGCGCACCGGGCCACTTGCTGGCGTGGCGCCAAACCGGTCGAGTTCCCGCAGCTCGAGGGTCTGGAGCTACCGGGCGTGCAGACGTGCGAATACTGCGGCGTGGATCACTTTCCCACTCCGCAAGCGCTCAAGCAGCACATCCAAGTCATGCACAATGACCGCAAGGACCAGGAGGCGATTGTCGCGGGCATCGTCGGTGGGCTCAAACAGGTCACCGGGCAGGGTAGCGGTGGACTGGAAACGTTGGCTCAACTGCTCAAGAACCCGGACGCGCTCGAGGTCCTGCGTGCGCTCGTTGGACCACAAGCGTCGCCACCAGCACAGAAAAGCTGGTCGCCGGAGAAGCGTGCCGCATTATCGGCAAAGTTGAAGCAGACGCACGCGGCTCGCAAGGCCGCTCAGACCTCGGCGGCTTCCCCCGCTGAGGAATAGGCAGGAAGGCTTCCCCCTCAAATGCCAGGCACACGCGTTCAAACCAATTCCGTTTGCGATTCTATCCAGGGCTATAGCAGTGCTGCTGTCACTGCAAACCTTGTCCTGTGGAAGTACATCGCGGTCACCTACGGCCGATTGAAAGGGATCAAGTTCTACGCTGGTACCGCGGGTACCGGTGGTGGCAACACGGTTTGCGACATCACCATCAACGGCACATCTGTCTGGTCAGTGGCTGGCAACAAGCCTACCCTCCTGGCTACCGCCACCGGCGAGTTCGCCAACAGCGACCCAGATGTCGGCTCGTTCAAGCCGGGCGATCGGATCGTGATGTCGGCTTTGTCGATCAGCACCACTGGCCATGCCGACCTGTACGGCGTAGCCGCGGTCGTCGTCGACTGATGGTTGGCGCTCTCAGTCAGGGTGGCGTCATCGGTAACGAGGTCTTCAACGCCGAGCGTAAATGCCTCATCACCGATGCCAGCACCACGGTGTTGAAGGCCACCCGCGGGAAGCTCGCGCACGTCAGTATCTGGGCTGTGGGCACAACCTTCACGCTGGATATTTACGACGATCCGGTTACCAGCAACAACCGCGTGTGGCAGTGGGTGACCGCTGATGGCAAGAAAGACGTCGACCTGAACTTTCCGATGGCCAACGGCATTGTTGCGATCACTGGTGGCACACCGGGCGGGATCACCATCACGTTCTCGTAGGACCATGCCGGCGCTCACCCATCTGTCTGGCGCAGACGCTACCAATCTGCTCAGCCTTGGCCGGCCGAGCGCTGGTGACGTGGCCTATGCACGGGCAATTTATACGGCGTGGCGGACGGCGAACCCGTTTGCCACGCCGGCTCAGGCTGAGGCCCAGATTCAGACGGCTATCGCCACGTTGTGGCCCTCAGCGCCGGTGCAGATTCGCGTGCATGTATTCGACCTGACGGTGCCAACGATCGGCGTACACGTTGCCAACCTGGGTGAGCCGATCCCGGCGCAATGGTGGGTGACTCCGTAAATGGCGATTCTATTTTCGGATGCGTTCGAATCTGGCAACTATACCGGGTGGGCAGCTACGACGGTGAGCGGTGCGGGCTCCACGTTGACCGCGAATGGTGCTTCAGCTCACGCCGGGAGTTTCGGTTCTGATGCACTGGTAACTGGTGGGGGTGGTAACGAGGCGACGTGCAAAGGGACGACTGTTACCACCACGACCAGCGTGTTGAGTGCACAATGCCAATTCCGAGTGCATCAGAACAATGTGGGTGGCGGCGAAGTTTACCTGCTGCAATTGCATGATGCGAACGATACGCATGGCGTCAACTTTGAGAACAACGCCGGCACGTGGAGCCTCATTTACACCAACCGCGCCGGGTCCGTAGTCAGGGTCAGTCTGACGCAGCAGACGTTCACCACCGATACGTGGTACCTCGTTGAGATGCTCTCGGACTGGTCGGGCGCGAACCAGATTTATCAGGTCTACATCAACGGTACGCTCGACACCACGACGACCGATTCGTCGGTAGGCTCGAATCGGGTCTACGCGAAGGTGCTCGGTGGCATCTACACCGCTAACGGCATGGCTGGCAATTTCGAGACGTACACCGACGAGTACAAGGTGGGTGATGCGTACATTGGCGCGGGTGGCGGGGTGCCGTTCGAGATGCAGCAGGAAGCGCTGGCAGGCGGCTTCCGCCAGATGTCCGGTGGGATGGCATAGGTGCGGGAAATTGCCAAGGGTGCGACCTCGCAAACGCTCTACGTGGTCGCGCTGGATTCCGCGTCGACGACCGGCGGTCGCAAGACCGGCATCGCCTACAATGCGGCTGGCCTCACGGCCTACTACGTCCGTAATCGGGCCGCCGCTGTGGCGATCACGCTGGCTACGCTGGCATCGTCGAGTGCGGCGTGGTCATCCGGCGGGTGGGTGGAAGTGGATGCCACCAACGCGCCGGGACTGTACCGCCTCGACGTCCCGGACGCCGCATTCGCGACAGGAGCAGATAGCGTGGTAGTCGTAGTTCGTGGCGCCGCTGGCATGGTGCAGGTGGAAGAAGAAGTGCTGCTCGTGGCCTACAACCCGCAGGACGCCACAGCGCTCGGCCTGAGCCGATTGGACGCGGCGATCTCCAGCCGGCAGGCAACCTC
>Ga0209690_1000595_pt1 | contig 19599 bp, 16 predicted proteins | sample GraSoiAngelo_150_FD_186164 | JGI IMG/M metagenome (GOLD analysis project Ga0209690, IMG submission 186164) | Grasslands soil microbial communities from the Angelo Coastal Reserve, California, USA - 14_1009_09_40cm (SPAdes) (version 2) | ecosystem: Environmental > Terrestrial > Soil > Grasslands ...
GACTATTTCGATCTGGAAGTAACGCCAGCCGGTTTGCATTTCATCGCCTGGCTGCGGCGCGGGCAAGATTTCCCGTTATTCATGCGTGCTCGTGAGCAAACCGGGGTTTGGCCCCGGCCTCTTTCTTTCTTCTGCATCAAGGCTCAGTTGGATCCGGCATTCGTTTTTGGATTCGCGGCCTGGTCGCAAGCGCAAATTGAACAAAGTTTGGCAAAACTAGCGTCGGCGGTTAAACAACTGAAGCAGCATGGCGCGGCAAACGGTTCATCATTTCAAATCCACCCTTTCTCACCTACGAGTTCATACTGGCCGCCGACAGCTGTCCGATCGAATTAACCGGCCCCGAAAATTGGATTGAGTAAACAGCCGGGCCCTTTCGAGCCCACGCGACAATCAGAAAGACTTGCGGACGCAACCGCTCGCTTGCGGCGCATTCGCGAAGCGCGCCATCGTCCACCTGATGAGCAGCTCCTCGAGCGGCGTACCGGGCTGGACAATCGTGAAGTGGTCGCGCCCTGCGAATGTCCAATACTCGAGTCGTTGACCAGCAGAGCAGCGCTCTTCGACATACGCGTCGGTGGCAGACAGCGGCACGACGGTGTCCGAGAGGCCTTGCGCGATTACGACAGGAGCCTCTATCGGACCTTCCGCCGTGTTCTGCTCAAGCCGAGCTTGAAGCGCTTTGTTCGAACTCGTCGCCAATGCTGGACCGTCGAACGTCGCCGCCAGTGCCTCGATGCGTTCCGAATCCTCGGGCGGCACGAAGTCGCATAAGTTTACTATCTGACGAGCAGCATCGAGCGCCTCGGGCCGAAGCGCTTGCTCGAATGTGATGTCAGGGTAAAACCGGCTGTACGACAGCGCGAGATACGCTCCAAACCGCTTGTCCACGGCCACGTCCATTGCGAGAATGTTCTTAATGTTCGCGGCCGGTGCGATTGCCGCGACGCCGAGGATTTCGAGGTCCGGCGCGTAGCGTGGCCCGACAATGCCGGTCCAAAGCGCTGCGTGCCCCCCCTGCGAGTGACCCCACACCACCATGCGTTTGTCGAGCGTAAGCTCGGACATCTGTCGCGCGGCACGAACCGAATCGAGCGCCGCACGCGCTTCGCCTTCGCCGATCAGGTACGGATGCGGGCCACTCTTCTCTGCGAAGGAGTAATCTGTCGCGACCACGATCCAGCCAGCCATCACGATCCGGTCGCGCCCGGGGATGCCCTCGGTTGGCGCCGACACAAGCGACGGCATGCATTTCTGCAGCAGGCCCGTCGTGCCGTGCTCCCACGTTATGACAGGACGTGGGCCTGCGGGAGGATCGGTCGGCGCGAACACGGTCGCGACCGCCGTCGCTGGCGTGCTGTCGTCCACAGTGGTTGCATAAAGGATGCGCCAGCCTCGCATGCCAGCTGGCAGTATCACGTCTTTGAGCGGCTCGCTCCGCAGTAACGCGCCAGGCTGGTGCGGCAGGTCCGACGGCGAGTCGTAGAATGCATCTGGCGCGTGCGCAATAATACGCGCGCGGATGCCGTGGGGTGTCGGCGCGGCGCTCGACTCCGACGACGCTCGCTTGGGCCGATTGCAGCCGGCTCCCGCGAGCAAAACAAGCAGAATTGCGAAGCCAATCGAACGAAGTCCGGCAACGTTCATAACCTCCTTCTCCTGGCAAGCTGTGATCCACCGTCCATCGGGCGGGAGAGACGACCTAAGGAGACGGAGCTCAGCTACCGCTGGCTCGCCGCGGCGGGTAAACTCCCGCGAGGTTTGCTAAGATGGACAACCGTCTCATAAAATCATTGCTGGTCGCAGACTTGCCGTGGCGAGCGAGGGGTTGTCTGCAGCGATTGGTTAGATGGCTTGCATGATATGGAATAAGTGTATCCAATAAAAATACATTGCTGCGTTCAATATCATTAACGCCATGAGCGCGACGATAAACCAAAGAATGTATGTAAAGATGCGGCTTTCGTAGAACCATCGAGAGACATCAGCAGGACGACAAGAAGAGAAACCAAGCTTATGCCAAAACGCCGCTTCCGCGGCAGTATACCGTAGCCACAGGCCGAGATGGCGAATAACGAGAAACAGCCAGGCGCCAACAATTAGCGCGCCGAGCAAGCATAGGAGGGACTCCGCAAAAAATGCGAAAGAACCGCGTGAATGAACTCAGGTCGCAACGACACCATCTAACTATGATTGGACGAATCTTCGTAAAACGTCACGAAGATTTCTTCGCCTAATTCAGGATTGCAATAGAGTTCATGACCGCTAGACCGTGATCGCCATCACGCATGACGCGTGCGTTACGCAGCCGCTCGCGCGTTTCGCGATTACACCCGAACCGGCACGCTGGCGGTCCGCTCGAGTTTGCCCCAACTTACCCACGGCGCCTTTGATCGCGCGCAGGATCGCTTTCCAGATGCAATAGCTGAGCTTCGGACGATAAATCAGGCGCATCGGCAAAATCCGCCAGGCACGGACGATGGGTTCGCGCTCCAGAAGACAGGCGAGCCTGGCTAGAATCACGTCCATGGACAGGAACGTAATCACGAACGGCATGACCGCGCGCCAGGCGCCGAACGGCAGAGAGGCAAGCAAGAACAAATCTACCATCGGCGTGACAGCGACGAGAATGATCTGGAAAAACTAGATGCTGGGCAAACTGAACCAGCCAAGCGCGCGATAATTCCAGTTGAACACCGTATTCACTCACTATTTTACCGGCAAACTTTCGGACCCGTGACCCTTCAATAGACGCTTATCCCTTTGAGGCCAAAATACGGCGCAGCTTCCAGCAATATTCGGTCTGCGCTGTAAACCGCAGCAAACTGATTTTCCACGGCGCACGCGAGATGTAGTGCATCGCTGGCGCGAAGAAATACCGTGGCGTCCAGCTTCTCAAATGCGTTGCACGCTCGTCGAACAACACTTTCGGTCACCGGAAGCCAGTGCCAAAGGCCAGAGCGCTCGTCTTCTTCAAATTGCTTCCACACAGCCGCTGCATCGCGCGAAGATAGATGCTTTTCGCGGAGACGGCGATGCACAGCGGAATAAAATTCCGTCCGGCCATGAAGTGCAGTAATCCGTCCGGCACTCTTTTGGACCAGCTTCAACACCTCGGCGGATCCTGCTTCGCGAAGATAACACTTTACGATGTAACTGGCATCCAGGTATATCACCGCGCATCGCGCTCCTCTGAGATATAGACAGTCGAATCGCCAGGAACCTTGGGCATCTTGCGAAAATCACGCTTGGGAAAAGGTTTGCCGACCAGATCGGCCGCCTTGGCACTCTTGAGCACGGCGACCGCCTGTCCACGTTCAGTAATAAGAATATTCTCGTGAGCCGATGCACGCACCAACTTGCCGGTATTCATGTGCAATTCGCGAATCGTGACACTTTTCATGTGTCCAATGTGTCACATCCCACGGAGTGGCACAACTAAGAACAACAATCACACGCGCACCGGCACGCTGGCGGTGCGCTCCAGTTTGCCCCAGCTCACCCACGCGCCTTTGATCGCGCGCAGGATTGCTTTCCAGATGCAATAGCTCAGCATCGGACGGTAAATCAGGCGCATCGGCAAAATCCGCCAGGCCCGCAGGATCGGTTCCCGCTCCAGAAGACAGGCGAGCGTGGCCAAAATAACGTCCATGGAAAGAAACGTGATCACGAAGGGCATCACCGCGCGCCACGCGCCGAATGGCAGCGACGCGAGCAAAAACAAATCTACCATCGGCGTCACGGCGACGAGAATGATCTGGAAAAACCAGATGCTGGGCAAACTGAACCAGCCAAGGGCGCGATAGTTCCAGTTGAACAACATGTCGCGATGTTTCCACAGACATTGCAACGTCCCGTACGCCCAGCGAGAACGTTGGCGCGCAAGCGTGCCAACACTTTCGGGCGCTTCCGTCCAGGCGATGGCGTCGGGCACGTAAACGATTCGCTGCCGATATTTATGCAATGACAGGGTGAGATCGGTGTCCTCCGCGAGTGTTTGCAAACTTAAGCCGCCCGCTTCGTCGATCGCTTCCTTACGGACTGCGCTGATGGCTCCGGGCACCACCGTGATGCAGTTCCAGCGATTGTAGGCCCGTCGATCAAGATTGAACCCGCAGGTGTATTCCAGCGCTTGGCAACGCGCGATGAACCTTCGCAAGTTTCCAACTTTCGCATGACCCGACACGGCGCCCACGCCTGCATCGGCGAAGGGCTCCAGCAATCGCGGCAACGTGTCGCGCTGACATTGCGTATCGGCGTCGATAAAAACGACAATGCCCCGACGGACGGCGGAGAGGGCACGCTGCAACGCGCGGGCCTTCCCGCTATTCTGCTGCTGCAGCAAACGCACACGTGGATCGGCAGCTGCAATCTGCTGGACTTCCGTGGCGGTTTCGTCGCGCGATCCGTCATCGACCACAATCACCTCAACGTCTCCCTTGTAATCAGTGGTCAACAGCGCGCGTAACGTGTTGGCGATCACTTTTCCTTCGTTGTACGCCGCAATGACGACGCTTACCGGCTCAGCAAATTCCGCTCGCGGTCGTCGCCGGAATCGGTACGCCAGCCACACCACAATCAGCGTTCGGATCACTACCAGCGCAGTCGCAACAATCATGAAGGCCCAAAGAAATTCCTCGACCGCGTGATAGACGCGGAATCCCGTACTGCTGACCACTCGCGCAAACGGTTGACCGCTTTCCGCCAATGGGGGCATCACCGCATCACGAGTCGTGCCGAGTAGCGTGCTCAAAGGCACGACGGTGTCGCCCCGCGTATGCAACCATTCCAAAATGCGCGGGAGCGCCTCGACTGTCTGTGAGCGGTCGCCCCCGGCATCATGCAACAAGATAATGCTGCCGTCGCGGCGCTGTTGTTTCACGCGCCGCAGAATAATGTCCGCGCCTGGTTTCGCCCAATCCTCGGGATCGATACTCTCCAGCACCACCAGGTAGTTGAGGTCTTCCGCGATTTGAAGTGGAATCAGTTCGCTTAACTGCGACGGGCTGGTGTCGGCCGCGTACGGCGGACGAAACAGCGCCGTCGCGCGACCGGTTATTGTTTCGAGGAGGAGCTGTGTCGCATTGAGTTCAAGCCGGATGTGTTCCGGCCAGCAAAGCGCCAGGTTCGGATGATAATAGGTGTGGTTTCCGATCTCGTGGCCTTCGTTCACAATTCGCCGTACCAGTTTCGGATAACGTTCCGCATTCGCTCCCACGAGGAAAAACGCGGCTTTCGCGTTTGCGCCTTTAAGGATGTCCAAAATCTTCGGCGTCCATCGTGGGTCCGGTCCATCATCGAAAGTGATGGCCACCTGGTGCTCGCCGCCCGCCCCTTGGTGATAGAGCGTGGGGAATTGCGCGAACTTCACATATTTCGCGGTAAGATAACCAGCTGCGTCAATGCCGAGATTGCGCAGGCCATCCGTGTGGCTCTCATCAACGGTGACAATCTCGCCATCGCCCACGTCCGTGATTGTGTCGGTGGCCTTGATCCACTGGAGCGATTGCCGTGTTTGATTATCGATCTTCAAGTCGCGCGGCACGCTTAACGCATCCCAAATTGCCGGGTCTTCGCAGCCGAGCCGATAAAGCGCGAATCCACCAGCCTTTTGATCACGCACCTCCCGCAGTTCATTGAGAAAGGTCACGGCATCCAAAAACCAGACGGCGTGCTCCTTGTCCTCATCCTGAAAATAAAAATAGGGACTGTAGCTGGGCGCCTTCACTTCCGCGGTCCCTACTTCCGCATCGTTGGCGCGACTCATGACCTCCGCGAAAGCGATCAAATCCGCTTTTTTTCCGCCGATCGTCCAATCATATCCGTAACTGCCGAGCGCAATGATCCATTGTTTGGTGTCAGTGTCTTCCAGCAACACGTGCAGCCAGCCTTCGAACCATGGGCGCGAGGCGAGCGGCCCGGGCGGGTCGATATCGGAGGTCTCGTCAAACAGCATTGCCACAAACCGATCGACATTGTCCGAAAGCCTATCGAAATCGATGTAGTCCAACTCCTGGCCAGGCTGCACGCACAACCACAGTTCCTTTTCATCGTCGTGTAACACGTCGGCAAACTTATCGATGAATGAGGCCAGATCGTCTCGATAGGCGGGGTCGATTTGCTGCCAATCGATCACCACGCCCGAGGCCCTGGCATTGCGCAAGACTGCCAGCACATTCCGAATGAAGCGCTCTTGCCGTTCGGCCGGGCCGTGCGCCAGGTTCTCGACCGCTTCGGGTTGCCAGGTGTCGCCGACGAGGTTCGTCAATAACGGCATCAGGGCAATTCCCTTGTTTGCCGCGAATTTCGGCAGGCGTGAATCCCCATCGACTTGCAACTCGCCCATGCCGTTGATCACCGTCATCCACTCGGGGCAAAGGTGCGTGATCTGCGCCGCATGCTGCTGGAGCGACGTGTAACTGTACGGATCGCCGTTCGTATAAAAGGCCAAATGCACTTCGTTATCCGGCGATTTTTTCCGGGGCCTCGCTGGCGTCGACTTGCTCACCTTTTTTGCAGCCTGGCGCGCCGCGCCGAACTTCTGCCAGAGAAGCGAAGCTGTCGTGACTTGTCCGGCAGGGTTCTCTTTTTGCAACGCTCTCAACTGACCTTTTAACTGCCGCAACGAAAACGGAACCCGCATTTGAGGCGTCACAAACAGCGTTTGGACGAACACCACCAAGGCGAGAAAAAACAGCACGCCGGCAATAAGCAGAACCAGCCGCAGGCGCGGCCAGCGCTTACCGGCCGGATCGGAAAAGACAAACGGCCTAACTGTTTCTGGAGGGATCTCGCGCATGTGATGCCTATAATCGCCTACGTGCAAGAATAAGAAAATCCCATTCTATCGGCTCCCCGTAAGAGTCAAAAACGGCGGAGCACCGCCACATTCCAAGGCGCAAATGCTTGGCGAATTATCACCAACGACATTCATGAGGCTCGACATAACAAAAATTTGGCGGTTCGCGAAGCCGCGTTTATATCTCGGTTAGCTGGAAAGAATCTTATGAACACGCATCTCGACAAGATCGACAACGACATTGCAAAGAAACATCTGTTGAAACACCCGTTTTATCTCGCATGGACGCGCGGGCAGTTAAGCAAGGAAGCGCTGACGGATTACACGAAGCAGTATTATCACCATGTCGCAGCGTTTCCGACGTATCTCTCGGCGGTGCATGCGAAGTGCGACGATCAAGCAACGCGGAAACAGTTACTCGATAATTTAACCGACGAGGAAGCAGGCTCACCGAATCATCCCCAGCTTTGGTTAAAATTCGCCGAAAGCCTCGGCGTTTCCGAAGTCGATGTTCGCAATACGGCGCAAGGAGCCGAGACGAAAAACTTGATCGATACGTTCCGATCGGTTTGCAGCAAAGGATCGACAGCCGAAGGTCTCGCGGCCCTTTACGCCTACGAGAATCAAATTCCCGCGATTTGTGAATCAAAAATCGATGGGCTGAAAAAGCATTACGGGTTCACTGATCCTGAGCATTACCGATATTTCACTGTGCACGTCAAAGCCGACCGTGAACATTCTGCTGCCGAGCGAAAACTGCTTGGCGCGTACATCGACAATGGCAATTTCGAATCAGTGAGGGCATCTGTGAATGGCATTCTCGACGCACTTTGGGAAATGCTTTCCGGCGTCTGCCGCCGTCACGCGATCGCGTGCTAACGTGGACAAACATGTCGGCTTTGTTGCTGCGGTGCGGCGCGTCCTTCGCTGCCGATGAGAATCCAAAGCGGCGGAGCACCGCCGCAGTCTAAGGCGCAAGCGTGTAATGCGCGTTTTGAGGACGGTCACGTTTTGGAGTACGGCAGTGTCCTGCCGCTTTTGTGTAAACTCGGCCTTTGGGATCGCATTTTCCCAAACCAGGACCCGCAAACTGTTATGCAACCTAGCGCGGTCGCAAGACTAGAAACGAACGCATCCGATGCCGGCAAATCGACAGGACTTGGGCTTGACTGGGATCCAGTGACCCGGCGATTTTGTTGTAGTCCGAAACTGATGTGATGGGTTGCTGATTGATTTCCTCGATCACGTCGCCCTTTTGCAATTCGGCCACACCGCTGTCAGGATCGACATTGGTAACCACAACGCCTCGCACATTGCTGGGCAGATCGAGCTCGCGTGCCATTTCTGGAGTTAAATCGCCCACGTGGATCGAAGCAAACGGACCACTCGTCGACTCTTGATCCGGTTGGCTTGGAACCTGCGGCTGTGGCTGTGATCGTCGAGGCAAAGTGCCAGACGTCTGATAATCAACCGGCTGTTCTCTGATCTGCGCCGTCACCTTGATCGGCTTGCCGCCGCGCTCTATTTCCAACTCAACTTTTTTGTTTAACTCGGTCTGGGACACGAGACTCCTGAGCACATTGAAATTCTTTACGTCGCGCCCGTCGAACTTGCGAATAACGTCTCCCTGCTGCAGTTGCGCCTCGGCTGCGGGAGATCCCGGAAGTATTTCCTCAACCACTACGCCTTCGTTATCGGCGCCTCTTTGCCCCGGTTGCGCCGCACGCGCCTGGATCCCAAGATAACCGCGAATAATTCGCCCTTGCTTCAATAAGCCTTCAAGCGCCGTGCGAACTGTGTTTGACGGAATAGCAAAGCCGACCCCTTGCGAGCCGCCAGTGGTAGAGGCGATCGCAGTATTAATACCGATAACTTCACCGCGCAAATTGATCAACGGCCCGCCGCTGTTGCCTGGATTGATCGCCGCGTTCGTCTGCAGGAGATCACCGAAATAATCGGAGCGACCCGGCCGGCCCTTTGAGCTAATGATCCCATCGGTCACGGTCTCCTCGAATCCAAATGGATTCCCGATGGCGAGAACAAAATCGCCGGCCTGCACGGTATCGGAATCAGCCAGCTTGAGCGGCTTAACACCGGGATCATCGATCTTGAGCACAGCCAAATCGATCTGAGAATCCGCGCCTACCAACCGCGCTTTCTTCGTGCGGCCATCGCTCAATTGCACCTCGATCTCGTCCACCTGATCGACTACGTGGTTGTTGGTGATGATGTGTCCCTCGTTGGTAACGATCACCCCGGAGCCAAGCGAATTTTGCACTAGCGCCTCCTCGCGCGGGCTGCGAAACTGGCCCCTCGGGTTGCCGAAGAAAAACTCGAATGGATCGAGCCCGTACTGCCGGCGAATCCCGATCTTCTTGGAGGTCTTCACCGCTACTACCGAAGGAATCACGCTCTTCACCAGCGCGCGCCGTTCTTGATTCAATGCTTCTAGCGACGCAACTTGTTTTGGATTGATTGCCGCCTCGGAAGCGAACGTGTAATTTTCCGATGCCCGCCGCGGGAGCAAATCCAAGTTCCCACGTTTGAGGCGGTAATCGTAGAGCAGCGAAATTCCCGCGCTTACAAGCAGCACAAAAAGTAGAAACTTGGCGAGGTTTTTCATCAGCTAACGTTGGAAAAAGTTCGTCCCTGTTGTTCGACAATTAAACGCCGGAAACGTTGATTCTCAGGCAGTTCTAGACGCGGATCCGCCGCGAAGATCGACACCGCCGTCGCGCGCGCTCGTCGCATCAAATGTGCGTCGGTTTTTAAGTCGCCGATCTTCAGCACTGGCAAGCCGCTTTGCGCTGTGCCCAGCAAATCGCCCGGCCCGCGTAAATCCCAATCAGCCTCCGCCACTTCGAAACCGTTGCTTGTTTTTTCCAATACAGTGAGCTTTCCTGATGTTTCCTTAGAAGTGTCGGATGTTAACAAAATGCAGTACGACTTGTGCCCACCGCGACCTATCCGGCCGCGAAGCTGATGGAGTTGCGCCAACCCGAAACGCTCGGCGTTTTCGACCAGCATTACCGTCGCGTTGGGGACATCGACACCGACTTCGATTACCGTAGTGCTGATCAAAGCATTTGTCTCGCCGCGTCGAAACCGTTCCATGATTTCCTGTTTTTCCGGCGCCGGAATCCGGCCGTGAAGTAATTCGCAGCGATACGGGTGCAATCGCTCCCGCCACAACTCGTACTCCACCGACGCCGCTTTCACGTCCAGTTTTTCGGTTTCATCGATTAGCGGATAAATCACGTAGAGCTGGCGACCCGCTTCCAGTTGTGCTCGCAAAAAACTGAGGACTTCGCCGAGCTTAGACGTTTCGTGCACGGCGGTAATTATTTTCCCGCGGTTGCGCGGCATCTCATCGATAACGGAAACATCAAGATCGCCGTAGATGGTCATTGTCAGTGTGCGCGGGATTGGCGTGGCGGTCATCACGAGGACGTCAGGCGCCGGCTCGCGGGTGGTTAATCGGGCGCGTTGAGCAACACCGAACTTATGCTGCTCGTCGATAACAACGAGCCCGAGATTGGAGAACGAAACATTCTCGTACAGCAACGCATGCGTGCCGACGACGATTTGTGGGTCGTTCGTCCCGAACGACGCTCCGGATTGGGTAGCGCTCGCGTCCCGCGTGCTGATTTCGGCGTCGCCCCGAAACAAGCTTTCCTCGCGGCGCTCGTCATCCTGCGTCCAGACCCACGGATAATCCTCATTCTGCTGTGCCACTCCAGAATCCCATGGATTTCGAAGAATGTAATGGAACTTCTCCTGGAGATCGCGATCCGATCGCACATAACGATCAAATCTTTCGCGTTCCCAAACTGCCCCCTTCTTTTTGTCGATCTCGTTAATTTCGTGAGCCGAAAATGATTTTATCGAGTGGATCAGCTCGCTCAGCGGCCAGAATGTTGCGTTTCCCGCGTCATCACTTTCTTTCGGCCATGGCTGGATAACAAAATGCACATGATCAGGCATCACGCACGCCGCGAACAATTCGTAGCGTTTGTTATGAAAATGTCGGAGCGCGTCGAGAACGATGGTGCGCGTGATTGGTGACAAACAACGCCGCGACTTCGTGCTGATCTTCACCGCATAAATTGCCCAAGGTTTTTCGAAATGTGGTAGCCGACGGCGAGAATACGCAGCCCCCTCGCCTGATTGTGTTTCAGGAAAAGTCCGCGACGGCGCGACGCCGTCGCCAACACGCGAGACGCGCGTGCTCCCCGGAATCTTTGCGCGTTGCGTTTTGCTGAGTACGAATAGAGGCAATGGTGCGTTGTCTTCCTGACGCGCGGCCGTTCGCAGCGCGATGCACAACCCCAGCGGCTCGAGCCAGCGCCGCAGCACATCATAATGCTGTTCCGCCAGAATTTGCGTGGGCGCCATAAACGCGGCCTGATATCCAGCTTCAATCGCAAGAAGCATCGCTGCTATGGCAACGACCGTTTTTCCCGAGCCAACGTCTCCCTGCAACAAACGGTTCATCGGTTGGCGTGCCGCGAGATCGCGCCGAATTTCCGTAATCACTTTGGACTGCGCGCTGGTTAACTCGAACGGTAGCGCCTTAAGAAATTTGTCGAGCAACGCGCCATTTCCACAGTGCGCGTACCCGACGCGGATGGATGCGTCGAAGCGTCGCGATGCGATCAGCATTTGCATCGCAAAAAATTCCGAGAGCACCAGATGCTCCCGAGCAGTATCACGCGCTTCCCAGCTTTCCGGAAAATGGATCGCGCGGATCGCGTCACGCCGCGTGCCATGAACCAAACCCCTCGGCGCAATTGTTTCCAATACTGCGCCTGAAATTTCATTCAACGCTCGGTAAATAATGCTGCGCAAGACGCGCTGTGAAAGACCTTCCGTCGCTGGATAAATCGGTGTGATGCGCCGAAAATGGATCGAAATTTCTTTATCATTCTCGATGACCTCGAACTCCGGATGATCCATGCAAATTCTCTTGCCCCGCAGGCGCGGCCTGCCAAACACAACCAGGCGTTGCCCGGTTGCGATCATCTTCTGCACGTAATGCAGATTGAACCAACGGCACACCAGTGGTTCACTCAGCGCGTTCGGCTGCGATTCTTGCAGTGTTGCTTCGAAGATCTTCTTCCAGCCGCCAAAACGGCGCAGCGACGTTTTAATCACTTCACCGCAAAGACAAATTGGAACGTCGCTTTCTTCGCGTGGAAAATGCGGGAACTCGGTTCGATCCTCATGACGGCGCGGAAAATGCGTAAGCAAATCCTCCACGGTACCGATACCGAGCCGTCTCAGCGCCAGCAGACGCGGTCGGGGGATCCACGCGATGTCTTCGAGCGACTGCGAAATCCCGATCATCTGGGGAGCGCAGGCTGCCAGCCTGTTGTTCGCGGCAGCTTGCCGCGAAGCCCTTTTCTACTTTTCGTCGGCGTGATCATTCAAATTTGCTCCGCTTTTCGCACGGCCTCGATCCGCATGCCCAGCGTAGTTTCGCCTTCGTATTCATCCGCGCGGATGCGAAAGGCAATGTCCCAGGGCGCCGGCGGCAGTGAGAGATTTGCCGAATCGAAGTAAACTGCGCGCCGATGGTAATTCCCCTGGCGCAGGCGCAAAATGAGATGCTTCTCCTTTACCTCCTGCGGCGGCATGACCGGCTCGACTTCGCGCGCAAAAAAAAGCGGCGCCGGATTCCCGTTACCGAATGGCTGGAGCATTTCGTGCCACTGGAGAAAATCGCCCGTGAGTTCCGAAAACGCGAGCTCGTGATCGATGCGGAGGCACGGTTGCAAGTAATCATCCGAGAGCAGCTCGCGCGTCACCCGGCGAAATTCCGCCGCGAACACGTCGATCTTCTCTTCGCGAATTGTGAGGCCAGCCGCCATTTCGTGCCCGCCGAATTTTTCCAGTGATTCAGCGCAGCGATCTAATGCTTCGACCAGATTAAGCCCTTCGATGCTGCGTCCACTGCCTTTTCCAGTGCCATTTGCCTCGAACCCGATCACGATCGTCGGCCGATGATATTTGCGCGAAATTCGCGAGGCCACAATCCCCACCACGCCTGGATGCCACTCGCGCGCTCCAACCACGATTGCCGCGTCCCGTAACGGATCAAAATCACGGCAGATCTGCTCTTCCGCTGCAATGAACACTTGCCTTTCGATTTCCTGCCGGTCGCGATTTTGCTTGTCGAGAAGGTCAGCAAGCGCACCGGCTTCGTTTTCGTCTTTGGTAAGCAGAAGCTGCAACGACTTTTCAGCAGTGCTCAATCGTCCTGCTGCGTTCAGTCGCGGCCCGAGTCGGAATCCAATATCATCGGTCGAAGTTGACGGGCGAACACCACTCACTTCAATTAATTTTCTCAAACCGGATCTCGTCCGTCTTGTAATTTCAATCGCGCCACGCCGGACAAAAATCCGATTTTCCCCTCGCAACGGGACGATGTCCGCGACTGTGCCCAGTGCCACTAGATCGAGTTTCGATTTAAGATCGAAATCAAACAGTGGTCTCGTTTTCAAAAGGGCGTGACAAAGTTTAAAAACGATTCCGACACTGCACAGATAATGAAACGGCGATTCCGGATCGATTTTCGGATTCACGATCGCCACGCAATCAGGCAACGCCGATTTGGGTTCATGGTGATCGAGCACGATCACGTCCACGCCGCGTCGCGTAAGATCGACAATCTCACTCACGGACGATGTGCCGCAGTCTACTGCAATCAAGAGTTGAGGATGATGCTGCTCCAGGCACCGCTCGACGCTTTCTGGACTCAATCCGTAACCCTCCTCCATCCGCAGCGGCAAAAATAATTCCGGCGCGCCGCCGTAAGCGCGCAACATCTCCGTCAAGAGTGCAATCGAGGTCACGCCATCGACATCGTAATCTCCGAACAAAACGACCCGCTCATGCCGATCCAACGCAGCAAGAACTCGCTGCGCAGCCGCTTGCATGTTTGGAAGCAAAAACGGATCGCTTAATGATTTGAGACGCGGTCGCAGAAACGTTTCTACTTCCTCCGCGTTCGCGAAGCCTTTGCGCATGAGTAGCCGCGCGATACATGCGTACCCACAGATTTCATTCCACGAAATTGGTCCGCCGTACAGTTCCTCCGGCGGCGCAACGATCCATCGGGATTGCACCGATTAGCCTAATCGCGGATGACTTCGTGACAAGATGCAGCGAATCGCATGTGTCTGACTCGCAATCATGCTGCGCTCGACAAATGGCGATTTTCAATGCAAAGGGCACACATGATCAAAGCAATATCGATCTTGGCTATCGGCGTCGTGGCGCGATTAGCGCTGGCTGCGCAAATGGCGAAATAGGCAGCGCAACCGCGCAATCTGCCGGCGCTCAGAGAAATTAGGAACTGTTGTCTGGAACCTGGCAATTGACTCGCGCCGTAGTGAACGGAAAGTCTGTGCCCGCAACTGTGCTGCGAAATACGGTCCTCATCACCGATCACAATACGTTCCGTTTTCCAAAGGCCAGCGGTGTCGGGACGCATCCCGCCGGACGCTTCACCGTCAATCCGGATACGAGACCCAAACAAGTGGACTCAATTGCCGAAGGCGGCCCGAATGCCGCTCAACTGACGCGCGGCATTACGAGATCATCGACGCAACCCACAAACGCGCCTACTGGGGGCCGCCTGGTGGTCCGCGGCCGACAGAGTTCAAGTCGCCTCCGGGAAGCGGGCGAATTCTTCAGTACTGCAAGAAAATCGGGCCTGTGCCTTCGCGTTAATCTTTGAGACGCCTCCAGATTCACGCTAGGTATATGCCACTTCTCGTCAGTAAGATCGGAGTTTTCAAATGAGACTTGTCCGCTGGGTCGCACTCATCTGCATTGTTCTTCTGCTCCTCTATGGCGCGTCACCGTACTTTTCATTCTGGCGCTTCACGGTCGCGGTTCGATCCGGCGATAGCGCAGCGATCAATTCGCGTGTCGATTTTCCTGCTATTCGAGCATCGCTGAAGAAACAACTTGCCGCGCGGTTCACTCACGCGACGACTAGTCACAAGCGATGGAGCAAACTCGGGCCGACGCTGATCGATGCGATCATTGACGCTTATGCCACCCCGGATGGTATTGCGGCGCTTCTTTCTAATCCAGCCGCACTAAGGAACCTTCAGACTCCACAGCAGTTCCGATTCACTACGGGAAAATCTGTAAACTGGTTAAAAGTAAAATACGCATTCTTTACAGGCCCGCGCACCTTTGTGGTCGATCGGGAAGGAATCAAACTCCGATTCCGTTTTATAGGTTTAGGCTGGCGGCTCAACGATCTCGACCTTGGTTTCGGCGAGGCGAAACGTTGACGGGTGCGGCAGGCACAAGGGCAGATTGATTTTGCTACACGAGATCGAACGCGAGATCGCGCTTCGGAAGTAGACCGTGCTTTGCGCAGAGGTGCGCGAACGTTCGCAGACCTTCCTTTTCTTTTTCTCCAAGGCTGAATTGAAGATGTTTGCGGTAATAGCGGGAACAGAATTGGTGATCGGATTCTTTTTCGGCCGCAATTAACTCGTCGAGATTGGTCAGGTTTTCATCGCGCAAGACACGCAGGCGCTCCGCGATTTGTTTTGGATCAATAACTTCAGGGCGAACAAGCCAAAGCGCGTAAACGAACGGAAGATCAACAAGTTTCCGCCATTGTTCGCCGAGATCCCAGAAATCAAATTCACCGACGTGTTTCTGACGGAAACGAATGGCTTGATCGCCAATGAGAAGCCACGCTGTCGTGTCCGGCAGGCTGCCGGACACGACAGGCTGGCAGCCTATGCTCCCCAGAACACCTCGGATTAAACGCCAATTGAATCCCAGCTCGGCGAGTAGGCAACGCAGAAGATTGACTGCAGTTTTCGATGCAGGATCAAGTTCGATCTCTTCGATCTTAGAAATGTCGCCGCGATGCGCGACAACCACGCTGTAAACCGATCCGACCGACGAAATGGAAACGTCGTCAACGATTCGATAAATCGGGTTGCGCAAGAATTCGAAACTGGAAACAAGCGCGACATCGAGCTCACCGTTCGCCAGTCGTTTGCCGAGCGTCGACGGATGATCGAATTCCACAGGGCCTAGCCACCCTCGAATAAGCGGACGGGCATTAAGATATTTGACGCAGCCGATGCGGAGCATTCGTTCCCCCGGCGCGCCCGGCGGTCGCGCCTTATCATTTACGCGCAGGCAAGTTCCGGTCGCGTCGAGGATGTGCGTTTCTCAGACGTCGAGTCCGGAGATATGTGGCGATAATAACTGTCGCGTTGCACCGGTTCGCGGCCCGCTTCGCGGATGGCATGTTCGAGCGCAGCTACGGTCTGTTGTTGCGGAGTAGTTGCCCCTGCCATATGGAAAATCTTTTCCTCCAAAATTGTGCCGTGCAGATCATCCACGCCGTAGCTGAGCGAGACCTGCGCGAGCGGCAATCCCAGGCTGACCCAGTACGCAGTCAAATGGTCGATGTTATCGAGGTAAATGCGACTCACGGCAAGATTTCGAAGCTGCTCGAACGCCGAGGCGCGTTTTATGTGGGAAAGCACGGTCGTCTGCGGCTCAAACGCGAACGGAATAAAACCTGTAAAACCGCCGGTCTCATCCTGCAATTTGCGAAGCTGGCGCAAATGATCAACGCGTTGAGTGAATGTCTCGACATGGCCGTAGAGCATGGTGCACGTGCTGCGGCCACCCATTTGGTGCCAGGTGCGATGCACATCGAGCCATTCGGCGGCAGTCTCTTTGCCGCGGCAGATTTGGTCGCGCACAATGGGGTCGAAAATCTCCGCGCCGCCGCCAGTGATGGAGCCGAGACCGGCTTCGCGCAATGTTTCCAGCGTTTCGCGGATCGACATGCGAAAGATCCGCTGCGCAAAATGCCGTACTTCGATAGCGGTAAAGGCTTTGATATGGAGATCCGAGTTGAGGCCGCGAAGACGCCGTAAAAGCTCGAGGTACCACTCCATCTTCAAACTGGGATGCAGCCCGCCAACCATGTGCACTTCGGTGATCCCAAGGGACAAAGCCTCCCGGACCGCACCGATAATTTCGTCGATCGCGTATTCGAAGGCGTGTGCGTCACGTTTCTTCGCTGCGAAAGCGCAGAACTGGCATGAAAGGACGCAGATATTGGAGTAATTGATGTAACGATTGTGGATGTAGGTCGCGTAGTTGCCGTTTTTTCGCTCGCGCAAAACGTTGGCGATCCTGCCCAAGGTGTTCAGATCGTTTGAGCGATAAAGCGCGAGCGCATCGGCCTCTGAGATTCGCTGCCCGGACTCAACTTTTTCGGCGATCGGCCTGAGTTCTTTTGAAATAAGCAAATAATTCATCGGGCAGCCAAGGCAATGCGTTGGCCATCAAGAATGCACACGGCGCTTCCAGCTTGCAACAAAAACCATGGCAACGTCTATGGCAATGATTCGTCACATTTTTCGCAAGCTTCGCCTGATGCTACCGTCTAATTGAGCGATGGCTGCCGGCGATCCAGGAAATCAAGGGAGATCGGAGGAAGACGCTGAGGACGTGCGACTGATGCGGCTGGTAAGCGAGGGCGACACGAGCGCGTTTGAGGAACTGGTCGAAAGGCATCAAGCCTTGGTGGCGGGCACGGTGGCCCGAATGTTGGGCAGCAACTCCGACGTGGAAGACATCGCGCAGCAGGTTTTTATCCGCGTCTGGAAAAGCGCCAGCCGATACGTCCCGCGCGCCAAATTCACTACCTGGTTGCTAAAAATTACCCGCAATCTCGTGTTCAACGAATTGCGCCGGACCAAGCGCAGGGCTCAGGTTCCGCTGGAATCGGAGGCGAGCGCGGATGAACCAGCCCTGAAGGACGAGAGCAACCCGGCCCCCGACGCATCACTCCTGGAAGTCGAGCTGCGGAAAGCAATTGAGGAGGCGATTATGCACCTTCCCGAGACTCAACGAATGGCCATGGTGTTGCGGCGATATGAGCAACTTAGCTACGAGCAAATCGCTGAGGTCCTCGATCTTTCGGTGCCCGCTGTAAAAAGCGTGCTCTTTCGTGCACGAACAGAACTGCGCTCGCGACTGAGCCGATATCTCGGTTAGCAAGAAGCGTTGCGTTCAGCGCTCGATCACCCGGCCGCGAACACGCCGGATTTGACTGTGGTGCGTTAGCACATGAACGCGTCCATCGCTTCCTCGAAAAAAAGCGCTGAGCAACCAACTGATGAAGGAAATTATGATTGCGCCGAAGAAAGCGGGCCAGAAGCCTGGCACTTCAAAACAGGGCACGATCTGGCCGACAAATTTCAACATCAGCGCATTGATGATCAAAATGAAGAGACCGAGCGTCACAAGAATCAATGGTAGGCTCAACAACAACAGCACGGGACGAACAAAAGCGTTCACAATACCGAGTAGAAGCGAAGCGCCCAGCAGGCAACCGAGGCGATCGCCGTAGTTAATGCCCACAATTGGTGCCGCCACAAACACGGCAACAGTCGTCACGAGCCAACGAAAAACGAAATGCCTCATACAGGAGATTTATAATTTAGCACTCGTCTAACCGGCGGCGAGAAAGCACTTGCCAACCGGACGATGCGCGTTAAACGAATTGAAATCATTAACACCAATCAATCTGTGCCCAAAAAGAGCAAAATTGTCCAAAGCAAAAATCAAGGGCCACTAGAAGCCAGCGGATTGCCTACTGAAGCAAAGCGCGGTAAAGCGCCTCGTCCCCGTCGCGCACCAACAGGCTCGAAGAAACCAGGAGCGCATGATAAGAGAATTGCAACGGCGCAGAGAGCAACGGTTCCAATGCCGCCAGAGGCCGGCGGAACAGCGGAGCCTACGGACGAGCAAATTCGGTTGCGCGCCTACTTCATTTCCGAGCGACGCCGCAGGTTCGCGCTGCCAGGCGACGCTGAATCGGATTGGCTCGAAGCGAGACGCCAGCTACTCTCCGAAACAGGCCCGCGCTGAATCCGTTGTCACGCAGACCGATTTGCTCGGAATCATTCTTAACCACGGATTTCCCGGATGATTACGGATAATTAGCGATCTGTAGGCGCCGATTTCTCTATCTGTGTTAATCTGTGTAATCCGCGGTTCTTAAATAAATGGAAAGCGCAATTGTCGATTTAAGAGAAGCTCTGCGAGAACGCCTCGCGATTATTCATAACGAAGACAGCCGTCGCGATGAAGTGAAACACATCGCCCGATTGCGCGCGGTTTCTGAGAAGATCGACAGCTTGCAAGCAGCGCTTCCGCAGCCGATTGATCCGCGACTGAAGCATTACCTCGAGCGTAAAAGTTACGACAAAGCCTTAGAGTATCTTGAGGCCAACTGTAGCGGCGCTCTATGACCGCCGATCATAATTCGGGGCGCTCATAGAGCGCCGCTACAGATTACCGCGAATACAGCTCGACGATGAGCTGTTCGTTTACGATCGGCTGCATCTCTTCTCGCGACGGAATGTGCGCGACTTTGCCGCTGAGCGCGTCGCGATCGACTGTGAGCCAGTCGGGCACGGGAACGATTTGCGTCAGATCAAGGTTACGCAACACCAGCTGGCGCGATTTAGGTTTATCTTTGATCGTGATTTCGTCGCCTGCCTTCACATTGTAGGAAGCGACATTCACGCTGCGCCCGTTCACGAGCACGTGGCCATGCGACACGAGCTGGCGAGCCGCGCTGCGCGTGTTGGCCAAGCCAAGTCGGTAAACGACATTATCGATACGCGTCTCCAATAGTTGAAGAAGTGTTTCACCTGTCACACCGCGCTTCTGCAGCGCCTTCTCGAAAATCCTCCGAAATTGCCGCTCGAGAAGCCCATATTGATAGC
>Ga0209690_1000596_pt1 | contig 19583 bp, 13 predicted proteins | sample GraSoiAngelo_150_FD_186164 | JGI IMG/M metagenome (GOLD analysis project Ga0209690, IMG submission 186164) | Grasslands soil microbial communities from the Angelo Coastal Reserve, California, USA - 14_1009_09_40cm (SPAdes) (version 2) | ecosystem: Environmental > Terrestrial > Soil > Grasslands ...
CACCCAGCGCGCAAATTGAAACTGGCGGCGGTCACGGGCACGAATGGTAAAACCACGACGACCTTTCTCATCAAGCACATCTGTGAAAGGGCTGGTTTGCGGTGCGGATTAATCGGAACGGTGCGCTATGAGATTGGTGAGCGGCTTCTGCCGGCCATCCGCACCACTCCGGAGTCGCTGGATTTACAAGAGCTGCTGGCGCAGATCGCCAATGCCGGGTGCAAGGCGGCGGCGATGGAAGTCTCTTCACATGCGCTTGCGCAGAATCGGACGCACGACCTCGAATGGAACGTCGCCGTCTTTACAAATCTCACCCAAGACCATCTCGATTTCCACGGCACAATGGAAAACTACTTCGACGCCAAGCTGAAGCTGTTCACCGGACTCGCGAACCAGAAAAGAAAACGCAAACCTGTTGCAATTGTGAATATCGATGACCGTTACGGCCAACGACTGCTCGACAAAATCGACAAGCGCGTGGCGGTTGTCACTTACGGAATGGGGACGCGCGCGGATTTTCGCGCTTCAAATTATCGCGCCGAGTTTAGCGGCACGTCCTATCAGCTTGACGCCCATGGCAAGAGTTATCTGGTTCGTCTCCCGTTAATTGGCCGATTTAACGTGACAAATTCGCTCGCAGCGCTTACTGCGGCCGACGCGCTCGGAATTAATCTGCGAAGCGCAGTGTTTATCCTCGCCAAGGCGCCGCAAATCCCGGGACGTTTGGAGTTGGTTCAAGCGAAGCGACAATTCCAGGTGTTCGTCGATTACGCACACACGCCGGACGCGCTCGGCAACGTTCTGAAAACCCTTCGGGAACTGGAGCCGCACCGTTTGATCACCGTATTTGGCTGCGGCGGTGATCGCGACCGGCAAAAGCGCCCGCTGATGGCTGAGATGGCAGATCGCCTTGCTGACTACTCCATCATCACCTCTGATAATCCGCGCAAGGAAGATCCAAACGCGATCATCGCCGAAGTCGAAAAAGGTTTTCGCTCGAATCGGTACGAAAAAATGATTGATCGCACCCAGGCGATCGACCGCGCTATTGCGCTCGCCCGACCGCGAGACATTGTATTGATTGCTGGCAAGGGACACGAAAATTATCAGGAGTTCGGCGATTACACGATCCCGTTCGACGATATACAAGTCGCGCGACGCGCGATTGAAAACCATCCCGTCGAGTTTTTGTCATTATGATTCTGTTTTTCAGTTTGCCAGGACGTGAATCGCGCAGAATCAGGCGCCTGCGCTCACGAATCCCTGCACTATGAATCCGCTCCCACTCTCTCAAATCGCGCAATTTGCTGGTGGCGCCATTTTGAGCGGCGACGGGACTGTCTTAATTCAGAAAGTCAGCACCGATTCACGCACACTTAAGCCGGGTGACTTGTTCGTCGCATTGCGGGGTCAAAATTTCGATGGCCACAATTTCGTCGAGCCCGCCGCACGAGCCGGCGCGGCCGGGGCCATCGTTGAGTCCACCTGGAACGGGAAAATTCCCAAAAACTTCGCGCTCATCCGTACGGAGGATAGTTTGCGGGCGTACCAGGAGCTCGCGGCCAACTACCGGAAATCACTGACGCTAAATGTCGTCGCGATTACCGGAAGCAATGGCAAGACGAGCACGAAAGACTTTACTGCAGCAGTGCTCGCCCGCCGTTTTCGAGTCACGAAAACGGAAGGAAATTTCAATAATCATGTCGGGCTGCCCCGGACAATCTTGGAGGCAACCTCACAGGACGAAGTAGCTGTCTGGGAGATCGGCATGAATCATCCCGGCGAAATTGCGGCGTTGGCGAAACTGGCAGCGCCCGATGTGGCCATCATCACAAATATTGGTGTGGCGCACATCGAGTTCATGGGTTCGCGCGAAAAAATTGCGGAGGAGAAAGGGGCGCTCGCGGAGGCCGTAAGCACGCAGGGAACAGTTATTTTGAATGCAGACGATCCATTTACCGGGAGCGTCGCGAGCCGCGCACGCGGGAAACTGATTTTGGCCGGCAGCACCGCGGGAAATATCCGAGCCGGCGAAATTAGTCAGAGCGGGACCGGAACAGATTTCACGATTCTCGAGGGCGCACATCGCTGCCGCGCGCAGTTGCCGGTGCCTGGCTTGCATATGGTGCAGAACGCGCTGCTGGCCGTCGCCGCTGGTCGCGCGTTCGGTCTGTCATTGGAGGACTGCGCCGCCGGCCTGATTGCTGCGCCGCTCACTAAAGCCCGTTTGCAAATCAAGGATGTCGGTGGCGTGCAATTCCTCGACGACAGCTACAATGCAAATCCCGATTCGATGAAAGCAGCGTTGCACACACTGGTTGAACTGGACGCCGATGGAAAGCGGATCGCGGTCTTGGGCGAAATGCGCGAATTGGGCGAGGAATCAGAACGCGGGCATCGCGAGGTGGGCGAAACCGCGGCCGCGCTAAAGATTGATCAGTTGATTGCGATTGGCGACGCCGCGACCGCGATTGCTGACGGCGCAAGACACGCCGGCTTACGAAAAACCACCGTTGTAAACTCGACATCGGAAGCCGCAGACCTGTTGCGTGAGATCGCCGCGCCAGGCGACCTTATCCTGATCAAGGGAAGCCGCGCTTCGCGAACGGAGGAAGTCATCGAGCATTTCGGGCTTCGTTATTCTTCATTCGTTACATCCCCATGATGTACTACCTCCATCGCCTGAGTGATCACTTCATCGGGTTTAACGTTTTCCTTTATGTCACTTTCCGAGCCATTGCCGCGGCGGTAACGGCTTTCGTAGGGACATTAATTTTTGGAAATTTTATCATTCGAAAACTGACTGCGCTGAAGCTGGGACAACCGATTCGCGGAGCGGCAGAAGTTCACCGTCTTGCAGAGCTGCATGGCGTCAAGCAAGGCACACCCACCATGGGGGGCGTGCTGGTTATCGGAGCCGTTTTCGTGGCGAGTGTTATGTGGGCTCGCCTCGACAACCGATTCGTTTGGCTGGCTCTGTTCAGCATGGTCTATCTCGGGGCGCTTGGCTTCGCCGATGATTACCTCAAGGTCACAAAGAAAAAATCCGACGGCATCAGCGGCCGGATCAAACTCGTTTTTCAAATCGCTCTTGCGGCAATTATCACTGCCGTTTTTCTCACCAGTCCGTTGTTGGAAGTGCAAGCGCGCGCTCTGTACGTGCCGTTCGTGAAGGCGCCCGTCATTGCCAACATGAGCTGGTTCACGTTCGTGTTTTTTGTGCTCGTCATTGTCGGTTCGTCGAACGCGGTGAACCTCACCGACGGCCTCGACGGATTGGCAATCGGTTGCACCATCACGGTAGCATTTGCATACGCGTTGCTTTCTTACGCGGCTGGCAATTTCCGCATCGCGGAATACTTGCAAGTCCCATTTTATCCGTTTGCCGGGGAACTGACGGTTGTCTGCTCAGCACTCATCGGCGCGGGTCTCGGTTTTCTCTGGTTTAACTGCTATCCAGCCAGGGTTTTTATGGGCGACACCGGATCGCTGGCGATCGGCGGCATGTTGGGCGTGGTCGCCATCTGTTGTAAGCAAGAGTTGCTTTTAGTAGTCGTCGGCGGCGTTTTCGTCATCGAAGCCGTGTCAGTCATTTTGCAGGTGTTGAGTTTCAAACTGACAGGCAAGCGATTTTTCGTCATGTCTCCGCTTCACCATCATTTCGAGCTGACTGGCTGGAAGGAAACCACCGTCATCGTTCGGTTCTGGATTCTCTCAATCATCTTCGCCTTGCTTGGTTTGGCGACACTCAAACTGAGATGAAGAACGGGCGCTACGAAAATCAAAATATCGCTGTTCTTGGTGCAGGCTTGAGCGGCAGCGCTGGGGCGCTTCTGCTCAGGTCAGAAGGCGCACAGGTCACGGTGTTGGATAGCGCGGACGAAAAAAATTTACTCAAATCGACCATAGATAATCTGCGGGCACACGGTGTCCGCGTGATTTGCGGCACCGCGGCGGATGAAGATTCAGCCGTATATCACATGGCCATTTTAAGTCCGGGCATCGATCTGGCTTCCCGACTGACGCGCAATTTTTCCTCGCGCGGAATTGAAATGATCAGCGAGCTCGAGCTGGGCTGGCGCTCCTGCGAAATTCCGGTCATCGCTGTTACTGGCACGAACGGCAAAACGACAACGACCGAGTTGCTGGCTGAAATGTTAAATGCCTGCGGTCAGCGAACGATAGCTTGTGGAAACATTGGCAAACCGCTTTCAGAAGTAGCGCGCGAAAAACAGCCATACGATGTGCTCACGGTGGAGGTGAGCTCGTTCCAACTGGAAGCGGTCCGCACCTTTCGCCCATCTATCACCCTCTGGCTCAACTTCGCTCCCGACCATCTCGACCGGTATCGCTCGGTGTCTGATTATCGCGCGGCCAAGCTGCGCATTTTCGAAAATCAAACTGAAGCCGACGTCGCAGTAGTAAACGCGATCGAAAAATTACCCGCAATTTGCCCGCGTAAAATCACCTTTAGTGCTTATGCCGATCAGGCGGACTTCCGCGTCTCTGAAGGCGCGATCGTTTATCACGACGAAGCGGTCCTGCGGCTGGCGGATACGAAACTGCGCGGCTTGCATAACATCGAAAATTTGATGGCGACACTCGCCGCCGGCATGGCGCTTGGATTGTCGTTTCGGAAGATGGTGCCGCCGCTGTGTGCGTACGAGCCGCGTCCACATCGTTGCGAATTTGTGCGCGAAGTCGGCGGCGTCGGATATGTGAACGACTCTAAGGCGACAAACCTTGACGCAGTGGACAAAGCGCTGCGTGCGCAAAACAAGCCGGTCATCCTCATCGCTGGCGGCAAGGACAAAGGTTTTAGCTTTGATCCACTTCGGTCTCTGGTGAAGGAAAAGGTCAAATCGACAATTTTGATCGGCGAAATGGCCGAGAGCATTAGGCGTTCCTGGAGCGGCGCGGTCGAGTGCGAGATCGCAAACTCGCTCGCGGACGCCGTTGAGCGCGCACATGCCAGCGCAAGACCAGGGGAAGTGGTTCTTTTTTCCCCAGGCACATCGTCCTTCGACATGTTCAAAAGCTATGGCGATCGAGGTGATCAATTTCGCGCACTGGTGCGGGCGCTGCCCCAAACAGACCAATGAAAATCCCGAAATTCTTTAGACATAAAAAACTCTTGGCGGCAACGGCGCGCCGCGCCTCGGCTGCTGCGGGAATGGATTTCGAGGACATCCCGGAACCGAACATGAAGTTGTCGCGGGCGTTGCTCATAGTTCTGCTTTTGCACGTAGTTGCCGTGTCGGGAATCATCGCGTTCAACGCGATCAAGACGCGAGAGAGCTCATTTGTACCGGCAGCCCCAGCGAACCTAGAAAACAACGTCTCCAAAACGTCGGGAACGCCAGTTCACGCGGATGTTGCCAAGCCGCGACCTGCGCTCTCGCAAAAGGAAATTGTGCCGCGTAAGGATCCGAAATCTTCACATTCCGCTTCGAAGGATGAACACGCGAAGACGCCTCCGTCTTCGGGAAAGACTTACATCGTCAAAAAGGGCGATAATCCCGTCACAATCGCAAAGAAACTTAAAGTTTCTTACAGCGATCTGATCGCTCTGAACCACATCGACGATCCCCACAAATTGCGGATTGGCCAAAAGCTGCTGATTCCGGCTGAGGCGACCAAAATAAAAACGAGGAAGGCCAACCAATGAGGCTTCGAGGCAACAGCAGTTTTTGTGCAGCGCAAACGTTCACACCGTAGTCATGCATCGCAAGAGCGCTTATATCCTTTTCCTCGCCGTGCTGGGACTACTCGTCATTGGGATTGTCATGCTTTTCAGCACGAGCGCATTTGCACGTGATAGTCATGGAGACGTTTATTTCTTCATCAAACGCCAGGCGATGTGGTTTGGCGTCGGACTTGTGGTCTGCATCTTCGCCGCGCTGATCGATTATCATTTGTGGCAGCGGACGTGGTGGCTTTGGTTCGCGCTGGCGCTGGTGGTTTTGGCGCTTTGCTATGTCCCGCACATCGGCATGCGTCTCAACGGGTCCCGCCGCTGGATTGGCTGGGGTCCAATTACTGTTCAGCCATCGGAACTGGCAAAGCTGGCCATAATCTTTTTCCTCGCCGCCTGGTTTGCACGATATGAAAAACCCGACCGCAAGCTGCTCTTCGGATTTATTCTCCCGCTCGCAATCATCACTCTACCGGCTGCGCTTGTGCTGGGCGAAGTCGATTTGGGGACAACGGCTTTGATCGGAACCACCGCGTTTGTGGTAATGTTCGTTGCCGGGGCCAATCCGTTATGGCTCGGCATTATATCGCTCACTGGTCTGGGGGGACTTTTGCTGGTTGCTACGCGAATCTCTGAGCGGATGGGACGGCTCTCTGCTTTCCTCCATCCGCAGCATTTCCAGGAAGATGCTGGTTTACAGCAGATGCAGGCATTGATTGCCTGGGGCAGCGGCGGAATGGAAGGTCTCGGCCTGGGCAACGGGCGCCAGAAGATGCTTTATCTGCCTTACGCGCATACCGATTTCATTTTTCCCATTGTGGGCGAAGAGCTTGGCCTGCGGTTTAGTCTCCTCGTGGTTTTCTTATTCGTGGTGATAATTGTCTGCGGCACCATGATTGCGCTTCATGCCAAGGATCGTTTCGGCCTGCTCCTGGGTTGCGGCGTGGTTTCGCTCCTGGCTCTGCAGGCCGCAGTTAACATCGGCGTGACCACGTCGCTCCTGCCGAATAAGGGCCTGCCCTTGCCCTTTATTAGCTACGGAGGTTCTAACCTGGTCGCGTGCATGTTCGGCGTCGGTTTGTTGCTGAACATTTATCGGCAGGGCATTCTTGAACCACCGAATAAGAAACACGCCACCATGCGTGCCCGGATAACGCCGCGGATTTGATCAATCATGAGTCGCGTGAGTCACATAAGTCCGATATGAATGCTGTAATTGCATGCGGAGGTACTGGCGGCCATCTTTTCCCAGGCATCGCCGTGGCAGAAGTGCTGCGCGATCGTGGCCACGAAGTGATGCTGTTGATTTCCGAAAAGGAAATTGATGCTCTGGCGCTTTCCGGGCACACCAACTTCCGAGTCGAAAAATTACCCACCGTTGGGCTGCCTTCGCCTTTTTCTCCGGCGTTCTTTGGTTTCCTTCGCCGCTTTTATGAAAGCTTGTCACTTTGCCGGTCTCTTTACCGTAAATTCAAACCTCAGGTAGTCCTCGGCATGGGTGGATTCACTTCCACAGCACCGGTGTTGGCCGCGCGAACACGAGGAATTGCGGCCTTTATTCACGAATCAAACGCGGTCCCCGGAAAGGCCAACCGATTGACGGCGCGGATGGTGCACGCGGTAATGCTCGGCTTCAAGGAATGCGCGCCTTTTTTTCCAAAAACGCACACCGAAGTCACCGGCACGCCGGTCCGGACCGAACTCGTGCGTTCGGATCGACGGGTCGCGCGCCGAAAACTCGGACTGGACGAGGATCTACCCACATTGCTTGTGATGGGAGGCAGCCAAGGGGCGAGCGGAATTAATCAGGCGCTGATCAAATCGCTGCCGTTCTTGCAAGGTTTGTCACTGCAGGTGATCCACCTATCCGGCGGGCGGGATGAACGTCTGGTTGCCGATAACTATCGCCGCGAAAATGTTCCTGCTTACATCGCGGCTTTTCATCATCGAATGGAAGAAATTTACAGCGCGGCAGATCTCGTTGTCGCGCGAGCCGGCGCAGCCAGTCTAGCTGAGTTCGCCGCTTTTTCATTGCCGGGCATCTTGATCCCCTTCCCTTATGCCACGGATGATCATCAAACGCGCAACGCGGAGATTTATGCTCGCGTTCAGGCAGCGATTCTCCTCAAGGAGTCAGAGGTCTCCGGAGAATTGCTTGCACGCAACATCCGCGAGTTGATCCAGAACCCGCAGCGGATTGAGCAAATGGCGGCGAATTCTGCACGTCTGGCGCCGAAAGACGCTGCTGGCCGCGTGGCTACCACGATGGAGAAATATACGACTCATGAAACCCGCCTCTGAAGAACGCAGCGCGCCCGCCGACGTTGCTCGCGAAGAGTTTCGGAGTCGCGACCTCTCGCTCGACTTGCCGCGATTCCTGACTCGTGAGCATCACCGGATTCATCTTGTAGGTGTAGCGGGAAGCGGCATGAGCGGTCTCGCAGCGCTTCTGATTGACCTCGGGCACGCAGTGAGCGGTTCAGATAAGGTCAGCACGATGGAAACAAATCGATTGCAGCGGCTCGGGCTGCGCTTTTACGAGCAGCACCGCCCGGAACATGCAGACGCCTCAGATCTTATTGTTTTTTCCTCCGCAATTAAGAACGACAATCCCGTTCTCGTAAGCGCGCGTGACTCGGGAAAACCGGCGTTCCGTCGCGCGGAAGCTCTTGCTGCAATTATGAGCGCAAAGCGCGGCATTGTTATCGCCGGAATGCACGGCAAAACAACAACCTCGGCAATGACGGCACACGTTTTGCGCGAAGGTGGACTCCATCCATCCCATTATGTCGGCGCCGAAATTCAGATTCTCGGGACGAACGCGCACTGGGATCCGCGCGGCGATTATTTTGTTGCCGAAGGCGACGAAAGCGACGGAACCCTGCGCTGCTTCCATCCCGAGCACTGCCTCATTCTGAATATCGAGGAAGAGCATCTTGATTTTTATGCCGATCTTGCGGCAATCGAAAAAGTCTTCGCCTCGCTTGTCGAGCAAACCGCCGGAAAAGTTTTTTATAACATCGATGACCCGAACACGGCGCGACTATGCGCAAAGCGAAAAAACACCATCTCGTTCGGGTTCTCGGATGAAGCCGATTATCGAGGCGGCGACGTGAAGTTGAACGCCTTCAGTTCAGATTTTCGCGTTTATCTTCGCGAGCAAAAACTCGGCGAGGCGGTGCTCAACGTGCCCGGGCCGCACAACGTCCACAATGCGCTGGGCGTCATCGCGCTTGCAGTAGAACTTGGAATTCCGTTTGAAAAGATCGCAGCTTCTCTACGGAAATTCGAGCACGCGCGACGCCGGTTCGAGATTAAATATGAGAGCGAACGCTTTTTGCTTGTTGACGATTACGCGCATCATCCTACCGAAATTCGCGCTACATTGAAAACTGCGCGAGCGACTGGCCGCAAGCGGGTGCTCGCCATGTTTCAGCCCCATCGGTATTCGCGCACGAAAGCGCTTTGCACGTGGTTTGGCAGCGCCTTCGACGACGCGGATCGCGTGGTGGTGACGGATGTTTATCCCGCGAGCGAACCGCCGATTCCGGGCATCAGCGGGCAGACGATCGTTGATGAAATCGTTAAATGCGGTCATCGTGCTGCCAGTTATCAGCCACGGTTCGAGCGCGTCCATTGGGATATCGGCAATGCCCTCGGTGGCGGCGATATCGTGCTGAGTCTCGGCGCTGGCAACATCCACGAACAATTGTCGATTCTGGCGGCGGATCTGGTGATCGCAGAAAAGTTGCAAGCGATCGTGGGCGAAGGCGACGTCCGTCTTTACGAGCCGCTTTCGAAACACACGACGCTGCGCGTAGGCGGCCCGGCGCAATTTTGGGTCGAGCCGCAGAGTGAGGACGCCTTTGCGCAACTGATTCGGTTTTGCCGCGATGAGAACTTGCCGCTTTTCGTAATGGGCCGCGGATCGAATCTTCTTGTCCGCGATGGTGGAATCCGTGGCGTGGTGATTCATCCGTCGGGCGGCGATTTCGACAAAATCGAGGTGAACGGCTCCGAAATCACGGCAGGCACTGGGGTGAAGTTGAGGGAAGTTGCTTATGCAGCGCGTGCGGCAAATCTCGGCGGACTCGAATGGATGGAAGGCATCCCGGGCGTAGTCGGTGGCGGGTTGCGGATGAACGCCGGCGCGATGGGCGCGCAAACTCTTGAGAATGTCACGCGCATTCGTTATCTCGATAGCGAAGGGAATCCACACGTGAAAAATCGAGATGAACTGGAGGTTTTTTACCGGCAATTCCCGTTACTGGAAAATAATTTTGCGATTTCGGCGACCTTCCGCGCGCAGCCGGCCGAGCGCGCAAAGATCGATAACCGCTTGCGCAAATCACAGGAAAAACGACGCACCACACAGCCAGTCGCCAAGAGCGCAGGCTGCATTTTCAAGAATCCTGACAGCATTCCAGCTGGAAAACTGGTGGATGAATTGAGACTGAAAAATTCGCGCGTCGGGAAAGCACGGGTGTCGGAGGTGCACGGCAACTTCATTGTCAACGATGGCGGAGCGACAGCGGCGGAAATGCTCGAATTAATCGAACTGATCAAGACGAGAGCGCGGGCAAAGCGCGGGATTGAATTGGAAACCGAGGTCCAAATCGTGGGAGAACCAGGATGACATGAAAACGCTGCCGAAAAGAATCGCCGTCCTGATGGGCGGGCCGGGCAGTGAGCGCGACGTTTCGCTGGCGACGGGGCGCGGAATTTCGAAAGCACTACGTTCGCTCGGCGTGGACGTTGCCGAAGTCGATGTGCGAGATGAGAATTTCCAGCTCCCCAAAGTTGTCGATCTCGCATTCATAGCGTTGCACGGAACTTTCGGCGAGGACGGACAAATCCAGCAGCTTCTCGAAGAACGCGGCGTCGCTTACACGGGCGAAGGAGTTCAAGGAAGCAGGCTGGCCTTCGACAAAATCCGGTCGAAAGAAAAATTTGAGGAGCACGGGGTGCGAACTCCGAAGTGGGAAACGATTGAAGCGACTCAGCAACCGCGCATGCGGCCACCCATTGTGATCAAGGCGCCGCGACAAGGGTCCACCGTTGGCGTCCACATCGTGAAGAAATCCGAGGAACTTGCGCCGGCGATTGCCGGTTCTGCAAAGTACGATCGCGAGCTATTGATAGAAAAGTTTGTATCTGGCCGGGAATTAACGATAGGTGTTCTCGGTGACCAAGCCTTGCCCATTCTCGAGATAATTCCGAAAGGCGGGTTTTACGATTTCACCAACAAGTATCCTTTTCTCAATCCGCAGGCAGGTGGCGGCGCGGAGCATGTTTGCCCGGCCCGGATTGATGAAAACAAAACAGTCGAGATTCAGGAATTAGCGTTGCGAGCCTTCCGCGCGCTCGGCTTGCAAGTGTACGCACGTATTGATGTCATTTTGTCCGACAGCGGAGAGCCGTTTGTGCTCGAGGCCAACACCATTCCTGGAATGACCGAAGCTAGTCTGCTGCCGGAGGCTGCTGCGGCTGCTGGTATCAGCTACGTCGATCTTTGCGCCCGCATTATCGCGCTCTCTCGCGCAAGAACAGAAGGGAGCCGGAGATGAATTTCGGCCAAAAAAGCCCCCGATCGCGCAATCGACGAGTGTCCAATGTGCGCCAGCGGCGTCAGCAGCACTTGCTCGACGTGAAGGTCCGCTCCCGCAGAGCGACGCAGCATCGCATTCGAAGGGTCATCGGCGTACTCTCAAGAGTAATTTTGCTCGTTGCATTGTGCGCGGCCGCTTATGCAGGCGTGCGCGAAGCTGCAAGACGTCTGTTCTTCGAGAATCCAGATTATCAACTCAAGACAATTGAATTGCAGACTGACGGCACCTTGCAGCGCGAGCAGGTTTTGAAAGCGGCCGACCTGCATGAAGGCGAAAATATCTTTAGGGTAAACCTGGCACGGGTCCACGATCGTATACAGCAGCTTCCTCAAACTGACGAAGTTCAGGTGGTGCGAAAATTACCGGGTGAGATCGATATTCGCGTGGTGGAACGAAAACCGGTCGCCTGGATCACCAGCGAAAAGGAAATTTCCGATCCATTTGCGTCAGACGCTGCTTTTTTGGTGGACGCACGGGGCGTTTTGATGAAACAAAAGAAGTTGTTGCCCGAATACCTCGGACTGCCGCTGATTCTGGGGTGCTCGAGCGAATCGCTCGAGGCAGGGAAAATCGTCGAATCGGACGAAGCAAAAACCGCACTGGAGCTGCTTCGCCTATGCACGCGCAGTTTTTTGCAAATGCGGTTCCAGATTCGCGAGATCGATGTTTCCAAAGGTTATTGCCTGTTGGTAACGGACAAAAATCGTTCGCGCGTGACGTTCGCGTTTAATGATCTGCAAACGCAATTACGGCGGCTGGAACAATTTCTTGTTTATTGCGACGACTCGAAACAGGAACTCGGGACCGTAAATCTGGTTGTGCAACGAAACATTCCCGTCACTTTCGCCGAGCCTCCGGCAAGTGTCATTAACGATACAATCGAGCCTGCTGTGCAGCCGCGGATTATGAAGGCTATCCCCGTGCACGCTCCTGAAAAAACTGCGCCGCCCGCAGGGAAACCGCGCGCCGGTTCGAAGCCCATTACCAAAACAATCTCGAAGCAACGACAGAAAACGGATTAACAATCATGGCTAGCAATAATTTGATGGTGGGTCTTGAGATTGGCACATCCAAAATCTGTGTCGTTGTTGGTGAAGGCCGGCCCGACGGCACGATCAAAATCCTCGGAGTCGGCCAGGCGCCATCACGCGGCGTCCGAAAAGGCGAGATCGTCGATTTTGAGACGGCGATGAAATGCGTGCACGAAGCAGTGGTCGATGCCGAACAGAAAAGCGACGTGATGATCCGAAGCGTTTATGTCGCCGTCGCAGGCTCGCATCTGCAAAGTTTCAATAATCGTGGATGCGTCATGCTGCCCGAGGATCGCGATGAAATTGATGAACGGGACGTCGAGGACGTAAAGATTAACGCGCGTGAGGTGAGCATTCCGGCGCAAAACGCATTCCTTCATTCGCTCATTCAACATTATCATGTCGACGGACAGGACGGTGTGCTGAACCCGATTGGGATGCTTGGGCAAAAATTGGAAGCCGATTTTCATATCATCCATGGCGTGCGCACCCGAATCCAAAATACGATCCGTTGCGTGAAAGAACTGCCGCTGGACGTGGAGGACGTTGTTTTTGGCGGGCTTGCTTCTGCGCAGGTCGTACTCACCCAGCATCAAAAGGATCTTGGCGCGCTGGTGATCGATATGGGCGGCGGCACGACTGATTACGTGTTGTACGCGGACGGTGCGGTGAAACAAAGCGGTTGCGTGGCTTTGGGCGGCGACCATATCACCAACGATATCTCCATGGGGCTGCGCATCCCGATGGCGCGCGCGGAGAAGTTAAAAATTGAAGAGGGCAGTTGCACCCTCGGCAATTGTTTGCCTGGCGAAATGATTTTACTAAAGGACGATTCAGGGTTCGCCGGCAAAGAGATCGAGCGGGAAATGCTGAACACGATCATTCACCTGCGCGTCCGCGAAGGATTTGAGCTGCTCAAACGCAGGCTTGAAGAGGAGCCATATCTCAGTTATCTCGGCGCCGGCATTTTCATCACCGGCGGTTGCAGCCTTCTTAGCGGCATCGATCATCTCGCAGAGGAAATTTTTGAGATACCTGCGCATCTCGCGCACGCGCAGACCACCTGGGGCGTAACATCCGCAGTGGAGGACCCCCAGTTCTCGACAGCGATCGGCTTGGTCAGGTTCGCACAAGTTATGCAAACGGATCGGCCGCCGCGAGGCCTTGGCCGAATCTTTGGAAGGCTCTTCAGCGGAATGCGATGAAGGCGGATAAAAAATCATGATTCAACTCAATAAAAATTACAGTGTGCCGGAAGCCTTGGCAGAATCTGTGCCGGTAAAAGTTGTCAGCGTTGGTGGCGCCGGTCTAAACGCTCTCGATCGAATTGTCCTCGACGGCTTGGAGAAGGCCAGCGTAGTTGCAATCAATACCGACGTGCAGTCACTCACTAGTTCGGTTGCGGCGCATAAGGTGCAGCTCGGCCGTACTGTCACGCGCGGTTTGGGCACGGGCGGCGACCCCGAACTCGGTTATGACGCGGCCGTGGAATCGGCTGATGAAATTCGCGAAGCGCTGGCCGATGCGCGCATGATTTTCGTTTGTGCAGGGCTCGGCGGCGGAACCGGGTCGGGTGCGGCGCCTTACGTCGCGCAGCTGGCTCGTGAAGCTGGGGCGCTTGTCATCGCCTTCGTCACTCTTCCATTCACTTTTGAAGGCAAACGGCGCAACGCCCAGGCCCGAGAGGCGCTGGCCCGACTCAACGAGGTTGCCCACTCAGTGATCTGCTTCGAGAACGACCGAATGGGCGACTTGGTGGCGCCGCAAGCAGGAATTCATCAGGCGTTTGCAATGACCGATACCACAATCAGCCAGAGTGTGCGCTCGATTGTGAACCTAATTCAGCGGCCGGGACTTATTCGCATCGGCTTCGATGATTTGCTGGCGGCATTGCGCATACGCAACGGCCGTTGCTTGTTTGGCTTCGGCGAAGCTGATTCGGACAATCGCGCGCACGACGCTCTCACGCAGGCGCTTAAAAATCCATTGATGGATCGTGGCCGGATGCTGGCAGACGTCACACACGTGCTCGTGCAGGTGGCGGGGGGGCCCGGGATGACGCTTTCCGAGGTCGAAGTCCTCATGCAGGAGCTTGGGCGGCACGTTAACGAGCAAACACAAATTCTCTTCGGTGCCGTCGTGGACGCACGACTGGGAGATCGTTTGACCGTGACCATTATCAGTTCGCTCGCTCCAGAGGAGGATTTGATTTCGCAATCCCGCGACGGCGGGACGTCGAGGAGCGCGTCCGCGCAGCCGGCACTCGGGGAGCAGTACCAGCACCCCGAGCCACAGATTCATATCGAACCAGAACCAGCGGCGATGGAACCCGCGCCTTTTGAGGAAAGTATTTCGTTTGAAGAGCCGCTGGCGGCGGAGGCGACACCGCCCTCCCCACCCGTTCCAAGCGAACACGAGCCGTTCACAGTTGCGCCACAGAAGAAAGTGGCCCCGCAGAAGGAAGAAAAACCGCCAGCCGACAAATCTGTACAGGCGAAACAGGAAATTTTGCAATTCGAGCCGGTTACCCGCGGACGATTTGAAAAAAGTGAGCCAACCATCGTCGAAGGCGAAGATCTGGATGTTCCGACCTATCTGCGAAAGAACATCAAGGTGAAGTGACCGCCAGGTCATCCCGAGCGGAGCCAGGCGCAGTCGAGGGATCCCATGGAATTACCGAAAGGTATAGCTACGGGCTTCCTCGACCTCGCTCGGAATGACTGAATGCAGTCAATTCTTCATCAACTCCAGCACGGCTGCTGTCATCGCCACAATCCCTGTGCGAATCGTCGGCTCGGGAACAGGCGCGAATTTGCTCGAATGCAAGCTGGGTAATTCTTTTCGCGCCTGCTTGTACTCCGCGATTTTCGCCGGATCGACTGCGCCGACGTGAAAATCAACAGCGGGAATGGAATGGTCCGGCAGGCTGTATTCGGAAAAATCTTCGCCGCCCATCGTTGGATCGACAATCTCCACGTTTTCGTCGCCTAACGACTTCTTCCACATTGCAACGAGACGTTTCGTTAGCTCGGGATTATTGTAAGTCGCGGGCGTAAATTGATCTTTGGCGACGCTGACGATCGGCGCGCGCTCCGCAGGAATTCCCGCAGCCACCGCGATCCCTTTCGCTATCCGCTCAATCGCCGCCAGCACGCGATCGCGGGTGTCGGCTTTGTAGGTGCGCACGGTCAACTGCATTTTGACTTCGTCCGGAATAATGTTGTACTTTGTTCCGCCGTGAATCGAACCAACTGTAATGACGATCGGATCGAGTGGGTTATTCTCGCGGCTTGCGATGGTTTGCCAGGCGTTGATCATCTCCGCCGCGAGCACAATCGGGTCTTTCGTCTTGTGCGGATATGCGCCGTGCCCACCTACGCCACGCACCGTCACGTCCACTGAATCGACATTCGCATACGTATAACCTTCCGTGACGCCGACGTGGCCGATTTGCATGTCAGCCTTGTCGTGAAATCCAAGCGCGAAATCCGGTTTGCCGAATTTCTCGTAAAGGCCAGCGCTGAGTAATGCGCGCGCACCATTGCCGGTTTCCTCCGCCGGTTGCGCGACGAACAGGATCGTGCCGTGCCATTGATCTTTCAGTTTCGCAAGCGAGCGCGCCACCCCGATGAACATCGACATGTGCGCATCGTGGCCACATGCGTGCATCACCGGAACCTCTTTGCCTTCATCGTTGTTGGTCGTGACAGTGCTGGCATAGGGCAAACCAGTCTCTTCATGCACGGGCAACGCATCCATATCCGTGCGCACTAGCACGGTCGGCCCATCACCATTCTTCATCACGCCGACCACTCCGTGGGGTTTGAATTTGGAGTCCTGATATTTGCCGAGATGCTCGGTGACCTGGCAGCCTGTGGCGCGCAATTCCTTTGCGACCAGCGTTGCCGTACGCTCCTCATGCCCGGATAGTTCCGGATGACTGTGAATGTCTTTATAAATTGGGAGCAGCGACGGCAATTCCGCGTCAGCAAGTGATTGTGGCGTTTGCTGCGCCAAAGCCACAGCCGAACAAAAGATCGACGTTAACAAAATCGAGAAGAGTTTCATGTCCGATTTATATCCACAGATTTCGCAGATTTCCGCAGATTATTTCGAACCTTACCGGCGCCTCGCGTCTGCCTCACGCGGGATCGCGACTATACGGCGCTGAGACGATTGAGATGAGGTGACTTGTTTTTGAATCTGTGAAAATCTGCGCAATCTGTGGATGATTAATGGAATTCGAGAAAAATACGCTGCTTTTTGGCGCTGATCCGACGCCGCGAATTGTGGCCGTTGAACTGGGCGAAACCGGCACGGCTCGTGTTCATCGCCGCGAAACAGATGCCTCGACAGCAGCCGACGTCGAGGCGTTCCATCCGTTCGTGTGGGCCGACAGCGACGTTGTCGATCTGGGCATCGAATCGGAAAAGCTCCAGAGCGACCTCAAGTACAGCTGGCTCATCACCGTGGATAGCTGGAAGGAACTAATCGCCTTGCGTAACGGCCTAAAGAATTCCGGCCGCGATTTCTTCGCGTTCACCGACCCGGTGCAGCATTACCTAACGGCAACGGGCCGCACGTTGTTCAAAGATCTGCCGTTTGAAGAATTGAAACGAATGCAGCTGGAAGTGCTTTCTGTAGCCGGGGGCGCTGACCCCGGCCCGGACAATCACATTATGAGCATCGCGCTCTCGGATAACACCGGCTGGGAAGAATTGATCGTTGTCGACCCAAGCAACATCGAGGAATCCGAGAGAAATGCGCTCAGGCGACTCACTGCGCTCATTAAAGAGCGCGATCCGGATGTGATCGAAGGCCACAACTTGTTCCGGTTCGATCTGCCTTATCTCGTCGATCGCGCAAAGAAGCTGAAAACCAAACTCGACTGGGGACGCAGCGGCGGCTTTCTCCGCTCGCGTCCGTCACGACTCCAAATCGCAGAAAAAACGATTGATTACCCGAAGTTTACAATTGGCGGCCGCCACTTTGTCGATACCTTTTTGCTCGCGCAATTCTACGATGTCGGGATGCGTTCCCTGGCGGGCTTCGAACGAACCGACGTCGCGCGGCATTTCGAGTTGTGCGATAGCGAACAGGTTTCAGCGCTCACGGGCAAGGAATTGCAGCGCGCGTACCTGGACGATTCAGAAATGTTCAGGCGACGCGCTTTATGCGGCGTCCGGGAAACACGCGCCTTGTCGGACCTGCTGAGCCCGAGCTACTTCATTCAGGCGCAGATTTTTCCGTATAATTACCAGGATGTGATCGTGCGCGGCAACGCCACGCGCATCAATGCACTTTTTCTCCGCGAGTATTTTCGGCAGCGGCATTCCATTCCCGAACTGCCGATGGTGCGCGCATTCGAAGGCGGCTACACCGACATTTTCTTCACTTGCGTGGCGCGCAACGTCTGGCACTGCGACATCGCCTCGCTTTATCCGTCAGTCATGTTGCAGTTCGATTGCTTTCCTGCAACCGATCAATTGCAAATATTCCGCCATTTGCTCACCGATCTCCGCACGTTCCGCTTGGAAGCAAAGGCAAAAATGCGCGCGCAAAAGGATCCCGCAACGCAGCATCATCTTCAGGCGCTGCAAAACACCTTCAAAATTCTGCTGAACAGTTTCTACGGGTACCTTGGATTCGCGCAGGGACATTTCGCCGATTTCGACGCTGCCGCGCGCGTGACGCAGATCGGCCGCGATCTACTTGAGAAGATGATTGACTGGCTCAACGCGCACGGCGCGCAGGTCATCGAGGTCGATACGGACGGAATTTATTTCGTGCCGCCTGAGAACACCGATATCGATGATTTGCAGAAAAATCTGGCGAACGAATTGCCACCCGGAATCGATGTTGAAATCGACGAGCAGTTCCACGCAATGTTCAGTTACAAAGCGAAAAATTATGCGCTGCTCACGAAAGATGGCGACGTCATCATCAAAGGCGGCGCATTGAAATCGCGTGGACTCGAAAAATTCCAGCGCGTTTTTCTGGAGGAAATGATCAAGCTTATCATGCAGGGGAAACCGGAGGCAGTGGGCGATCTGCGGAACCAGTTCGAGCAAAAGATTCGCGATCGCGAATGGAAGATCGACATGCTGATGAAGACCGACACGCTCCAGGATTCACTCGATAAATATCGGGCGAAGATTGCCGGCGCAACGCGCAATCGCGCGGCTGCGTACGAGCTCGCTCTCGCCAGCGGGCGCAATTATAAACCCGGCGCCCAAATCAGCTATTATATCAAGGCCACGCCAAAGAAAGTTCCTGCCTACGAAGCCGCCAAGCTTGCCAGCGACTTCGATCCGCAAAACCGTGACGAAAATGTCGATTACTACGTGGCGAAGCTTAACGAGCTCGCGAAGAAATTCGCTGGACTTATCACCGCTACCGGCTCGATACCGAAGCAGGAGAGCTTAGCTCTCTAAGTATTTGGTTTATGAACACACGAATTCTATCACTGATAGCAATTGTCGCACTCATCGCCGGCGCTAGCCACGCCTTCTCAGCTGAAAACGATGTCGCCACAATCAAAACGGAAATCACCAAGCGCCACGATGAAGCGGTGAAGCGGTTGCAGGACTGGATCGGGCAGGTGTCGATCGCGGCGGAGAACCGCGACTACCCGCAAGGCGCGGAGTACATGGCCAAGCTGGCGCGCGATGCCGGGTTTCAGCAGGCGACCGTGATTAATACCGACGGAAAACCGGGGGTATTCGCAACACTCGACGCCGGCGCGCCGAAAACGGTCGGGCTTTATTTCATGTATGACGTGAAACAATTCGACCCTGCTGAGTGGACGTCACCGCCAACTGAAGCGCGGATCGTGGATAAGCCGCCGCTCGGTAAAGTGATGATTGGCCGCGGGGCCGTGAATCAGAAGGGACCGGAGGCGGCGTTTCTCGCGGCGCTACATGCAATTCGCGGCGCGGGCAAGAAGATACCGGTGAATCTGGTGATGGTCGCCGAAGGCGAGGAGGAGATCGGTTCGCCGCACATTCTGCAACTCGTCAGGCGACCGGAGGTCCTCGACGCGCTGAAGAAATGCGTCGGCGTGTTCATGCCGCATGCGACGCAGGATTTGGACGGCGTCGTGACGGTCAATCTCGGCTCGAAAGGTGTCATCGAACTCGAGCTGGTATCGAGCGGTGAAAAATGGGGACGCGGTCCGGCCAAGGACATTCATTCCTCGCTCAAGGCGATGGTGGACAGCCCCGCATGGCATTTGGTGAAAGCGCTCAA
>Ga0209690_1000597_pt1 | contig 19563 bp, 16 predicted proteins | sample GraSoiAngelo_150_FD_186164 | JGI IMG/M metagenome (GOLD analysis project Ga0209690, IMG submission 186164) | Grasslands soil microbial communities from the Angelo Coastal Reserve, California, USA - 14_1009_09_40cm (SPAdes) (version 2) | ecosystem: Environmental > Terrestrial > Soil > Grasslands ...
GAACACCCCCAGGTTGTAATAGGCCTCGGCCATCGTGGGTCTCAGATGGATGGCCTCCTCATACGCCTGCTCGGCCTCGCTGAACTTATGCTGGAGCGCATAGACGACTCCCAGGTTCATGTAAGCCTCGGCGTAGTCCGCTTTGAGCTTGACCGTCGTCCTGAACTCCTGCACGGCTGGCTCCAGCTCGCCCTTTGACTTCAAAATGAAACCGAGGTTGTAGTGCGCGTCCGCAAAATCCGGCCGCGCCGCGACTGCCTTCCTGTAAGCCTGTTCAGCCTCAGCCAGGCTGCTCGCTTTTTCGGCCATCGTCCCGAGCAAGTAGTGGGCGTCGGCATGGTCCGGCCGGAGCCTGACCAGTCGCGTCAACAAGTCCCTGGCCTCCTGGCTCTTGCCCTGGGACTCATACAGGTAGCCGAGGGCGTACAGGGCTTCCTGGTGATCGGGCCGCAGGGCCAAGAGTTGCCCGTAGGCCGTCACCGTTTTGCTATAGGCCTGTTGCCGCTCATACAACTGCGCCAGCGCGAAGAGCGCCTCTTCGTACTTCGGGTGAATGGTCAGAGCCTTCTTCAGTTCCTGCTCCGCTTCCACAGGCTTGCCTTGGACTTGATACACGAGTCCCAGGTTGTAGAAGGCTTCGGCGAAACTGGGATTGAGTTCGATCGCCTTTTTAAAGGCCTCGGCCGCGTCGGACAGGCGGCGCTGGCCGTTCGCGTACACGATCCCCAACAGGTGATAGGCTTCAGGGAACTTGGGACGAATTTCGATCGCCTTGCGGAGGGACTCGGCCGCCTCTTCGTACTTGCCCTGAGAGGCTTGCTGCAGGCCTTGGTTGTAATACTTCTTGGCCTCGTCGCCGGCCGACGCAACTACCGCGCCCCAGAGGACGCCGAAAGACAGGCTTGCCGCCAGTAGGGACGCTTTGACGCCTCGGATGGTCATCACATGAACAGGTTGGTGAGGCGGGACATAGATCGCTACCATAGCGCAAGCAGCCGTGCAGGTTCAACGTCCAGGTAAGCCGTTCAGCGACGGACCGACGCGGGACTTGTATCGTACCTGCGAACCAGCTCGCTGATCCGCTCTTCGGTCAGCAGGCTACCGAAGACGTGTTCCCGTACGATGCCCTGACGGTCAATCAAGAAGCTGGCGGGCAGGCCAACGACGCCGTACCGGTTGGCGACCCGGTTGTCGTGGTCCATCACCACCAGGAATGTATGGCCGTGGGTTCTGATGTGTTCGGCCACCTTCCCTGCGTCTTCCAGCTCATTGACGGCCAGCACGACCAACCCTTCACTACGAAGTTTGTCATAGGCTGCCTGCATGGCCGGCATCTCCTCTTTGCACGGCTTGCACCATGTTGCCCAGAAATTGAGAAGCACGATTTTGCCGTGCAGGTCCGAGAGTCTGACCTCCTGACCCTGGAGATCCTTGAGGGCGATCTCCGGGGCGGGACTGCCAACCACAGGCGGTCGAGCGGCCATACCGAGAATTCCTACTACGCCGATACAGACACACATGCCGACAATTAGTCTTTTCATCTCTGCCCTCGCTTCAATCTCTTTGCCGCTTGTATTGACCAAGCTTACTTGAGATTAAACACACGGCTGACGCCAACAATGTAACTCACTCCTTGCGCTAGGTTGTTGTTGAAATCCCTGACGACCGGGATCTGCGAATAAAAATAGACGGACGTCGCTGAGCCAACATCGACGTTGAACCCCGGGGAAAACATGAGCGTCGTGGAGCCTGTCGTCGGCACGGGACGATCTTTGATGGCCGTATCAATCGGATCGGGATCACCTGGAGCATCAGGTGAATGCGCCAGAAACAAAGAAGAGCTGAAGGTATCGTGCACCAGATAGCGGTAATTGAACTGGCCGATCAGGATCAACCAGTCCCAGGTTCGAATGTTTGCCCCTCCGCTGAGAAGATATTCGTCCCCGTACTGGTAGCCCTTATTGTTTTTAAAGGTATGCCTATACGAGAAGGAGGCAAACTGGTTCAGGCGATGGGGAATCAGCTCATAGCTTTGATAGACCGAGCCGACTAAGCCCACTTGCCCACGGCCGAGCTGTAGTGTGGGCTCCTGCGTGCTCCCCGGGATATTGGACTGCGAACTATTCTTTCCGGTCGGAAGATCCACTCCGAATCCAAACACAAAGATATTACGCAACGAGCTCAGGACATTGTATTTGGCGGTGAGCCGCACATCGCCGAGCCCATTGTCAGTGAATAATTCGGGCGTGCCCTGCCCGCCGGTATCAAGGCTGCCGAGCTCCGCAATGTGCCGATGAGAGATGACCCGGTAGGGTACGGTAAGCTCAAGCCCGAAGCGGTCTGTGACGCCGTAATTGAGGTCCAAAGTGTAGAATTGGTTGATCGTGCGGATCTCGCGGTGTTCATTGAGCGTCATCATCCGATTATCGGTATCCACTCCTGGAATAATGCCGTTGGTACCGGGAAGGAGGGTTCCTTGTGGGATGTAGTTGTACATGAGATTTGCCGTCAGGGTATCTTTCTGCGAAGCCCCCGCTTGCGATCCGATCACCAAAAAACAGGTTGCTGATCCGCAGCTTGCAAGGGCTTCGGACGCCCCACTGATCAAGACCAAAAGGGTCAGGGCAAGAGCCCAGGACCAGGCAATTTTCAACCGCCTCAGGGTCGTACCCATCTGTTCTCCTCCGCTAATCCCGCCCGATGATTGAACCAGTGATCGACGCCGGCTGCGCGGACGCATCCGGAGGTCGGACACTACGTTTGGGGCAGTGATTTAGAGGAGAACGGGAGGAGCGCGGGCCTGAAGCTGTGCGAAACAGTCAATCAAGCGCAGGCCGTCGAGGAACGGCAGCGCCGTCTCTACACTGACCGTGATCGCTGTGGCGTGCAACACAGCCGTGGCGACCGCGCCGGCTGTGCCGCACATCCATGCGCAGATGGCCGTGGCGTGCATGCTCGCATTGTGGTGCGCAGCATGCTGGATCTCATGCGCGAACGCGCTGCCGGTGGTCGCCCCCAGCATGAGGAGGATGACCACCGCGAGCGTACAGGCAATCGGTCTGAGCAGCGATCGAATCATCGGTCAGCTTTACCGAGAGATCTTGTGCGCATCATAACCGGCCAGGCTTGACGCTGTCAAATCATCCGGCAATGCGCTCCAGGGCTTCCCTGGCCCGTCCCCGTGCATTGGGGTCCCACTCGTCCTCCACCATCTCGCGCAGCCGCTTCTCCGCCTGTTTCGCCTTCAGCTTGCCCAGCGCCAAGGCCGCCTCGGCCCGCACGAAGGCATACTCGTCGTTCGTGGCTATCAGCAAGGGCCCGATGGCCCGCGGGTCGCTCAGGACGCCCAAGCCGTTGGCCGCCCGCGTCCGGTCCAGCTTCTCCGGATCCGTCTTGAGGATGCGCAGGAGCACATCAAACAGCGCGGGGCCGGCGTCGGCCAGCCGTTCCGGGTGGTCCCGGTCTTGATCGACGAGCCAAAGGGCCGCGCGCTTTTGCAGCGCAGGGTCGGTCGCCTCCCGGAAGACTTTCGCGACCCGGTCGTGAGCGCGCTTGTGTTCGCGACGCGCCCGCTCTCCCCGGACGATAGAGACGACGATGATGAAGCCGGCCAGGACGACCACCACGATGCCCCAGGGGCCGTTGCGCAGGAACTCCCTCCACGGTTCGGGGAAGATGCTCCAGAGGAAGAACCCCACCAGGAGCGCGACCAGCAGGTGGGTGAGGATGAAAATGCCGATGTTGCCCCGCTCGCCCTCCATAACCCTCATTTTCGCCCAGCGGTCCGGAAGGGTCAACTACGGGGAATCGCTGTTTCTTTGCGCGGGGTAATTCAGTATACTTAAGGGAGCTGTGGGTACCGCCGCGTCATGATCAACATCCTGCTCAACAAGATCTTCGGCAGCAAGAACGAGCGCGAGATCAAGCGCCTCCGACCGCTGGTCGCCGAGATCGGCACCAAGGAGCCGGCCCTGGCCCGGCTCTCGGACCATGACCTGCGCGCCAAGACCGAGGAGTTCAAGAAGCGCCTGGCCGACGGGGCCACGCTGGATGACCTTCTCACGGACGCCTTCGCCGTCTGCCGGGAGATGGCGAAGCGCAAGCTGGAGATGCGCCACTTCGACGTCCAGCTCATCGGCGGCATGGTCCTGCACCAGGGCAAGATCTCGGAGATGAAGACCGGGGAAGGCAAGACCCTGGTCGCCACGCTGGCCCTCTACCTCAACGCGCTCGAAGGCAAGGGTGCGCACCTCGTCACGGTCAACGACTACCTGGCCAAGCGCGACGCCCAGTGGATGGGCCCCCTCTACCACCACCTCGGCCTGTCCGTGGGCGTGATCCAGCACGAGGCCTCGTTCCTGTACGACCCGACCTACGAGGCGGAGGACAAGCGCCTCCAGCACCTGCGCCCCTGCACCCGCCAGGAGGCCTACCGCGCCGACATCACCTATGGGACCAACAACGAGTTCGGGTTCGACTACCTGCGCGACAACATGGTGGGGGACCTGGCGGACTGCGTGCAGCGCGAGCTGCACTATGCCATCGTCGACGAGGTGGACAGCATCCTGATCGACGAGGCCCGCACGCCGCTGATCATCTCGGGGCCGACCGAGGACTCGACCGACCTCTACTACCGCATCGACCGCATCATCCCGATGCTCAAGCGGGACGTGGACTACACGATCGAGGAGAAGACCCGGACGGCCGCGCTCACCGAGGAAGGCAACGAGAAGGTGGAGCGGGCGCTGGGCGTGACGAACCTGTACGACCTGGCCAACATGGACCTGGTGCACCACGTCGTCCAGGGCCTGCGGGCGCACGCGATGTACCACCGCGACGTGGACTACGTCGTCAAGGACGGCGAAGTGATCATCGTGGACGAGTTCACGGGCCGGCTGATGCCCGGGCGCCGCTGGTCTGACGGCCTGCACCAGGCGGTCGAGGCGAAAGAGGGCGTCAAGATCGCCAACGAGAACCAGACGCTGGCGTCGATCACCTTCCAAAACCTGTTCCGGATGTACCACAAGCTCGCCGGCATGACGGGCACGGCCGACACCGAGGCCGGCGAGTTCGCCAAGATCTACAACCTGGACGTGGTCGTCATCCCGACCAATCGGCCCCTCATCAGGCCGGACTTCCCGGACGTGGTGTACCGCACCGAGAAGGAGAAGTTCAACGCGATCGTGGACGAGATCATGGAGTGCCACCAGCGGGGGCAGCCGGTCCTGGTGGGCACCATTTCAATCGAGAAGTCGGAACGGCTGGCTGGCTATCTCGTCCGGCACGGCATCAAGCACAACGTCCTGAACGCCAAGCATCACGAGAAGGAAGCCGAGATCATCGCCCAGGCCGGCCGCAAAGGCGCCGTCACCATCGCGACGAACATGGCGGGCCGCGGGACTGACATCCTCCTCGGCGGCAACCCCGATTTCCTGTTCAAGAAGGCCTTGTATGCCGACCAGGAGATGCCGCCAGAGCGGCAGGCCACGCTGCTTCATCAGATCAGGGCCGAATGCGAGGAAGAGAAAAAGGAGGTCGTCGGCCTCGGCGGCCTGCACATTCTGGGCACCGAGCGGCATGAGAGCCGTCGCATCGACAACCAGCTCCGCGGCCGCGCCGGCCGCCAGGGCGACCCCGGCTCATCCCGCTTCTACCTGTCCCTCGAAGACGACCTGCTCCGCATCTTCGGCTCCGACCGCATCTCCAAGATCATGCTCAAGCTCGGCATGGAGGAAGGCGTCCCGATCGAGGCCAAAATGGTGACCCGCGCCATTGAGAACGCCCAGAAGAAGGTGGAAGCCCACCACTTCGAGATCCGTAAGCAACTCCTCGATTACGACGACGTGCTGAACAAGCAGCGCGAGGTCATCTACGAGCGCCGGCGCATGATCCTGGGCGGCGAGGACCTCTCCGAGGAGGTCAAGTTGGACGCCGAGGAGGTCCTGGACGCGCTGCTGGACGTCTATTGCCCCAAGGAGACCTATGCGGAAGAGTGGGACCTCAAGGGGCTCGCGGAGGCGGTCTACGCACAGTTCTCGATCGACCTCAAGGACCGCCTGGCCGAGTTCAAGGAGATGGGCTTCGAGGCCCTGCGCGACGAGCTGGTTCGCAAGACTCACGAGGCCTACGCCGCCAAGGAGCGTGAACTCGGACGGGACCTGCTGCGGTACCTGGAAAAGATGGTCATGCTCCGCACCATCGACACGCTGTGGAAAGACCACCTGCTCGCCATGGACAGCCTGCGGGAAGGCATCGGGCTGCGCGGGTACGGCCAGAAGGACCCGCTGATCGAGTACAAACGGGAAGCCTTCGACATGTTCGCCGCGATGATGGACCAGTGCGAGCGGGACGTGCTAGAGCACCTGTTCCGCGTCCAGGTCGTGCAGGGCGAGCAGGCGCCTCCGGTGCAAGCACGCCCCCGCCGGGCGCCGCAGTTGAGACTGAACCGCGGCGAGGACGCCGGTGGCGGGAACGGCGACAAGACCGTGCGCCGAACGGGCGAAAAAGTCGGGCGGAACGACCCGTGCCCTTGCGGCAGCGGGAAGAAATACAAGAAGTGCCACGGGGCCTGAGCGCCCGCCGACGACGCTATGCCGACACCCGGGCACTCCCGCACCAGACGAACTCCGCTGCACAAGTCGCCTTCCGGCATGCAGGGGCGGACCCTCGCGCTGGTGCGCGAGCTGCGCCTCCTGACCGAAACGACCCGCGCCCTGGCCTCCGCCCGCGAGGCCAAATCAGTCCTGCGCGTGATCTTCGATAAGGCCAAGGCGCTCGTCCGGTGCGAAGCCTGGTCGCTCTTCCTGATCGATCCGTCCACCCACGAGCTGGTCTTCGACATGGTCGGCGGCCCCAAAGCCCGACGGCTCAAAGGCCTTCGCATCAAAGCCGGGCAGGGCATCGTCGGGTGGGTCGCCCAGCACGGGAAGCCCGCCATGGTCAACGACACTCGCACGGACCGGCGTTTCCTCTCCGATATCGACCGGGCGACCCGCTTCATCACGCGGTCCGTTCTCTGCGTGCCGATCTTCATCCGGAAGCATCCCGCCGCGGTGCTGGAAATGGTGAACAAGATCGGCAAGCCCTTCGACCGCCTGGACCAGCGTCTCCTCACCCATCTGGCCGAACAGGCCTCGATCGCGCTGGAGCGGGCGAGTCTGCAGGAGCAGGCGACTAGCCTCGGGGGCACCGACGAGCTGACGAAGCTCCACAACACCCGGTTTCTGGAACAGGCGCTGGATCGGGAGGCGCGCCGGTGCCGGCGTTACGGCTCCATCATGGCGCTGATCTTTCTCGACCTCGACGACTTCAAGAGGATCAACGACCAGCACGGCCACCCGCTGGGTAGCCAGTGCTTGGCCGAGCTGGCCCAGATCATGCTGAAGAGCGTCCGCGACGTGGACATCCTGGCCCGTTACGGCGGCGACGAGTTCGTGGTGATCCTGCCGGAAACCACGGTGTCCACGGCCCGCGCCGTGGCCGACCGGCTCCACGAGGCCATCACGTCCCACATCTTCCTGAGCGAGGAAGGGATCGAGGCGCGTCTCACCGCCAGCATCGGGATCGCCGGCTTTCCCGACCACGCGCAGAGTAAGGAAGAGCTCTTACGCAAGGCGGACGAGGCGATGTACCGAGCCAAGGCCGCGGGCCCCAACAGGATCCACGTCGCCGAGTAGACTCGCCCAGGTAGATAAAAACCCAGTCATTCCAGTACCTGAAGACGCTCCAACCCCTTGTTCCGACAACGAGTTTCGGCTTGACTAACCCGAAGGACGTAGGCTATCGTAACTCCTTTCTCTTTCAGGAAATTTTGTCACAAGTTTGCAGCGGAGCGCCTATGGAGCTCGGTCATCCCGGTCTGGTCCAGAAACTGGTCGCCCGCCTCGAGCGGGAGGGCCCCCTCTCCTTCGCTGCCTTTATGGAGGCGGCACTCTACGACCCTGAATTCGGCTACTACATGACGGCCGGACCGCGCATCGGACCCGAGGGAGACTACTACACGAGCCTTGACGTACATCCCATCTTCGCCGAGTTGGTCGGCCGGCAGGTCGTGCAAGCCGCCGAGGCCATTGCTCCGTCGGGCGAGTTCACGATCGTGGAGATGGGAGCCGGCAAAGGGCTCCTCGCCAAACATCTGTTGACCGCGTATCGGCGCGACAATCCGGACTTCCTGGCCTGCCTACGGTACCTCCTGGTGGAACGGAGCCCAGCCATGGTCGAAACGCAGAAACAACGCCTGCGCGAACTCACGGACGCGGGTCTGAGCGTCGCCTGGGTACCGGACCTGAACGCGATACCGGCTGACTCGATCACGGGCGTGTTTCTCTCCAACGAACTAGTGGACGCGTTCCCCGTGCACCGCGTGGTCAAACGGCCATTGGGCCTGAGGGAAATTTTTGTAGGGTGGGACGGGAGCCGTTTCATCGAAATCGAGGCGCCGCCCTGCTCCTCTGCCCTGGAAGCCTATTTTGCGCGTCTCGGAATCAGCCTGGAGGTCGGCCAGCAGGCGGAGGTCAATCTGGAGGCGCTCGAGTGGATGAGGCAGGCCGGCGCGCGCTTGCGCCGCGGCCTCGTCGTGACCATCGACTACGGCCACGCCGCCTCCGATCTCTTCGCGCCGGCGAGAAAGACCGGCACGCTGCTCGGCTATTACCGGCACACCGTGTCCGACTCCCCGTACGTTCGCGTCGGTCAGCAGGACTTGACGGCGCATGTGGACTTCACGAGCTTGGCCCTGGCCGGGCAGGACGTGGGCCTGGAGGTGACCGGCTTCACGAACCAACTGCACTTCCTGATCAACCTGGGTATCGAATCGACCTTCGCCGGCCTGGATCTGGAGTCGCCCCAGGTGGCCGCGATGCGCGAGCTACTCCGGCCCGACGGCATGGGTACCACGTACAAGGTCTTGATCCAGCACAAGGGCATGCTCGCGCCCCAGCTCGACGGTTTGCGGTCGAGGCCGTACTTCCTGGACGCCCTGGGGGTGCCGGAGCGGCGACCAGGCCGGTCCCTGGAAAACGTGGTCCCCTGATGCCTGATCTGATCGTCCAGAACTACCTTCCGATCCTCTTCTTCCTGGTGATCGCCGCCGCCTTCGGCGTCGGTTCCATCCTGGCGGGCTACCTCGTCCGGCCCTCGCGTCCATACAAGGCCAAGCTCATGCCCTACGAGAGCGGCGCACCGGTGTTTCACGACGCGCGCACCAAGATCCCGATGCGGTACTATATTATTGCGATGCTATTCGTGATCTTCGACATCGAGGCCGTGTTCATCTTCCCCTGGGCCGTCATCTTCAAGCAGCTCGGCCTCTTCGCCCTGATCGAGATGTTGGTCTTCATCGCGATCCTGCTCGTGGGCTACTTCTACGCCTGGAAGAAGGGGGCGCTGGAATGGGATTAATTGAACGGTCATTGGACGCCAACATCGTAACGACCACCCTGGACGCCGCCATCAACTGGTGCCGCAAGGGATCTCTCTGGCCGATGACGTTCGGGCTGGCCTGCTGCGCCATCGAGATGATCGCGACGGTGTCGTCCCGCTACGACATCGACCGTTTCGGGGCGGGGGTCTTCCGGGCGTCGCCCCGCCAGTCGGACCTGATGATCGTGGCCGGCACCGTGACCCGCAAGATGGCGCCGATCATCCGCCGCATCTACGATCAGATGCCGGAGCCCCGCTACGTGATCTCCATGGGCTCCTGCGCGACGTCGGGCAACCACTACAACTCCTACAGCGTAGTCCAGGGGGTGGACCAGATCGTGCCGGTGGACGTGTACGTCCCCGGCTGCCCGCCGCGGCCTGAAGCGCTCCTGGACGGGCTCATCAAGCTCCAGCAGAAAATCATGAAGGAGAAGGTCCTCGTTAGATAACCCTATGCACCCGCTGCTCACCAAGCTGAAGGAGCGGTTCCCGGACGCCGTGCTCGGGGTCCGCGAAGAGGGGCCCTACCAGGACCTCGTCGCCCAAGTGAAGCCGGCGGCCGTGCCCGAGATCGCGCGGTTCCTACACGACGATCCTGCAATGTCCTTCGACCTGCTCTCGGACATCCTCTCGGTGGACTACCCGGAAGACGAGGACCGGTTCGAGGTGATCTACCTGCTCAAGTCGCTGCCGCGCAACCACCGGCTCAGGCTCAAGGCCCGCCTCCCGGAAGACAACCCGACCATTCCGACGGTCACGCCCGTCTGGAAAGGCGCCAACTTCCTCGAGCGCGAGGTCTATGACCTGATGGGCATCAAGTTCTCCGGCCATCCGGACCTGCGTCGCATCCTGCTGCCGGAGGACTACGAAGAGGGGCACCCACTGCGCAAGGACTTCCCCACGGAAGGCCGGGGCTGGCGCAGCTCGTTCCCGTTCCTGCCGCGACTCGACGAGCCGGCCTCACCAGCGGTGGCCGCCGGCGAAATCCCGGTGGAGCAGCATCGCCCCTTTCTGAAGGAAGCCGAAGGATTGCCCGAAGACGCCCAACCCGTGCGCCGACAGGAAGAGCTCTTACTCAACATGGGCCCGCAGCACCCAGCCACGCACGGGGTGCTCCGCGTGGTGCTGGAGCTCGAGGGCGAGCGCATCGTGAAGGCCACGCCGGACCTCGGCTACCTGCACCGCGGCGTGGAAAAGCTGTGCGAGGGCTTGGCCTACCTGCAGATCATCCCCCACACCGATCGGCTCGATTACGTCTGCTCGATGACCAACAACTACGCCTACGTGCGGGCCGTGGAAAAGCTGCTCAACATTACGGTCCCCGCTCGCGCCGAGTACGTCCGGACGATCGTCGCCGAGATGCAGCGGATCATCGGGCACCTCTTCTGGCTCGGCACCCAGGCCCTCGACATCGGCGCCATGACCGTCTTCTTCTGGACCTTCCGCGAGCGCGAGGTCCTGTTGGACCTGTTCGAGAAGCTCTGCGGCGCGCGGCTGACCTTGAACTACTACCGGATCGGCGGCGTGGACAGCGACTTCACGCCGGACCTCGTCCAGCGGCTGAACGCCTTCCTCGACACGTTTCCGGACCGTCTTCACGAGTACGACGAGCTCCTGCTCAACAACCGCATCTGGCTGTCGCGGACCAAGAACATCGCCGTGATTTCCGCCCAGGACGCCATCAACTTCGGCTGCACCGGCCCGGTGCTGCGCGGCTCCGGCATCGCCTACGACGTCCGCAAGGCGGAGCCCTATGGCGCTTATGACAAGGTGGACTGGGAAGTCCCCATCGGCAAGAACGGCGACACGTACGACCGCTACTGGGTCCGCCGAGAAGAGATGCGGCAGAGCGCCAAGATCATCCGCCAGTGCCTGCAACAGCTGCCAGACGGCCCGATCATCGCCGACGTGCCGCAGGTCATCCCCCCGCCCAAGCAGAAGGTGATGCGGGACATGGAGAGCCTGATCCACCACTTCATCATCTTCACGCAGGGCTTCAAGCCGCCCAAGGGCGAGACCTACTGTGCCTCGGAGGCGCCGAAAGGGGAACTGGGCTTTTTCATCGTCAGCGACGGCGGGCCGAAACCGTACCGTCTGAAGATCCGCGCCCCTTCGTTCGTCCATCTCGGGGCGTTCGACCACATGGCGCGCGGCTATCTCATCGCGGACATCGTCACGATCTTTGGCACCTACGATATTGTGATGGGGGAGTGCGACCGGTAATGCAACCGTTACGAGAGCTATGTTGATCGAGAAACACAAGGACAAGATCGCGACGATCCTGAAGCGGTATCCGGAGAAGCGCGCAGCCCTGTTGCCCTTGCTGTGGCTCTCGCAGGAGGAGCAGGGCTACCTGTCCGAGGCGGCGATGAAGGAAATCGCGGGATTGCTGGGCCTCACGCCTCCTCAAGTCTACGAGACCGTGACGTTCTACACGATGCTCAACCGTCAGCCGATCGGCAAGCACCACATTCAGGTCTGCCGCTCGCTGATGTGCGCGCTCGTGGGCACGGAGCAACTGCTGGGCTGGATCCACGCCAAGCTCGGCATCAAGCCCGGCCAGACGACCCCGGACGGCCTGTTCACGCTGAGCCTGGTCGAGTGCCTGGCGTCCTGCGGGACCGGGCCGATGATGCAGGTGAACGACGACTATTACGAGCAACTGACCCAGGAGAAGGTGAACCGCATCCTGGACGACTTGAAGCGCGAGGGCAAGTGCCCGCTGGCGACGGGGCCCTTCATGTTTCCTCTTCCTGAAGAGGTGAAACGTTAATCGTTAACCGTTAAACGGTAGAAGACGGCCCATGAAACACGATTCACGATTAACGAATAACGTTTAACGAAGCAGTCACTGATGCCAAAACACGAATTACTGCTTCTCAAGAACATGTCCCAGCCGGGTTACACCGGCTCGCTCGCCGACTACGAGCGTGCGGGCGGCTACCAGGCGCTGCGGAAAGTGTTGGGCAAGATCGCGCCGGCAGACATCATCGAGATGGTCAAGAAGTCCGGGTTGCGGGGGCGCGGCGGCGCCGGCTTCCCGACCGGCGTGAAGTGGTCCTTCATCCCGAAAGACCACCCGGGCCCGCGCTACCTGATCTGCAACGCCGATGAGAGCGAGCCCGGCACGTTCAAGGACCGCCAGTTGATGGAACGCGACCCGCATCAGATGATCGAAGGCATGATCCTCGCCGCCTACGCCATCAGCGCGCACACCGCCTACATCTATATCCGCGGGGAGTTCGTCCTCGGCGCCAAGATCTTAGAAAACGCGCTCGCAGAAGCCTACCGGGCCGGCTACCTGGGCCCGAACATCCTGCGTTCTGGATTCGCCCTGGACATCTACATGCACCGCGGCGCCGGCGCGTACATCTGCGGGGAGGAGACCGCCTTGCTGGAGTCACTTGAAGGGAAGCGGGGCCTGCCGCGCATCAAGCCGCCGTTCCCCGCCACGCACGGGTTGTTCAAGCTGCCGACGGTGGTGAACAACGTCGAGACGCTGGCGAACGTCCCGCATATCGTCAACCGTGGGTCGGAGTGGTTCGCCTCCATCGGGAGCCCGCCCAAGAGCACGGGGACCCGCATCTTCTGCCTGAGCGGGCACGTGAAACGCCCGGGCAATTACGAAGTGCCGATGGGCATCACCTTCCGGGAGATGATCTACGACATCGCCGGGGGGATGCGGGGTGACAAGCCGCTGAAGGCTTTCATTCCGGGGGGCGCGTCGGCCACCTTCATGATCCCTGAGCATCTGGATGTCAAGATGGACTTCGACTCGGTCGCACAGGCCGGGTCCATGCTGGGGTCCGGCGGGGTCACGGTGATGGAGGAAGGCACGTGCATGGTCTGGGCCGCGGAAAATCTCTTGCACTTCTTCAACCACGAGTCCTGCGGCAAGTGCACCCCCTGCCGGGAGGGAAGTTTGTGGCTGCTGCAAATACTGCGAAGGATCGACCATGGGAAAGGCAAGATGGACGACCTCGCGACCTTGTTGAGACTATGCGGCAACATCGCCGGCCGCACGGTCTGCGCCTTTGGGGACGCCGAGATCGCGCCGATCACCAGCACGCTCCAGTACTTCCGGGACGAGTACGAGGCGCACATCCGCGAGCAGGGCTGCCCCTTCCGGCCGCAGCCGGCTCGGGAATTGATTACAGTTGGACATTAGGGACATGCTTATTGTCATTCTGAGCGAAGCGAAGAATCTCTCCACCGCGAGCGACGCAGACCCTTCGCGTTGCTCAGGGTGACACGATAAGGACACGTCGTGGCTGACATGGTCAATGTCTTGATCGACGGCAAGCCGATCGCGGTGGAGAAGGGCACCCTCGTCATCGAGGCAGCCCGGCGGCTCGGGGTCATGGTCCCCCACTTCTGCTACCACCCCAAGCTCACGTACGACGCCAACTGCCGCATGTGCCTGGTCGAGATCGAAAAAATACCGAAGCTGCAGACCTCCTGCAGCACGGTGTGCACGGAAGGGATGGTGGTCCGGACCAACACGCCTGTCGTGAACGAAGCCCACCAGTCCGTGCTGGAATTCATCCTGGCGAACCACCCGCTCGACTGCCCGATCTGCGACCAGGGCGGACGCTGCGACCTCCAGGACTTCTCGCACCAGTACACGCCCACCACCAGCGTCTTCAGCGACACCAAGCGCGTGTATCAGAAGGAGTTCTTCAGCCCGCTGATCGAGAAGGAGATGAACCGCTGCGTCTCCTGCCTGCGCTGCGTGCGGTACTGCGACGAGGTCATGGACGTCAAGGCGTTGGGCAACGCTGGCAGGAGCACGATGACCGAGATCGTGCACTTCGCGGGGCACCAGTTGGACTGCGAGTTCTGCGGAGGCTGCGTGCAAATCTGCCCGGTGGGCGCGATCACGAGCCGGCTCTCGATGTACGAGTTCCGCCCCTGGATGATGAAGCGGGCGGACACCACCTGCGGCTACTGCGGCGACGGGTGCACACTGATCCTCCAGACCCGCGACCAGAAAGTCATCGAGGTCATGTCGGCATACGGGGAAGGCCGCAACAACGGCGACCTGTGCGCGCGGGGCTTCTTCGGCTACCAGTACGTCACCCACCAGGACCGGCTGACGAGCCCGCTGATCCGGCAGGCGGACGGCCAATTGCACCACGCCACGTGGGACGAGGCGCTCCCCGCGCTCGCCGAACGGCTGACGCAGGTGAAGCTGATGCACGGCGCCGACGCCATCGGCGGGCTCATCTCGGCCCGCTGCACCAACGAGGACCTGTACGTCTTCCAGAAGTTCATGCGCCTGACGATCGGCTCGAACCACCTGGACAGCACGCCCCGCTACGGGCACGTCAACGCGGCCCGAGCGCTGCGCCGCGTGCAGGGGACCAACCGCTGGACGGTCTCCTACGAGGACCTCGTGCAGGCCGACGTCCTCCTGCTCATCGGCACCCAGGTCACGGCCGCCAATCCGATCGTCGGGTTGAAGGTGAAAGAAGCCGTCAAAAAGCACGGGGCCAAGCTGCTCACTCTGGAGACGCTCACGCCGTCGATCGAGACGACCAGCAACATCACGAACCTGTCGGCGAAGCACCTCACGATCCCGGTCGGCCGCCACGCCGCCGCCGTCCAGGGCCTCGTCAAGGCCGTCTTCGACGAGAACCTGGTGGATGCCGGCCTCGCCGCGCGCGCCGGCGAGTTCGTCTCGCGCATCCGCGGGGCGGCGACGGCCCTGCCGTATCCGAGCGATGTGGACGAACCCACGCTCCGGGCGATGGTCAAGACTTTCGCCGGCGCGCGCCGGGGGGTACTCCTGATCGGGCAGGATTTGCTGCAGGCTGCGGGCGGCTATGAGGCGACTGTCGGCCTGCTGGACTTCCTGTTGCTCATCGGCAAGCTGACCCAGCCGGGCTGGGGCCTCGCGCCGCTCACCGAGGAGAACAACGAGCAGGGCGCTGTCGAGATGGGCGCGATGGCTGAGTACCTGCCCGGCCCGACCGACATCACTGATGCGGCGGCACGGAGCCTGCTCGCTGGCGTCTGGAAGGAAGAGCCACCGGTTTCGAAAGGGATGCGCCTGCTCGAGATGATCGAAGCGGCGCGGAGCGGACGGCTCAAGGCTATGATCGTCGTCGGCGAGAACCCCGTGCGGAGCCTCCCGGCCTCTCTGAAAGTCTCCGAGGCGCTGCAGAAGCTGGAGCTGCTGGTCGTGCAGGAGCTCTTCGTGACGGAGACCGCCCGGCTGGCGCACGTCGCGCTGCCGGCGTGCTCCTACGCCGAGAAGAACGGCACGTTCACGAACTCGGAGGGCTCGGTGCAGAAGGTCCGGCAGGGGCTTGACCCGCTCGGCGACAGCCGGCCGGACTGGGAGATCCTGTCGTCCCTCTCCGTCCTGATGGGCTATCCGCTCGAATACGGCGATGCGAAGGAGATCTTGAAGGAGATCCGCGAGGCCATCCCCGGTTACCGGGTCCTGGGTGCAACGCTCGAGCCCGCCCGCGTGGATGGTCCGACCGTGGAGCAGTACGTCAGCGGCGGGTTCGCGGACGACCTCGCGACCCGCTACCGCCCCACGACAGCTCCCCAATCCAACGGCCATGCCTGGCACTTACAAGTCGGCCCGACGCTGTTCCACTCGGGCGCGATGTCCACCAAGGCCAAGGGCCTGCTTGAGATCCAGAGGGAAGGCAAGCTCATCATGAACCCGGCCGACGCGGAACGCCTCGGGATCGCCGAGGGCGACCGCGTGCAGCTCCGCTCAGCAGCCGGCGAAGCGACCGTGCCGGTCACGATGCTGGGCCGCATCCCGGCGGGCACGCTGTTCTACCCGGAGTCGTTCCGCGAGGCGGTCGCTTCCCTCCTCGCCGTCACGCCCGACCCGGTGACGGGTGTGCCGTACAACAAGCAGATCACTGTCACAGTCGAGAAGGTGGGCGCGGTGGGACCGGGAGGGGAGCGGGTACCCGTTGCTCCGTCGAATGCAACGGGTGATGGGCCCCCTTCCGCTACGATGGAGGGAGGGACGTAGCGGATGGAGATGCTGGTCTTCGCCGGGGCGGCGGTAGTCAAGATCACGGTAGTCATGGGCGTCGTCCTGCTCACCGTAGCCTTTCTGACCCTGGCCGAACGAAAAGTCTTGAGCTGGATGCAGGACCGCATGGGGCCCATGGAAGTGGGCCCGTATGGGACCCTGCAGCCGATCGCCGACGGGATCAAACTCTTCTTCAAGGAGGACATCATCCCCGCCGGTGCGAACCGGTTCCTCTTCTCGCTGGCCCCGATCCTCTCGCTCGTGCCGGCCTTCATCGGGTTCGCGGTCGTGCCCTACGGGCCCAACCGCGAGATCGAGCTGTTCGGCGTGACGATCAAGCCGTTCATCATCACCGACATCAACATCGGGATCCTCTACATCCTGGCCTTCGCCTCGATCGGGGCTTACGGGGTCATCTTGGGCGGCTGGGCCTCCAACAACAAGTACTCCCTGCTCGGCGGCCTGCGTTCGGCCGCGCAGGTGATCAGCTACGAGTTGAACATCGGCCTGGCGATCATCGGCGTCCTGATCCTCTCAGGCTCGCTCAGCATGGTCACCATCGCGGAGAAACAGGCCGGTGGGTTCTGGCACTGGAACCTCATCGGCGGGCTGCAGATCGTCGCCTTCGTCGTGTATCTGATCTCGGCCGTGGCGGAGACGAACCGCCTGCCCTTCGACCTGCCGGAGGCGGAGAGCGAGCTGGTGGCCGGCTGGATGACCGAGTACAGCGGGATGCGCTTCGCTTTCTTCTTCATGGCGGAATACGCGAACATGATCCTGGTGTCCTGCATCGCCTCGGTCCTGTTCCTCGGCGGGTACAACGCGCCGTACCCCGGCACCCTGCTCCCGGACAAACTCTCCTGGATCGAGGGTGTCGCCTGGTTCACGGTGAAGGTGTACGCGTTCCTGTTCCTGTTCTTCTGGCTCCGCGCCACGCTGCCGCGCCTGCGGTACGACCAGCTCATGCGCTTCGGGTGGAAGGTGATGCTGCCTCTGGCGCTGGGCAACATCGTGATCACGTCGATCGTTGTGTATTTCGTCAGGCGATAAGGAGCACGAACTGTCATGGCCGTCGCGCAGTGGGTCAAGACACTTACCTTCTACGAAATCCTGGTGGGGATGAAGGCCACGATCACGGTCCTCATCGACCGGATTGTGCTGCGGAAGCGCAAGGCCGTCACCCTGCAGTACCCGCACGAGAAGCGGGCACTACCCGGAACCTACCGCGGCATGATCGCCCTGCTGAAGTATGACGACGACACGGAGAAGTGCGTGGGGTGCGATCTCTGCGAGGCTGCCTGCCCGTCCCGCGTCATCACGGTCATCAGCAGCGAGGTCGAGGGCGAGCCAATGAAGCGCTACGCCAAGGAATACTACATGGATATGACCCGCTGCCTCTTCTGCGGCCTGTGCGTACAGGCATGCCCGGTGGACGCGCTGGCAATGACCACGGAGTATGAGTGGGCCAAGTACAACAAGCGCGACCTGCGCCTCAACAAAGAGCAACTCCTGGCACTCGGCGACCGCAACTTCCCGGTCCGCGAAAAGAAGCTGGAATTCCAGCATCCCAACGTGGCCTATTTCAACATCGGCCACAAGAACCTGCCCCCAAAAGAATCGTAAGGGACCGACGCCGTCGTGGGCAGCCTGTCCTTCCTCTACTTCGGGACCGTGATCGTCCTGACCGCCATCCTCGTGGTGGCGCTGCGCAAGCCGGTGTACAGCGTGATCGCGCTCCTGGTGATGTTCTTCCACATCGCGGGCCTGTTCGTGACGCTGCACGCCGAGTTCCTGGCAGCGGTCCAGCTCATCGTCTATGCCGGCGCGATCCTCGTGCTCTACCTGTTCGTCGTGATGCTCTTGAACGTCAAAGAGGACGACTCCTACCAGCGGCAGTTTCGCCTGGGGATGGGACTCGGCCTGCTGGCCCTGGCCGAGGTGGTCTACATCGTGAGCACGGCGGGGCTGCCGAAGGAGCCCGTCCGCGAGCCGGCTGCAGCCGCGGCCGTCGCCGGCAACACCGAGACGGTCGGGCGGGCCCTCTACACCACCTACCTGTTCCCCTTCGAGGTCGCCTCGCTGATCCTCCTGGTGGCCATGGTCGGCGCCATCCTCATGGCCAAGAAGGGGATCCTGGGCCCGGAGGCCCCGAAGGCCGTTCAGGCCGGGGAGTCGAAATAGTTCGATGACCCCGCTGTCCTCCTACATGATTCTCAGCGCGATCGTCTTCGTCACCGGGGTCGTCGGCGTGTTGATCCGGCGGAACATCATCATGATTCTCCTGTCCATCGAGTTGATGCTGAACGCCACGAACATCAACTTCGTGGCCTTCTCGTACTACCTGGACAAAGTCGCGGGACAGGTCTTCGTCTTCTTCGCGCTCACGGTCGCGGCGGCGGAGGTTGCCGTGGGGCTGGCCATCATCATCGCGCTCTACCGCGGCAAGAACACCATCGCCGCCGAAGAACTGAACTTAATGAAATGGTGATGATGTTCTTAAGAGATACAGCGTGGACGAGCGGGTGGCGCCGCATGGGACCCTGGCGGAGCGGAAGAGCCTACAGCCGAGTCTGCGGGGCTGCGACGGCGAAAGGCTCTGAGCACGTCAGGGTAATGCGGCGACAGGACCCGCTGGGCACAGGTATAGCATGAAGTACGTTCTCATCCCGCTACTCCCATTCGCGGCCTTTGTCGTGATCGGGCTGTTCGGCCACTGGATCAAGGAGCGCGCGCACTGGATCGCCGTGCCCGCGGTCGCGGCCTCATTCCTGTTGGCCCTGTCCACCTTCGACGACATCGTGCACGGAAACCCGATCCACGTGACGCTCTATTCCTGGATCACCTCCGGCGCCTTCGACGTCAGCTTCGGCCTGTACATCGACCGGCTGACGGCGGCGATGCTGCTGCTGGTCACAGTCGTGAGCGGCCTCGTGCACGTCTACACCATCGGCTACATGCACGGCGAGCCCGGCTACGCCCGCTTCTTCGCCTACGTCGCGCTCTTCACCTTCTCGATGCTGATGCTGGTGATGGCCGACAACCTCCTGCAGCTGTACGTGTTCTGGGAGGCGGTGGGCCTCTGCTCCTACCTGCTGATCGGGCACTGGTACGAGCGCAAGAGCGCCTGCGACGCGGCG
>Ga0209690_1000602_pt1 | contig 19475 bp, 18 predicted proteins | sample GraSoiAngelo_150_FD_186164 | JGI IMG/M metagenome (GOLD analysis project Ga0209690, IMG submission 186164) | Grasslands soil microbial communities from the Angelo Coastal Reserve, California, USA - 14_1009_09_40cm (SPAdes) (version 2) | ecosystem: Environmental > Terrestrial > Soil > Grasslands ...
AATACTTGGGTGTAGTGTTTCAGCTTGCTCTCAGTGGAAGTGGGATAGAAGACTCCCACCCACTCAGGGTACGACCACCCAGAAGTGCCTAGGAGAAATCGCCCCGTTTTTCGCCGACCTCTTACCTAAATCTGCGGTTGCAAACCGTCTCAAGAAGGTATGGGTCAGCTTCACATCGGCGCGGGCGGGTGGGACTACTTCTCTATCCCCCACGGCGACCGGCTGAAAGCGTACTCATCAGTCTACGATTTCGTAGAAGTGAACAGCACCTACTATCAGTTACCGAATCTGGCTAACGTAGCGAGTTGGCGCAAAAGGGTCCCGCCTGAGTTCGAGTTTTCGGTTCGGTGTCAGGAGGATGTTGCCGAACTTCATCGGCTAGAGTTGACTCCCAAAACAATTCGCATTATCGACTCCATGGAAAAGATCTGCAGACGCCTGCGGGCAGGCGTTCTGACGATCCTAATTCCGAAGGCGCTTCTTGGGGACAAGGAGCTTGTTCCCAAAGTGAATGCGCTTCTCTCGACGATAAGCCTGGGCAGGACTCGCATCGCCTTCGAGTTTCGAGGAGGAGAACCAACACAGGATACGTTGAAGACTCTACACGACCACGATGCTTTGCATAGCATTGACATCTCAACTCAGGACCCGAAGACAGAATCGAGCATTCTCTACAGCAGGTTGTTTGGTAAAGGGAAGGAGAACGTGTACGAGTTTGACGACAACGAGCTCGAGGATATTGCAGCTAAGGCTTCCGGCCTGAAATTCGAGAAAAGCATTCTAGCATTTCATGGGGTCAGGATGTACAGAGACGCAGCGCGCTTGAAGACTTTCCTGGACTCCGGAAGGTTTCCTTCGCTAACCGGGCAGGTCGGGCTCGAATCGTTGAGCGAAGTGTTGATGGAAGATGCGGTGTTCCCTGCTAGCAAGTCCCGACTCGTAAGGGAACAGGGCTGGAAGCTCTTTGACAAGACTACTGAGGAACGGGCGAGAACCAGGGTGGTCCTTGAGAGACTTCCAGAGGGAGCCTACGGGACCCTTGACGACGTTTTAGCCTCCCTCAGGAGAACGTCTCTCTGAACGATCTCCACGATGACAACCAGCATCAGAAGAGTCCGATACGAATGAGGCGCTCTATCCGGAGAAGATTATAGAACATAAAGTGGGGCTGTCATGAATTTCTAGTATGCGGCGTTGGGTGCCTTAGTTTCCCTGCGATCAGGCTAAGCTATTGCGAGCGGTTGGACCTGTAAGAGTTCCTTTGCGAGTACGCGGTATTGTTCCGACGCAGGGTTTCTAGGCCGGTATAGTATGCCTGGCAGCCCTTTGCTTGGAGCCTCGGCCATCCGGACGGATCTGGGAATCACGGATTTTAGAACCCGTTCGCCAAAGTTCTGGTTGACCTGTTGCATGACCCGCCGTGACAGCGCTGTTCTGCGGTCGTACATTGTCAGTATGATCCGGTAGTCAAAGGCCGCTTTCAACCGAGATCTCACGAGATCCATGACTTTGAGAAGCGTTGGCAGTCCCTCCATGGGATAGAACTCGCATTGCACTGGGATCAGGACCAAGTCAGATGATACTAGGGCGTTGAGAGTGAGCAGTCCGATGTTTGGTGGGCAATCGATAACGATTTGTTCGAACTGGTCTTTGATAGTACTAATCGATTCTCTGAGCACGTATTCTCTACCGGGGGTTGATGAAAGTTCAACTTCTGCGCCGGCTAGATCCAAGTTGCTTGGTAGCAGTGATAGTCTCTCGATACGGGTATTTAGTAGGACTTCTTCGGCTTTTCGTGACTGAGATAGAACATTATAGACCGTTGACGAAAGCGTCGCTTTCTCAAAGCCAAGTCCAGTTGTCGCGTTTCCTTGAGGGTCCAAGTCCACGATCAGCGTCTTTTTGCCTTCAATCGCGGTTGCTGTTGCGAGGTTGACTGCGGTTGTTGTCTTTCCAGTCCCGCCTTTGTTATTCAGTACGCTAACGATCATTGCTGGACCGTTCTATTCTGGATAATTACTAAGAGATTGATTTGCAGAAAACAGCTAATGGATACGGGTTATGCGTCTAATATCGCCAGAATTCCATGTTCTTGATGTGAGAATCTGCGAGGTTCTAGGGCTCTTTCATATAAGCGACTGAAGGGTCCCTCCTTATATGGCGAGACGTGAATGAGCCGTCTTGTCAACAAACCTTTCACCGAACATGCTAATCCGTCATTACAATGTCCGATGGGATGAGCAAGATGGGTGTAACGAACTTGGGTTCAGTTGAAGCGAGTTCGCCCGTGGCAAGACGACGATTTCTTGACCTGAACAATGAAGTTGTCGAATGCAGGGTTTGTCCTCGTCTGGTCAAATACCGAGAGTCGGTGGCTAGGGTCAAGAAGAAACAGTTTTTGAATTGGAAATACTGGGGCCGACCCGTCCCCGGTTTCGGAGACATCTCAGCTACGATTGTAGTGATCGGACTAGCCCCGGCACCTCACGGCGGGAATCGAACCGGAAGAGTGTTCACAGGGGATAGGAGCGCTGACTTCCTTGTGAGGGCTCTCTTCGAGGCTGGATATGCAAATCGGCCTCGTTCTGTTGATGTGAATGATGGATTGGAATTGCAGCGGGTTTACATAACGGCCGCTGTAAAATGTGTCCCTCCCGACAACAAGCCCACTAGCGAGGAAATGTCCAACTGCGCGCATTTCCTGAAATCCGAATTGGAGTTATGCAATAGGTCTAGAGTCATCCTCTGCCTAGGCGCGTTTGCTTATCGTTCAACGATGATTCTATTGAAACAAAACAACTTCTTCTCGTCCAAGATTCCGAAGTTTGCACATGGGCTCGAAATCGATCTCTCCGATGGTCGCAAGGTCTTCGCGTCGTACCATCCAAGCCCTAGGAACACCCAAACGGGCACGCTTACCGTTGACATGTTCACTTCTCTGCTCCATAGAGTAAGCACGGGTTTGAGTCGTTCGTAGCAATTTTCGTTGCTGAGATCGCCCCTCGCGGGTCAACGGTGGTCTATGCTCTATCTTGAAGGTCGAGGTCGTTCTATCCGAACGTCGCGTGATAAGTACTCCTTGGACTTCGATTCTGCCTGGACCAACAGCTCCTCGAAATGCTTGTTCAGCGCCTTGATTTTTTCCCCGGCCATATGAAGTCTCTCACTGGCTTGGAGCTCGTCCTTCTTCGCTTCTTCGATCTTCTTGAGAACGGTTTTCCTGTCGAGATAGAGATTTTTGCATGCCGGGTCGTGGAGAAGTCGTTGACGTTGACCTAGGAGGTTCCGGCCTTTGCTCTGTTTCTCCGCAAGGTGTTCAGTCGTCGTTAGCTGGTCAAGCTGGACGACAACTCTCGTGGTCTTTCTATGGCTTAACCCCATTTTGCCCGAGTCCAAAGCGCTCTTGAGGTTTGTGAGAATCGGGGTGAGGTAGGGTCCGGAGCTTCGGGAAAGGAAACTTCTGTACGGGGACTGAATGTACTCGCCCAGTGCCTCTCTCTCCTCAGCTCTTAGCGCGATTTCGCCTCGCTGGGAAAGGTCTCTAAGTTTTCGGAGGGGTCGTCGGAGATGGGTCAGGGTGTCCGTTCTGAATTCCCTGCTTTCCTTCCGGAGTTCCTTTTCGATCTCCAGAACTTGTTTGAGAGAATCGTTCGATGTAATCCTCTCCATCTCGTTTGACAGCTCTTGCACGGCGGACGAGAGCCTTTCACGGGTTCGTTCAAGTTCGACGCTCTCTTTCTTCTTCTCGTCCAGCTGAACTCCGATTTGATGAATCGTCTCAACAATGCCGGTGAGTGTTTTTGCTCGTTGAAGGTTTTCCCCGTCTCCCTCGAGGAACTGAGAGGTTTTGTCTCCTACCTTCGCTATTCTCTCGACGATCCCTGAGAAGGATAGCATGTCTAGCAGGTAGAGTCCGTGGACTTCTCTCTGGGTATTGTTTTTGCTCTCTCTGAGAGATCTAGCTGTGTTGGAGAGGTTGTCTCGTAGAACTTTGTAGGAATCCCAGCTGACTTCCTCGGGGATTTGGATCTTTTCTATGCTTGAGTTAGCGTCGCGGGCCACTCGTCCCACGACTCTTGCAGCTCTGTAAGAGATGGGGTCTCTCTTGGTCGATAGGTTTCCGTCGGCTTTGCGAGAGAGTTCCTCGAAGAAGCTTCTGGCTTCATCAAGTGCCCGGCGCGCGTCGTCCGAAAGTTTCCCTGCTTTGTTCTTCGTAGGGCGCAGTGCTTTCTCAAGTTCTTGCTCCAACCAGTTATCGTATTCTTCTATTCGGATTTTCAATTATCGGGGGACCAGGGGAGGATTCTTACCTAGTCTCCTCTCTAAGATTAATGACTATGGTATCCATGGTCTGTTGAGCTTTTTCTTTTCTCTTCGCGAGATCTGAAATCAAAGATTCATACAGTTCTCTAGCTATTCTTCCGCTCCGGTACTGATTCCTGAGGTCCGCAGACGTGGTTCGGACTACTTGGATGTCGGCCTCGGCTCGCTCGAGTCTCTTTATCATGTCCTGATAGCGTGGGTTCGACTTTGACAGCTGGTCTTTGACCGGTGCCAGCGTTCTGTCCAACTCGGCGACTCTTAAGTCAATCACGCGTCTTCGTCGTTTGAATTCATGGCGGTTAAGCGCTCCTCTCGAGAGGTCCTCGTCCATCTTTTCTGCTTCCAGTCGCATGGCTGATTTTTCATCGTACAATTCTACGAACCTTCCGATAAGCTCGGACGGGGCGCCTGAAACTGCGACACCGGCCGTACTTGTTGCGCTAACCGCTAGGACAACAGCGGCAATGGATCCCACGGCGAGTCCAGCCCAACTAAGGGCTGAGAGACTTGCCCAGAATGGGTCCAATTGATAATCCATGGTAAATGACAAGTTAGACATCGGTGTAACCTCGGCGACCTGCACGAGGATCTGGTTGCCGGAGCTGGTGAAAGTCTGGCCGCTGAAAGACTCTAGGCGGAATCCCATCGGGGCCACTATTTTCATTTGTAGTGTTGGTTCCGAGAACTTGACGTTGTCGAACAAGTGGAAACTAAGCTCGAATCGTCCCAAGCCCGTGGATGCCAGGAAGGACTGGCTCGGGAGTGCGTAGCTAATTCTCACCGACGATGAGGCTCCCGCTTTCACGGTTCCGAACCTCGGAAAGAAAGTGACCGTATTTGTCCCATCTGTGGCCGTTGCTGCAGTAAGGGTACTAACTGTTCCAATTATGTCGCGAGCCGTTGCTGTCTGAACGTTCTGCGGAAGAGGTAGAGTGAGACTCGATAGGTCATGACCCTTGTTCGTCATGTTGTAAAAGTCTGTAACTTGAATCGAGCCAGTCTGTGCGAGCGTTATAGTCCGGTTCGCGGTAACACCGAAGATGCTTTGGCTGATGGACGACGAAAAAGTCATGGTTGCTACAGTTGTATTGAAGGGCTTTAGAGGAATTGCCTGCGAGCTGAAGGTTGCGCTCGCGAAAGTTCCATCCACAGATGATACCTTCGGAGATTGCCAGTCTCCTGTCTTGACCGATAGCGTCGCGCTGGTCACGTTGTAGTTGTCGTCTATCAGAGGGAAAGGTTCGAAGGCAAAAACGAAATTGTTGGATGTCGAGTTGAAGTTGAGTAGGTCAGAATAAACGCTGGTAAGATTGAAGCTGTAGGTTCCGGTCTTCGCTGAAGGAAATGCGATGTCCATTGCGGAATAGTTGCCTCCCGAGAGCAAACTTGCCAACTTTAGGGGTGAAATTCGTAGCTGGTTTGATTGGTAATCGACTGCCTCTGTGAACCTAAGCTTGCTACTCAGAGAGGAGGCTATGCCGAGTGTGATTTGGGAGACGGGCGAGGACCCGGTGGTCAGACTGAATTGATCACTAACAAAGGAGACGCCCCAGTTGTTTGTCGTTATGGACCTACTAACGGTGACAGTGCAGCTGCTCAAAGTGCAATTAGTGTTGGTCTGAGCCACAGCCGGGCTGGGAAGCTGGGTTGACAATAGGGCCAATAGTAGAAGCGAGAGTACGAGTGCCTTCATTTGCAGAAACCATTGTGCACCGTGCGACTTTGATTAGCATCCGAAAAGACTCCCTACTTATTTATTCCCATAGAAGCACGAAACCCGACACTAAGGTATCGTCATGCGAAGTATTCTAGTCACTGGAGCTGGGGGTAGCGCGGGCAACAATGTTTGTTGGAGCTTGAGGGTCAGCAAAGATGGCAAGAACATTCTCCTCGCCGGAACTGATGTAGACAAGACGAGTATCGAACTCAACGGATGGATCGACAGATCCTACCAGCTCCCTCCAGCTACCAGCTCTCGATATTTGCAGCGCCTCAACCGAGTTGTCAAGAAAGGCAGGGTTGAGATGGTCTTTCCTCAGCCCGACTCGGAAGTAGGCCGATTGTCAAATGATAGAGACCAGGTTCATGCTGCAATGTTCTTGCCAGATCGTGAGGCTGTGAAAGTCTGTCAAGACAAGTACGAGGCGTTGTCCAGATGGTTCAAGAAGGGACTCAGGAGACAGCCTATCGTTCTCTCCACCCGCAGTCATCGGAACAGGCAACTGGTTAGGAGGGTGACGTTTCCCTGCTGGGTGAGAGCAAGACAGGGAGCGGGCGGAAGCCTGAGCTGCCTAGCCAGAAGTTGGCCCAGTGTAGAACATTGGATCAGCTACCACTGGGCGGAAGGACTGAAGACGGATTTCATCCTGGAAGAATATCTTCCGAATAGAGATTTCTGCTTCATGTCTATCTGGAATGAAGGAAAGCTTGTGACCTCCATGGTTCGTGAGCGTCTGAGCTGGGTGGGGCACCGGATCGTAGGCTCCGGAGGAACCTCCAAGCTAAACCGGGTGGTTCATTCAAACAAGGTAAACACAACGGCTCTAGAAGCGATTAGTGCCGTCTCCGAGAGGCCTCACGGCATCTTCTGTGTGGATCTAAAAGGGGACGGCAGAGGCATCCCGCGTCCGACCGAAATCAATTGCAGGTTCACAACCAACGTTCACTATCTCACGTTGGCGTCTTTGAAACTGGGGCATCCGGAATGGAATTTTCCTTGGCTGGCTGCGAGGATTTGTTTCGGCGAGAAGATCCCATCGAGCAAGACTCTGAACGCCTTGCCCGCGAACCTGTGGTTTACTAAGAATACTGACATGGGCTTCACGATGGTGGAAGGCGAGAAGTGGCGGGCAAAAGACTACTCCTAAACAGGTTCTGTGATATCTTCTCTCTTCCTGTAGAAATACAGTCGGACTTGGCGGTCCCAGATGAACAGCCAAGAAATCGACAAAACCAGCGCGATCATAGCTTTCACGGCTGCGTCAAAATAGCGGCCGAGACTCGGGTCTGACTGTATGCGGAGAGGTGCTACTACCAGGGCAAGGATTCCGAATCCGACTATCATCAACCCCCATTGAGTTGCGAAGACGAGGAGTTGTAGGGCTACGGCTCGTTGGTTCAATCCTATCGCCTTATCAGAATCATCGTGATTAACGCAAGTGCGGCTGAAATTAGGTAGAGGGCAAAGATCGCAGAGACGATCTCCGACTCTTTAGCGGGTCGGCCAACGAGCAAAGTCCTTACCAGCGTCAAGGGTGCTTTGGGATCTGACGACGAGGCCAGGCGGCCATCGTCGAGCAATCTCGTCGGTTTTGCGGTCAATGCTCTGTGCTCCGTGAATCTTTTGATTTTTGAGAGGAAAAAGAAGGAATTTTGGATGTTGGGAAACATGGCTACTATGCTCGCTATCTCGGTCCTGCTGAGTATAGCCAGCGCGCCTAGGGCGGCACCCACGGAAAGTTGTCCCACGTTTCCCGCGAAGGCTCTGGACGGATATCTGTTGAAGTAGAAGAAGCCCAGTGCCGAGAAGAGTAGGCAGGCGTATAGGAACACAGCGCTTGGCGCTGGGTCCGTAATGAGGATCCCTATGAGGAGTGCCGCGGATATTATGGAGACGCCCCCGGCCATTGTTCCATTCAGTGGATCGAGCATGTTGGTAGTGTTCGAGGTCACTGAGATGGCTACTGGTCCGCTCAAAGGATAGATGATTGGCAAATGGAAGCTTCCGAAAAGGGGGACTTGTAAAGTCGGATTGTACACCTGGTTAGGATAGAGCAATCCAAGAGCTACTATTGGCAGACCGCAGAGAAGAGTTAGGAGAGGTTTGTAGATACCCCTCATCTTAAGCCGGTCATCTACTGCTCCCACGACCGCTGCGGACCCGACAACCAGGGAGAAGGCAAGCATCGTTATCGAGTTTCCGCCGCCGATCAGAACATAGGCGGACGACAAGAGTATCAACGTGACTGGGATCGCGGCGCCACACATCTCCGGGATGCGCGGTTTGCTCAGCTTGTGGACATCTATTCCAATGATTCCTCTCCTTGCGTTAGTTTGCATGAAAAAGCGAGTGAGAACTAGGGACACTGGAAAAGATACAATCGCAAGTAGGATAGCGGTGGTAACCTCCCACCCGCTAGGGAGCATGAGGGCCGAGTCATCGGAGCCGATTATAAAAGAAATGATTTCCCTGAGCGAAGGATTATCAGTAGTCGGGAACCGACCGCGCTGAGAATTCCGATGGCGACGTTCGACCATCCTTTTCTACCCAATTCAGGTGCGCCGATTCGAAAAATGATGCTGGAGGCGATCGGAGCTGCCTCCATAGACGAGCTTTACTCTGACATTCCAACCGAGGTGCGTACAAACCGTCCATTGAAGGTCGATTGGCTACCTTCAGAACAAGAGGTCAAGAGCCACGTTGAGCGCATGTTAGCTGAGAACAAGTCGGCGGCTGACATGCCAGTTTTCCTCGGTGCAGGCATCTACAATCATTATCTCCCCGCGGCGGTCAAGGCTATCCTCGCACGGACTGAGTTTCAGACGTCTTACACTCCATATCAGGCGGAGATTTCCCAAGGACTCCTCCAGTCTCTGTTCGAGTTCCAGTCCATGATTGCTGACCTTACGCAGATGGACGCTGTTAACTCGTCGCTCTACGATGGGTCAACGGCTCTGGGTGAAGCCGCCCGGATGGCTTGTAGAGCTACTGGAAGAAAGAAGATCCTCGTACCGCAAAGCTTGCACCCTGCTAAATTTTCAGTTCTGAAGAATTACGCCGAGCCAGCGGGTATTGGACTGGAGACCTTCACGTACGACAAGGAGACTGGCGGTCTCAACTCGGGCGACCTGCAATCCAAAGTCGATCGGGACACTGCGGCTGTATATTGTGAGGTCCCTTCTTTCTTCGGCATTCTTGACCCGGAGGTAGTGAACGTTCCCTCAATATGTCATCTGAAGGGAGCGTTGTCAATAGTAGGCTTTGACCCCGTATCGCTTGGTGGATTGAAGCCTCCGGGAGAGTATGGGTCGGATATCGTGATAGCCGAGGGGCAATCGATATCGACCGAGATGAACTTCGGTGGACCTGCTCTGGGAATCATCGGGTGCCGTGGAGAGAACCTGATACGCCAACTTCCAGGCCGATTGATTGGCATGACTACAACCCTCGACGGAAAGGAGAGAGCGTTCAGCATGGTCCTTCAAACCAGGGAACAGCACATTCGTCGGGAGAAGGCCACATCCAACATTTGCACAAACGAGGCTCTCTTCGCCATAGGAGCAGCTGCCTACCTCTCACTCTTAGGGCCCCAAGGTCTCCGTAAACTTTTTGAGAGTATTCTCGTCAAGACGAATTATGCGATCAAGACGCTCAGCGAGATACCGGGCGTCTTGGCGCCCCGATTCATAGGCCCGCACTATCAAGAGTTCGTCGTCTTCTTCAAAGGAGCCAGGGGAGCTCTGGCCAGATTGAACAAGTCACTGCTCAGCCATGGGGTACATGGGGGCAAGAGCCTTGTCAAAGACTTCCCCGAACTGGGCGAGAGCGCCCTCTTCTGCGTAACAGAGGTCCACAGCACCGAAGCCATAGACAAGCTTCGGCTCCTCACCGAAAAGCTTCTGGGGTCATAGCGCATGTTTCACCAGGCAAAGTGGGACGAACCACTCATCATCGAGAGATCTGCCAGCGGGAAGAGAGGACACAACCCAGCGAGACCGAGCGACATCGAGTGGAAGATTACTGGGTCCGACCCTTGGAATAACGTTCCAAAGGCTCTGCTGAGAAATGGGTTGCCTCCGTTGCCCGAGGTTTCGGAGCCGGAAGTGGTTCGCCACTATACGCGTCTCTCGCAGGAGAACTTTGCTGTTGACCTAGGAATCTATCCTCTTGGGAGTTGCACTATGAAGTACAACCCCAAGGTTTCCGAGGCGATAGCGCAGAATCCTAAGCTGGAGAAGATCCATCCTGAGCAGGACGAGTTGACGGTGCAAGGAATCTTGGCTCTACTGCACCGGTTAGACGAGTTCCTCGCGGAGATTACGGGAATGAGTCGAATGTCGCTCCAGCCTGTGGCTGGCGCAGCCGGAGAATACCTCGGGGCTCTCATCATGCGCGCCTATCACAAATCCAAAGGAGAATTGGAACATCGGCGCGAAATGATCGTGCCGGATTCAGCCCACGGGACAAACCCTGCGAGCGCTGCGATGGCAGGCTTCAACGTTGTTGTCGTCCCATCAAACAGTGAAGGAATGGTTGACCTTGACGCTCTCCGAAAGGTAGCCGGGCCTAGAACGGCAGGTCTGATGATCACCAACCCGAACACGCTAGGGATTTTCGAGAAGAATGTTCTCCAAATTGCGGAATCAGTCCATGACGCAGGTGGTCTCCTATACTATGATGGTGCCAACTTCAACGCGATCCTAGGGAAGGTTCGGCCGGGAGACATGGGATTCGATATCGTTCATCTCAATCTTCACAAGACTTTCGCGACTCCTCACGGCGGCGGCGGACCAGGCGCCGGACCGGTAGGCGTTAGAAAGGATCTCGAACGATTCTTGCCCGTTCCATTGGTCGGTTTTGACGGAAAGAAATACTTCTTCGACTACGATATTCCTCACTCTGTTGGAAAAATCACCGCGTTTCACGGCAACATTGGTGTTCTGGTTAGAGCGTATGCATACATCCTCAGCCTCGGCCCTGAAGGGCTCAAGGCTGTCGCTGAAACTGCCGTATTGAACACAAACTATGTTCTAGCCAAAGTTCTCGAGCGCGGCAAGTTTGAGCTTCCCTTTAGCAGGCGGAGGAAACACGAGTTCGTCTTGAGCGCTAAAAAGATCAACGAACAGACAGGAGTAAGAGCTTTGGATATTGGGAAGAGGATGCTGGATTGGGGGCTTCATTCGCCTACAGTCTATTTTCCACAAATTGTAGAGGAGGCGATGATGGTCGAGGCGCCAGAAACTGAGAGTCTCAGGGACCTCGACGAGCTTGTTGAGGCATTCGTCCGGGCCGGAAGAGAAGCGGAGACTGATCCTGAAAGACTACGAAGTGCTCCCCACCACACTTCCGTCGGACGAATTGATGAAGTGAAAGCGTCACATCCCAAGACACTCACACTTAGATGGAACAACCCGAAGCTCAGCGGTTAAACTCCGTGAGGATCGACTATTCTCCAAAAGACTCTTGGCAAGTTGACATTTGCGCCTCGGGTGGTGAAGGTGCGTGAGGAGCATAGTTGACTGTTTCGACCAGCGACTAGCAGGTGTGCTTATTAGTGTAGCACGGTAAACCGTCATTTCGTATTACGGCTTGAATACGCTTTGCCTATTCTACGATATATGATCGTTCCGTTCCCAACTGTACTGATCGATTTTGTCAGCCGAAGAAATCTCTTCAGCCGAGAGACTCGCGAATCCGATCCTTAGAGTCTCCGTTGTGGGAGTAGGGGGTGCGGGGAACAACTTGTTGAGCCATGCGATAGGGGGAGGAGTCAGCCCGAGCCGCTGTGTAGCTGTCAACACAGATAGAGGACAGCTTTCCCGATCGTTAGCTAGAAACAAAATCTTCCTTGATCAGACTGTTAGTCCAACAGCTGCAAAGGTCGTAACAAGACGAGAGGAGCAGAGAACGTTTCAGTCGGCTGCCCACAGAGTCACGAGTTACACAGATGGTTCTGATTTCACGATCGTTGTTACGGGCCTAGGCGGAGGTACCGGCACAGAGAGTGCGCCAATAATTGCTCAAAGGTCACGGACGCCGGTTCGTCCGGTGGTATCCGTAGTTGCGATTCCCTTCATTCATGAGAGAGAACGTCGGTTCATCGCTCTGCGAGGGCTCAAAAGGATGGTCGATGCTTGCGATTGCACTATCGTCATTGACAATGGCATTGACCGGGACTATCTGAGCTCGGCGACGAGAACAACCGACGAGATAGCGAGCATCGCTGTTCGGAGTCTCACGGAGCTATTGTCAGGGGCGGAAGACGTCGAAGCAAGAGATATCTTGGAGGTTCTCTCGAAAGGAGACCTTGCCACGGTCTGTAACTTCACACTCAGAACTGGGGACACGCTTCAGTCCTCTGTCATTCAGGCGTTGAGAACGCCTTCAGCGAACCTACCTCTGAAAAAGGCCAATGGCGCACTACTTCTTTACCGAGGGCCCGCGACGCTCAGCACCGCTCAGTTTGCCCAGGCATACGATGCGATAGTGTCCTTGGTCGGATCCGATCTATCTTTCATTCACGGAAGCGTCTACACCCAGTCAGAGCCCTCGGTCTGCCTCTTCCTTACAGGATATACCTATGGGACGGCGATAGAAGGATTCATCGACTTCGTCGAACTCTATGATGCAGAATACGGCCAGGAAGAAGGCGATGAGTTCACAACACTATCAGTACCACTCTATCAAATGGAGCAAGGTCAAGACCAAAGTGACTAGCTCTCCTCGCGCTTCCCATAGAACATTTTCCGAAATCGTTCAGTTGCCCGAACAGGGCGGCCCACGGGGCTAACGGCTCCGGACCTCAGCGAGGTCAATACGGGTCCAGTATCCTTCGATCCACATTCTACCTCAGTGTAGGCTCTTCCGATTGTCTGGGGAATGTGGGAGTCGCTGCCGGCTGTCATAGGATACTTTTCTTTTTCTGCGAATTTTCGTGCCCGCTTCCATGTCACAGAATGGAGGAAACTGGAAGAATTGATCACCTCGATTGCGTCGGGACGAACTGTCAGAAGATGAGGTCTTGCGCTGGATCTGAGTAGGTCGTATGGATGCGGAATGATCGAGACCCCGTTGAGGTGCCTGATTCTTTGAATTGTCTCGTCAGCCGAGAGTCCTCTGGGAACGACCTCTGACAACCCCAGCCCTATCACGTGTCCGTCTCGGGTCGATATTTCGATCCCGGGGAGAATTACAAGTTCGTCGCTCAAATCCCGGGCGAGAACATTATGGTCAGTTATCGCCAAACCGTCTAGTCCGCGATCTCTGCAAATGGTGGCTAGGAGTTTCGGTGATGTGAAGGCATCGCTTGATCTGTTAGTGTGCACGTGTAGGTCAAGCTTCAGTTTCAACAAGAGCCCTGCTTCTGATCTCTTCTAGCCCGGCCCGAAGTTTCTCGGCCTTTACCTTGTGGAATAAGGGTTGGAGATGGCGAATTCTTGCCCCAGGCTTGACGATTGTCTGGCCCGCGGATTTCCAGGGAAGACTCACTTTTCCCATTAAGCTCAAGCAGATCTTTTTCGAGGTTGAGGGAAGGAATGGCTGGAGCAGTATGCCGAGAGTTGCGACGATCTGAATGGAAACGCCAAGGGTTTCGCCGGCGGCTAGTGTATCTGTCTTGTAGAGGCGCCAAGGTTCGTGCTCGTTGAGGTACCGGTTTCCTTCTCTTGCGAGCTCCACGACCTGTTCTAACGCATCCTTCAGCCTGAAGTGTCCTAGCCTCTCATCCACGTTTGGGAGGCTATGGCTCAGTGATGCCAGTATCTTCGCGTGCTGTTTGTTGGTCGTGGAGTATTTTGGAACTTTTCCTTTGTAGTATGTTTGGATGAATGATATGGTTCGGTGAACGAAGTTCCCCACAACATCGTTCAGCTCCGTATTGATCTTTCTCTCGAACTCTTCCCAGGTGAAGTTGGTATCCTTCTGTTCGGGTCTAAGGCTGATCAACGCGTAGCGCCAGTATTCAGGTCCTTCGAGTTCAACCGCCTCGTCCATCCAGACCCCGACCTTTCTGCTCCTGGAGAATTTCTGTCCTTCGAGCTGTATGTACTCGGAGGAGGAGACTTCCCAGGGCAGATCATAGTTCTCCATCGTAGCTAGGAGCAGCCCGGGGAATATTACGACGTGAAATGGAATGTTGTCTTTTCCTATGAAGTGGACGTTGCGGCTTCGCGGATCAAACCAGTACTTCTTCCATAAGGATGGTTGCTTCTTTTTCTCAGCCCATTCTTTTGTCGCGGATACGTATCCGAGGACGGCTTCCATCCAAACGTAGATGGTTTTTCCCTTTGCTCCTTTGAAGGGTGCTGGTATGCCCCAAGCGTTGTCGCGGGTTAGTGAGCGGGGTTTGAGCCCGTCTCTGATCCAGCCTAGACTAAAGTTTCGTGCGTTTTCGGGAAAATTAGGGTTTGTCTCAATGTACTTTCGGAGCGGTTCCGAGAGTTTGGGAAGGTCGAAGAACCAATGTTCCGACTCTCTCTGGACAGGGGTCTCGTGATCGAGGGCGCAGCGTGGGTTGATGAGGTCCTTCGGGTCGAGGATTCGTCCGCAATTATCGCACTGGTCCCCGCGCGCGCTGAGGTTGTGGCAGTGGGGGCATTCGCCTTCGACGAAGCGGTCTGGAAGGAAGCGTTTGTCGTTGAGACAGTAGAGCTGGGTTATCTTCTGGCTGTACACGTAACCGTTCTTCTCGACTCTGAGGTAGAAGTCTCGAACGAACTGTTTGTGGACTCGGCTCTCAGTTCGAGTATAGTTGTCGAAATCTATCTGGAAGATTTTGAGAAGGTGGACGATGAGTTTGTGGTACTTGTTGGTCAGCTGGCGAGGCGGAATACCGAGTTTGATAGCCTCTACCTCGATAGGAGTGCCGTGCTCGTCGCTTCCACTGACCATGACAACGTCTTCGCCCTTTAGTCTGAGGTAGCGGGCATAGACATCGGCTGAGAGGAGCTGGGTGAAGGTTCCGAGGTGCGGGCGGTCGTTGACGTACGGCCATCCCGCGCAGACAACCCATCTTCCCAGTTTTTCCACCTTTTCTAGAATGGAATTCGCGTTTTGCCGTCTGGGTTGTGATAAGGGTTTGCGGAATCCACCGTTGGAAACGGTTGAAATACTCGGAAGGGCGTATTGTACTCAAGGTCACCCCAACGGACAACTATGATCAACTGCTTGACAGAGCATTGGCAGGCATTACAAAGCCTGGGTCGACGGGAGAGCGGTTCGAGCTTCCCATCGCATCCGTATCGGTGATTGGGGCCCGTACCATAGTTCACAACTTTGCCGACGTCGCTGACCGTTTGGACAGAGACCCCCTTCAGATTCTGAAATATCTGGCAAAGGAGATGGCTACCGCGGGCTCTTTCGAAGGCGGGAAGGGCTACTTTCAGGGCAAGTTTTCCAGAGAGACTATCAACAGGCTAATCGGAGCCTATTCCAACAGATTCGTCATCTGCCCGGTATGCCATAGACCGGATACTAGGGTCGAGCGTCGCGACAGGTTGTCCTTCCTCGTGTGCGAGGCGTGCGGCGCGCGGTCCTCGATTCTCACAACGTAGAGGGCTGACTTCTTGGGCCTCGTCTATGCCCGGTCATACAAGACAGAGAAGGGCACGATGGTGGCTTGTTGCGACAAGGAGTTGCTTGGAAAAATCTTTCGAGAAGGCAAATTGAAACTCTCGCTGCAGACGAACTTTTACGGAAACGCTACGGTTGATTTACTGGAAGCACTTGTACTATTGGATGGAGCCGAAATTCTCAACCTCGTCGGCGAAAATATTGTCCGGGCCGCAATCGAAAGAGGGCTGGTCCACCCGCACGCTGTAATATCGATCGCAGGCGTCCCGCACGTCCAGGTCATGAAGCTCTAGATTCACTTCTCTGGTTCACCGGTTTAGAAAATCGGGGAAGGCTTATTGGATTAATCGATCGCGAGAGTCGATTGTAGCCCGGTGGTGTAGCGGACAAGCAAGGGCACGCATGCCCGGCCAGTGACGGGCTTTGGACCGTTACTAAAGGGAAGAAACCCGTCGACGGGAGTTCGAATCTCCCCCGGGCTACCATACGCCGAGTCGAGGAATACCGCCGACGAGACTCAGGTGACTCAGGAACCCAAAAAACACGGGGGATTCTCGCACTTGTCTAAAGGAGATCGGCTCAGAGGAGCTGGGCCGTTATGGTGCCTGCGAACGTGGTCGCGCTGGTGAACGAGCCGGCGAACACTCCCTGAAGCTGAGCGCCCGACAGGCTGCCCGTTCCCTGATTAATGGCAAAAGATCCGTGGAATGAAAGACCCTGACCGTTGCCCGCGAACATAAGCACAACAGTACCGGCATTGCCCAGTATCACAGCGTTGAACGAGCAAGACGCATCGAAATTGTCACTGCTATCAGGATGGAGAATCAGGAACTCTGACTGGTCTATACAGACGCCCTGAACCCCGCCCTGGAAATCAATCGAATTATCAATGATCAGAACCGTATTGCCATCAGCCAGCCGACTGCTCACGACCGAGAAACCGCCCGTAAATGTTCCATGGACAGGGACCGGCACCGACGCGTGCGACAGCGGAACCAAGGCTATAGTTGCGAGCAGTAATGGAAGCGCGAAAATTATTCTCATGTTTTGCATACCTCCAACGTGTTTTTGGGTACTTGTCTCACGGCGCCCCTCCTCGGCGCTCCGCCACTAGCATGAACGGTATCCCCGGGAAAAAGGGGGAGACGGATTATGGAAACAGGCTGTTATCGGTTTCGAGGACTGAACTTAACACTTTCCAACGGGCTAGTGTCGCGTGTTTCTTAACGGTTTATGGGAGGAAAAACGACTCTTTCCAAACCTAATTGCAAACCTGCAGGCGGACATTCTTCAGCTTAGACTGAGAGAAGGAGAGCGACTGTTTCAGCATAACTTAGGTATATTCGAACTCCACTTCGAACCTCCCCCCGGCTACCATTTGATCAAGGCTGGTCAAAATCGCATATCGAAACCTATGAGTAAAACCGAATTCCGACATATTTCTCGGACTGTGGTACAGATAGACCCGAACATATGCTTCGGCAACTCCACAGGATAGGAATTCCGACCCTTCCTCGGCCCCAAGGCGGGCTTCGGGTCTGTCCAGAGTGTTACTTGATTGGGAATAGGAATTTCGAGAGCCGTTTGAGCCCTCTGCGTTCTAGTTTTGGCTGTTTCCTCTCCATTACGACCGAGTATATGATCCGGCGGACTAGAAGACCTGTCTGGGTCTCGCGGTACGATTCCCATCTCGGCTCCCACCCCGCAGTTCTCAACTTCGACACATTATCCTCAAGCAAGGCTTTCTTCCTGAACCTAATGACCCTAGTCTCTTTCCCCTCCTCATTCACCCTGTCCAGCCGCTTCTTGATCCCTCCCCCAAACCAGCTGCCAAGCAAGACACCAGCGATAGAGCCGCTCACCGCCCACGGAAGAAGCGACAAGAACCCAGCTAAGAGGAAAAGAGAACCACCAATCAGACCGATAAACATCACTGACCGAGTCAAGCCGGGACCAGTCCTCCGGAGAGCCGCTAGGGATTAAAAATGCGACTCCTATTCGAGTAATCTCTAGCGTTCCTGAACGCCTCCCCTTCAGGTGACATTCGACGGTGACATTCGACGCTGCAACTACTAGCACGGCGAAGGTTTCTCTGGTTAGAGTTTCTCTGGTTAGGATTGGTTACCGTATCTATCTTTTTCATGATGCTCATTGGCGTAGAGGTCTGACTTAGACGACTGTTCCGAGAGACTGAAAGGAAAAATCAGGGAGGGTAGTTTGAGGCGTGACCCTGTCATCCTTAGGATGACTCGGAGAGTCCGTCATCCTAAGAAACCACAGCAACCGTCATAAGTCAGTTATTCAGTCGAGCAGTAAGGCGTCAGGCGTGAGTTCTGCAAAAAGCGTGACCGCTATCGACTGGCTATTGGACTCGGACTCTGCAGTACGCTGGCAGGTCATGCGCGACCTGACCGATGCACCTCCTGAACTAGTCGCAGTCGAACGCGGAAGAATCGCCAGGGAAGGATGGGGTGCCAGGCTGCTAGACCTGCAGGGCGAAGACGGCCAATGGGCGGGAGGTGCCTGCTTCCCATCGCAGAGCATCTACCAGTCCGTCAAGAACCAGGGCCAACCATGGATCTCCACACTGCCAACACTCCAACTACTGCATGATTTCGGAATTGACGCGCACTCTGACCGGGTACGCCGAGCGGTTGCGATGGTCAGAGACGGCTGCCGTTGGGAAAATGCGGGGCAACTGTTCTTCAGCGGCGAAGTCGAGCCATGCATTAATGGCAGGGTCGTCACATTGGGCACTTACTTCGACCAAAACGTTGATGCCATAGTCGCCCGCCTGCTTGTCGAGCAGCTCAAGGACGGCGGGTGGAACTGCGAGGTGGAGAACGGTTCCGTCCGTTCGTCGTTCGCCACCACGATCAACGTCCTGGAAGGACTATTGGCCTACGAGCGGGCAACCGGTGGCTCAGGGGAATCCATCGCGGCTCGGCACCGGGGCGAGGAGTACCTCCTCGAACGAAAACTGTTCCGGCGAAAGAGCACCGGCGAGGTCGTCAACGCAGCCTGGCAGCAGTTCTCGTTTCCAACCTGGTGGAACTACGACGTGCTGCGCGGCCTCGATTACTTCCGCTCGGTCGGGGATGCGCCGGATTCGCGGATGGGTGAAGCGGTCAATTTGCTCCGTTCCAAGCGGAAGTCTGATGGTACTTGGCTTCTGGAGAACACGCATCCCGGCAAGGTCTACTTTGCGCTTGAGGACGGCGATGGTCGGCCCAGCCGGTGGAACACTCTTCGCGCCCTACGGGTTCTGCGCTGGTACGATCGGACTGCTCAGGCACAGAAAATGGCCTGAACAAGAATTAGGAAAGATCATGTCCATCGCGTGAATAGGTCGATCGCAACCGTCCCATCATAGTCACTGTCGGGAGCTTGGAGCGTCACCGTGAAAATGGTGGTCGTATCAAGATCGTTTCACCCAACGTATTTCCCCTTTCTGCGACACGTGATAAGGCTGGAGGTAAGAAATCAAAAATGTCGTCAAGAATAACCGTCGAATACCCAAACATTCCGTCGATACTAGCTCTCGTAGGAGGCGCTTTGATAGTACTCTTTGACATATTCCTCCTGACCGTCAGCATAGTCATACTGCCACATCTCAACTACACCAACTTCAATACACCACGCGGCTACACAGGCAGTCCCGGCTCTCTTGCCGCAGGCTTCGTCGGAGCAATCGCAGTATTCGGCCTCATCTGTGGCATCATCGTCACGATGTCAGCTGTGCTGCTGCGCCTAAAGCCCAACCAGCGACAGACGTGGGGCATACTGGTACTGGTCTTCAGCATCCTAGGCTTCTTCGGCTTCGGAGGCTTCATCGTCGGATCAGTTCTGGGAATAGTCGGCG